>Ga0325400_1006853_pt1 | contig 10870 bp, 14 predicted proteins | sample PopdelMetagenome_2_FD_205662 | JGI IMG/M metagenome (GOLD analysis project Ga0325400, IMG submission 205662) | Populus deltoides microbial communities from Bellville, Georgia, United States - Xylem-PdKOR-R1 | ecosystem: Host-associated > Plants > Phyllosphere > Stem > Wood/Secondary xylem...
ACTAGATAAGTTGATTAATTAAGAAAACATAATTGTCCGCAGTCTATGTTTGATTTGATTGAATGTTCTCTGTAAGATTAATAACGTAGATTTGCCACAATTATTAAACCCAGTTATTTCACAAGTTCATATATCACAACTCCAGTTTTGATATCAAACTTAGCAATAGATTGTCTACAATAATAACTTAGAGTCCGCTCTAGCAATTAAAATAAACAATCATAGAAAAAATAAGCATAGGAGAACAAACATATTCATCATATAAACTTAAAAGAAAAGGTAAAATAAATCTCACAGTTCTTGAAATCTGAAGGTTTCCGTGTCCTTGCAACCAAGAAAAAGAGTTTAGCCTTGCATGTTTGTTGAACAACTAATCAAAAAGAAGAAAGAATGCATAATTTCAAGTTTCTTAGAGGAGGGGGGTGTTTTTCTCCTCTTGGCTGGCTGCCCCCTTTCTCTTCTCTCATTCTTTTTATATCCTAGGCAACCCTAGTCTCTATTTTACAAAATAGTCCTCTCTTAAGTAGATTGTTTACATTTAAGTACTTCAATAACTATTTTTCTAAAAAAGGAGAAATAGCCTTGCATGAAATCTTCAAGCTTTGACTTAGAGGAGCTAAATTGCTGAAATAAAAACTTGGATATCGGTTTAGATGCTTCGGAACGTAATTTGGACTCGTTTCTTCATGAAACCTGTTTGCTGGCAGAATTCAGATGTCATCTTTGAGAAATCATATCTCCCTCATATGACATCTTTTTTGGCTGAAATGTGGAGCGTTTATAGAACTTTGAGTCATGAATCCAAAACAATTGAGTTTGCATCAATTGGACTTCTGTAGCTCCAGATATTCAAGTTGGAATAGCCGAAGGTCAACACTGGCAGATTGCGAGATTTGACTTTGAAGGCTGCGATTTCCATGCTCTTCCTTATTTTATTTTCTTGCCTTAGATTTCCAGAAAGGTATGGATGTTAGCTTTTTAATGCCACTGGAATCACTTCATTTCAACCTCCAGAGCTCACGCTCTGCACAAAACATCGACTGAAGGTCAAATCTGCCAATTATCTCCAATTTACTCCTTTTTGCATCTTTCATCCAAAAGTGCCTTCAAAACATAAAACAAAGAATATCAAGGCATTTTATATATAAAACATAGGCAAAACACTAGTTAAATATGGGTGAAACTATCGAATAATATGGTTGCATCATAATCTTTTGTTAAATATTCTGGAATTAGGTCCCCCATCCAGCCCCCTTTTTGTCCCTCCTTTTAGCTTAGTTCTTTCCATAACAGTTGGAGTAAAGTTCTTAGGCCATGCATCCATAGTTTTCTTCTTCCTTTCGATTTCAAAACCTTAAGAATAGGTGGAGAAAGACATGGTTCATACCTCATGGATTTAGCATTTTTGGGAGGGGTTTGACAACATTTCTCCCCTTCTGCTCCCGATTGCTTCTTCCTTTTCCTCTTCCTCTCTTTCGATTTTTCTCCTCCTCTTGTTAGTTTCCCACCGATTTTAGGCCTCTACGCCCTTTATGTTTGCAGCTGTCCAGCCTCCTGTCAAGCTCTCTCTTCTTTCTTTCACGCCTAGGGAGGGCACTAGCAGCTGGGGTTTAGTCAAGTTCTTTCCTTGGAAAAGGAAAGAGGGAAGAGGACAAGCATCTCATTTTTGGGGAGAGGGAAGGGAACAAGAGCATGCAGCTCACTTTGGGGAGAGGGAAGGGGACAAGAGCATGCAGCTTGTTTTTGGGGAGGGTGTCCCCCCCTCTCTCTCCTTGCTGCATTTATACCCCTCCTAAAAGCAAAAAAAGGGGTGTTTGGATGTTGGACCAAGGTTGTCCTAATCCCCCTTTAGGGTTATCCTTGAGCTGATTTCCATTCCCTTTCTCCCCACTAGGATAGGTCGGTCCCACCACTACGCCATTAAACAGTTTTACTGACGGATTAAATCCGTCGGTATAAGGAACAAAAACCGTCGGTAATTTAAAAAAAATACCGACGGAAATGCTAACGGTATTACAGATGGCTCAGCGAGCCAAAAAAAATAATTCCTGCCACCAAGTTACCGACGTAATATTTCCATTTGTAAAATTCAACAGTAATTACCGACGGATATTCCATCGGTGATTGTAATGGAATTACCGACGGAAATATTCCGTCGGTAAAAGTCATGGTAAATAAGTCGAAAATTTCCGTCGGTGATTGTGGCACGACCATAAATATTATAAACGATACTAAAATACCAACGGACACATTCCCTCTGTCAATCTGTCGGTATTAATTTAAAATATTTTAAAAAAATTATTTATTAACAGTTAAAAAACTTAATAACCAAATAAATTTGCATTAGACATTAAAAATGTAAAATTAATGTTAAATAATATTTATCGAAATATTCATTACAAATTTAATGTTTTAAAAAAACAAAATTAAACTAATTAAAATAGTGGCGGAGCTGGAGGAGGAGGAGGAGGAGGAGGAGGAGGCTGGTTGTTGCCGGGACCGTACGGCAAAAAAAAAAACAGCACATGGATCATCACCCATCTTTGATCTAATCTCCATGAACATTTGATGGAGCTGAGCATAATCCGTCGAGAGGCATTCATATTATTGTTTCAAGGCTAAAAACTCCTCTGACTGGCTGCTCGATACTGATGGAGAGCTCCCAACAGTTGAGACACTACAGGCCGACCGTAATTTTTTGGCCGTAGTGTTGAAGAGCCCGTAGACCCAATTTTTATCGGGTCCACTAGACGTTACGACCTCCATCCACAAATCCAGATCAAAATCTGGTTGGGTCAAAGGATCGTCCTCATATCTCTCTCTCTACCAGCTATTATAGGTCTCCTAAATTTTTTTTTTTAAAAATCATTATATTCAATTCAAGAAAATAATAACTTACGAAATAAAATGATTGATTAAACATACCACAAAATGCTGAGCATAGTTGTTCACGTACTGCTGCACCCGCTTTTGGCGGTCTTGACTCTGCACGTGCATCTCTACAAATAGCTCCATTGGACTCGGCTCACGTCCAAGAGATGTAGCCTGCAAGGAAAAAAAATATTGCAAGTTAAATATATTTATAAGCAACAACAAATTAATTAACGATATATTTCATTTAAATTAATCTTACCATCCGCTTCGCATGTGCGCTGAATGGGATAGAGCCGCCGGTGTGCGTGGTCACCAAACCATGAATTTGCCGGTTCTGGTTGACGGCTCCGGATTGTGAGTGCCGTGAGAACCGCTCAGACGTCACGTGCTCAATATATGCCGCCCATATATCTCCCGAGATGAATAGCGGTTTAAATTTCTGCCAAACCACTACCTCATTCCAGCCTTCAAGACCGTTGTCCCTCGCATATCTTTTCGCCTTTTTTTGGGTGTCATATCAAAAATCACTCAACCTACATCCATAGTAACTAATTAGAATTTAGAACATAAAATTATAAATAAAAAATAAATATTATTTTCGATGTTACCTAATTGCCGCGTGATTCTCCCATACTCTCCTGACAACATTGTTGTCCGCGCTATCCCACTCAAATTTATTCTGTATATATAAATAATTCATTGAAAATAAAAATAGTACAAGATATAAAATTACAAATATTATTTATTAAAAATAAACTGAAAATTAAAAATTAACACTTACTTGAAATCGCCGAAACCAGGCATCGATATTAGGTCTCCACTCAGGATGTTTGGAGACTTGACTCCATTAAAACAATGGAATCTCCATTGACGATTTCAACGCCAATGTAATTGTCCTGACAGCCTCAATGTTTGTGAACCTGAAATTAAATAATAAAAAATTAATTAGTTGTTCATAAATTATGTTATAAGTATTAAAAAAAAACTAAAACCTAAACAAACTTACATTGAGAGGTCATCTTTCCATTGTGTCTGGTACTTGCGGGTGAATTGACCCCGCTGTGAAGGCACACCTCTTCTACGCTGTGAAACCGCGGTAGAAGAGGAAGCATCACACGGTGGCGCAGATGCATCGCCATGATCAGCACCTAAGGAGATGTCCTCCTTGCTGCTAGAAGAACTATGTGCAACCGTCTGCTGACGACTTCCTGTAGATTTCATTCGACGCATTTACACAAATGTATATGAATTATTACATAAATTAACTTTGATTATTTAAAAAATATCTATACCAATTCAATCATTAAAAAAAATTCGACAGCACCTTCCTTATAGTAGAGACTACCCACAATTTTCATACCTACAAATATTGATAATTACACAAATATTGCAAAATCAACAATATACAACCTAACATCTATAGAAATTCAACGTCTATATATTTTCAACTACCATCAATACAAATTTATAAATAACAATTAAAATTAATCAAAATAAGAAACAACATAACTAATATCCTAAAATACAAACAATAATATCCTAAAATTAATATAAACTAATTAAATTTAATTCTATATATCAATTCACATTTATAACATAAATTCAACAATAACAATTATTCCAATACAAACAATAATATCGTAAAATTAATATAAACTAATTAAATTTAATTCTATATTTCAATTCACATTTATAACATAAATTCAACAATAACAATTATTCCAATACAAACAATAATATCCTAAAATTAATATAAACTAATTAAATTTAATTCTATATTTCAATTCACATTTATAACATAAATTCAACAATAACAATTATTCCAATACAAACAATAATATCCTAAAATTAATATAAACTAATTAAATTTAATTCTATATTTCAATAACACTAAACAAAACATCCTAAATACAAAACAAACAATACACAAAACTAAAAAAACAATACATTAATTCAAAATAAATTTTGGAATAAAAAATGCTTACCTTAATAGTGTGTTGATTTTTAGATTTTATCTATAAACAATATACAAAACAAAGAACACCAAAAAAATAATGATAATTAAAATAAAAAAAATACAAAGATAAAGAAAAACCATTACATACCTTTCATATGTTGAAAACTACCACCAAAACAATCAAAACTCTTCCAAAAATTAAACTCAAACGGAGAGGAGAAGAAATAGAGATGAGAGCCAAGAGAAAAAATGAAATGGAGGGGGGGGGGAGGGTTTTACATGCCAATATTTCCGTCGGCATTACCAACGAAACATTAATTGTTGTCGGTGGCATTAATTTCCGTCGGTAATCCCGACGGAAATAAATGAAATGCGCACCAAAAATTTCAAAAATACCACCTTTTTTTTATCCATCGGTAATTCCGACGGAAATTACCGTCGGAAATTGTGCTGCCGACAATGTCGTCGGTAATAGTGCTTCTGACAGGCGTGCACTTTGGGATGTGTGATTTCCGTCGGTGAATCTGTTGGTGAGTCCGTCGGAAATTGTGGCACAAGCCCATAATTGTTTTCCAACTCTCTGTGAGATACCGACGGAAATATTCAGTCGGTGTTCCCGTCGAAAAGTTTCCCAATCCGTCGGTGATGCCGTAAGAAAGTATGGCACAAGCCTGTAATTTTTTTCCAACTCTCTGTGAAATAGCGACGGCAATAATCCGTCTAGGAATCCGTCGGTGAAACAGTCAATATTTATACAGCTTCTACATGTATTTTTGTCCATCCTCCTGCACACTTAGATCACACACAACACAATTAAAAAAGAATAAATATTTCATGTTCCAAAATATTACGTTATAAAAATAAGGTTTTACAGCATGTTTAGTCAGAATTTTCATCTTCGTCCTTAATTGAATTGTTATCATCTGCTTCATCGCGCTCTTCAATGTGGTTATCATCTTCTTCATCAACATTTTGTACTGCACTAGTAGAGCTCAAAACGGCATTCAACTCTTCTACGTCAACATCAACAAGACTATCATCAAAAACACGAAAATTCCAATTTTCTTCTAAGTCAATCAAAGGAGCAACTCGGTATGGTTCAACCAACTCACTAGCTTGAAAGACTTCATTTATCACACTTATGTCTTTGTTCTCATCCTGAACAACCTCGACACAACCCCTGGGTTTTGTTTTTAAAACGAATAACCAATCAACTCTTGATCGGTCCTTTCTAAAGGAAGGGGTGTATGTGTAATAAACTTGTTGGCATTGCTTTGCGAAAACAAAGACGTCATTTACGTTGCGGTGTCTAGCTTTTGAGTTGATTTCAATGAGACCATAGTGAGGATCTACTCTGATTCCTCTATCAGTTGTGTCATACTAATAGCATTTGAATAAAAACACTCTATTCTGCTCGCTATGATATTGCAGTTCGATGATCTCTTCCAATCTACCGTAGTAGTCAACTTCAAACTCACTAGAAGTCGATCCCTTAATACAAACACCGCTGTTGTATGTCTTTCTTCCATGCCCATATTCTTCAGTATGAAAGATATATTCATTGACAAAATACCTGTTATAGCACTTGACTTTTCTTTCAAGGCCCAGGCTTAGTAAAGACAGTGAAATAGCAGCACTAACTCCCATTTGATAAACCTTGTATATTAAATATAACAACAATCAATAAACGGATATTATATAATATATATTTACGTACATTGAATTACATTGCAAGAGATTATGAGTTTGTGATAGGACTTACATGTGTTCTAAACCATATGACAAATTGTTCATCTTGTAATTGAAAGATCTGGGATTCGGTCAGCTGTGAGTTATTGGACAGTAAGTATCATCGATGTTGCCTGCAAGGTTGTTTCAAATTATATGAGTTTATGGTATCACAAAATATAAATAGTACACTCTTGACAAAGTTTATGTCAAACATCTACTTACTTAATAATAGGTCTCAGCTCATCACAGTTAAATAGGATATAATTGTGTGTTTCTTTAAACTCTATTTCAGACAAATATCTTCCCTTCACGATATTTTTAGGTGTGGGTCGTTCAGGATTAGAGAATATTGACAAGTTCCCACTTGAAGGCACTTCACCACCATCATCATGCCGTGGAACACGGTTGATCCTTGTTCTCAAATGAGGTTCGAAATAGTATGAGATAAATGTTGAGATCTCCTCAACAATATAGGCCTCACATATTGACGCCTCAACATGCACCTTGTTCTTAACCTTTTTTTTAAGATTGAATAAGTACTTGCATATATATATATATATATATATATATATATATATAAAATTAATAAAAAATTATAAAAAAATAAAAAAACATTTAATTATGAATTACATAGCAACTGTAATATCTAACCTCTCGAATGGATACATCCATCTGTATTGGACCGGTCCTCCAACTTTTACCTCAAACGGTAAATGTACGGGTAGATGCTCCATTGAGTCAAAAAATAATGGAGAGAATCATCTCAAGTTTGCATATTGTCTCAACGATATTCGTTTCAAGCCTCTCAATGTGATCAACATTTAACTTGCTGGAGCATATATCTTTGAAAAAATGACTGATCTCCGTTAGTGCATCCAATATCCCCTTTGGCAACAAATCACGAAAAGCTAATGGGATGAGTGTTTGCATAAACACATGGCAATCATGACTCTTCATTCCATATAATCTGCATTCCTCGGTATTAACCAGCCTTGATATGTTTGAGGCATGTCCATCGGGGAAACGCAGACTCTTAAGCCATTTATAGATTAATAGTTGTATGTTTTTCTCTAACACGAAGCTTGCTCTTGGTTTTGTGACCCGTGACCCATCACAAACCAACTCCATATTTTTACGGTTACAGAACAACGCTACATCCAAACTAGCCTTGATGTTGTCCTTTGTCTTCCCCTTCACATCCATGACAGTGTTGAAACTTGAAAATGTTCTCAAACACGTTCTTTTCAATGTGCATGATGTCAAAGTTATGATGGAGAAGATTGGTCTTCCAATAAGGAAGCTCCCAAAATATACTTCGCTTCACCCAGTTATGGGTCAAACCAAAACCAGGAAACTTCTGCTTACCTGATTGGAGACCAAACACAATGTCATCGTACTCTGAAACAACATCAAGCAATTCTTCACCGGAAAGACGCGGGGGTGCATCATCCTTTTCAACTCTGCCAACAAAGAAATCTTTCATGTTCTTTCTGTACCTGTGATTCGGCGACAAGAAGCGATGGTGACAGTAAAAAAAAAGAAGCTTTACCCCCGTTTGTTAGCGTGAATGCCTTGTTGTTCTCTATACAGTATGGACATGCTAGCTTTCCATGTATGCTCCAACTAGAAACCATTCCATAAGCTGGGAAATCATTGATAGTCCACATCAAAGCCGCTCTCATAACAAAATTATGTTTCCTCGAGATGTCATAAGTCAAAGCTCCAGAGGACCACAACTGCGTCAACTCATCAATCAACGGACGAAGACAAACATCTATATTTCGACGCGGACTACTCGGACCTGGTATGACCATAGATAGAAACATGAACTCCGGCCTCTTACACATCCCCGGTGGCAAGTTATAAACTGTCAGTATGACCGGCCAACAAGAATAAGGAGCAGCAAATGACCCGAATGGGTTGAATCCGTTTGTACACAACCCAAGACGCACGTTCCTTGATTCAGCTGAAAAGTGAGGATGCACACTGTTAAAGTGTTTCCAGGCTTCACCGTTAGAAGGATGCACCATCACTCCATCAACCGCATGATGTGATTGGTGCCATGTCATATGCTCAGCAGTCCTTGGTGACATGAATAACCTCTGCAGTCTAGGTGTGATTGGGAAGTATCTAAGTTTTTTATATGCCACGAGAGTCTTTACTCTTCCAGTTCTGGGTTTGTAACGGGAATGCCTGCATGTCATGGACTCGGTCATCTCAGCATTTTCAAGGTAGTATAACATGCAGAAGTTAAAGCACATGTCAATTTTCTGGTATCCTAAACCAAGGGGTTTCATCATGGACTTGGCAGCATAGAAGTTCTCTTTCAGCCTGTTCCCCTCAAGTAAAATGCTTCTTGCCCATTCAATAATCTTGTTATAACCGACCTCACTCAACCTGTGATCTGACTTGATGGTGAACACCTGTGCTACGGCCGATAATTTACTGTGGTTCGTGCAGCCATCCCATAATGGCTCGTCAGAATCTTTCAACAGATCAAAAAACCTTGCTGCATCTGCATTAGGTTCTTCTTCTACATTTGGAAATTCACTGGCATTACCTTCACTCATTCTCATTGCATCCATAACCATATTCCTATAAGGATTACTGTTCTCATTTCCAACTTCATGCATGTTGCTAGCACTAGAAGTTGACCCGACCACCCTTTCAACTATGCTCTCATTAGGAACAAATAGTTTTCCGTGTGCATACCAACACAGGTAGTCCTGCATAAACCCTTTGGTTAGAAGATGCATCGTTACAACATCTTGATGCAAAAACTTTAAATTTTTACACTTCCTGCATGGACACTTAATACCGCCATCAGTAAAATTCCTCGGGATAGATGTTGCGAAATTAATAAAACCCTGAACACCATTACAATAATCCATCCTCCGCAATCCTTGGGGTGAGTCCCGATACATCCATGAACGATCATCCATGACTTCTATTGAATCTCTATAAAACATAAAAAAAATATTGGTTTCCTATTTTAAATATTCACTATCAATTATCCAACAAACTAAAAAAAAAACACTTATGTTAAATATTCATTATCAATTATCAACTATCAACGGTAATACATACAAATTTATACATATATAAATTTACGGAAATCACAACTTCGCAATAGAATTGATAACAATTAAAACAGACTAGTTAAACAAGCTATTATTTATTTCATCACAACACATATAATTCAGTGTAATTCAAACAAAATTTCAACAATTTACAAACAAATATAATTTGATAAAATCTAAAACAAACTATAACAATTATAAAATTATACATTCATACAACAAGTTTCTTTAACAAAATACATATACTAAAAAAAAATAAAATTCACATTTAAAAGTTAAAACTAAAAAGGATAGATTTACTTACAAAAAATGATAAAATCCACAAGAATTAACGGATGTTGTGACCACGTACAAAAGTATAAGAAACTTGAGTGCTAGCTTGTGTTGAGAAAAGGGGAGAGTTGGGATGGGTGGTTGGCTGTAGTTTGGGAGGAGAGAGGTGGGATGGGGAAGAAGAAGGGGAAGAAGAAGGAGAAACAGAGGAAGAGAGAGTGTCAGCAGAGTGAGTATATACTTGCGTTTACCGACGACATCACCGACGAAATATATCCGTTGGTGATTCCGCCGGTGTTAGCGACACGTCACTGATCGGTTATCCGGGTTTGAATCCCTCGGTATTTCCATCGGTAAATTCATCTAAAAACAATCCACGTAATGACATCGTTGCAACTTTCAAAAAAAATTTCTCTCCGTCGGTATATATCGATGGAATAATTCCATTGGTATATACCAACGGCATCGCCGATGGTTTGTTTCCGTCGGCAAATACCGACAGCTTTTGAGACGGAATTAGTTCCGTCGTTAAAAATTACCGACGAAAAATATCTGTCGGTAATTCCGTTGGTGTTATCCGATTTTCTGGTAGTGCACATTAAATCCTGTTTATTTTTACGTCGCTGCCGATTCCAAAATCGACAGCCTCATACTATGTCGCTGCCGATTCAGGAATCGACATCCAATGACTACTTCGCTGCCAATTCAGAAATTGGCAACCAGAAACTTCGTCGCTGCCTATTTAGAAATCGGCAGCCTAAAATTACGTCGCTGCCGATTTAGAAATCTGCGTCGCTGCCGATTCAGAAATTCGCAGCTCGACACTGTGTCGCTGTCGATTTAGAAATCGACAGCCAAATTGCGTCGCTGCCAATTCAGAAATCGGCAGCCCGAAACTGCGTCGCTGCCGATTAAGAAATCGGCAGCGATGGTGGAGTCATTTCGGTTCCACTTC
>Ga0325400_1006855_pt1 | contig 10869 bp, 3 predicted proteins | sample PopdelMetagenome_2_FD_205662 | JGI IMG/M metagenome (GOLD analysis project Ga0325400, IMG submission 205662) | Populus deltoides microbial communities from Bellville, Georgia, United States - Xylem-PdKOR-R1 | ecosystem: Host-associated > Plants > Phyllosphere > Stem > Wood/Secondary xylem...
TGGTTTGGATTCTTGTGCTTAATTCTCCTCTTTGCTCTGTTACGCAATCTCGTTTTCTGCTTAAACCCATCACAAAGAAATTTTTCTTGCACATGTGATAATGAGGATGGAACAGGATTAGAGAATAAGAAAAGAAAGCAGGACATCAGATTACCTCATTTTCTTTTCCTTTTAATTGCTTTTTTCAAGCAGTGTGCCAATACTAACAGTAGATAAATGCAATCTTCAATAGAGAAGTTACAAAACCAAAATTCTGTCCGAGAAGAGCACCTTCATTATACCTTTTTAAAATTTTCTACAAAGAGCATAGTGATTTACCAGCAACTGCAAGGTGGCAAAACAAAATGGTCAGTAACGTATAAACACTGGTAGGTTTTATGCACACAAGAACATGTACTTCATGGCAACATTTCAGTTTAACAAAGCCTGGTACTATTTGATTGATGAAAGACAGGTTTAGAGCTCCAAGTTAAATAGTGAATTTCTCATAACCATTCACCAATGTGCAGTTAAACAGAAACTTAGAAAAAAAAATCCAGCAGGGATCCACCGTAATGGTCTAAATACAGAGAAATCGATATCTTCTTTCCTAATTTCATACCAGTATCCTCTTTGCTATTTGTTTCATTCCTACAACAATGCTTGAACACTGTACAGAAACAGCTCTTACTGTTTTCGCAACAAAGCAATTACCAAAGTTTCATTTCAAACAGTTGTTGAATAAGAACAAGAGAAGACATAAAATAGATACTACATGAGGTCATGACTGAACATCCACTATAAGTTACCTGATTTTTTGAACACTTACTATGTTTTACATGCACAAATATGTTTCATCCATACACCCATGTGCATAAGAACTTTCACATGAAACAAAAACACAGGCAGTTAGAGTGCAGAACTGAAGAAGAAGAAGGGTGTTGTCTTTTGCTCTGAACTTGCATTGCAGATGTTACAGAATCTTTTACCCTCCTGCACACTACGCCTGGAGACATTTAGTGACAACAACCAGTCAAGGAGAAATGTAGAAGGAAAGTATGAACTTCCACAAATGACTTCTTAAAGGCTAGGCTAAGTTTGTGCTTTGGAAAATCAGACGTGTTTGTTAAATTTTAACTTGCATTACAACTCTATCAAAGAAATAAAACTTTTATTTCCTAACTCGGTGTGTTAATGAGAATTCAGTATGAGAGAGGTTTGATGAAGTAAAACTTTTATAGAATAGCAGAACTTTTGGGTGTGCCTTGATCTTTGATGGAGTGAAACCAGACAAATGAAGGCCTTCCAAGCTCCTTACTCGGGAAAGTGCCACATAGACCATTCCATAGCCAAAAGCCCTTGAGAGATCTGTTTGAGCATGATCAAGAGTCATTCCTTGGCACTTATGTATGCTGATAGCCCATGCTAATATCAAAGGTATCTGATATCTCCAAGCAACTACAATATCTCCTTCAAAAATTTCAAATTTTTGAGGTTCAATCAAGATTTCAGGTCCACGATCAAATTTAACTTGTGGGAAGAGAATATCAGACTTTCTAGCATTTTTATCCTCCACAGGAACAAATCCTGTAACTGTACCAGTGGCACCATTACAAAGATTACGTTCAATATTCAAATTCATGATCAACATTACCCTTGCACCTACACAGAGTACAAGTTGGTCAGGTACAATCCCTTGGTTGAGTTGTTTCTTCCTATGTTCGAGGCCACTATCAGCAGCTGCATAAGTTACAGTACTCTCACCCAAGCTTTTCATTCTCTCCTCATTTACTTTCTCCACATCATTAATTCTCGGATAGAGCCAGACTACCAAAGAATCCTGCTTGTTCATGGAGCAAGATTCTTCTAGAAGCTGCAAGTCCTCTGCATCAGTCTCCCCTTTCCTTATTCCCTGAAGCATCTTGATAAGCCGAGGGTCTGACTGCCTAAAAACCTGAGTAAGCTCAACCTGCAGGTCAAAGCTTGCATTCCAACAATCAGCTTCAAATGCAAATTCTTTGCCTGATAATTTCTGTTGTTTGATAACTGGTGGCAGCTGAAAGAAATCCCCACAGACAATAAGCTGTATTCCACCCCATACCACCTCCGATCCCCGTATATCTCTAGCAATATATTCCAGGCTCTCGAACAAATCAGCACTGATCATACTAATTTCATCTATAACCAATGCCTTCGCCTTTTTCCATCTTTTGCAAGCATGCTTATTCATTTTAACCTTATCCAGCAAAGTTCCAGAATCAGCATTTTGGATTCCAATGCTGGCAAATGAGTGAAGTGTTTGCCCTTGAAGTGCACAGGCAGCAATTCCAGTGGATGCCGTGACAAAAACCTTAGACTTACCATGAACATCCTTCAAAATGTCGATAATGTGCTTAAGCAAAACTGTCTTTCCAGTTCCGGCGGAGCCCGTGATAAACACAGAAGCACCTCTGTGAACATGAGAAAAAATATTTTTTTGTTCTTGGGTCCATTCAAATAAAGGTTGGTGGGTTTTTGTGTCCTTGGGGATCCTATTGGTTTCCTTCTTGATTCGATTCTGGCAAACACTTTGAGCATATTTTGTGGTTCTGCTGCTTTTAGTGCTAAAACTTCTTCTATATACAGCTATTATTTCAGAGCTAAAAAACTTCATAATTCTAGCGCATTCAAGCTTTTCCTTACATGCTGAAATTAAAAAAAAAAAAAATTGGACAGATTTTGTCAACAAACCATAATATACAAAACCAATAATTTTATTCCCAATATCTCTATCTAAATTTAAGGGGGAAAAAAGACATAATAATTTGCAAAAGCATTACCTGAAAAGTAGAGTCTTTGAGCGTTATCACACGTCTGCTTCTGATAGAGAAGGAGCTTAGACTCGGACCTTAATGGTTCAAGGAAGCAAAACGGCAGCAAAGAGAGCATAATCGCACGGCTCTCTCTCTTTTACAAAGAAAATGAAATGTGACAAGCCACCGATCTTTAAGATCAGACCAGGGTGGTTAAGCCCGTTTTAAACGGGCTGTGGGCTGTAGTGGTGGTGGTTCAAGAAACTTGGCTTAGGAATTGGGATACATGATTAAAATCAGCACGTCCTGTATCATATCAATCAAATTAATCCATATATATATATATATATAAAGAATTACAATTAATCCTTTTAACACATGAACTGAGACATTATAACAATTAAATGTAATAGCAATTTTTTTTAAAATATTTTTTATTTAGAAATATATTAAAATAATATATTTTTTTAAATTTTTTATTTTTAATATTAATACATCAAAACGATCTGAAAACAATATAGAAAATTAATTTGAAATAAAAAAATATAAAATATTTTAAAATTTTTTTAAAAATATTTTTGAAACGCAAAAAATATGGCTTTAAAGGGCATGGGGGAAAAAGACTTCCTCATACCCATAAAACACCATGGATTACAAGTAATCTACCCTATTTTGTGAATATTTGTTTTTTTACATTTTGATTCTTTTTTGGTTATTTTTTAATTTAATGTTTACATTATGTATTTATTGGTATTTTGAGTTGAAAATTTATTTTAGTTTACTTTTTTTGTTATATAGTTTTTATGACATCAAAAAAATATCTTGGCATTAAATTGATACTCAATTTTACAAGATATTGTTGTAGCTCTTTATTTTTCTAAAGAATGAGTGTCGAGGGCTTAGAATTGAATTATAAGAACACCTTAAGACATAGAAGGGAGAAATGAATAAACCAGCGAAGAAAACTAGGGCAAAGAGATAGATAAATGAGAGAACGAGAAAAGAAAAAAGAATGGGTGGTCAGAGACACGTCAGACCTTCTCCTATCATATGCATCACCTTATAGGGTATTGGACGTCTCGACAATTCCAACAATATCAAAAAAGACACCAATTAGAGAATGAAGGAAGGCTTATGTGTTGCCCAAAGACAGTAGGCCTTCTTCACACCTTAGCACGTGTGAAACACGCGTTAGACATTTTTCTTTCTTTTTAATTTAGTTCTTTAATTTTCAAAATCTCTTCAATTCACTACTAGATTTTTTTTTTTTAGATTTGTCACTTTTCTCTTCTTCTTTTAATTTAGTCCTTCAATTTTTAAAATATCTTTGATTTAATCCTAAATTTTTTAATATATTTTTATTTCAGGTTTGTTTTTTTGATTTCATCCGTTAATATTGAATTTGTCGGGAATTAAACTTCCTACTTTGTTTCTTTTTGTTTCACCTGTCTATAGGGTTATTGCAGTGTCAAACAAACCTATTGACATTGGGTTGATCGATTTTGTGATTGTCTATTTTTTTTAATATTTAGTTAAATAAAAAATAGTTTTGGGAAAAAACCAAAATATTGGAATTTATGGGATTAATGATCCAATTTGCGAGTTTAGGTAACTCGGGTTGCCTCGGTTCGCAGGTTTGGTGGGATAACTTTTTTGTTCTTTTTTGTTTCTTAAATGAACTTGATTTTTTGATTTTCTATTTTTATTAAAAAAAACATGTTATTGAACTTTATAAAGTCCATGGACCTATTCACGAGTTTAGCGAGTTTAAATTTTATTTTTTACTTGTCTTTTTTAAATTCATTTTTTTTTAAATTTCATCACTGGATATTGGGTTTACTGGAAAATGAGTTCGCAATTTGTTTCATTTATCTTTCTTTGAGGTTATAGTAGTCTAAAAAAAATTAATCTTGGTATTGAGTTTGTGCTTGATTTTGCGATTATTTATTTTTGTTATCATATAGTTAAATAAAAAATATTTTTTTTAGAAAAATAAAGCAAGTTATTTTTCCTAAAGGAGTCCATGAACTAGTTCATAGGTTTGACTTGTTGACCCGAGCTACCTGATTTACAGGTTTGACAAGTTTACCCATTGAACCTGGTATATTTTTTTATTAGTTTTTGGTCATTTATTTTTGTCATCCTTCAATACTAGATTGTTTGGAAAATAAACTTCATGATTTATTTTTTTCTACTTTTTATAGGGCTATCACGACCTCTAATAAACGTTTATTTTAGGGTTGATGCTTGGTTTTGAAAGTATATATTTTTAAAATATAATTAAATAAAAGTAGTTTACAATTTGTTTTTTTTATTAAACTTAGTGGAGTCAATGATTTAGGTTGTAGAATAACTGAGGTCGGTCCAATCTAGTATTGTCTCAATATTGTTTTTTAAAAAAGTATGTCATCTTGAAGATTTTTTAAAACCTAAGCTATTTTTTCCTGGTCATCCAGGTTGCCTTGATACCTATGAAATTAATCAATTCATTTCGGATCAACTCTCACATAATTTAATTAAAAATTCGAGCTAGGCAATGAGTCGGGTTGAGAGGTTTTAAGATTGACCTGATCGACTAGGTTTAATGACATTGCCAAAGAATTCTCCATATTCTTGACATTATTTTATGTTTAAAAAGAATTTGATTCAACTCATAGCATAGCTCAAGCCAATATATTGGTTTTAAACTGAATGATATGAATTGCTAGTTAATTAAATATTAAAATATGTCAAATTCTCATTAAAAATCGGCATAGCCTAGTTTGAAATATATATGGTTAATTTTACCTTTTTAATATGGAAAAAAACTAGATCATTGCTCCCGCTACGTTGCGAGTTAGACAACATAAAAAATCAAAGTGTTTTTAACATGTTTTCTAGTAGAAAAAATTTAAATTGTGCAAGGGTTGACCTAATATGACCTAGTCAATTTAACGGGTTCAAAGATAACCTATACAAACGTTGATGAGAATGAAAAATTTCTTAATTTTTTCTCCCTTTATGTTTAGTTTTTTATACTCATTATTCTTATATTTTGATTTAGGATGCAAATAGAGGCGTTATGGGCAACATGAAGCTAATTCGAGCTTCGTAATCTAGACATAACTTTCTTACCTGAGCTTTGATTGAGACGATTAAAGATGCTATAAAATGCTAAGGAAGAGATCTACAACTTTCATAATTTGAGTCTTGAGAGATACTAGCTGCATTGAGGTCGAAATAGTGCATGAAGTTGCTGCACCTATACTGCCAACGTGCTGGAACGTTCTATGGCCTGCGAATCTTATACATAGACCTCATGTGATTTATTTTTGAAAGCTTCTAGATTTGGTGCATGAATTCTAGCTGAAAACATTACTTTCCTAGTTATATCAGGACTTTACTTTATTATTTAATATTTTAATTAATTATTCAGATTTGGTTGTTATTATTTAAGGATAATATTTATAATATTTTTAGGATACTTGAGGGCTTCTAATATGGGGAATGAACTTTAAAATTGGAGAAAACCATTAGAATAAGGATATCTCATTTTCTTTCCACTTCCCTAACAACTGCTTCAGGTTTTCATCATGGCCTTACATGACTAAACATTTATAATTGGTTAAAGGAGACAAAAGCCTTAGAATTAATAAGACTGTGAGATCTGATTAATTTTTGTTGTTCAATTCACACTTTGAGTAATGAATATTCTTCTATGTATGTTTTCATGATTGTCTCATTTAATTACTAGGAGGCCTACTGCTGTATTATTCGTTACAATCTACTGCTAGATTAGATATCAAATCCATAATTGTTTGATCCCTCTAATTTGTGAATTAAGTAAGGTTTAATGATTTGCTGTTTCAAAAATTATTGAATCTTAGGAAGAATATTCAATAAAATTAAATGCAATTGCTTGTTCTTATGTTGTTTAGTTTTATCGATCTCTGTAATTCTGAAGGCTATTACTAGATTAAACATTCAACACTTGCCTTGGGTTATTTAGTACTTAGGATTTATTAGATTTCTTGTTTCTAATTAACTACAATTAAGGAAAGACAAGAAAATAATTCCAATGGTGAAAATTCAAAAGTTGACCTAGACTAAAGTTTATTTTTCTTGTTAATTTTGATCCTTTATTTATAATTGTTCCCTAGTTGTTTTTCTTATAATTATTTTTGTTATACTCAGATCCTCCCATCCTTGTTCACATAGCATAAAACTAGGCTAGATATTCTCTGTGAGAATGGTCCTTACACCATTACATGACTTTTAAAAGTTTAGGTTTTATATTTGGTTGCCTGCTACAATATACTAACTGTTAAAAATATAGTTTGACTAAAAATATTTCAAGATGATATTTTTAAAAAAAATATTAAGATAAAAACATATTGGATCAACCTAAGTCAACTTGAGTAAACTTGTTAAATCTGTAACTAGATCATGGGATTAGGGTAATTCTATATAAAACAAATAAAAAAAATTATGAAACTTAATTCCTAACAAAAAAAATCTTGAAGGATTAAACTAAAAAAAAAGACCAAAAAACAAACCACTCGAGTTAACCCATATTAACCTACCAAACCCACAACTCACTTTATGTGACTGAGATAACTCTATAGAAAGCAAATCAAAATAATTTATGAAGCTTAATTCTCAATCAACTTAATGTTGAATGATGAAATTGAAAAAGAAATTCAATTAAACAATAGACATAAAAAATGACCTAAGTCAACCTGTCAAACCCGTGATCCAGGTAATGAGACTAAGATAACCTCATGAAAGAAAACTGAAAAAAAATAAAGACTAATTCCAAATTAACTAAATGTTGAAGGAAAAAAATAGAAAAAAAAATTCAACTAAAAAGGAGAAAAAAATCAAGGTAACTTGCCACATCAATGACCCCAATCATAAGATAGGGATAAACAAACCCATTGAAGGATAAATCGAAGAAAAAATTAAATTTTAAAAAAAAAATACAAGCATTGTTCAAGTGAACAATGCTTTTATGAGGAGGGGAAGAATGAATTCCCCTCTTCAGTTAATGATCTGATCAAATCTATTATAAAGATATCTTTGTGATCTAATATGTAAAAGGAATAAAATAAAAGAAAATAAGTTGCCATCTATTTTTATAGGAATTAGAAATCCTAACTGGTTTTCAGAAATTTTTAGGTGAGGGGCTTATTATACTACATAAAAGATTAAAATCATCCTAAAATATCATACCTAAAATGTATATTATGCTTTATGTTAAGGTTTTGCCTAAATTAATATACGAGTATTTACTTATTAAAGGTAAATTTTTTTTATAAGATCTAAAAAGTGATTTAGAATATAGACGAAGCCACAAAATTTAATCCTTACTTTTTAGTATACACGGGTACGAGATCAAAAGAATAGTAAAACATTATTTGGGCTTTAGCATGCAATTTTTTTATTTATTTTAAAAGACGGTAACGTTTTGACTTCTCAAATACAAAACTCTTTTAATGATTTTACTAAACCCAAATAAATTCTTTAGTAAAAATAAAATCTCATATATTGTTTTTTTAAGAAACCATAAAGTTTCAACTTTCGATGAACAAAACCCTTTCACAATTTTTTTTTGTATGATGAAAATAGGATATATATTTGGGGATTAAAATCATTTTAAAGATTATTTTGGAGAAAAAAAATTATTTACAATTTTATTTTTTAACGAAACCATCCTTATACTTTAAGATGTGAAGATTCAATTTATATGGGCAAAAAACCCAATCAAGGATTACACCAACCCAAGTCTACAATGACCAAATGAAACCCATGCAAATACCATTAAAACATAAATCCCAACATAATTCAACAAATATGCCCATACACAGAGAAATAATGTTCACATTATTATCTAATAAGCTAAAACTGCTTAATGTTTCATCGTGGACTGCACAATGCAGTCCACAGTAAAACGCTAAGCTGTCTCTCTCTTATTTTTTTTAATTTTTTTTTCATTTTCATTTTTTAATTTTTTTCATTTTAAGTTAAAATGTCTTTTTTTCCCTTTTTTTTGTTTTTTGAGCTGTCGTTTTAGCTGTTTCTTCTTCTTCTTTTTTTTTTTCGTTTTTTATGTCTTTCGGGTTTTTTTTCTTCTTTTTTTCTTTTTTTTCTTTTAATAATTTTTTTTGTTTAATTTAGTTTATTAATGTTAATTTCTTTTAATTTAGTTATCAGACTTTCATAACACGGATCCCGGGTTTAACAGGTTAACTTGGTTTGACGAGTTAACCGAGATTTTTTTTATTTTTAATTAATTTTTTCATTTAGTTTAGTTTGTTAATGTTAAATTTCTTTCTATTTAGTTATCAGACTTTCATGACACATATTTCGGGTTTGACGAGTTAACCTGATTTCACGGGTTAACCCATTTAATTTTGGGTTAACCCGTCAATTTTTTTTTTTCTATTTAGTTATCAAACTTTCATGACGTGAATCTCAGGTTTGTTGGGTTAACCTTATTTGAAAGGTTAAACCAATTAATTCAGATTTTTTCTTTTTCTTCATTAGTTTTTTTTTCTTCATGTTGGTTTTTTTCTTTGTTTTTTATTTTTTTAATTAATCTATTTAATTATCACACTTTTATGACACGACCTTGCAGCCAGACCAACATCCAAGGCTCTTGGGTCTGGTGTTGCAGCCAGAGTCACTTAAACTTGAGTCACGTAAGTTTAATATTATTATTAATATTATAAATATTACTCTTGGGTCAAGCGTTGCAGTTAGACCCAAGGCTTTGAGGTATATTTTTGCAGAAAGACCTAATACTTTTAGATCTTAGCCTTTTTTATATTTTTTATGCAAGAAAAAAAATTTAACTCGTGGCGTATGCCTTTGTTTTTTTTCCTTTTCTTTTCCTTTTGAAGCCTTTTACTGTGGACTGCACAGTGCAGTTCACAGTGAAAAAGTTGATGCCTTTAGTTTCATTTTTTTAGCTTTTTCTCTTTGTTTTTTAATTATTTTTTTTAATTTTCTTTCTTAATATTAATTTTTTTCTATTTAATTATCATACTTTTATGACATGGATCCCAGATTTGACGGGTTAACCTGGTTTGACGAGTTAACCCAGTTAATTAAGATTTTTTTTCTTTTTCTTCATTAGTTTTTTTTCTTCCTATGGGTTTTTTCTCTATGATTTTTTTCTTTTTTATTAATCTTTTTTTTAAATTTAGTTCATTAATATTAAATCTTTTTTTTTCTGTTTAGTTATCACACTTTCATGACACGGATCCCAGGTTTGACGGGTTAACCTGATTTGATGGGTTAGCCTTTCATTGTGGACTGCACAGTGTAGTCCACAGTGAAAAGATTGATGCCTTTTTTTTATTAATTTTTTTAATTTAGTTTGTTGATATTAAATTTTTTTCTATTTAGTTATCAGACTTTCATGACACGGATCTTAGGTTTGACGGGTTAACCTAGTTAATTTAGATATTTTTATTTTTTCTTCATTAGTTTTTTTTTCTTCTTATATGTTTTTTTTCTTTCTAATTAATATTTTTATTTTTATTTAGTTATCAGACTTTCATGACACGGATCTCAGGTTTGACGGGTTAACCTAGTTAATTTAGATATTTTTATTTTTTCTTCATTAGTTTTTTTGCTTCTTATAGGTTTTTTTTTCTTTCTAATTAATTTTTTTTGTTTAATTTAGTTCATTAATATTAATTTTTTTTATTTAGTTATCAATGGATGCATTTAGTTTTTCTTTTTTTTTCCCCGTTTTTATGCCTTTGACCATGGACTGCACAGTGCAGTCCACAGTGAAAAGGCTGATGCCTTTTGTTTGTTTTTCCTTTTTAATTATTTTTTTTTCTTTTAATTTAGTTTGTTTATGTTATTTTTTTTTCTATTTAGTTATAAGACTTTCATAACACGGATCTCATGTTTGACGGGTTAGCCCAGTTAATTCAGATTTTTTTTTTGTTTTCTTCATTAGTTTTTTTCTCCATGATTTGTACTTAAAAGTGCATTTTTATCAAGGTTTTATATCATCATTTTGCACTTGAAGTATCAATAACTCCTTAACTAAAGCATGTTTTATAATAACATATCTAATAATATAAGATACCTTTAATTTATG
>Ga0325400_1006860_pt1 | contig 10864 bp, 9 predicted proteins | sample PopdelMetagenome_2_FD_205662 | JGI IMG/M metagenome (GOLD analysis project Ga0325400, IMG submission 205662) | Populus deltoides microbial communities from Bellville, Georgia, United States - Xylem-PdKOR-R1 | ecosystem: Host-associated > Plants > Phyllosphere > Stem > Wood/Secondary xylem...
TCACCGGCACCATCCTGTCGTTCGAACCGCAGCCCGATGTCTATCCCCGGCTCGCCGCGGCGGCGAAGAACGACCCGCGCTGGCACACCTTCCAGCTGGCCCTCGGGCGCGAGGCGGGGACGGCGGCGTTCAACGTCATGGCGGGCGACGTCTTCTCCTCGTTCCGCGCACCGGTGGCGGACGGCGACTTCGCCGATGCCAACACCGTGCGCGCCACGGTGGACGTGCAGGTCGAGCGGCTGGACGCGCTGATCCCGCGGCTGCGCGCCGAGCACGGCTTCGCCAACCCCTTTCTCAAGATGGACACGCAGGGCTTCGACCTGGAGGTGCTGGCGGGCGCGGGCGGCGAGGCGCGAGGGTTCTGCGCGTTGCTTAGCGAGGTGTCGCTCCGCCGCATCTATGCCGACGCGCCCACGATGGAGCAGAGCCTCGCCGCCTTCCGCGACGCCGGCTTCGTCATGGCCGCGCTGCATTCGGTCCATCCGTGGATGCCGCTCAAGGCGATCGAGTTCAACTGCTACGCCGTGCGCGACGACCTGGTGGAGGCGGGGTGAGGCGGGCAACCTTGTACGCCGGGCCCCGCTGCGCCATATCGCGATAGCCCCACGACCGGCGGCACGGCATTGCCCGCCCGCGCAAGCCGGGTCTAGGATGCCCGTCGACTCGGGGGCCCGAGGACAAGGACCGTATGACCAAGCTTTCCGGCGGCGATTCCAAGAGCACGCTCTATTGCTCCTTCTGCGGCAAGTCGCAGCACGAGGTGCGCAAGCTCATTGCCGGGCCCACCGTGTTCATCTGCGACGAATGCGTGGAACTGTGCAACGACATCATCCGCGAGGAGACGAAGGCCACCTTCGTCAACCGCAAGGATGGCGGCGTGCCGACGCCGCAGGACATCAACAAGCATCTGGACGATTACGTGATCGGCCAGAAGCAGGCCAAGCGCGTGCTGTCGGTCGCGGTCCACAACCACTACAAGCGGCTGGCGCACGGCGCCAAGGGCGCCGACGTGGAACTGGCCAAGTCCAACATCCTGCTCGTCGGCCCGACGGGCTGCGGCAAGACCCTGCTGGCGCAGACGCTCGCCAAGACGTTCGACGTGCCCTTCACCATGGCGGACGCAACCACGCTGACCGAGGCCGGCTATGTCGGCGAGGATGTGGAGAACATCATCCTCAAGCTGCTTCAGGCGAGCGACTACAATGTCGAGCGCGCGCAGCGCGGCATCGTCTACATCGACGAGATCGACAAGATCAGCCGCAAGTCGGACAATCCATCCATCACCCGCGACGTGTCGGGCGAGGGCGTGCAGCAGGCCTTGCTCAAGCTGATGGAGGGCACCACCGCGAGCGTGCCCCCGCAGGGCGGCCGCAAGCATCCGCAGCAGGAGTTCCTGCAGGTCGACACGACCAACATCCTGTTCATCTGCGGCGGCGCATTCGCCGGGCTGGAGCGGATCATCGCCGACCGCCTGCAGGGCAAGTCGATCGGCTTCGGCGCCTATGTCGCCGCTCCCGAGGAGCGGCGCACGGGCGAGGTGCTGCGCCAGTGCGAGCCCGAGGACCTGTTGAAGTTCGGCCTGATCCCCGAGTTCGTCGGCCGCCTGCCGGTGATCGCGACGCTGGAGGATCTGGACGAGCCCGCGCTGATCAAGATCCTGGCGGAGCCCAAGAACGCGCTGGTCAAGCAATATCAGAAGCTGTTCGAGATGGAGGGCGTGCGCCTGTCCTTCACCGAAGAGGCGCTGTCGGCCGTCGCCAAGAAGGCGATCGTGCGCAAGACGGGTGCGCGCGGCCTCCGCTCCATCCTGGAAGGCATGCTGCTCGACACGATGTTCGACCTGCCCGGCATGGACGGCGTCGACGAGGTGGTGGTCGACCGCGACGTGGTCGAAGGCCGCAAGGAGCCGGTCAAGGTCTTTGCCAAGAAGAAGGCCGGCGACGCCGCCTGATCCGCAGCCCTTGTCGGCCCCGCGCAGGCGGGGCCGACGGGGGGAGCAGGGTTCAGCGCTCCGCGATCTTGGGCGCGGGCTTGGCAGTTTCCTCCATCCGCATCATCAGGCTCACCGCCAGCATCTGGCAGTCGCAGCCGGCGGCCGGCGCCAGCAGGCGCGCCAGCGCGGGCCAGGCGTTGCGGTTCTCGGCGATGCGGGGCGGGCGGGTGTCGGCCATGGCGGACTCTCCTTGAACGGGCGAACTGGCGTCGCCCTGGCCTCGAAGCTTAGGCCGATCCGGCCGCAACGCAAGGGATGCGCACATGAAGGTGGAAGGCGGCTGCCATTGCGGTCTCGTGCGGTTCGAAGCCTATCTGCCCGACGCCAAGGTCGAAGTGTCGGACTGCAACTGCTCCATTTGCCGCATGACGGGCTTTCTCCACCTCATCGTGCCGGAGGACAAGTTCCGGCTGGTGGATGGAAGGCGCGACACCACCACCTATCGCTTCGGCAGCGGCACCGCGCGTCACATCTTCTGCACGCAATGCGGCATCAAGAGCTTCTATCGCCCGCGCTCGCACCCGACCGGCTACAGCATCAACCTGCGCTGCCTCGACGAGGGGCATGGCCTCGACGTCACGGTCGTGCCGTTCGATGGGCAGAACCACCCCGGCGCGATCGGCTGAACCCGCCGCCGCGCTCGGGGGTTGAGCAGCCATGACCGGACAGCTTCATGCCCGCGACCCGCGCGCCGCCGCCGCTGCCGGCATGGCCGAGTTCCTGGGCGCCACGGACCCCGCGCGGCCGATCGCGGTCGCCTCGCACTTCGACGCGGACGGGCTGTCGGCCGCCGCCATCCTGCTGCGTGCTTTGCGCGCCGCGGGACGCGCGGCCGATCCGTTCGTGGTCGGCAAGACGGAAAGCCCGTGGGACGGAAGCTTCGCCGCGCGGCTGGGCACGCCCGGCGGCCTCGTCGTCGCCGACCTCGGCACGCGCGACGAGGCGGTGCTGCGGCATGTGCCCACCCTGGTGATCGACCATCACCGCCCGACCGGCACGCCGCCCGACGCCGTCACGCTGAGCGGCCATGGCCTCGCGCCCGAGCCGACCAGCGCGCTCATCGCCTGGTGGGCGGCCGGCGCGCTGGGCGATCAGGCGGACCTCCTCTGGCTGGCGGCGCTGGGCCTCGTCGGCGACATGGCGGAGGAGGGCGCGTTCCCCGAACTGGCGGAGGCGCAGGCGCGCTGGGGCAAGACGGCGCTGCGCGACGCGACCTCGCTCGTCAACGCGCCACGCCGCACGGCCGCGGCCGATGCGACGCCCGCGCTCCGCCTGCTCCTCGCCGGCGATGGTCCCAAGGCGATCACCAAGGGCGAGGATGCCGATGCGCAGGCGCTGCGCGATGCCAAGGCGGAGGTGCGCGACGCGCTCGATGCGGCCAAGCGCGTGGCCCCGCGCGTGGTCGGCGACGTGGCGCTGGTCCGCTTCCATTCGCCCTGCCAGATCCACCCGCTGGTGGCGCAGCAATGGCGCGGGCGGCTGAAGGACAAGGTCGTGATCGCGGCCAATACCGGCTTTCGCGACGGCTGGGTCCACTTCGCCGCGCGCACCGGCTCCGGCCGCGACCTCCTCGCCTTCCTCGCGCAGCATCGGCCGGAGGGGGCGGACGGGCGCTTCGGCAACGGCCATGCCCAGGCGACGGGGGGTGCGCTGCCCGTGCCGCTGTGGAACGGGTTCGTCGAAGGATTGGGCTTTCCCGAGGCGGCGGTGGCGGCCTGATCGGGGGCGGCTAAAGCCCCAGGTCGGTCAGCGCCTTGTCCGCGCGCTGGAACGCGCGCCGCTTCTCCGCCTTCAGCGCGTCCGCCTTCTTCTGGTCGATCTTCTGCTGGGCGATGATCTCCGCATCCGTGCGGTCGTTGCGGTAGTCGGCGACGTAGCTGATCTGCTCGCCCTCGGGCAGCACGCCATACCACGACTCGACGATGAAGGCGGTGACGATCAACGAGGTCATGCCGACCGCCACCACGCCCGCCACCAGCTTCTGCCGGCGGTCGCCCGTGCGGGCGAAGGCGCGCAGGTCGGCCAGAAAGGCGCGGGGGGAAGCGGGGCGGGGCAACACGGCCATGGCACGCAAGATAAGATCGGCCGCCGCCCCGCGCTAGCCCGCCGCGGGCGCCGCCACCCGGCCCGACCGCTCGAGCTTGCCCCAGCCGACCCACGGCCCGCGCACCGCCGCCGCCACCGCGCGCACCACCACCGAATACATGATCTGGCGGTAGACGAAGCGCTGCGCCAGCAGCAGCAGCAGCGGGAAACGCCGCTCGCGCGGCTCCAGCCGGAAGGCGATCCAGCCGCACAGCGCGTCCACGGCGGTGAACGCGATCCACCACGCGCCCATGTGCAGCACGTCCGACTGCGTCTGGGCCCAGCCATGCTGGTGGACGCGCAGCGCGGTCGCCACGATCGACACCGCCAGCGCCAGGTCGATGAGCGGCGAGATCAGCGCGAAGCCGATCTGGAACAGCCAAGCCTGGGGGATGCCCACCAGCGCCAGCCCCGCCGGGCGCCGCTCGCGCAGGATGCGGCGATGCTTCCACAGGCATTGCAGCGTGCCGAACGCCCAGCGGAAGCGCTGCTTGGCGAGCGCGCCGAAGCTTTCGGGCGCCTCCGTCCAGGCGACCGCATCCACGTCATAGGCGATCAGCCAGCCGCCGCGCTGGATGGCGATGGTCAGGTCCTGGTCTTCCGCCAGCGTGTCGTGCGGATAGCCGCCGACCTGGTCGAGCGCCGCGCGCCGCCATGCGCCCACGGCGCCGGGCACCACGGTGATCGCGTCGAAGCGGGAGAGCGCGCGCCGCTCCAGGTTCTGCGCGGTCACATATTCCACGCCCTGCCAGCGCGTGACGAGGTTGATGCGGTTGCCGACCTTTGCGTTGCCCGCAACCGCCCCGATCCGGTCGTCGGCGAACCAGCGGGCGAGCCGCGCGATCGTGTCCGCCTCGAACTGCGTGTCGGCGTCCAGCGCCACGATCACGTCGCCCTGCGCCAGCGCGAGGCCCTGGTTGAGCGCGCGCGCCTTGCCGCCATTCTCCAGCGTCAGCAGCCGTACGCGCGGCTCGTCCGCATAGGCGCGCGCCACGATCGCGCTGGTGTCGTCGCGCGACCCGTCGTCGATCACGATCACCTCCAGCCCCACGTCCGTGCTGGCGAGCACGCGCGCGACGGACGCCTCGATCACGCGCGCCTCGTTATAGGCGGGGATCAGCACCGACACGAAGCGGGTGGGGTCGATCGGCGGCGGCACCGGCCGGTTGCGCGGGCGGTTCGATCGTACTGCCAGCACCGCCAGCAGGATGGCACGCGCGGTGCCGATGAAGATCGCTACGAAGAACAGGAACTTCAGCAGCGCGTCCAGCCCTGCCAACAGCAGGAACACGGACACGTCGAACCGCACCGCCGCCAGGTCCGCGCCCGCGATGCGCGGATTGACCTCGGCCGGGCTCAGCCCCGCCAGCTGCGAGGCGGGCACGATGGTGAAGCCGCGCGCGCGCAGGCCGTCGATCAGCGCGGGCAAAGCCGCCACCGTCTGCGCGCGGTCGCCACCCGAATCGTGCAGCAGCACGATGTTGCGCGATCCGTTATTGTCGGGCGCGTTGCGCGCGACCGCCTCGAACGTGTTGCGCAGGATCGCGTCCACGCCCGGCCGCTGCCAATCCTCCGTGTCGACGTGCAGGCCGACATTGACGTAGCCCGCATCCTGCGCGCGCAGCACGGGCACCAGCTCGTCCTCGGTAGTGGGCTCCGCATCGCCGAAATAGGGGATGCGGGCGAGGCGCATCGCGCGGCCGGTATAGGCCTCCACCAGCCGCTGCGTGGTGTTGAGCTCCAGCTGCGTGCCGCGCGCGCTGACCATCGCCATGTTGGGATGCGTGTAGCTGTGATTGCCGATCTCGTCACCGTCGGCGAGGATGCGCTTCAGCAGCCACGGATGCGCCAGCGCATTCTCGCCGATGACGAAGAAGGTGGCGGGCGCGTGCTTCGCCTCCAGGATGTCGAGGATGCGCGGCGTCCAGGTCGGGTCGGGCCCGTCGTCGAACGTCAGCGCCACCTGGTGCGGCTGGTAGCCCGTCTTGCTCACGACATAGGGCGTCGGATAGGCGGCGTAGCGTTCGTCGCGCACCAGCCCGCGCGCGTCGGCGGATACGGTGCGGTGGCCGTCCGTGGGCACGTCCTCGACGCGCAGGATCTCGCCATTGCCCTCCACGTCGACATTGCCGATCGAGCGCAGCGTGCCGAATGCGGGCGGACGATCGCCCTTGCGGATCGCGGCGAAATCGTCCCACACGCCCGGATCCTCGCCGCCCAGCCGCCACAGCGCGGTGCCGAACGCGCCCGCGGCCTTGATCGCGCGCAGCTGGTTCCACGATGCGGCCGCGTCCAGCATCCACACATGGTGCGTGCTGCCGTCGTCGTCGCGATAGTCGAACGCCGCATTGCCGCTCGCCGCATCGAAGCGCGTCGCCGCGCGATTGTCGTGCGCGATCAGCCAGGCATCCTCGTTCGTGAGCGAGTCCGCGTCCGTCTTCCCGTCCGGCCAGTCATAGGCGTAATTGCCGATGGCGACGATCAGCTTGTCGCGCGGCACGTGGGCCAACGCCGCGCGCAGCCGCGCCACGAACCATGGCTGCGAGGCGATCGGCCCGGCGGGGCCGCCCGGCGTATGCTCGTCATAGTTCATCAGGAACAGCTTGTCCGCGGCGCGCGCATAGGCGGCCAGGTCCCAGCTGTCGTCGTCCGCCGGCACCGCCAGCGTCACCAGCTTGTCGGTGAAGCGGCGGTTCGCCTCGGCGATGAAGCGTCGGTAGAAGGGCTGCGCGCCCTCCGGCAGCTCCTCGAAGTCGAACACCACGCCCGCCGCATGTTCGGCCGTCATCATCGCCGCGACCTGGTCCAGCAACCGCGCGCGCGCTGCGGGATCGCGCAGCAGCCGTGCCGTGTTGGCGCCGTCCCACTGGCTGTCCGCGGCATTCTGCACCATCGGCAGCAGCAGCGGGCGGTGCTGGCTGGCGGCGAGCGTCGCGCGCAGCCGGCGGTCGGGGGCGTAGACGAAATGGTGCGCCGGGCCGATTACCGATCCCAGCGCCGGCACCACCCAGTCGAGCTGGCCGACATGGGCCGCGAGCGTGGCGCGGCTCGCCTCGTCCCACGGCGCGTAGAAGCCGACCACGACCTGCCGCCCGGTCGCCGCAGCGCCCGGCTTGCCGCCCGGCAGCCACGCCGCCAGCCGGCGCACGCCGCGGCCAATAGTGTGGCGGAAATGCGCGACCTGGCCATTAAGCGAGCGCGGCTGCTCGCGCTCGATGCCCAGCCGCAGCGGATCGGGCGCGGGCACGCGCAGGATGGTGCCGGCGAAGGCGACCGCGGCAAGGCATGCCAGCAGCATCGCCGCCAGCACCACCCGCCTGGACCAGCGCCGCCGCCGGCCGCTGGGATCGTAGAAAACCGGCGCGTCCATCGCCCGCCTGTCCTGTAGCGCCGCGCGCTTGGGCCGGCCTAGCTGAGCGGCGGCTGAACCGCCGCCGACCAGCTTATCCGGCGATCGGGTCGCTCCCATCCCCCATCGGGCGCACCCCGGCGCCCGTCAGGTCACGCCTCGACGGGGGCGGCGTCGGGTGCGGCCTTGGGCTTGCGCGGGCGGCGGCGCTTGGGGGCGGGCGCCTCGCCGCCCATTTCGCCGGGCTCGATCGCGGGGCCTTCCAGGCCGACCACCGGCTCGGGCGGGGCGGCGACGAGCGCCGGGGGCAGGCCGTCGAACTGGATGCGCGCGGGCTCGGCGGGCTCGGGGGCGGTGGCGCCGCCTCGGCCGGCGCGTGAGCCGCGTCGGCGCCGTTCGCGCCGTTGGCGCGCGGCTGGATATCGGGCCGCCGTTCGCGGAAGCGGCGCTGGCCCTCGCCGCGTCCCTGCGGCTGTCCGTCCCCGCGCGGCTGCGCCTGCGTCTCGCGCTGGCCGTCGCGCGGCTGGTCGCCCCGCTCACGTCCCGCGGCACGCGCCGGCTGCTCGCGCACCGTCTCCGGCTCGCCGCCGTCCTCGTCGTCCCAATCGTCGGCGAAGTCGCGCTGGTTGTAGCCGCGCTGCGGCTCATTCTCGTCTTCCGAGCCGTAATCCTGGCCGTCGCCACCCTGCGTCCGACGCTGCTCCTCAAAGCGCGAGCGGTTCTCGCTCAGCACGCGGAAATAATGGTCGGCGAACTGGAGGTAATATTCGGTGTTGACGCGGTCGCCCTGCATCTGCGCGTCGCGCGCCAGCGTCTTGTACTTTTCGAGCAGCTGGGCGGCGTTGCCGCGCTGGCGATTGTCGAGCCGGCTGTTGCTGTGCGGGCCCTGGCCGCCCCCGCGCGGCTGCTGGCCGCCACGGCCGCGACGACGGCCGTTCTGACGATTGTTCATCAACGTCGCCTGATCCTTATGCTGGCACGTCCCTTGGACAGTTCGGGTCTGGTTACCGGACCACTCCCATTCGGGCCCCGCCCGAACCAATCGCCGTCCCCCGGACGGCAAGCCGTTCCCGATCCCATCGCCTGAACGCCATCAACGGCGGCTTGCGCACGCGCCGTTGCGGATGACCTGGCCGTTGGGGTCGGGTGCGGGCAGCGCGGCGCGCATCGCCGGCGACCCATTCCTGGATGACGATCTAGTGGCTCGACCGGCCTTTTCCAAGCGAAAATGCAGCAACGTGGGATAGGACGAGCGCGCGGTCGCGCCCGCCGAGGTCGGGTACCACGCGCGGGTGCCAGCCCTCGGCCGCGAACAGGGCGGCCGCACTCCGCCCCTGGTCATGCCCGATCTCGAAGCAGGCCAGCCCGCCGGGGGGCAGCCGCAGGTGGGGGGCGAGCGCGCGATACGCGTCCAGCCCGTCCGCCCCTGCCCACAAGGCGCCCGCCGGCTCGCGCAGCACGTCCGCCGGCAGCGCCACGTCGGTGGCGATGTAGGGCGGATTGCACAGGACGAGGTCGAAGCCGCCGTCGCCCGCCCACTCCCATCCGCCGACGCGCATCTCCGCCCGCCGTGCAAGGCCCAGTGCCGCGGCGTTGGCCGCCGCCACCGCCACCGCCGCCGCGCTCGCGTCGACGCCCAGGCCGGTGGCGTCGGGCCATTGCGCGAGCGCGGCCAGCAGCAGCGCGCCCGATCCCGTGCCGAGGTCCAGGATGCGCGCCGGCCCGGCCGCGCCGAAATGCGCCACCGCCGCCTCCAGCAAGGTTTCGGAGTCGGCGCGCGGCACCAGCACGTCTGGCGTGACGAGGAGCTCGATCGTCCAGAAGGCGCGGCGGCCGGTGATGTAGGCGAGCGGTTCGTGGGCGAGCCGGCGCGCGACGAAGTGCTCGAACGCGGGCGGCGCGTCCCCGCGCGTGCCGGCGAGCAGCATCGCCTCGCGGCTCAGCCCCAGCGCGTGCGCCAGCAGCAGCTCCGCATCGAGCCGCGGCGTGTCGCTCACCGCCGCCAGCCGGCGGGCGGCGTCGGCGAGCGCGGTCACCACGGGCTGCGTTCGCCCGCCGCCTGGCGCGCCTGCTTGTCGATGCCCCAATTCTTGTAATCCTGCAGCGTGCAGCCGGTGAAGCCGCCCGCGCCCGTCGCGCTGCACGATCCGACGCCGCCCGCCGCGATCGCAGCCGACTCGGCGATCTCGCCCCGCCCGCTCTTGCGCAGCGTGCCGGCAAAGCGCGGGTCGAGCCGCGGGATGCGGAAGCCTTCCGCCACGCCGCGGTCGCGCGCGCACACCGCGATCTCGCCGGGGCCGGCGACCGCGCAGTTGCGGATCGCGTCCACCACATGCTTGCGCTGGGTCTCGACCACGCCCTTCTTGGGCGGCGCGCCTTCCGCCGCCACAGCCGCAAGGAGCAGGGCCAGCACCATCTGCGCCGCCTATTCCAGCGCCGCCAGCCGCCCCGCCTCGTCCTCCGCCACGAGGGAGCCGACCAGCTCGTCCATCTGCCCTTCCATGATCTCGGGCAGGCGATGCAGCGTCAGGTTGATGCGGTGGTCCGTCACGCGGCCCTGCGGAAAATTGTAGGTGCGGATGCGTTCGCTGCGATCGCCTGAACCGACCATGGACTTGCGCGCGCCCGACCGCTCGGCCGCCAGCCGCTCGCGCTCCGCCTCATAGAGGCGCGCGCGCAGCACCTTCATCGCTTTGTCCTTGTTCTTGTGCTGCGACTTTTCGTCCTGCTGGATGACGACGGTGCCGGTGGGCAGGTGCGTGATGCGCACGGCCGAGTCGGTGGTGTTGACCGACTGCCCGCCCGGCCCCGACGAGCGGTAGACGTCGATGCGCAAGTCCTTGTCGTCGATCCTGAGGTCGACCTCCTCCGCCTCCGGCAGCACGGCGACGGTGGCGGCCGACGTGTGGATGCGCCCGCCGCTCTCGGTCACGGGCACGCGCTGCACGCGGTGCACGCCGCTCTCGAACTTGAGCTTGGCGAACACGCCCTGGCCGGACACGGAGGCGACCACCTCCTTGAACCCGCCCAGCTCCGCGGCGGAGGCGGACATCAGCTCGGTGCGCCAGCCCTGCCCGTCGGCGAAGCGCTGGTACATGCGGAACAGGTCGCCCGCGAACAAAGCCGCCTCGTCCCCGCCCGTTCCCGCGCGAATTTCCAGGATGGCGGAGCGCGCGTCGGCCGCGTCGCGCGGCAACAGCGCCAGCGCCAGCGCGCGGTCGGCCTGCGCCAGCCGCTCGCGCAGCTCGGCGAACTCCTCCTGCGCCATCGCCTTCAATTCGCCGTCCGACTCCTCATCCTCCAGCATGTCGGACAGCGCCGCGATCTCCTGCCGCAGCCGCCGCACCTCGCCCGCGGCCTGCGCCACCGGCTCGATCTCCGCATAATCCTTTGACAGCTGCACGAACTGGTCGGCGGCGAGGTCCGGCCGCGCCATC
>Ga0325400_1006862_pt1 | contig 10863 bp, 10 predicted proteins | sample PopdelMetagenome_2_FD_205662 | JGI IMG/M metagenome (GOLD analysis project Ga0325400, IMG submission 205662) | Populus deltoides microbial communities from Bellville, Georgia, United States - Xylem-PdKOR-R1 | ecosystem: Host-associated > Plants > Phyllosphere > Stem > Wood/Secondary xylem...
TTTTTTTATCAAAAGAACAAAATATTTAACCCACAGCAAAACACGATTATCTAACAATATTGCATTCCTTGAAGAAAAAAAGAAGAAAGGGAGATAGTATCATGGCCAATCACTGCTTATTCTCTTTATTGCATTTCTAAAAATATATGCATTTCTAAGAAGAAAAAAAGAAGAAGAAAATGTTTAACTTCTTCTGTTATTTTTCTTCTGTAACCAAAAAAAATAAATAAATTGAGTCCTGCATCGTTAGAACGTGGAAAAAGAAAAATCTTTTAACAGTCTCTGTGCCTTTTAACACGGGAATGAGACTAAGAGATGGGAATCATGAGCTAAAAAAAATCTCAGTTTCCACCGACGCCAAGGCCTGCAAGGAAATGAAATAAAATGGAGATATGGAGTAAAACAATGGGCTAAGATCTTGCAGGTCCAATCTCTTGCAGCAATAGTAACTGTCCCTGACTCCCTGTACCTGTTTTCTTTCGTTTTTGTCCCCTGTCAACCCATGAATCAGGAGGAGAAGAGAAAACACAAGTGGAAGTCCTAAATAAAAGGATCTCTCAAAGCTCACAACCAACCAAAGATTTCTAAAAATGAAACCAGTTAAGAGATTTTTCTTGGCTGTCATTCTTGGTTACAGCTGAGCTCTCATTGTCAAGCTCCCCTTTCTTTTTTGGGATCAGAAGAGTGGCTTGAATCCTTCTTTTTGTTTAGGTAGCCATTGATATTCCATCTTCTGGTTGATGCAATAAGAAAACCTTTTCAAAGACTATACTTGAAATGTTAGTATGTTAACATGTAGATTATTATCCTATGTAATGAGTTCCATTACTGGGAGTCTGAAACTGCAGATAGTTAAGAGGCAGCCTGTGAATTACATGTTTAAATTAATGTCAATCTCTTTGATTCTTTCTAGATTGTTTTAGGGATAAAATTTTAAAATGGGTATTGATGCAAAGGAATTTCAAGCTTTCATGTGGAGAGTTCTTAAACTTTCCATGAGTTCTTGCTCTGCATTTGTACAAAAATATCCATTTGCTTCAGGTTTTTCGTTAACCTTGCTGGCTTTATACTTGTTTTTTCCTTCAGTTTTCTATTTCTTGATTTACTCTTTACCATTTCTTGGTTGCACTGCTGTTTTTATCCGTTATTATTTGAATTCGCAAAAACATGGGGTGGTTGAGAGGAAGGAACATGGAATATCATCTGACGCAGCTGATGCTGCCAATAGAGATGATAACTCTTCTATTGAAGCTCGAAGAATGTTGCAGAGAAACGTCAACGAGAATAAAGACAAATCGGATACACACGCTGTTAAAGAGGAAAAGAACATGGTTTCCTCCATGCCTTCAAATGATGATTTCATTGGCAGAACTGCCTTGGTCGAACAAAAACCGAAAGTAATCATGGAGGAGAAAGCAAGCTATGCTTTGAATAGTGGAGAAAGTTCCTCTTACAATGTTTCCCTTGGTGAGAATATTTCAGAATTCAGCGAGGCATCAAATCCTGAGACTGTCTCATTTGATGGCTTTAATGAGCAGCCTGCAAAACTTCTTGTTGGTGGTGAGGTGGAGTCGGAGAGCTCAAGCTCTGAAGTAGATGATGAAGAAGAAGAATCAGAAAAGGGTTGCAAAAACGCTGTAGAATGGACTGCGAATGATCAAAAGAATCTCATGGATCTTGGGGATTCTGAGCTAGAAAGAAATAGGAGGCTGGAGAGCCTAATTGCAAGACGTAGAGCAAGAAAGTCATTCAAAATGAGTAGTAGTGCTGCTCCAGGTACAATGCATCCTGTTTTGGTTGCAAGAAGCAACACTTTTCATGTTTCTAAGAGTTCAGATGACCGAATACCTAGTTCAGCCCCTTCTATTTTGTTACCAACCCAAAATCCATTTGACCTTCCATATGAACCATTTGAAGAAAAACCTAATCTCATGGCAGACAGTTTCCAGCAAGAATTTATGGCAGATCACCTGAAAGAAATGCTCTTCTGCAGGCATGAGAGCTTCTCTTTGGGGTATTCTCCCCCCCTGGAGAACAAACAATTAGATCAACATGAGGGCACAGGATATTCTAGATCTAAAATGCAATTAGGTAAGACAGACTTCTGTTTTAGTTTCTTCATCAACTAAGAAAAAAAATACCAGAGACCTCTGCTACTAATACTGAATCAATAAACTTTTTTGCAGACAAGGAAAATCATGGCCTGCTGGCTGATCATTCATTATTCCAACGTGGTGAAACCTTGCGCCGTGATTTAACTGTAACTGATCTTGTGACGGAAGAAGCCCGATCTTCCAATCAGGTTACTAACAAACGGGAGCGGGATAGAGAAGTTGAAACCAGTAGAGTCAAACACAAAGGTGAAAATATGGGACAATCTCATGACAAGGATCCAAGTTTAGGTGATGGAAATGATATTCAAAGGGACACAGATCTAATCAAGCACAAGAAAATTTGGCCAAGACCATTTTCTTCTACAGAAAACATTTTTAATGCTAAGACAGCTGAGAATTCAGAAAGTCTACAGCCAACAACGTTCAAATTTCCCGAAGTGTTTTATAATCATGCACCGAACTCTCTCCCTTGTCCAGTTCCTAAGGCTAGTGCTGTGGCTGAACCTTCATATGATTCCAGCCCGTCTGCAATTTACAACACGGGAATGGAGGAACATTTTTTTTACAAGCACCAGGATCCTTGGCATACCCATACCAATTCCATAGCTTCTGACATGCAAGTGGAGGTCTCAGAGATCGGTTCACCCCCTCTGACAGCAGATGGAATTGCTTCATCCAATGATGGTGACTCCTTGGTTTATGATGGGGATAGTGAACAGGAAACTACTTCCGGGAGTGAAGATATGTGGGGAGCTTCGCCTCTTGCTCCAAAGGTTCAAGAACATGAAAACGTAACTAGACAAATATACGAGGTAGGGGAGGGGGATATTACAGAAGAAGGGTTTTCAAGGCTCAGGAATGAACCCGAGGATCCAACTTCATCATCACTTTGGTCGCTATCATCTTCAAGAGCTGAAATATCTCAAGAGGATCAAGCCCATTCAATGAGCATTGATCCAAAACACTTTAATTATGTCAAACACATAGTCGAAGAGGAAAGGGAGCAGAGGCCTTCTAATCCTTCAGATGTAGTTCCACCTGAACATTCCCAGGAAGGAATGCAACTGATGGAGGATTCAATGCCACAAAAACCTTCTGAAGTGTACTTTCAGAAGCCGCAGGTCAGTTAATAACTTTAATACAATACATTATTACAGTTTGCGGATGAACTTGGATCAAATTACAGTTTCTTATGCTTACTGTCCATCAATTTTTTTTTACAGGTTTAGACTTCAGTGTATTTAACTCTCTTTCCTAATATTAGAACACAGTATCTTGTATATTCTAATTCATCTTTCTCTACCATAAGAAAATAATTAGAAAAATGCTGTTGGACTCATCTTTGCAACTTAATAAATAAAACAGGAATCAAGGAATGCTCCTGGGAATTCTGCAGAAGAGATGAACATAAATTGCGATGCAGATGACACGGTCACATACGATGACAGGGGATATTTGAAATCAAATGAAAACATATATGTTGGATCTGAAAACTCCATGATGCAAGTAGTTATAGCCAATCTATCAGAACCGGCCGAGGGAAGTAATTCAAAATCTAACAGCAATATCATGAGCGAATCATTGATTAATCCTGAGAAGTCTGTAGAGGGTATGGACGGCAGTTGCAATGTAAATGACTCGAGGATCCTCGTAAATGACCACTTAGAAGACTCGAAATCAAATGAAGACAGAGATAGTGGAGCTGAAAAAGCCATGCAAGTACTCGTAAGTGATCAGTCACAACCAGATGTTGAAAGTAATTCAGAATCTAGAAAGCATATAGAGAGCAAATCATTAAATTCTACTGAGAAGTCTGGAGAAGATGCAAACATTACTTACAATGTGAATGATCCATTAGTTCACATTAAGAATAGCGTGGAAGAATTAGAATCTATTGAAGATATTGACCGAGATCATGAAAGGCTGACTGAACATTCAGACATTAAGAGCACTTCAATACCAGTCGAGGTTGAAGACAACCCAACTTCAACTCAAGGCAGTAGAGAAGATCAAAGTACATTAATAGAAGTTGGGGTTTCTGGGTTAAACCAAAGTTTTAATGATCCCACTACATCAGGCATACTGCCAGAATTGATAGTTGAACAAGCTTCTACCAACTCAAGTCTATCCTCATCTCCAAAGTCTGTTTTAGCATATAGGATCCCAGCAGATATAGGTTCTTCATCAGATTTCAGTCAACTGGTGTCCACTGATATGGAGGAAAGATTACCTCTGACTGCAACTCAAGAAACCAGTCATGTGGTAAATGATTCGGTAGAGCACCCATCTATTGATAACAAATCTGAAAAATCTGAGGTCTGTGATCCTTCAGTAGCTCGATATTTATGAAGGGAGTCCAGTAAAATTGTGTTCACATATCTTTCGTTTTCATATATCATTTTCTACTGCTTTCAACTGTGATTAAATCCCTGTAATTTTCAAATGTCCCATTCTTCTCATTCCCATGCATGTATACAACAGTTTTTTCGGCATTGATATAAAGACACAAAAGCCCATTTTAGTAAGATATCTGAACTAGATGCACCATGCATTGAGCAGGAACCATCTAACACTCAAGGGAAGCTTACTGAAGAAGCTATTGAGATGGAGAATATGAAGGGATCATCGCTTGATGACGAGGAAACCATGGAGGATTTAAAATCCAGGAAAAACATAGATGACGATTCAGAAACATCGATTGGTAATGAGGCACCTGTAAAACTGTCAAAACCACAGAAGGAAATTAGCCCCAGATCTTTCGAGCATCTTGAAGATGTATCTGCAAGACTCGCTGACAATGAAACAGACATTGATGTTTCAAAATCCGAGGGGGAGCATTCTACTTCAGTTTTTCCTGGACTTATGGTAGAAGAAGAGGTAGTCACATGTCAACATGCATTATGTTCCCTACATTGTTCCACTTATCATTGCACTTATGTCATCTTGACATTATGGATCATTTTTACTAGTATTGTTTCGTTTTCCTCCTAAATTCTGCACCAAAGAATTATTTTTACACATTTTTAGCTAGTAAAAATAACATGAAGAAAAACTAAGATACGTGACATTGAATAGGAGTCTACAAATCGTCCAAGAGATGTTGCTGGAGAAGTTAACCTCATCAGCGAAGTTAGTGATCCCTCGATAAATAAAAAGGAAGATTTGGAGAAGTTAAGGTCTTTTGAAGGCAGTGAAGGTGAACCTCAATTTTCAACTAGACAGGAGATATTTGTGGAACCAGTAAAACCAGCCAACATCACTTCCCTAGAGGACCATGACTACAGTCCTGGAGTATCAACTGAAAATGAAACAATTGTCGTATCATCTCAAGCAATGGACGATGTTGATACTTCAAGCAACAGCAAGGAAACTGATCAGGAAATTGGAGACTTGTTAAAGCCAGCAGGTGCCATTGGCACCTCAGAAACCACCAAGGATGTCCAAGGGAACCCTAAAGATTTAACAGATCAAAAGGCTGTCTTTGACCCATCAAAACCGGCAGTTGATGGTGAAAATATCTTAGTGACTCTTGAAGCAAAGGTAATATGATGTTCTAAGCAGTGTTTTTCCTTATAACCCATTCTACTGCTAAAATGAGGGTGTAAAAGAGGGGGTGGGGGGACTTTGCTGCCATGAAATGGAACTGCAGTTGTAAAGATTTGAATTTCTTCTTTTTCCTCTCATTCTTTAAACTAAACAGAGCATGAAATTTGGTATACCCTCATTTTCCTCTCACTTGCAAGTTCTTCTCTATTGCTTTCACAGCAATTGAATACTAGTAACTCCTTTCCAGCTCTGTGACATTGACCGGGACTGCATACTCCTCATTTGCAGGACTCTGCAGCTGACATAATTCATAATGTGAATGAAGCAGTTGCGAGTGATTTTATAAACAATGAGAAGTTCAATCATGTACAAGACAGTGAAGATGACGAATTTCAAAGACTAGATAGCCAAGAAAATATTATGGAACCACTTAAAGCAGTGGCGTTTACAAATTCAGAATCCATTGGAGACCTTGAAAGTGAATCAAAAATATTGGCTGAAGATGAAGGTAATGGCATCCCATCATATCCGGCAGGGGAAATTAACAGTTCAAATGACAGAGAAAACACAGAGCATCCTGGAAAGTCAACTGTTCATTTAACTGTTATGACCATATCCGAGCCAAGCAGGGGTTATGTCAAGCAGGATCCTGGAACCTGAAGACAAAACTTGAGATTGATGGACCGATCCACCAGTCACAGAATCACTCAAAAACACTATGAACTCTGAAGTTAAGATTACAAAATCAGAGGCAAGTGACAGCTACACGGATCAGCTTGAGGTATCATATAATGGCAAATATTATATTTCTGTACAAATGTACACGAGAGGAGTTAAAATGCCATTAGTTGTCGAGTCAAGCTGACAGCAACTGACAAGGTTAAAACCTTAGTTTCTGTCATTCTCCACAGTGCAGCCAACTTTCCAATCTCTCTCTCTTTTTATAGTAAATAGAAAGTTTTGTTCTAAATCAGATCTGTCAATGCTACTTTATGAAGCTAAGTACGAATCCGATCAACTTATTTCCTGCATGCATATGTATTCATTGATGCATATTTGAACATATAATTACCTTTTCTCATTTGATTGACAGAACACTAGTGCGCTAGTGTTGGAAAGATTTTAGAGGGCTTTTCTCAACCATTTCTTGTTCCTAGTTTCTTCAGGTACAGCAGAGACCATATTCTGGAATTTTATGAATAAATTGAAGCAGTGACTGGAATTTTATGTTGACATCCCCGAGACCAAGATGAATTAAGTATCATATTTCATTTACATGAAAAATTAAGGATACCCCAGGTAAAAAAAAATCCCAAACTGGATGTGATCCAAAATACCAGCAAAGTGTAACATCTATTAGATATATAGACAAGTTCAAATCCAAACACGTTGAAGCTTTTTGATGGAAATTTAGAAGTTTATTATACGCAAAAACCTTAAATACCAAAAACAACACTTAATTTTCATTACCCTAGTAATAATGAATAAAAAAACAAACTAGTAAAACTATTTCTTTCGAATAAATAAAAATTAATCAATGAAAATATCTATTTTTCCAAAAATAAAAAACTCCTACAATCATTTTTTTTAATTTCCTTCTTTATTCTCCTTGTTATTTTAAGATCCACGTCCTTTCTTTCTTCTACATGTTGATGTTGCATCAATCATAAATGCTTATTTGTACTAGAGAATATTTCTCAACCGCATTAAACCAGTGGCAGTCATCAGTAGTGAAGGATTTACTTGACAGGAAAAGATTAAAAAATAATATTAATATTTGCCAAAGATTTTGCAGTGTCTAGAATGAACACAGAGACCCCATTGTGAGATATAAGTGATATTTAAAAGAATCCAATGCACAAGAGACGGGAACAGTATCGGACAATCTCCATCAACATTCTTCTACAAACACCAGGAGGCAAAGCCAACAAGTGATAGCAGGAATGTACCTATCATCTGTCAGACTATCAATCTATTGCTGTATGTTGTTGTTTACGAGTTACAATTAATATCTATGCATGTCTGAGTTGCAGGCATCGTGGCCATATTATTTGACAAATTAAATTACCATATCTCATTTTTAATTTCTGTTTCTTTATTGTTTTTTATGGTTATCTCATGCTGAAGAATTCCAATCAGAGAGCAGAAGAAGGAGGTATTCTTATGGTTAACTTGGCTGGTTTCTGATTTGGAGAGAATAAAGGATAATCCAAAAAAGTTATCCAAAGATGCAATCTCAAACAAAGAAAAAAAAATTATCCAAAAGAGAGATTTTAGGAATCGGTTAATGAAATCTGATACTACTTAGAAGAGTTTGATACGATAAGAACCATTATTTAGCTTTCATAAATAAACTTCTATCGTTGCTTAATTTCTGCCACCTGGCTAAATGCTTCTGATCTGCTATCAAATTCCTAGGTAACAAACTTCTTCTGAACTTCAAACTCTAAAGATGACTGTCATGAATATATGTTGCAGCTTTTCCTATTCATCCAAGGAGCAAAGTGACCTTATCTGATATTGTTATTAAGTGAAAACTCTTTTTATTTTTCAGAGGTATTAGATTTAGGTGAAGCCATGCCCGAGTTAACCCTGGTCGATGGATCTGGTTTTTGTCGGGACTTACCTGCCAAGCTTACATGGCAGGTCATTGTTTGTACCGTTATTGCAGCCTGTGGTGGTCTCATGTTTGGGTACGACATTGGAATTTCGGGTACATAACTAAACTAGATCAGGCATGCTAGTTTTTTTTTTTTTTTTATTGCCTGACAAAGCACAGATAATCTTATGTTAATTGTTTTCTCGTACTTGTGGTTTTATATGATTCTAGGAGGAGTGACAGGAATGGATATGTTTTTGGAAAAGTTCTTCCCTGAAGTTTATGTCAAGAAGCATCAAGCTAAAGCAAACAACTACTGCAAATTTAACAGTCAACTTCTCCAGCTCTTCACATCTTCCCTCTACCTTGCAGCCATTGTAGCTTGCTTTATCGGCTCAATTTGTTGCAAGAAAAGGGGCCGCAAACCCACCATGCAGATTGCCTCCGTCTTCTTTCTTGTTGGTGCCATTTTAAATGCTGCTGCTCTCAACATTGGCATGTTGATCGCTGGAAGGCTTTGTCTGGGCGCTGGAATTGGTTTTGGAAACCAGGTGAAATTCAAACATATATATCAGGCAGTACCGATTATTTGAGAAGCTACTTCATATATTTTTTAAGGTTGTTAGAGAATAGTAACGAACACTCACTGCTTAGTTACCTACACTTGCTTAGGATTGCTTCTTATTGTGGTCGACTAACATATTATAACACAATATATTAGAGTGATTAGTGGGATCTTCAACTTTGTACAGAAAGGAAAAGCAGAACACCACATTATTTTACTCAACTTTTACATCACTTTCAGCATGTTTGCTGCTTCCAAATAACTTATAAGAGAAATTCTATTGTAGGCAGTGCCATTATTCATATCAGAAATTGCACCTGCAAGGTACAGAGGAGGCCTTAATCTTTGTTTTCAGCTCCTTATTACAATAGGCATTCTAACAGCTAATGTGATCAATTATGCCACCTCAAAATTACACCCCTATGGTTGGAGAATTTCACTGGGTGGTGCAGCATGCCCTGCTTTACTTCTCCTCCTTGGCTCTCTTATGATCGTGGAGACTCCGACGAGCCTCATAGAACGAGGGAAGAATGAAGAAGGGTTGTATACTTTGAAGAAGATTAGAGGTGTTGATAATGTTGATAAAGAGTACGAAGAAATTTTGCAAGCTGTTGAATTTAGTAGACAAATCAGGCATCCCTTCAAGAACCTTTGGAAACAGTCAGGTAGGCCTCAACTAGTATGCGGTGCACTCATTCAAATCTTCCAGCAGTTCACAGGCATCAGTGTGGTCATGCTTTATGCCCCAGTTCTCTTTCAAACCATGGGGTTAGGTGAGAATGCATCATTGATGTCGGCTATAATGACTAATACAGTTAAACCAATAGGCACTGCGTTTGCAATTGTTGTGGTTGATAGATTTGGTAGAAGAGCATTGCTCATTGAAGCAGCCATTCAGATGTTCATTTCTTTGGTGAGCCAAAAACAAACGTCTCGATGATTTCAATTTCCACTGCTGATATCTGTTTTAGCACTACTAAACCAGTTCATTATTTGCTCCTTACAGGGTGCAATTGGAGTAATCCTCGCAGTGCATTTGCACTCCACAAACGTTGTGGCGAAACATTATGCCGTACTTGTGATCGTCTTGGTCTGCGTGTTCTTGGCTGGTTTTGCATGGTCATGGGGTCCCTTGGGATGGCTAATCCCAAGTGAAATATTCCCGATAGAGACTCGAAGTGCTGGCTTCTCCGTCGCTGTTATTATGAATTTTGTTTTCACATTTCTTGTTGCTCAAACATTCCTCACCATGTTATGCCACATGCGAGCCGGGACTTTCTTCTTATACAGTGCTATGCTAGCTGTAATGTGCCTTTTTGCCAAATACTTTCTACCTGAGACGAAAGGAATCCCAATTGATGAAATGGTGGAAAGAGTGTGGAAGCAGCACTGGTTCTGGAAGAGGTACTACAAGGATCATGATACTGGTAAAGGAGGGCTGGAAATCCAAGATAAACCCAAGGAGAATACAATTGCATAGAATTTCTTATCGTTTCTTTTAACCACAGGGTTTTCCTTAGTATTTATTTTTCATGTCTTGATTGGCACTGAGATAATTCCCTTTAATAGCAAATATTAAATTGGAGATGATCTTGATTATGGTAAATAGCTTGAGTTTTAGTGTTTATGACAAAGCCTGTTCCTTGTTGATGCCCTTTTATTCGTAATAAATCTTGTCGAGGAAGATGCAAGATTTGTTCAACAAAAACTCCTGTGTATTGCAACAAGATAGATGATTCATCTCTTGGCTCATAGTGCTTAACAGACTCTGAAAAAGATACAGATAAACAGGGAAGGAGCACCGTGCAATCTTATTCTGTGTCCCACGTAATGTAAGCAATGAAAGTACTTGTATTTTGAAGTTCCTCGTGTCACAACTATATGGCATACTTTTTTACACAATTGCAGCATCGACAAACTCATTGGAACGAGCAGCAGCAATGCAACCGGCAAATATGTATCTGCAGCAGAAAACAACATTAATCTATCTAACTTTGTTAAGAATGCTTGGTGTGCTTGTCTTTATTCTATTTGGAGAA
>Ga0325400_1006863_pt1 | contig 10863 bp, 21 predicted proteins | sample PopdelMetagenome_2_FD_205662 | JGI IMG/M metagenome (GOLD analysis project Ga0325400, IMG submission 205662) | Populus deltoides microbial communities from Bellville, Georgia, United States - Xylem-PdKOR-R1 | ecosystem: Host-associated > Plants > Phyllosphere > Stem > Wood/Secondary xylem...
CGGTTGCAGGACGAGTGGAGCAGCCGATCGGCCTGGTGGCCGCCCCGTGCTCGCGACCGGGTGTGGTCGGCGTCCACCGATCGCGGCTGCGACTGCGGGTGCATCGGCTTGGCGCACCACCAGCACGGCGTGCCGTCGGGCGTGACGCGGAGCAGGTACGCGCGGCGCTGCTGGTGGGCGTAGCCCAGGCCGCGGGCGGTCGAGCTGGTCGGCTTGCCCATGCTCACCGCCCTGAGACGACGAGAGCCCCGGGCCGTTGGCCGCGGGGCTCGCCCTGCGTTTAGACACAGGGGTGCTGCCGTGAAGTGTGGCACCAATCGACCGTGAAGCGCAACGACTACTGCTTACGGTGCCGTCGTGGACGCCCTCCTGGTTGCTGTGCTCGCGGCCCTTCTCGGTGCCTACGTCGGTCATCGAGGTTGGCTCCGCGAGCTGCGTGCGCGCCAGTACGCGGCCTACGTCACCTGCGCACTCGACGTGATGAACGCCCGGATGACGTCGGACCAGACGCGCGAGCCCATGCCTATCGGGGTGCACACACGAACGATGGACGCCCTGCAGATGGTGCACATGCACGGTGGAGACGAGGTCCGCATCACGGCCAACCAGCTGCACAGGCTGCTGCTGCGAGTCGCCGACATTCCTCATGACGACGTCGTCGAAGAGATCGGCGCTTCCATCGACGTCTTCCGCGGAGCAGCTCGAAGCGAGGTGCTTTCCTTCTTCCCCTGGCGGCAGATCCACTACCGCTTTCAGCGGTCCATGGTGCGACCCGACCGGTCGCGCCGGTGAGCCAGCACTTCGGCGTCCAGGACATCGTCGGCGGCCCATAGCGACGACCGACCACGGCGGCCTCTCGCTTTCAGCAGCCCTCGCCGTTGCCAGTCGCGCACCGTGGCGGGAGCCACCCCGGCGAGCTGAGCGGCGTCGGCCGTGGTGATCAGGGGGCCGTGGCCGTGGGTCATGCCGACGCCTCACGCTGCCGAGCGAGGCGCCGCCGGCGGGCGTCGGCCTGCCGGGCCGCCTCGGTGGTGGCCGTGGCCAGCAGGTAGTCAGCGTGGGTCTGCGTCGCGCCACAGCGGCCGCAGCTGACGACGTCGGTGCCGTCGGCCCGCACGAGCGCTCGGCTCTCGCACTTCGGGCAGCGACCCTTGAGCCGGTGCACCAGGTCGAGGCCGGTGGCGCGCTCGAGGTCGGTGGCCAGCCGCAGCGTCGCCTGCCCGGCACGCTCGCCGTCCTCCGCGTCGCCCAGCCAGGCGTCGGCGTTGTCGGCGAGGTAGCGCACCGCCTGAGTCAGCCACTGCCCGGACAGCCGCTGCACGGGGTCGAGGTCGGCGCCGCGGCCGCCGGTCACGACCTCGGCCAGCCGGGCCGCCTCGGCCGCGGCCCAGCGGATCGCCTCGTCGACGACGTCGTGCGCTGGTGAGGGCGAGGGCGCGTGGACCTGCGTGCCGCGCACCTCGACATCGCCGCCGCGGGCGACGTTGAGCCGGCCGTCCCGACGGATCGCGACCTCGGCCACGAGCTCGGGCAGCCGACCCAGCGCGGTCAGCACGGCGGCGCGGTCGTCGGCGCACCACACCGGCTCGCCGGCGTTCGGGAAGGCCGCGCCCCGCAGCGCGTCCTCGTCGACCGGGCGGTCCTTCTGCTCGGCGTCGTGGACCTCGGCGACGGCCCGGCGGACGGCCGACCGCCACCGGGCGCCGCACCGGCCCGGGCACAGCCGAGGCGTCGACTCGTGCGTCACCTGCTCGATGACGGCGGCCACCGCCCGCGGGACGTTGCCGCTCTCGGCCAACAGCAGCGACGAGGCGACGTCGACGTCGACGAGCACGCCCGACGGGGCCGCGTGCGCCGGCGGCGCGACGGCGACGTGGTCAGCGCCCGGCACGGCGTGGATCCACCGTGCGTCCTCGTCCTCCCACACCACGTCGTCACCGCAGGCCGAGCAGGGCCGGACGTCATCCCAGCGCTTCACGGGCGCTTCCTCCTGGTGGTCTTGCGCTTCGGCAGGGGCATGCCGCACGAGGCGTGCCGGGTCTGGCGCTCCTCGACGTCGAGGACGGGCAGCGGCTCGCCGCACGCCGAGCAGGCGACCTGGGAGAGCTCGACGCAGCACGGCTGCGCGGCCGTCTTCATCGCGTCCTCCGACGTCGCGGCGCGGCCGCGGGCCGCGGTAGCGCGTCGCCGAGGTCGGTGATGAGCAGGGTCACGGCGGCCATCGGCGGGTCCTGCCAGTGGTGACGGGCCCAGCCGGTTGGCTCGCCGGCTCGCAGGTCCGGGCCCTCGAGGTGCCAGCGGCTGTCGTCGGGCAGCAGGCCCGCGTCGACCAGGCCGTCGACGACGGCCTTGACCGTGGGCGACCAGTTGGCCGTGTCGCGGCGCTGGTCGTCGCCGTGGTGCATGACGGCGACGATGTGCGCCCGCTGCAGCCGCACGGCCCGGAGTCGCCCGCGGACCCCCCAGCCGGCGGCGGCCCGCCACAGCTGCGTGATGCGATGGCGCTCGTGCCAGTGGCGGCGGTCGTTGGCCGTCAGCCAGGACGCCGCGTCCTGCACGCCGCACTCGACCCGCAGCGCCCACCGCTCTCGGTCGGCCGCCTCGGCCGGCGGGTCGTGCAGCAGCAGCAGGGCGTCCTCGGCGGGCGTGCGCGGGTACGTCCTCACGACGCCGCCACGAAGCGGGCCCGCTGCTCGCGGTGCCGCCATGCCTGGTACAGCCGCTCGCCCTCACGGGTGATGTCGTCTTGCTCGCCGCGCTTCCACGCCGCGTGCCAGGCCCGCAGCTGGGCCCGGCTCGGCTCCGGCTCGTCGGTCCACGAGAGGAGGTCCGACGCCGGCGCGTCGACGTCGACCATCGCGGCCAGGGCGACGGCCAGGGCGACGAGCTCGTCACGGTCGAGCGGGTCGGTGACGGCGGCCACGGCCTCGTGGCCCTCGTCGCGGATCGACCCGGCCAGCTCGAGCGCGCGGGGCAGGGCCTCCTCGACGAGCCGGTCGCCGTCCTGGTGCACGGGCCGGCTGGGGCCCTTCGGCAGGTCGACCTTCTTGGTCTTGCTCATGGCTGCTCCTCGTGGCTGGTCCGTCGTGCACCTCGTCCTCGTCCACCGCGCCTGCGAGCACGGGAGGAGGAGGGGTTGGTCGGTGGTGCGGGTGACGTAGGTAGGTGAGAGGTGGGTGGACCCGTCCCGTCCCGACCCGACCCGTCCCGGGCCTGGGACTCCTGACCTGCTGGATCTGCAGATCGGGGGGCCGCGCGCTGGGCGCCCTCGGGGGCTGCTCCTGCTGCTGCGGTCGGGGCCGGGCGCTGGGCGCTGCCTGCTGCTCCTGCGACGGCGCCCGCGGTGTCCGCGAGCGCGCGCTGGGCGCTGGCTGCTGCTCCTGCTGCTCCTGCTGCTCCGGCCGGCTGGGGGCCGGGGGTGACGTAGATGCCCTTGCCTGCGAGCCACTCGACGGTGTCGGCGGAGTAGTAGGGCTCGAGGGGCGCCGGACGCAGCGGGAGCAGCTGGTCGGCGTCGGGGTCGTCGCCGCGGGTGCTGTTGCACTCCCCGCAGGCGACGACGAGCGTGCCGACGGTGGCGGCCTTGCCGGGCTCGCGGTGGTCGTAGGTGCCGCGGATGTTGCCGCGGCGCACGCCCTTCCAGACGACGGGCTTGCTGCAGTACCTGCAGCAGTCGCCGTCGCGGACCCGGACGGGCACGACGATGGCGGGGTTGGCGATGTCGCGCTCTCGCTGGCGCTGCCAGAGGACGTCGGCGCGCAGGCGCAGGTGGACGAACTCGGGGTCCTCGAGCAGCTTCCATGCGCGGCGGCCGCGCACCTTCGTCATGAGGCCGGCGCGGACGGCGACGCGCACGAGCTCCTGCCACCGGGTCTGGCCGAGGAGCATCGCGGTGCCCTCGTCGACGACGTAGTCGGTCATGTGGCCGGCGCTCTGCAGGTAGCAGCGGAGCACGAAGCCGGAGACCTCGTTGAGGGTGCGCTCGTCGCCGTGCGCGCCGGCGGCGAGCAGCGCCGGGTGCGTCGCGGCGTTGTCGCCTCCCTTCGACCAGGGCACGTGGTGGGTCTCCTGTCGGCGAGCGCTGCGGCGCTGGGTGGGTGGTGGTTGTCCTGGTGGTTCTGTGCCAGGGCGGGTCGCGAGCGCGGCCGGCGGCGGTCATGCGAGGGACCCGACGGCGCAGGCGCCGGCGAGGAGGAGCAGCGCGAGCGCGAGCAGGAGGACGGCGTAGGCGGCCGACTCGGGGTCGCGGTCGCGGACGGCGTCGAGGGCGTGCAGTCCGGCGCCGCCAGCGGCCGCGGCGGCGACGAGGGCGACGGCGGCCGCAGCGAGGACGGCGGCGGCGCTCATGCCGTGGCCGCCGCGGCGTGCTCGGGGCAGACGTCGACGTCGTCGGGTGACCGCCAGCCGTCGCGGCGGGCGTCGTGGTGGAGGCGGAGGGCGAGCGCGGCGATCGCCTCGCCAGGCTGGCTGGTGCGCCAGAGGTTCGCCTTGCAGCCCTCCCGCTCGCAGCGGACGCCGAGGTGCACCGTCACGACGCGGCCGCCTCGCGGCGGTCGATCGCCTCGGCCCACTGCGCGGCGACGGCGGCGACCTGGACGAGCTCGGTGCGCAGCCGGGCGGGGTCGGACTCCGCCAAGGCCTCGAAGACCTCCTCGAGCAGGATCGCGCGCCAGGTGACGTTGCCGGCCGCGGCCGCGGCCTGGCACGCGCGGGTGGCGGCGCGGGCGAGTCGTGCGGCGTCGTTGTCCTCGAAAAACATCGCCGAGGCCCATGCGTCGATCGGGTCGAGAGGGAACGTCGCGGGGCCCGTTCCGTCGGGGTGGTTCTGCTCGCCCCACTTCTCGTCCTGGCGGCCGCGCTCGTCGTCGACGTCGGAGAGGACGCGGCCCCGCGGGGACAGCGGCGGGGCGCTCACGACGTCGCCTCGTCGGCGTAGTCCCAGGAGTAGTCCTCGCCCTCCCAGGTGAGGACGATGCGGCCGGCGCGGGCCGGCGTGCTGCCGCCGGTGTAGGCCTCGGGCAGCAGGCTCTGGTCCGCGTTGAGGAAGTCGAGCTGGTGGCACCGGCCGCCCGGCTCCATGACGTGCTTCGGCTCGTCGTCCGGGGCACCCGCGGTGCGGTGGCTCCACCGGCCCTGCTCGTCGCGCTCGACGGCGACGACGGACTCGCAGCCGCAGTCGAAGGTGGCCCGGCACCATGCCTCGGGTCCGGCGTCGCAGAAGGCCTCCCACGTCACCCCGCGGCCGTCCTCCTCGAGCGTCGGCACGATGCGGTGCGGGTGCTTCGCGGCCAGCTCGCGAGCGCGGCGGTACTCCACGAGCGAGTCCTCGGCGTCCCGGCCGATGGCCGCGGCGAGGGGGTAGGCACGGACGCGGTCCAGGTCGACCCCGAGGCGCTGGCCGTGCTCCCACAGCCACTCCATCGCGGCGCCGCCGTCCTCGATGTAGCGGGGCACCCGCGTCGCGGCGACCTCGAGCGGCGTACCGGCCTGCAGCTCGGCGAGGAGCAGCGCGAGGTGCAGCTCGCTGACCGCGGAGCGGACGTAGGCGCCCCACACGTTGTGCTCGACGTCGTCGTCGCCCGTCGGGCAGAACTCGTCCATGCCGACGGCGAAGCCCTGGGCGCGGGCGAGGCGGTAGCGGACGACGTCGGCCAGGGGCGTGGCCGGGCCGCTTCCGTAGTCGACCGGGTCGGGCACGAGCTCGTGCGCGAGGACGGGCTCGGGCGCCGGCTCAGGCGCGGCGGGCGCCGGGTCGGTGGGGCTGTCGGTGCTCACGAGGGCTCCCGTGTGTCGTGGTCGGTCAGGTCGGCGAGGACGTCGAGCTGCTGCTCGGCGTGCTCCTCGTCGTCGTGCTCGTGCGGGCGGTCGCGCTGGGCGACCCACCGGTAGATGCCGACGCGGCGCAGCGGCGCCAGGTGCGACCACCAGGTGTCCGCGTCGGCAGGGGTGACGACGCCGGCCAGCGGCGACGTCGGGGGCGTGCGGGCGGCCGCGGCGATCCGCTGCACGTCCGCGAGCGCGTCGCCGAGGCGCTCGAGCGCCCCGTCGAGGTCGTCGGCGCGGCCGGTCACGGCGGCGCCGAGACGGGGCGGCCGGCGAGGAGGTTGTGGACGCCCATGGGGCGGAGGCCGAGGTCGGCGGCGATCGCGCCGACGGTCGCGCCGCGGTCGAAGGAGCGGCGGGCGACGCGGGCGCGCTCGACCGTCAAGTCCTCGTCGACGCGCGGCGTCGGGGGCGCCGGGGCGGGCTCCGGCGTCGGCGGCTCGACGGGCGCCGGCGCGATGTCGGCGAGGTGCTCGTCGAGGACCCGCCACTCCTCCTCGGACGGCGCCGCCGCGACGAGGGCGGGGGAGGGCAGCGGCCGCGGCGGGGCGGGGACCGGACGCGCGGCGGCCGGCGGCTGCGGCCGTCGCGACGTCGTCACGGGCTGCGGCGAGCGCGAGACCCGGGGGTTGCCGTCGGTGCCCGCGACGGCGCGCGAGACGTTGCCCTCCGACCTCATGACGCCGAGGCGCTGTCGGCGGCGACGCCCTCGGGCAGCAGCTGCTCCTCGACGGGCGACCACGTGTAGTCGCTGGCGGCGAGCGCGCGGAGGTAGGGCTTCGCCCGCTGCCAGGCCCAGTGGTCGTCGACCAGGGCGGCCTCGTCGCTGCTGCACCACTGCGCCACCTGCAGCAGGCCCACGAGCTCGAGCAGCGGGCGGGTGCGGAGCTCGGCGGCCAGCACCTCGGCGCGCTCGTCGTGGGCGGCGTTCCGCGCCTCCCGGTTGGCCGCTCGGACGTCCTCGGGCTCGTCCCAGCCGACGACGTCCGGGACAGGCTGCAGCGTGATGCCGAGGACCTGCGCGAGCGCGTCGGCGCCGCGGGTGCCGTGGCGGACGGCGGCGGCGGCGCCGTCGGCGAGCAGGGCCTTGGCCGTGTCCTCCGTCGTCCTGGCGGCGAGCGCCGCCAGGTGCTCGCGGCGGAGGTCCGCGGCGAGGCACAGCGCGGCGCGGCGCTCCTCGCGGACGCGCTCGTCCTCGCGCGCCTTCGCCAGGCGCTCCTGCTCGGCGGCGTCGCGCTCGTCGGCGGACGTGGTGCGCAGGCCGGTGGCGTCGTCGTGCAGGGACGGCTGGTCGCAGTAGAGCTCGATGCGCGGTGCCGACCACGAGTAGCCGAAGCGCGCCGGGTGGATCCACGCGCAGTGCCCGGGGCAGGCGCCGTGCGCGTCGGGAAGGAAGGCGGCGCGGGCCTCCTCGGCCGCGGTCTGGCCGGCGCGCTCGGCTTCGTCCTCGGGTACGTCCTCGTGCTGGGCGTCGACGACCGCGGTGAAGGCGTGCTCGCTGGCCGACTCGGCGAGGTCGTACAGCGGCACGACGGCGTCGGCGTCGGGCTCCTGGTCGCCGTCGAGGACGCGGGTGCCGGCCTTCTCGAGCTCACGGTGCTCGCGGGCGAAGATCTTCGCGGCCTCCCGGTACTGGCGGGCGCTGGCCACCGTGTAGGACCAGCTGCTCATCCCGAGCGTCTCGGCGAGCCTGTCGTGCGCCTGCGGGTCGTCCTCGAAGGACGCCAGCTCGATGGCCTGCTCGATGGGGACCTGCCCGGAGATGACCCGGGTGCGCACCGACTCCGGCGAGCCTGCCAGCGAGATGCGGCCGCGGACGAGCTGCTGCGAGCGCCCGATGTTCTTGGCGAGGTCCTTGACCGGGACGCCGTAGTCGATCGTCAGGGCCCGGTACGCGTCGCCCTCTTCGACGGGGGAGAGGTCGGTGCGCTGGCCGTTCTCGACGAGCATCGCCTGCAGCTGCGCGGCCTCCTCGACGAGGTCCTCGCGGACCACGCACGGCAGCACCGTCAGCCGGGCGGTGGTGGCGGCGGCGAGGCGGCGGTGGCCGGCGATGACGACGTACTGCTGCTGCTTCGACCGGCTGCCCTTGGCGGGCGCCATGGGCGCGACGACGAGGGGCTGCAGCACGCCCTGCGTCTTGATCGACGCGGCGAGGTCGGTGACGTCGCCGACGTCGACGCGGACGTTCTTGGGGTGCGGGGTGAGGTGCTTGGCGGGGATCTCGGCGAAGTGCGTCGAGGGGGCGGTCTCGGCGGGGGCAGCGGTCACGGGGGGACTCCTGGCGGTCGTCAGCGGGGACGGGTCGTAGTGCTGCGTGCTGGGGCCGGGCTCAGGCGAGCCAGGCGAGGACGGCGTCGCCGGCGAGGCGCTCCCACGTGCCCGGGCGGGCGTCGGCGGAGGCCTCCGCCCGGTCGAGCGCGGCGAGCGCGGTCGGCGCGTAGACGAGGGAGCCGACGAGGACGGCGCCGTCGTCGGTGCGGTGCTCGACGTGGAAGGCCGGCCGCGGCCCGGCGGGCGCGGTGGCGCGGCGGGTCACTCGTCGCCCCAGCGGGGCACGGTGACGTCGACGACGTCGGCGGCCGCCTCCGCGCCCTGCTGGGCGCGGCGCAGACGCTCCCGGTGGGCGTAGCCCTCGTTGCGGGGGCACACCTGGGCGTGGACGCGGTGCAGCCGCTCGTTGGGCTCGAGCGGGCGGGCCCCCGGGCGCTCGACGGATCGGGCGAGGCCCGACATCGGACCCGTGCGGCGCACCGCGAGCGTGGCGACGGCCGGCCGCTCGTCCGGGGCGCGGTGGAAGTCGACGAGGACCTCCTGCCCGCCCTCGTCGCGGACGACGAGCACACGGGCCCCGCAGCCGGCGGGGCAGGTTGGGACCGGGTCGCCGACCTTCCGCTTCCGCACGTGCCTCGAGTGGCTCACCGGGGCCGCCCGAAGCGGCGGCGACCGCGGGAGGCGTACCCGGCGGTCCGACCGCGGCGGATCGTCTCGTCGAGCGTCGGCAGGTGCGGCGAGCGCTTCGGCGTCGCGCGGAGCATCGCGATCGCGTCCTCGTCGAGCTCCTCGCCCCGGGCCGCGGCCTTCGCCAGAGACGTCGGCAGCAGCGACTCCTCGAGCGGCAGCTCGTCGCCGTCGCCCCCCGACGCGCCAGGGCTCACGAGGAGCCGCCCACGACGCGCTGCGGGGCACGGGCGGCGCGGACGACGGCGAAGATGTCCGCGGCGTGCTCGCGGATCCACTCAGCGGTGACGTCGGCGCCGGCGGCGCGCTGCTCGTCGAAGTAGGCCATCACGGCGTCGGTCACGCGGGCTCGCGCGGCCTCGCGGTCCCAGTCGCCCGCGGCGTTGAGAGCGTCGACGACGTCGCTCGCGAGCGCAGCCGCGTCGTCCGGCTCGCCGAGGACGACGAGGCGGTGCACGTCGCCCAGGTAGACGTTGTGGCCCTGCGAGTGCCCGACCCGCCACCGGAGCGACGGAGGAACCCGCTGAGCGTCGACGGCAGGCGGGAGGTGCGCGGCCATGCCCGGGTGGTTATGGCGCAGCTGCTCGCGGTCCTCACGGCTGGCGGGCATCGGGCACCTCCTCGCTGGCCGGGTCCTCCTCGGGCGGTCGGATCGCGACCGCGATGGCGTTGAGGGCGGTGGCGCAGCGGTTCACGCCGGCGGCGGCGCGGTGGACGCCGCGGACGAAGTCGACGGCGAGCGCGAGGCCGGCCTCGAAGCGGTGGATCTCCGCGACGCGCTGGTGCCCTCCGAGGGCGGCGCCGTGGGCACGGTCCCGGGCGGCGAGCGCCTCGCGGAGCCAGCGGTGGCTGCCCCAGGCCGCGGCCAGGTCCTCGGGAGGCGTGTCCGCTGCCGTGGGCGGGTCGCTGGCGGGCGCGGCTGCGGCGGCCATGGCCTCGGGGGTGGGGCCGTCTTCGACCTGCTCGCCGAGCCAGCTGCCGTCGCTCGCGCTGACGAGGCGGGTGCGGCCGGGGCCGACGTCGACGAGCGTGGCGTCCTGCACGGCGGCGACGCGGACACGACCGGCGGCGAGGTCGCGGGGCGTCGGGGCGCTCACGAGGACCGCCCGACGATGACGGCCTCGATGACGTGGGCGTGGACCTGGCCGAAGCGGCCGACCTGCTGGCGCCACGCCGGGTCGGGCGGGAAGACCGCCCAGAAGCGGTCGGGCCCGCAGCCGGCGCGGTGCACCTCGAGGCGCCGGTCGAGGACCCGGGCGAGGGTGTCGGCGTCGGTCATCGCCTCGGCGTGCGTGGCGAAGCCGCGGACGATGAGGCTGCCGGCCATCAGCGGGGTGAGGTCGCCGGTGGTGCGCCGCTCCGGGTGGGACTCCGGCGCGGGCGGCTGGGTGCGCTCCTCGCGCGGCTGGGCGCTCACGCGACCCTCCGCAGCTGCAGCGCCTCGCGGCGGGCCTGCGCCTCGTCGTACGCCGCGACGCGGGCCCGACCGGCCTCGTGGCGAGCGCGGGCCTCGGCGACGATGTCGCGGACGGCCTGCTCGGCGCCCGGGGCGATGTAGCGGACGGCGTCGCGCGCGGGGCGGGCGAGCACGAGCAGCAGGACGACGAGGGTGCCGAAGGTCAGCGCGCCCGTCGCGACCTTGACGGCGATGTCGCCGGCGAGGCCGGCCGCCTCGAGCGCGGTCACCGAGCACCGCCCCGGGTGGCGACGCGTAGGTGCCGCTCGCTGCCGGTCGCGCTCGGCGCCGAGGCGACGGGCGCCAGGGCGTCGTCGTCGACGTCCAGGACCTCGACGCGCAGGAGGGCGTAGACGTGGACGGGCACGTCGAAGACCTCGCCGGAGACGAAGGCGCGCAGCCGGCCCGGGGCGTGCTGTGCCTCGTCGAGCTGTACCGGGCGGTAGACGCCCGGCTCGAGCGCGAGGGCGAGCGCCCACGCACCGACGTCGTCGATCGAGCGCACCTGCACGGACAACTGCCGGCGGGCGTCGCCGGCGGCCTCCCCCTCGCGGCGGTACACGGACAGGTCGACCATCCCGGTGGGCAGGTCCGGGTGGGTCTCGGCGAGCCACGTGAGGGCG
>Ga0325400_1006868_pt1 | contig 10857 bp, 9 predicted proteins | sample PopdelMetagenome_2_FD_205662 | JGI IMG/M metagenome (GOLD analysis project Ga0325400, IMG submission 205662) | Populus deltoides microbial communities from Bellville, Georgia, United States - Xylem-PdKOR-R1 | ecosystem: Host-associated > Plants > Phyllosphere > Stem > Wood/Secondary xylem...
GATTATGACAGCGCGCTGTTCACCTTGCCCGAGCCGCTGATCAGCGCCGCGGCGCCGCGCATCATGTCGCTGCGTGACGCCGCGACGAAGATGAGCAAGTCCAACCCGTCGGAACAGTCGCTGGTGAAGCTGATCGACAGCGACGAGATGATCGCGGACAAATTTCGCAAGGCGAAGACCGACCCCGACCTGCTCCCCGCGACGATGGAGGAGCTGGACGGCCGGCCCGAGGCGCGCAACCTGCTGACGATCTTCGCCGCGCTCGCCGACCGCACGCCGCAGGACGTGCTCGGCGAGTTCGCCGGCAAGGGCTTCGGCGCGTTCAAGCCGGCACTGGCGGACCTGGCGGTGGCCACCCTCGCGCCGATCCGCGACGAGATGGTGCGGCTGCTCGACGACCGCGCCGCGATCGACTCGATCCTGGAGCGCGGCGCGGAGAAGGCGCGCGCGCTCGCGACACCGACGCTGAAGGCGGCGCAACGAGCAATGGGGTTGTTGGCGTAAGCTGCGCGGGAGCGATGGCACATTCCGCCAAATGATGGCGCACCTAGATGCCCGGAGCGGTCTCTCATCCTCCCCTTTATGGGAAGGTAGCAGGCCGCAGGCGTGACGGAGGAATGACCCGATCGGTGAGTGAGCGCTGGACTCACCACCGGTGACACCCCGCCACCAGCCGTCGGCCGGTCCCCCCCTTGCAGGGAAGGACGTGCAGGCCAAGCTCGATAAAGTTGGCATCACTCTTGCTGAGCATCTCGCGAGCCGCGGCGACCGCGGCCCCGAGAGAGCGAGAGAGCGCATGACCGACACCACCACCCTGCCCGCCCCGCGCGACAATCTCTTCGGCGTGTGCGCCGCGGTCGGTGCGGACCTGGGCTTCAATCCGCTGTGGCTGCGCGCCGTCTTCGCGGGCGCTCTGCTGTTCAGCCTGGAAGCGGTGCTGGCGACCTATGCCGCGCTCGGCGTGATCGTGCTGGCCAGCCGGCTACTCTTCCCCGATCGCCGGCGCGCGACCGCCACTGCCGAGATCACGCCACTCCCCAGTGCGATCGCGCCGAGCCAGGAGGAGCCGCTGCGCCGCGCGGCGTGAGCGGCGCTCAGCCGCCGAGCTGGCCGAGCAGCAGGCGCACCGCGCCGTCGACCTCGCGGTCACTGTCGCGCAGCGCCTCGATCCGCTTCACCGCGTGTATCACGGTGGAGTGATCGCGCCCACCGAACTTGCGGCCGATCTCGGGCAGCGAGCGCGTGGTGAGTCGCTTGGCGAGATACATCGCGATCTGCCGCGGCCGCGCCACCGCCCGCGCGCGGCGCGCCGAGATCAGGTCGAGCGGCTTGAGTTCGAAATGGTCCGAGACCAGTTTCTGGATCTGGTCGATCGTCACGCGGCGCTGATGGCCCCGCAGCATGTCGCCGAGTGTCTGCGTCGCGAAGTCGAGGTCTATCGTCGCCCCGGTTAGCATCGCGTAAGCGGTGACCCGGGTAAGCGCCCCCTCCAGCTCGCGGATGCTCGCGGTGATCCGGGCCGCCAGCAGGTCGAGCACCGCGGCGGGCACGCGCACGTCGGGCATGTCCGCCACGCGGCGCGCGAGCACCTCGCGGCGCAGCGCCAGCGACGAGGGGCGGATGTCCGCCACCAGGCCGCCGCCGAGACGACCGAGGATGCGCGGCTCGATCCCCTCGAGCGCCTGGGGCGCGCGATCGGCGGCGATCACCAGCCGCTTACCCGCCGCCATGATCTCGTTGACGGTGTGGAAGAACTCCTCCTGCGTCGAGTCCTTGCCGGCGATGAACTGGAGGTCGTCGATCAGCAGCAGGTCGAGCCCGCGCAGCTTCATCTTGAACGCGAATGTGTCGCGCGCACGCACCGCGGCGACGAACTCGAACATGAAGCGCTCCGCCGACATGAGCATCACGCGCGCGCCCGGGTGCGCCGTCAGGAAGGCGTGCGCCACCGCGTTCATCAGATGGGTCTTGCCCTGTCCGGTCGCGCCGTGAAGGAACAGGGGGCTGAAGCGCACCGGACCGGGCTCGGCCAGCGCGCGCGCGGCGTTGACCGCGACCAGGTTCGACTCGTCCACCACAAAACGATCGAAGGTGAGCCGCGGATCAAGCTGCGGGCGCTCGCCGGCCTCGCCTGATCCCTCGGCGACCGGCTCGGCCGGTGCCGCGACCGCGGCGGGCGCGGTCAGCACGGCGGCGACCGGCGCGCGCGACGCGGTCTCGACCTCGACGCTGCGCACGCCCGGCAACACCGCGCGAAACTCGTGTACCAGCCGCTCGGCATAGTGGCTGCGCACCCAGTTGGTCATGAACGGCGATGGCAGCGTCAAGCGGACGTCGAGCGGGTCGGTCGCGTCGGCCAGCGCGATCGGCGCGAGCCACTGGTCGAAGAGCCGCGCCCCGGCGGACTGGCGCAGGTTGGCGCGCACCCGGGTCCAGGCCCGCGCCACGTCGCTCATCCCGTCCACTCGTTCCGCCACTTGCGCCACGCACAGCTCTCCCGTTGCCGCGAACGCGAGCGTTCGCGGATCCTTCATCCGCAAAGTCAAACGTCCCCCTGCCCGCGGCCCCTCGCGCGTCGGCTATCAGACGGTGTCTCTGTGCCGCGCCGGACGATCGCCGGTGCGGTTCGACAGGATTAGGAACAGCCGGCTGAGTCGATCAAGACCGGTCGCGGACACAAAATCGAAATAAAGAAGGTTGACTCGTCGGCAGCCGCGCAAATGCGTCAGATTTCGCACAAGCCATTGTAATCGCTAAATTTTTATGGCGATCTGCCGATCGTATCGGGTGCGAATCGCAGGATTCCCGAGGCTTTTGGAAAGAAGCGTCGACCTGGTCTGGGGAACACCGAAAACGCATACGAAAACGCCCGCCGGGAGCGTCCCGGCGGGCGTTTTCGTAGCGCTGAGAACGCGTTAGATCAGGCTAGCCCGGCCACGCGCTTGGTCAGGCGCGAGAACTTGCGCGCCGCCGTGTTCTTGTGGAGTACGCCCTTGGCCACGCCGCGCGCGATCTCCGGCTGCGCCGCCTGCAGCGCAGTCGCCGCCCCGGCCTTGTCGCCGGCCGCGAGCGCTGCCTCGACCTTCTTCACGAAGGTGCGGATCCGGCCGACGCGGTTACCGTTGACTTCGGCCCGGCGCTCGTTGCGGCGGATGCGCTTCTTGGCTTGCGGCGTGTTCGCCATGAACGTCCTCTGACTGTTTCGAATCGATGAAAAGCAGGGCGGCCGGCAACACCGTCACCCTCGAAGGCGCGGCCCATAGCGCGGGTGCCGTGCAGCGTCAACTGCGCTGGCAGGCCGGGCACCAGAAGGTCGAGCGCCCGCCCTCGGCATAACGATGCACCGTCCCGCCGCAGCCGCACGGCTCGCCCTCTCGGCCATAGACCGCGAACTGCTTGGAAAAATAGCCGAGCTCGCCGTCGGGCCTGGCATAGTCACGCAGGCTCGATCCACCCGCCGCGATCGCGGACTCGAGCACCGCGCCGACCGCCTCGACCAATCGCTCCAGCCGCGACCGCGCGATCCGTCCCGCCGCGCGGCGCGGGTTGATCCGCGCGTGGTACAGTGCCTCGCACACGTAGATGTTGCCGAGGCCCGCGACGACGCGCTGGTCGAGCAGCGCGAGCTTGATCGAGGTCGTCTTTCCCGCCAGTGCGTCGCGCAGATAGTCGGCGGTGAAGGCGGGACCGAGCGGCTCGGGGCCGAGCGGGCCAAACGCAGGGAAGCGCGCCAGCTCGTCGGTGGGCCACAGGTCGACCGAGCCGAAGCGACGCGGATCGTTGAGCGCGAGCCGCCGCCCTGCCCCGGTGTCGATCAGCAAGTGATCGTGCGCGAGCAGCTCGGCCGGATCGACTCGCCAGCGCCCCGACATGCCAAGATGGAAAATCAGCGTGTCGCCGCGATCGGTGTCGATCAGCCCGTATTTGGCGCGGCGCGACAGAGCGGTGACCCGCGCGCCGGTGAGCCGCTGGCGCAGCTCGGGCGGAAACGGCCGGCGCAGGTCGCCGCGGCGCGGCTCGACCCGCGCCAGCGTGGCGTCGAGCAGCACCGGGGTGAGCCCGCGCACGGTGGTCTCGACTTCGGGAAGTTCGGGCATATTGGCGATTTAGGCATCGCGCATCGGCGCGACTAGATCGCGCGATCGATGGCGAGATCAGCATGCTCGCCCCCTTCCCTCCCCCCAACGCACGCCCTAGAGCGACGGGCATGAGCGATACCCCCGGCAGCGCCGCCAGCGAGCGCGTGGTCTCCTTCGGTTACGAGGACGTCACCCCGGTCGAGAAGACCGCGCGCGTGCGCGGCGTCTTCTCCAACGTGGCGAGCCGCTACGATCTGATGAACGACGCCATGTCGGGGGGCATGCACCGACTGTGGAAGGACCGCTTCGTGCGCCGCGTGAAGCCGCGCGCGGGCGAGCAGATCCTCGACATGGCGGGCGGCACCGGCGACATCGCGTTCCGGCTGGCGCAGCACGGCGCCGCGGTGACGGTCGCCGACATCAACCCGGAGATGCTCGAGGTCGGCATGCGCCGCGCGCAGCAGCGCGGCATCGACGGCCTGGTGTGGACCGAGGCCAATGCCGAGACGCTAACCTTTCCCGACCGCTTCTTCGACGCCTATACGATCGCCTTCGGCATCCGCAACGTCACCGACATCCCCGCGGCGCTGCGTGAGGCGCATCGCGTGCTGCGCCGCGGCGGCCGCTTCTACTGCCTCGAATTCTCGACCACGCAATGGCCCGGCTTCGCGGAGGTGTACGACGCCTACTCGCACCGCATGGTACCGAAGCTCGGCCAGCTACTCGCCGGCGACTCAGACAGCTACCGTTATCTGATCGAGTCGATCCGCCGCTTCCCCGACATGCCCGCGTTCGAGCGGATGATCGGCGAGGCCGGTTTCGTGCAGACCCGCGTCGAGGCGGTGCTGGGCGGGCTGGTGGCGATCCATAGCGGCTGGAAGATGTGACCTCGCCCATTGTCCACACCTGGCGGCTGCTGAGCTGGGGGCGCACGCTGGCGCGCCACGGCGCGCTGCGTGGGCTCGAGCGCGATCCCAACACGCCGCCGCGGCTGCGCCGGCTGTTGCGGCTCGCGCGGCTCGGCGCGCGCGTGCCCGCGACGCCGCGCTACGCCGACGCCTTCGAGGCGCTGGGGCCAGCGGCGATCAAGTTCGGCCAGACGCTCGCCACCCGCCCCGACCTGGTCGGTGAGGAGGCCGCCCACGATCTCCTTCGGCTGCAGGACTCGATCCCGCCGGTGCCCTACGCAGCGATCTCGCAGGTGATGCGGACCAGCTTCGGTCGGCCGCTCGACACCTTGTTCCGCGAGATCGAGGAGGTGCCGGTCGGCTCGGCCTCGATCGCGCAGGTGCACCGCGCCGTGACCACCGACGGCCGGCGCGTCGCGGTCAAGGTGCTGCGTCCCGGCGTCGAGGAGGATTTCGCGCGCGCGATCGACACCTATGAGTGGGCCGCGGCGCAGATCGAGCCGATGGGCGGCGAGATAGCGCGGCTCCAGCCGCGACTGGTGATCGAGACGTTCAAACGCTGGACCGCGCGCGAGCTCAACTTCACGCGCGAAGCGGCCTCGGCGTCCGAGCTGGCCGAGACGATGACGGCCGAGCCCAAGTTCTTCGTCCCCGCGGTCGACTGGGCGCGTACCACGGGCAAGGTGCTGACGATCGAGTGGATCGACGGCATCAAATTGTCCGATCGGATGGCGCTGATCGAGGCCGGCTACGACCTGCGCGAGCTGGCGCGCGTGCTCGTCCACGCCTTCCTGCGCCAGGCGATCGCCGACGGTTTTTTCCACGCCGACCTGCACCAGGGCAATCTGTTCGCGCTGCCGGGCGATCAGGTCGCGGCGATCGACTTCGGCATCATGGGGCGCATCGACCGGCGCGCGCGCGTGTGGCTCGCCGAGATCCTCTACGGCCTGATCACCGGCAATTACCGTCGCGTCGCCGAGATCCACTTCGAGGCGCAATATGTCCCGGCGCACCACAGCGTTGAGGAGTTCGCCACCGCGCTGCGCGCGGTCGGCGAGCCGATGCGCGGGCTGCCGGTCAAAGACATGTCGATCGGCATGATGCTGGACGGGCTGTTCGGCATCACGCGCGACTTCGACATGGTCACCCAGCCGCACCTGCTACTGCTCCAGAAGACGATGGTGATGGTGGAGGGCGTCGCCACGGCGCTCGACCCCGACATCAACCTCTGGGTCACCGCCGCGCCGCTGGTCGAGGACTGGATCCGCACCGAGCTCGGCCCCGAGGCGGCGATCGCCGACCGGCTGGTCGCCGACGTGCGCACGCTGGCGCGGCTGCCCGAGCTGGTGCGGCGGATCGAGGCGCGCTTCCCCGCACCCGGCGGGGCGCCGCCGCGGCCACCGCTCAAGGAGATCCAGGTGGTGCGCGTCGGCGGGCGCTGGCGCTATGCGCTGGTCGGTGCGCTCGGCCTGGCCGCGGGTGCGGGCGCGATGCTGCTGGCGGCGCCGTGGTGACGCCCGCGCCGCTGCTGCTCGTCGCGCCGACCCGCCTCGGCCGGGTCGAGCGCGGCGCGGCGCGGTGGTGGTGCGCGGCGCTGTTGCTCGGCCTGATTGCGGCGCTCGGCCTATCCGAGACGAGCGCGCGACCCGCCGCCGAACTGCTCCACGACTCGATCGTCGCGGCGATCCGCCACGGTGGCCATTATTACGACACCTTCCGCGACTTGGCCCGCACGGCGCCCGACGGCGAGGACGCGCGCTCGCTGCCGCCGACGCTCGCCGTCGTCAGTGCCGCCGTGCCGAACGCGGCGATGCTGCTGCTGGTCGGCGCCGCGCTTGCCGGGCTGGTCGCGGTCGGCGTGCAACGGCTCGCCGCGCTGTTCGCCGGCGCCGCGGGCCAGGTGCTCGCGGCGCTGCTGCTCGTCGCCGGTACTGCCGCGGTAGCGTTGCTGTGGGAACAGACGCCGCACGCCGGGTGGGCCGCCTTGCTTGCCGCGTATGCCGTGCTGCTGCGCCGCGCCGAGCGCTGGGGCACTGCCGCCGCGCTCGGCTGCGCCGCCGCGGTGATCGATCCCGCCGCGCTGCTCGTGCCTGCGGTGATGGCGATTTTCGCGCTTCACGACGGCAGCGCGCGCGAGACGCTCGGCTGGCTCGTCGCGCTCGCGGTCGGCGGCGCGGTGCTGGGCTGCCACCTGTGGGCGATCGCTGCCGTCGTGCCGCCGGCGGCGGAGACGCTGCCGACGCTTCTCGCCCCGCCCGGCGCGCTGCCGCGACTGCTCGGCGCCGCGCTGCCGGGTGTCGCCCCCGGGCTAGCGGCGGCACTGCTGCTGCTCGCGCTGCTCGGCTGGGCGGCGCTGCCGCGCGCGCTCGGTCCGCGCGTGGTCGCGCTCGTGCTGGCAGGACTTGCCGCCGACGGGCGCGTCGCCGGTCTGCACAGCGCCACGCTCGCCGCCGCGCTGGTCGCCCCCGGGCTCGCGCTCGCGCCCGACGCGATCGCCGATCTGCTGCGGGGCGCGCCGGGACGTCGTCGCATCACGGTGACGAGGGTGACACGATGAGCCGCATCCTGCTGATCGTCGGCGGTGGGATCGCCGCCTACAAGTCGTGCGAGCTGGTGCGCGAGCTGCGTCGCCGCGGCCACCGGGTGCGCTGCGTGCTGACCGAAGGCGGCGCGCATTTCGTCACCGCGATGACGCTCGCCGCGCTGAGCGAGGACAAGGTCTACACCGACCTGTGGGACCTCAAGGACGAGGCCGAGATGGGCCACATCCAGCTGAGCCGCGAGGCCGATCTCGTTGTCGTCGCGCCCGCCACCGCCGACCTGCTCGCGCGCATGGCGGCGGGACTGGCGAACGATCTCGCCACCACGCTGCTGCTCGCCACCGACAAGCCGGTGCTGGCCGCGCCCGCGATGAACGTCCGCATGTGGCTGCACGCCGCGACCCAGCGCAACGTTTCACAGCTGCGTGGCGACGGCATCACGGTGATGGAGCCGGACGAGGGCGCGATGGCGTGCGGCGAGTTCGGTCCCGGCAGGCTGCCCGAGCCGCTGGCGATCGCTGATCGGATCGAGCACGAACTCGCGCCGCGCGCCGCGGGGGTGTTGGCGGGGCGGCACGTGCTGGTCACGGCGGGACCGACGCACGAGCCGATCGACCCGGTGCGCTACATCGCCAATCGCTCGTCGGGGAAGCAGGGGTTCGCGCTCGCCGCGGCGCTCGCCGAGCTCGGCGCGCGCGTCACGCTGGTGGCGGGTCCGGTGGCGCTCGCGACCCCCGCCGGGGTCAATCGGGTCGACGTGGAGACCGCGGCCGAGATGGCGGCGGCGGTCGACGCCGCGCTGCCCGCCGACGTCGCGGTGATGGTGGCGGCGGTGGCCGACTGGCGGGTCGAGCGGGCGGCGGCGCAGAAGCTGAAGAAGGACGGCGCCGCGCCGGCGCCACTCGCGCTGATCGCCAATCCCGACATCCTCGCCGGGCTCGCGACCGATCCACGCCGACCGCGCCTGCTGGTGGGGTTCGCCGCCGAGACCGAGCAGGTCGTCGCGCACGCCACCGCGAAGCGCGCGCGCAAGGGTGCCGACTGGATCGTCGCCAACGACGTCTCCGGCGACGTGATGGGCGGGGATGCCAACGCGGTGCAGCTCATCACCGCGCAGGGGGTCGAGACCTGGGAGCGCTTGCCCAAGGCGGCGGTCGCGGCGCGGCTGGCGGAGCGGATCGCCGCCGCGCTGGCGGGCTGAGCGCGGCGTCTCGCCCTCAGCGAGCTGGGAATCACCGCATTACCTTCTCTCTGCCGTCCGCGTCACTCCTCGAGATAGTGGAAGTAGCGGAAGTCGGCCGGCTGCCCGGTACCCGACATATCCTGGCAGGCCATACCGATGAACGTTCCCGTGAAATTGGGCAGACCGGGCAAGGTGGCCTCGTCGGAGAGCAGGTCTGCGGCGAAGGTCTCGGGTAGCCACGTCCACTCTGCGTCACCCTCGGCACGCACCGCGAAGCGCAGCCGCTCGTGATCCACCTCCGCGCGCAGCGCCACCAGCCCCGAGCCGATCGCGACCGACGCGCTCACCGTACTGACGCCCTCGTCGAGCGGCAGCACCGAGAGCACCTGCGCCAGCCGCTTCCCCGAGTCGTCAACGGTGAGATGGAGGAAGTGGAACTTGGTCGCGTTGTAATAGCAGACCAGGCCCGCGGCCTGCTGGAAATTGGCGGGGGCATAGTCGAGCAGGGTCTCCGCGGCGTAGCGGAAGGCGAGCGGGCGGCGTGCGACCAGCGCCTGGGTGAAGTGGCTGCCGATCGTCTCGCGCCCGTGCAGCCGCAGCCAGCCCGGCCGCGCGGTGAGGCTGAAGATCTGCTCGGGATAGGGCGTCCGCAGCCATTGGAACGCAGGCGGCAACGCCGCGTCGGTGAAATCGTCGCGCTCGCACGCCGGCGCCCGCTCGCCCTTGGCCGTGCCGACCGTGTCGACCGGCAGCGCGTCGCCGTTCAGCGTCCGCAGCCAGCCGTCCTCGCCCCAGTGCATCGGCTGGATCGCGGTCTCGCGCCCCAGCACGCAGCGATCGCTCGCGGGCAGCGGGCGCCCGCAGAGATAGGTGAGCCAGGTGGTGCCGTCGGGCGCGTCGACGAGGTCGCCGTGGCCGGTCCGCTGCAAGGGCGCGTCGGGCCGATCCTTGGCGGTGAGCACCGGGCCGTCGGGATGCGGCTCGTACGGGCCGAACAACGTGCGCGAGCGCGCCATCACCACCGCGTGGTTACGCTCGGTGCCGCCCTCGGCGACGAGGAGATGATACCAGCCGTCGCGCTTGTAGAGGTGCGGCCCCTCGGTGAAGCCCAGCGCGGTGCCGTGGAAGATGAGGCGGCGCCCGCCGATGAGGCGGCCGGCGGCGCGATCCAGCTCCTGCACCACGATCCCGCCGAAGCGGCCGCGGCCGGGACGATGGTCCCACAGCATGTTGAGCAGCCAGCTGCGCCCGTCGTCGTCGTGGAACAAGGCGGGGTCGAAGCCGCTGCTGTTGAGATGGACGGGATCGGACCAGTCGCCGTCGACCCGATCGCTCCACACCCAGTAATTGTGGAAGTCGCGCAGCGACACGCCCGCGGCGCCGCCGACCGTGGTGCGGCCATAGCGCTTCACGTCGGTGTAGACGAGGTGGAAGCGGCCGTCGGCATGGCTGAGGTCGGCGGCCCAGACACCGCAGGAATCGGGGTCGCCGCGCAGGTCGATCTGTCTTGCCCGGTTCAACGGGCGCGCCACCAGCTGCCAGTCGGCGAGGTCGCGCGAATGGTGGATCTGCACGCCCGGGAACCACTCGAAGGTCGAGGTGGCGAGGTAATAATCCGCGCCGACGCGGACGATCGACGGGTCGGGGTTGAACCCGCGCAGGATGGGATTGCGGATGGTCATGACGGCTTTCGGATGTTCGTCCAGAGCAGCGCGGCGCCGACGAGGTCGAGCAGGCCGAGCAGGATGAAGAAGGGCTGGTAGCCGACCTGATCGACCAATGCGCCCAGCACCAGGGTGAAGATCAGCACGCCAAGGTTGGCCGCCGTTCCCGAGATGCCGGTCGCGGTCGCCACCTGGTCTTGTGGAAATAGGTCGGAGACCATCGTGATCACGGTGACCGACAGCGTCTGGTGCGCGAAGCCGCCGAGACAGAGCAGCGCCACCGCCGCCACTGGGCTGGTCACGGTGCCGACGAAGATCATGCCCGTCATCAGCACCGCACCGAGCGTGAAGGCGCCGCGCCGCGCGTCGATCAGGCTCACCCCGCGGCGCTGCAGCCAGGCGACCACCACCGGGCCGAACAGGCAGCCGAGGTCGGCGGCGAGGAAGGGCAGCCAGGCGAACAATGCGATCTGCTTGAGGTCG
>Ga0325400_1006870_pt1 | contig 10856 bp, 11 predicted proteins | sample PopdelMetagenome_2_FD_205662 | JGI IMG/M metagenome (GOLD analysis project Ga0325400, IMG submission 205662) | Populus deltoides microbial communities from Bellville, Georgia, United States - Xylem-PdKOR-R1 | ecosystem: Host-associated > Plants > Phyllosphere > Stem > Wood/Secondary xylem...
ATAAGTTCATATGTGGCAAGATGATAAAATTGTGTTAGATTATCATTAATTTAACAGAGTGCAATCCATTCCTTTCTGGTTTTCATCTCTTGAAATCCTCGTTGTCCTTCAATGAAAGAGTCTCGCCTAGAACTGTAATAAGATATTTTAAGGAATCCTGCTCTATTGTTCTGAAAGTCCTCTTCCAACTTAAATTCCATGAAATTAAGTTATTGTCCAAAAGACACACATCTGCTATTCATGTGTCTGAGTGCCTTGTAAGTGCATCTAATCGTGGGAACTGCTGTTTTAATGTGCTGTCATCTAGCCAACAGTACCCACTTTGAAACAGCTTCCTTTCAAGGCTTCTGAAACCTGATCATCAGAGTTGATAACAGAGTAAATACCTTTCCAAGTCTTTGAGAGTGGACCATTGAAAATATGAAGTCCAGTCTCAAACCGTGGCCTGTATTTACTACTGATAAATTCTTGCCATCCTCCTTTTATTCCATCCCCAAGTCTCCAAAACCATTTGAAGAGTAAGGCTTTGTTCTTGCCAATTAAGGATCGTATACCTAGGCCACCCTTTTTCTTTTCTTTTACCAACTGATTCCGGGACACTTTGCATATTTTCCTTGATTCAGAAGTTCTGGCCCATAGAAACCTTCTCTAAATGGAAGTTATTGTTTGAATAACACCCTTCGGCATGAGAAAAATCGACATATAATATAGAGGGAGGGAATTCAACACTGTTTTTATCAAGCATGCACGACTAGCCATGCTCAACAGTTTACATTTCTACAATCTTAGCCTTGCATGAATTCGAGATATCACAGGTTTCAAGGTTAAGATTCTTCTGAGTTCTGGGGTTGGCTCCCAAAAAAAGACCTAGATACCTGAATGGAAGAGAGTCCTTTCATCAAAAAAAAAAAATTCATATTAACCATACAATATGTAAAATCATCGTCCAAATTGATTCCCACCAGTGAAATTTTATAGAAATGCACTCTCAAACCTGAAGCAAGCTCGAACCATCTTAATATCCTCTTTACATGCAGCAAAGAAGTATAGTCATCTAAAACCAGCACATCATCTGCATATTGTAGATGAATGATAAATTTGTCGTGATTATATTCAATACCCCTGAAGTAAACTGAGCCTAATACTCTTTGAAACAATACCGAGACACCCTATACTGCAATGTCAAAAAGGAAAGGTGAAAGAGGATCTCCCTATCGCAAACCTCTCTCAACTCTGAATTCAATACTCAGGGAACCATTAATAAGAATGGCTAGTTGTGACTTTGATAGGCATTCATGGATAAGAGCCCTCCATTTACTGCTGAAGCCCATATATGTCATTACCTCGTCTAAATACTCCCACAAAACCGAGTCGAAAACCTTGTGGAAGTCAACCTTAAAGATGAAATTGTGCCCTTCTCTCCTTTACAGTCCATGAACCACCTAATTAGCAATCATGAATCCATCTAAAATTTGTCTTCTTGCTATAAACGCTGTTTGATTTGAACTAATTACACTTGGAAAGACGGATTTGAGTCTAGTGGAGAGTATCTTGGCCACCATTTTGTATAAGCCATGAATTAAACTAATAGGCCTATATTCAAAAAATCTAATCGGCATCTTTGTTTTCGGAAACAAGGCCATATAAGATGAGTTGATACCTTTTGGGAGCTTTCCAAGTTTGATAAATTCACTTACCATGTGAAGAATCTCAATCCCGATGTCAGGCTTTCCAATAGAAAGTAGGAGTGAATCCATCTGGACATGGGGCTTTAGACAGTCCCATACAACTTCGTCCAAAGTTGCATACTGCTCCAGCCAAGTAGACGATCAAGGAGAAATATTTTTAAATCCCATTTCTCCCATAGTAGCCCTTCGATGATTTTCTGGTGAAAAGATTGAAGTAAAAGGATACTGCAGCAGCCTTTATAACTGATGGAGAGGTGTTGTGGTGGCACCATAAATGATCTTGGAGATAGTGTTACACAATCTTCTCATGCGTGCTGCCAAATGAAAGAATCGCGAGTTTCTATCCATCTCAAGTTCTGTCTCGATTTTTGTCTGCAAATGACCTCCACATTTCTACTAACCTCCCACTGCTCTAAAACTAAACTGTTCATCTTGTTTTTTTCTGCAATAGTAAGTTCTCAACTCTCCCCTTGTTCTTATAATTCCTTTATTCCATCTGAATCTCTAGCTATCTATTATCCTCATTACCAAAGACCATCTTATTCCAACCTTGTAGCTTTTTGGCCACATAACTAAGTTTTTCCGCCAAACTGAATCTACCTGGAAATTGCCGACAGCTTTCTCTCCAAAACTCCTCTGAGTCCTTCATAAATCTCAAATGGTATACCCAACCGTTAAAAAATCTAAATGGTTTCCAGCCCCAGTTCTGTGTTGTTGGTCCCAGGACTAGCTGACAATGATTTGAAAGACCTCTCGAAAATCTCGTTAAAACCATATGTGGAAACTGACGATGACAAGCAGGTGAAGCAAATGCTCTATCAATTCTACTCATTGCACTTCCCCGACACCAAGTGTATCGATGTCCATGAAGATGGTATTCCAGCAAATCATAAGTGTTGATAAAGGACTTAAAATCCTTCGCACTTGCTAAGTTGAGAAATCCCCTACTTTCACAAGCATTCAGTGTCTCGTTCCACAAAATTCTACGCTCAGAGACAGAATTCGAATGCATAAACTCTCACTGGTGCACACTGAAATTGATTCTACTTGAAAAAAATTTCATTCCACATTGCTAGAACACCCCCTGATTTCCCCTCTGAATCAATTTAATGCCATCTAATATTTGACTCATTTCATAAACCATGAACATATCTATCAGACCAATTCTCCCGTTTTGTTTCGAACACAAAACAAATCCCAATCTCGGGATTAACTACCATTTATTAATCGAAATGCGTTTGTTAATCATGCATGATCCACAGCTATTCCAAAAAAAAAAAATTCAGAATTCAAAATGAAAAGCCATACCAGGCCCCAATTGATCTGCGGTTAGTAAGGAGCAAACCAATCTTCAATCTCCTTGCCCACATTATCCCGAATATATGCAGCGAAGGCTTTAACTGAGTGTATATCCCCGAAACCCAGTGTTTGACCATCAGCTAGCATCTCCTGAACTTCTTCCTCTATGCCTAATTTCGGGAATGCCATTGTGATGGCACCATTACTACATATCAAGCTAAGGGTTTAACACTATGCCGATTCTCAGTTCTGATATGACCAATTCTAAAGGCACATCATTCCTTTGGCATTATCAATCTAAGAAGATGAATCCTAGTTTGTTTGTTCACGATATATTGACTATGAACAGAGATGAGGTGAATACACAAATGTTAAAAAAGAACAATTGTGTGAGCAATGTTGGCAGCGTACAACACTTTTTCTCAGTTGGTAGTGTTGATAATATCAATATTAATAACAAGGGTCGAAGAAATCCATCTTTGTGAAACTTTCTTTTTAATAACATTTTTTTTCTCTGATTTGAAGAATTACAGTTAGAGACTTGGAAGTAACAAGAACCTTTTAGAGAAGTACACCTTACTAAGCTTTTATGCGCCTTAATGAGAGGTAAGCCAATAATCTATACCCCACAAACATGAATATCAGGACACTAACACTAACTACTGGGCTAATTTGCCCTTCAACATCTTGTTCAACAAACTTACAACTTGCTCTGTCACTTCCATGAGGTAGTGAGCAGCCCAACAAGGTTGAAAGTCTCTTGCCCTCACCATATTGGACATTGATAAGTAGCTTGTAGCTGTAAAATGTTGTGGAAATGTACTTGATCCAAGCCATGCATGAAGGCAGCTTATGCACGTAAAATCCTCCAGTTAAGACAAATGCTAGCATTGTGATTGTAACTATAGTTGAAGCTTGTTTAGCATCCATTATTGCTGCACCTAGAGCAAGGCCAAGACCCTGAGAGACGAGCACGTAGCCAAGTAGAACCAGAAGAGTCAAAAGGAAAGCACCCAATTCCGGTTTCAATCCGGCCATCCAATAAGTCACAGAAAGAAATATCGTGGGGAGGATGAGCTCCATTGGTAAGTCTCCGACTATTCTCGACATGAAATAAGAAGAAAGATTGTACATACCGGAGGCCCTTTCCTTCACAAAGATTGCTCTTTCTTGAGGAAAAACAAACACGGAGTTGGAAGATGGGAAGACCCCCCAAAAAATTGACATGAAGAAGAGGAGACCCAGACGGTCTTGAACATCTCGAAAATCCGAGTGCCACCACATTAGACCGGCAAATACTGCAGCCATGATTACTTGGAAGACTCTCAAGGTATTGAATGACTCGTGCTTCCGTTCTTTGAGGCTTCTTTGAAGAAGAATGCTGAATTGGTTGAACCAAGCGTCAATGCTAATTCTGTCGCTGCTTCTATGTTCTTTGGAATTATAGCTTCCAATACCATTCTCTTTTGTCTCCATGAAGGCAGCTCTAGCCTTCGGAGCCAACAAGGTGTTATAAGATGCAATGAGAGATTGCTTTACGTTCGGCTTATCTCTTTCACTCACACCATCAGTTTGGAACACGCCTGCATAAGTTAATCAAGAGGTTAAAACCCGTTCAGCTATGTATCCAACAGGATGCAGTAAACCAGCAAATGCTCAATATAGCATAAAGTCTTGCAATTATCATGGAAATCGATCAAGAAGCCAATAAAGAGATCTTAGTTGTAGATCCCACATACGACCCTCAAATATTTTAGTCGCACTGACAGATTTACAGGCACAACCTCAATGCTGAATTCTGTTTAGCAGTTCCAACAAAAATATATACACACTTCCTAGCTGAGTACTGCAAGTGCAGCAATGGAGCTCATGAACATCAAGAATACAGGGTATTTTCCTCGGAACTGAATGAGAGATATATAGTGTTGCAGATTAATTTATTCCGCCATGAACATCAAGAATCATTTAAGAACGTTACAAAACCCGAAAAGACTACCTCATCTTCTGGGAAAGTAATGTAAAATACAAATCATTTACTTCAAGCTTAAATATCGCTATAAATACATCCATCAAAGTTTAATTAAGCCTTTCAAGCTTAAGATCCAGATCCAGATCCTCAACCACTTAGCACATGATGATAAACAAAGATTGATTTTCAGATAACATTATTTAAATATAGATTATGTAGCAAGATAGCTGAAATTTTTTCGCTTGCAATGCTAGCAGGTGCTTGTACCTATCTTGGACGGGACCTTTTTGGAATATAACTAGCTATCGTTAGGGCAAGTGACCATGCGAGATAGGTAAGCACCTATTTGTCTCTAAAGAGGGCATTACTTTATTGAGTTGAGCTAGGATTTCAGAATAAAACACAGAATAGTAGAATGCATTCATAGCAGAACACAAAATTAAGGGATAAATGCTTAATTGAGTGGAGTTCCTGTTTCTTGGAAGCAAAATGTGGTTGGCCAGGAGGGAAATTTCTACTGATAGCAAACGATCGATCAGCCATATAAAATATATGAAGATACGAGCACCACTAAGCTACTTCAGCCAACAAAGTTCTAAGAAATGATTATACCTGAAACCTCATTGGACCAGGCTTATATAAACGTAAATCTACCTAATAAAAAATCCAAAGAAAACAAACAAACAGCTGAAAAGGAAATACACCACAGATTAAAAACATATATGCATACAATAGAATGAGTAATGAGCAGCACAGCCTAGCTAACAAAAGCTGACCAGTCTTTGCGGTAAGGTGGGAATCCACTAGTGTTGGTGCTGCTATAGAATTCTATTAGCATATGGTTTCAATTATTTTAACATCAATCAAAGCGAACATATTTCACTTCTAAGACTTTTGTGAGAGAATTCCCCAGGAAAATGCAAAACAACCCAACACGTGTCCCTCTTTCAAGGTATCCTACGTTGAAGATGTGCTAAAGGCATTGCAAAAGAGTGAAAGAAAACATTTTTAAACACTGCTGTGGTGTGGCCGGCCATGCAATCTTCAAAATGTTCGGGTCAATTATAAACATTCATGTCTAGCAGTATTTGCCACTCAAATCCTTACACGTGACCAAAAGAAAGAAGAGAAGGAAGAATTGTAGTGATTGTGTGTTGCCAACACAGCATGGAACTGAATAGGAAAATCACTAACTAAATAAGGATCTCAAGAATTTGGCCAGTGGCCACTATCTTTTCAAGAGTGTCACCACTGACCATAAAACCACCCATCTAAGCGTCACATATGACGGCAAACCCTCCCAAAATGTTGATGTTGTGATTTGACCACGAAGGAGGAAAAATATTTAGGGGACAAAGCAAAAGATTTAGCAAGGACCACTTGGTAATCATAATGGACCAAGAAATATCAATAACTTATGTTTCTTGTAATTAAGCATGAACATATATGGTTTGATAATCTGTTGATAATGATAAATTTTCTTGAAAATCTATATATTCAAATACTTCAAATATTGCTAGATGTAATTTACTCTCAAACCTGAAATATATAGTTTCCCAAACTCTCTTGCACTGCCCAAAATACTTAAATCTCTCCCTGTACATCTACTACTATTGAGAAGAGAAGGCTAAAGACACCATTGATGAAGAGGCAATGATGCTATTTGCCACCTTCAAAGTGCTCTTAAGACTAAAAGATGCTTTCTCACGCTATGAATGGCGTCACCAGTATTTTCTCCACCTCAGTCCACCTTATCATCATAGTGTCCAAGAACAGATTAAAGAGGATGCTTGAATAAACATTAAAAAAATCTCCTGCGTACGATTTCTATCTAATATATAAACCTAGCATTAAACTTGTACTGCTTCAATTATTTATTTATATGCGGACTTTGTCTTAGTGACATCCCCCCCACCAATCTATTCTCAACAAAATAATGGCAGCAACATTATTTTAACGTACACCCCAAACCTAGATTTTCATTCTTATATATATATATATAGACTTTGATCCAATGCGGTAGTGCCAAGCCAAGAGATTGGCATGCATTGAATATATTTCCTTCAAACTTTGAGTGTAATCCACAGAGATAATCACAATTCTCCCTCCTTTATTAAACCAAAGGACACTAAAGTATCAGCTTGCTTGATCAACTCTAAACATAAAAAAACTTAGTGGATATTAATTGCTCCTTTCGTACATAGGAAGCTTCCAGCTAGTTTGGCAAAAAAAATCCACGATACTTACCTTCAAAATAGTAAATGTATGATCACTACACACGACACTCAACGTCTACATGATGTGAATAAGGTCCTCATGATGTAAGGAAGGAACTCATCATTGAAAAGATACGCGTGACTTGTCACTACCAAAACCCTACCAATGGAAGCAAGTCAGCTCAATTATAGATCCATTGAATTCAATGTTGTATAGTACCCAGAAAAAAGAGAGTAAATGATGTGATTCTTTCGACCATCCACACAGCCCGTGAGCCAATCAAAACTACAGCAAAGGATATGCTAGGATGGTCCATTCTATACCATTAATTTTCCTCTTCTATATTAGACAAAAGGTAGGGGAAATGCTTCTAAGGAAATTCATATTCTCAACAAGAAGAGAACCTCTATTTCCAACACAGAAACATCCAAAACTCAACCCTTCGACGGCCACTTACTCATTTTGATAATAAAATGCTTCGGATCTATTCGATCATCTCCTTCGTTTTATGAAAAGTTCAAATGTCCTAGCATGTCTAAATGCGCTACAAAACAATTAATACAAACGCGCTTCCTTCCTCAAGGTTGTTGCACACCCAAAAAAAGGAAGCATGACACAGTTACTTGCTAATCTAGAGTCTTTTTTGGTGTGGTGGGTACTAGCCATAATTTTATAAATTTTATTTTTAATATTAAAATATCAAAACGATTTAAAAATAAAAAAATTAATTTTTTTCTAAAATATTTTTTAAATACGAAAACATGCTTTTAATGTTGCCTGAGATGAAATGAAATGAAGAGGCACGGTGGAATCTATCCAAACGCGCTGCTCATGCGAGTGGAATAACTAGGACAAAAAGGGAAGAAAAGAAGGCAGCAAAAAACAGAGTTTAAGGAGTCAAATCGAGTTGGCTAAAAGAGGTAAATAAAGAAAAGGAAAGGAGACCGTCAAAAGGAAGCCAAGGAGACAAGTGGAGAGCAACAGAAATATTTCCCACTTCATCCATTACGATCCCAAAAATCAAAAAGCCATACGCATCCCTATTAATTTTATGAATCCACTGAAAAATTCCATGAAAAATTTTATTAAAAAACCCTTCCCATCTCATTGAAAACATTAAAATAATTATTGATTCATATCACTGCGTCTGCTACCATCCAACAACCGCTAGGTAAGGTAGCTAGCTGATCACTTTGTCAGGTGTATTTTTTCAGTTACTTAACTAGAAAGGTGTTGGCCAAGGAGAGAGTATATAATACTGCAACTCAAATCAAGGTTAAGAATGAATGCCAAATCACAATCTACAAGATATCTACACATCTACTTCTGCAGCTAGAGTTGTGTGGCAGGAAAAGGTCACCATACCCTAGCGTGGGTCTGCCCTGGAATACAGTTATACTAGAAGGGACCAAGAGGGTCAGCCTACTTCTACTCTAGCTTGCATAGCTCTATGATCATCAACATAAAGGACAGGGTAAAGATATGGAGAAGCAGTGCATCTACATCTACATGCCACGTGATGATGTCTTCATAAGGGACCACCTGAGCTGACTCTTTTCCCATCATCATCAAGTGTTCTGCAGTTATATCTCATCTTTTGAGTTTTGACTCTTGAAAAAGTTACCTGACCTTAACTGCTCATCATGGAAAACTCATAATAGACACAGTGCTTTTAGGATCTATCTAGCTGCTACCGCTACCACACAAGTGACGTGAAGGTTTTCAATACGGCACAATCACGTTCTATTTTGGGTTTTGGGGGGGCGGCTCACGCACAAAATTACAAACATGGAGATTAAAGTATACGTACCATTAGCGAGATCAAGGAGAAAATCAGCAGGATTCATGGGGAAAGACGGTGAGTATCCAGTTGTTTGGAAATAAGACATAGCTTCACTTCCCTTGCCAAAATACAAACACCTTCCTTCACTTAACACCAGAACTGAATCAAACATTTGATAAACTCGACTTGAAGGTTGATGCATGGATGTAACAATAGTCTTTCCCTTTTGTGCAAGTGAACCTAATGTCAAAACCAGCCTGTAAGCCGCAGTTGCGTCCAAGCCTGACGTGGGTTCATCAAGAACGAGCAAACTAGGGTTTATCAGCATCTCATGAGCTATACTCACTCTCTTTCTTTCCCCACCAGAAATCCCACGTATGAAACTGTTTCCAATTATTGTATTCTCACATTTTGTCAACCCCAGCTCGGATATGACTGACTCTGCTACCAAAGTCTTTTCTTGTTTTGATAGTGATTTTGGTAAGCGAAGTAAGGAACAAAAGACTAGGGTTTCACGGACTGTAAGATGGGGATAGAGAATATCATCTTGAGTAACAAAACCAGTTCGTTTCATTATTTGTTTTGTTGGTTTTCTGTTGTTTGCAAGGATTGTTCCTGTGAAGCTGTTTGATTGGATTCTCCCAGCAAGGGCATTGAGAAAGGTTGATTTTCCACTTCCAGATGGACCAAGGACGGCAAGGATTTCCCCTGGGGATGCCATGCCAGTGATCCCATTCAAGATTGTACGTTCTTGAATTTGATCACAAATTGTGGGTTCATGGCCCAAAATCCTCTTGATATTGCTGACTTTGTTCCTGTTCTCAAATTTCACTCTATACCCTACTTCCATAAACTGCATGAAACAAATAAAAAATGCAGGTCAAACTCATAGTCAAAACGAGTCAAAATAAGTCAAGAACGAGGAAAACTGGGAAATTAAAAAATTAATTCTTAACTTCCTTTTGTAGTGAAGTTAATTATTTACCTTGAGAGTAATAGGATAACAAGAGGACAACATTAAAGATGGCAGGTCACGAGAATCTCGAGGAGGAGGAGCTTTGGATCGATCTGGGCCGTCCTGTGAGTCTCCATTGGTAGTTTCCACACCATTATACATAGGCATTGTTTTTTTCTATTTCTCTCTCCTCTTTAAAAGAGAAAAGGCAAAGCATAAAAGATATGGAGGACAGGGGGGAGAGAGATGGGAAATGAAGGTTTTTGTTTATGTAATTTTGTTGAAAGAGAGAGGAGAGAGGAGAGAGGAGAGGGGGGGTGTTGGGAGGAGAGTGGCGAGTGAGTGTATGATGAAATCAAGAATGGAGAGAGACCAGGAGGGTCTAGCAAAGAGGGGTATATATTCAGGAGGAAAGGGGGCCAATGGTTGCCACGTCAAGGTGTAACGCCTACAGAAGATGGGATACGTGGCAATTACATGACACATATGGCAGCTCTTCAAAGTGATCAATCAAGCACCGTTCACTTTCATTCTTCCTTTCTCTGTTTGATTCTCATCTCTACCTTTTGTTTACCTTTTAATTTTTAATCTTAAAAGGAGAGAAAGAAGGAGAGCTTTGAGTTGAGAGGGAGAGAGAGGGAGATGACTTCGAGATGTGAGAATGGAGAGAGTGGTGGAAGAGCACTTATTGCAATAGACGACTTAACCTCCATTTCAGTTCCTTCAATATAGATAGCTGGATTCTCAAAAAAAAAATAAAAAAAATCGTGTTGTTTGTGTAAAAACATGAAGATCGTATATGATGATGCAGAGTTTTATTTTATCATTAAAGTTTTATGGGAAATATCATTTTCATAGTGAAATTAATCCTTCTTGGCGCCATGCCCGAAGTCAATTTGCAAGCATACATATAGCATGAAGGACGGAGTCAATATTTTTTTTTTT
>Ga0325400_1006874_pt1 | contig 10855 bp, 14 predicted proteins | sample PopdelMetagenome_2_FD_205662 | JGI IMG/M metagenome (GOLD analysis project Ga0325400, IMG submission 205662) | Populus deltoides microbial communities from Bellville, Georgia, United States - Xylem-PdKOR-R1 | ecosystem: Host-associated > Plants > Phyllosphere > Stem > Wood/Secondary xylem...
CAGCCCACGGCGACGGGCTGTCCCAGGGCGAGATACGAGGAGGCCAGCAAGACCGCCATGAACGATCCTCCGACACCGCCGGCGTTCCCCTTGGCGATGATGATGACCGTGGGGCGGGGCGGCGGTTGTGAGGGGGCGGCGGTTGGGTCCGCGGCGTCGGCGGCTGGTGCCCGGTCGGATGGCTTACGCAAGGGTCTGTTCTCCGGCTGGAAGGTGGCGTGGCGTGTTGCCACCCCCCCTTGTCCCACCTGCCTCGGCCCGGAATTCGGATCCATAATTCCCGCGTGCGGGAGCCGCCGGGCGTCCCCTCCGCGCCCGGCCCCCGTGGACCTGGCGCGATCGCACTCCCGGGCGCGCGCGTCCCGCATGACGCCCCTCCGCCCTGCCACGACCTCGCTCCACCGGCCGGACCATGGAAGATGAAAGCCAGGCCGGTTAGCGGGCCTGCCCGGACGCCCGCTTACGCTCTTCGATACCGAACGCCAGGAGGAGGGCCATCGCGATCAACCGCGTCGTGGTCGCCGCCTCCATCATGATGCTCTCGCGCCACCGCCCAGGCGCCGACGCACCTCCCGTATGGGGAGGACGGAGAGATCGCCTTTTCTGATCCGGCTCAGCCGCCCTTGGCGGCCCTGCGCTTCGACCTCCGGACGCCGGTGAAGGCGGCAAGCTTGAGCGACGGCGCGGCCTTGAACCGCACCGTCGCCCCAGCCTTTACCACGACCTTCTCCCCCGTGCGCGGGTTCAACGCCGAGCGCTTGGGCGTCTCGTGCACCGTGAAGGAGCCGAAGTCCGGCAGCGAGAAGCGCCCGGTCCCGACGATCTCGGCCTTGATCGCCGCGACGACGTCGGCCGGCAGGCGGCCCGAGGCCACGCCGGTGAGGTCGCTGGATTGCTGAATGATCTGGGTGAGGAAGCGTTTTGACATGGCCGGAACCTAGCACTTCCCGGAGGGGTTGGGAGCCGGCGGCATACGGATCCGTCGCCCACCGGCCCGGTCAGTACCCCCGCGACCGTCCAGGCCCTCGCGCCGACGTGGCGACGTATCGGAGCCTCACAGGGTCTCATCCTCGGCCGGCAAGGACCGGTTCATCGGCTTCATAGGAGCGCGCAACCTCGTGGGGGATGCCATCGTCCCGGTGATGGCGATACCGATGTTGCGTGCACAGTCGTTCAGGAACGGCTCATCGGACGCGGCCCGCCCCAGGAAGCGCTCCGCCGACGCGGGGCCGACGATCCAGCACGCGGTACAGATCTGAGCACCGGCCAACGCCCAGTACAGGCTGTGGCGCCAGGTATCAGGGTTCTCGATGAGCGCCACGATCGCGACGCGTCGGTCGCCGTCCGTCAGATACACATCGGGAGCCGATAGCCAGGTTCCGGGAGGCCACTTCGTCACACTGAGCGACGCGGGCTCCCCGAGCGCGGCCACGATGCCCAGCAGCTCCTTCACGTGCTTGTCGCTGTGGCCGTCCTGATGGCGCTTGAGGTCGTCGGCGGACAGGCGATCCGACTGGCCCCGGGTGAGGGCCCAGGCCTTCCTGCGTGCCTCCTCGGGATCGGTGCGGTTCAGACGAGCCAGCAGTTCGATATTGAAGTGCCGCTGTTCCCGTAGGGCATCCTTCTCGGGCCAGCCATCGCTTCCCCCGACCTCGTCGACGAAACCCAACGCGGACACCCACCGCCGCATGAGGCTGGGGGAGAGGCCTTTGCGGGCAGCGACCTCCCTCATCCACGCGGCCACGGAGGGGTGCTGGGCCTTCCAGGCTCCGCTCCGGCGTTCCGAGAGGATCCTTTCGGCGACCTCGTGCCACTGCCCACGACCATCCGGTACACTTTCCATGGGTGCTTCCTCCCTCCTGTTCGAGCGCTTCACAAGGGTTCCCCCTTTTGCTGATCACTATGATCAATTGACGGTACAACACCGCCTCCCTACCCTGGCCGAGGCTCATGATGATTCGAGCCGAGCAGAGAGAGGGAAGCGATGCGCATCCAGAACGGATTCAGATGCCGGCTCATCCGAGGACACCCCAACGAAGCAAGGGTGACCATCACGCCGCAGGCGTGATTATCCGCCGGGCCTGAAACGAGAAAACCTCCGCCTGCCAGCGGAGGTCTTTCAGAGGTCTGCAGCGGGGCAAACCAAACACTGTTGGTGTATGAAAACGAAGGTAATGACCGTGCTTCCCGCGGTCAAGCCTTCGCTCGCCCCGATGCGCGACCGCGACGGCCCGTCCACACCTCTCGGACGGAAACCAAATCCATGGAACAGATCGCCACTTCGCTCGGTCATGGCCGAGCGTCATCCCCACTTCGCGCCACGTCTCGATCAGGCAGCGGAGTCTATCGCCCCACTCGGCCCGTCGAGACCGATCCCCCCGCGCCCAGCGAGGGCGAGGCACGGGTCTTTGTCGCCCGCGCGATCGCCGCCATGGCCACCCTCGGCATCGGGTCGGCCGATCTGCGGGAGCTGCTGTCCCTGATGCTGCACTTTCTGCCCCAGCAGGCTCTCGTCAGCGGCCGTCCCTGGCTCCCCATGGGGGCGGGCAAGCTGGCAGGCCTGGCCGGCATCACCAAGCGCACGCTGGCCAGCCGCGTGGCCAGGCTTCGGAAACTTGGGCTGCTGAAGCGACACCTGGACGGCTACAACCACCCGGCCCGCGCCGCGGATGGCAGTCGCTGCGGCTACGACCTCACGCCACTGGTGGAGAGGGCGGCGGAGCTGAACGCGGGACTGGATGACTTCTTCGCGGACCACAAGATCGCCCGAAGCGAAGCTCGGCGCAGTGCATCCCACGAGGCGGACGAACGGGTCCGGGCGGCGTCTCCCCGCCCGGTCTTGACCCTGACGCGCAGGACAGGGGGGGCTGACGGCGGCGTCACCCCCATAAAGACAATACACCCAGATTCGACTGAATCTTCTGTAACCGGCACCGGGAAGGACGACGTCCGGCTGACGGAGGGGAGCCCCACGACTCACGCCGAACCCAACGCCGAACCGGCATGGATGAGCACCGTGCAGCCGAAGGCGATGCCGAGCCCCCAGCTCGCGGGGCGGCTCCTGGCGAGGCTCAGTCCCGAGTTCGACTACCTCTTACGCGGGCAGACATCGAACCTGCACAGGGCTCGCGAGGGCCAGTTCCTGGCTGCCGCGGTCGACCTGGCACGGCACCTGGGGGTTCCGCAGTCCGTCTGGGCGAGCGTGCCGCCCGGGCGAGATCGAGTGTCGCTGGCAGCGATCGTGGTCCTCGGGCAGGCACAGGACGCGGAAGCGTTCCGGACGTCGCGAGTGGCCTGGGTCACAGCGATGCTGCGGCGACCCGACATGAACCCCTGGCCCAGCGTTTACCGGGCACTGGTTCAGAAAGAGCGCGGACTTCCGGCTAAGCCCAATCACTTCCTCGGCCAGACCATCTCGACGGATCGGCAGGGAGGCGGAATGCCGTGGAGGGTGCGGGGGTTCTTGCAACTTGCAGGGATGAACCTGGCCCCGGCCGAGGCGGTTGTGTCGTGAGTCGCTCTCGCCTCTCCACCGGCGGCCATGGGTTCGACGGGGGAGGTGTTCCGATCCCCGTCGAGCCCCACCCGCGGCCCGATCCCTCTGGCCCTCGGCTGGCCTCCACCGATCCCTCCGTCACGCTGCATCGGGGCGACGCCCTGCACGTCCTGCGGCGTATGCCGCCCGGGACGATCGACGCCTGCATCACGTCGCCGCCCTACTGGCGCCACCGCGAGTACGAGAACGGCGGCCTCGGTCAGGAGGGGACGTTCAGGGACTACGTCGGGGCGCTCGTCGCGATCCTGGGCGAGGTCTGCCGCGTCCTGAAGCCGAGCGGCTCGCTTTGGCTGAACCTCGGCGATACGTACCGCGACAAGGGGATGACCGGTATTCCCTGGCGCGTGGCCCTGACGTTGATCGACGACCACGGCTGGATCCTGCGCAACGACGTGATCTGGCACAAGATCAAGGGTGGGCCGGACAGTACCAGGGATCGCCTGCGAAACCTCCACGAGCACGTCTTTCACCTCGTCAGGGAACGGTCCTACCACTACGACGTCGACGCGATCCGCGCGGCGCCGCGTCCCGCTGTCGTCGCCGGGAAACTCGTGACATCGGCCAGCGGGGTGACCGGGAGCCGCTACCGGCGCCAGATCGAGACGTCCACAGCACTGACGCCAGAGGAGAAGCTGGCGGCGCTGACGGCGCTTCGCCGAACCCTGGAGGAGGTGAGGGCCGGCCGGCTCTCGGATTTCCGGATGGTCCTCCGGGGGGAGCAGCGCGTCACCCACTCCGATCGCCTGCCCGTCTCGGGACGGGCGAGGGAGCTCGCCGACCGGGGCTTCTACGTCCTGCGCTACCATCCCGACGGGGCCAAGCCGGGCGACGTCTGGTCCATCGTGCCGGAGAGCACGCAGGGGAGGAGCGGCCACTTCGCGCCGTTCCCCGAGGCGCTCTGCCGCATCCCGATCCTGGCGACCTGCCCGCCGGGCGGGACGGTCCTGGATCCGTTCTGCGGCACCGGGACGACGTTGCTGGCCGCCCGGCACCTCGGGCGCTCGGCCGTCGGCATCGAGATCTCCTCCACCTACCTGAGGATGGCCAGGGCCCGGCTGGGCGTGCCCGCTGGTAGCTGATCGCACCCCCGCCAGCTGCGTGTCCGGCAGCAAGCTCCGGACCGCTCGCTCCTCGCCAGGGCCTCGCTCACGAGGCGCGGGAGAGGGATCACCCCTCGCCCGGCAGTCCCCTCGGGACCGATCCCTTACGCGCCAACAGGCGTCGGCTGAAGTCGTCCCCCAGAAGGGCCTCATCGACGCGCCGTTGCGCCTCCAGCTACCACCACCGCATGCCCTCGGCGTCCGGCAGGGCGCGATGACGAACGCGCCTTCTACTTCTCTCGACCTCGAGGGCATCGGCGATGATCCCGCTGGTGCGGTCGAGGGGCCATGGACGATGATCGCACGTCTGCCCGAGCCGCGGCTGGCACCGGCGGAGAAGGCGTCGATCCACCGACATAGCTCCCCCAGGCCTTCGAGCTGACCGTCGGCCGGGTTCGACAGGCCTCGTTACGCCATCGCCCATTCACCGGGTGTGGATCGCCACCAGGGTCTCGGCTGGAGGGTACCACGAGGTCGCCAAGGAGGCTGGTGGACAGCCGCGGGGCGCCGCCGGGCAGGGGAGAGGGGCTGAGGTCGCTTAGGGCGTCGCGAAGGGATTCCGGATGGTCAACCGGCCCTGGACCACCTGCCCGTGCTGCAGGTCTTCCGAGAAGAGCGTGTCGCAACCGGCCTCCAGGGCCGAGGCCAGGATCAGTGCGTCGTAGATCGTGTAGCCCAGCCCCTCCGCGATGCTGAAGGCGGCGTCGTGCACCGCGAGGGTGATGGGCCGGGGCATCGGGCAGAGGGTGCGGATGGCACCGAGGGCTTGGGCGATCTCGGGCCAGGGCCGGTGCAGCTTGCGCCGGGCAACGGCGGTGAACTCGTTGAGGACCTGGACGCTGATCAGGCCGCCGCCGGCCAGCAGGGACCGCGCTGCCTCGGAGCGCGGGTCGGGCTGGAGGGCGGCGTAGAGGAGGATGTTGGTGTCGAGGAAGGGAGGGCTCATGCGCCGCGCGCGTTGGCGTCCTCGCGCGAGAAGCGGAACCCCTCGGGCAGATGCCAGCCGAGGCCACGAAGCGCCGCCAGGGCCTCGTCCCGGCGGGGATCGCGGTTGACGCGGAAGGTGCGGGGATCGGCCACCTCGACGGCCACCTCGTCGCCCTCGCGCAGGCCGAGTGCCTCGACGAGGGTGGCGGGGAGGCGGACGGCGAGGCTGTTGCCCCAGCGGCTCACCTGCATGGTGATCTCCTGTGGATATACTTTCGGTGGCGTATATCTTCTCGGGTTGAGCAGCAAGCTATTCCGCACGGGAGTGAAGCTTCCCGGGCCGGATAGTCCCTAACGGACGTGCGAAATCGCCCGCGAACCGATCGAGCGCCCGGACATCGTGGTGCCGGACGCCGCCCCCCCGATCCATCTGGCCGGAGCCGAGTTGTTGCATCTCCTCCACGAGGCCGGCGGGGCCGTCGTGGTGGTCCACGAGACGACGCGCGATCTCGCCAAGCCCGGCGCGGGGGCTCTTCGCGACTGGATGCGTCAGGGACAGGAACCGAGGAGTCAATCGCCCGGTCTGGATCGAGGACACCGAGACAGGTCCGCTCTACGCCGCCGTGCTGGAAACCCGGCCCGGTGACAGGCTGCGCAACGGGGGCGAGACCGCCATCGTGGAATGGATGGCCGAGAAGGTCGCCGGCACCGACCGGTCGGTGATCGTGCTCTACGAGAACGGGCGCGTGCCGACGATCGTGCGCAACCAGAGCCTCGAGGCCGATATCGATGTGCTCACCATCCGCCGCGTCACGGAATCGATTGGCCAGCCGGTGCCTCCAACCTCGCCCCGTCCAAACGGCCTCGCCGACTCCACCGCGGGGAGGACCCTCAGATAGCGTCGCGGAGCGGCGACCTCTGGTGGCTCGACCAACCAAAGGATTCGGGAGACGGATCACCCCTCGCCCAGCAGCCCACTCGGGACCGATCCCCTCCGAGCCAACAGGCGTTGGCTGAAGTCATCCTAAAAAAAGGGCCTCATCGACCTGCCGTCGCACCTCCAGCCACCACCACCGCATGCCCTCGGCGTCCGGCAGGGCGCGATGACGAATGCGCCTTCTGTCTCTCTCGGCTTCGAGGGCATCGGCGATGATCCCACTGGCGAGGTCGAGGAGCGCCCCGCGGGCGAGATGCCCACCGGGCATCCCCTCGGGTGGCGCCAGCTGCAGGAGACGCCGCGTCTCGGGAACAAGGAGTCCTCGTTCGAGTTCGACGACCCCGATCGCGTGCGCCAAGCCGGCCGCCTCCAGGAGTCGATCCAGCCACCGCTGCTCCCACCGGGCGGCATCCGACGCGACCACCACGCCCTGTGCGCCGAGCACGTCGAGGACCCGCCGGGCCACCGCCTCCACCGGCCTGCCCTCCCGGGCCAGGAGGTCCCGGCTCAGACCGTGGACCCCCTCGGCCGTGGGCGACCAGTCCGCCCAGCCGGGCGCGGGCCGGATGAGGTGCGTCTCGCTCTGACCATTCTCCGTCATCCAGGCGACCTCGACCGGGAACGATTCCGGAGAGAGCGACGACGCCTCGAAGTCCAGAAAGACGATCAAGACCTCCCCTCCCGCGAATCGCCAGGCCTCGGAAAGCCGACCGCATCCACGCTACCGGGGTCACCCAGGTCAGGGTGGCGGGGGTGGGTTACGGAGGGAGGGCTATCCCTCATCGGTGATCTCCCGATCCTTCTGGGAAGGAGCTGACGCCCCGAGGCGATAGAAGCGGCTCAGGGTCCGGGCCCACCCCGCGTTCGGGTCGATGGCCCAGAGGTCGGTCGTGACGACGGGACCGGGCGGCAGGCGCGGGTGACCGCGGCCCCTGCCGGCGAGGCAGGGGACGGGGCGGCTGACGAGCCGCCAGGCGTGGAGCGTCGGCGCGTCGGCGAGGCGCCCGGGGGTGGGCACGGTACCGGCGGCGAGGGCGCGCAGGTCGGCGGCGAGCCCCTCCAGGCGGGCGATTTCGGTTTCCAGCTCCTGCCGAGCGAGCAGGTCCGGGGGGCCGTCGAGGCTGATCATGGGGATGTCGTTCCGTGGATGTGCGCGATCGCGCGCCCGCGGGGGCGTGGAGCCCCGCGGGCGGGCGGATCGGGTGCGGTGGGAGGGAGGCCGCGCCCCACCGGGGGCGGGAGCGCGGTCGCGGTGGTGGGGTGTTAGCCCCGGCCGTCGAGCCAGGCGAGGACGGTGGGGAGCGGGACGGCGAGGCGTAGGGCCCGGCCGCCGGGCAGCAGGAGGACGGTGTCGCCGTCCTCCTCCTCGCTGACGGCGACGACGGCCGTGGCGGCGAGGGCGTGCCGGCGGCCGTCGACGTCGCACAGGACGACGAAGCGCCCGTGCCGCTCCCCCTCGCTCAGAGCGTCGTCCCCGCGGGAGCCCGCCCCGCTCACCGCCGGCCCTCCGGACGGAGGGCGGTGCGGCGGGCGGCGCGGGCCCGGGCGCGGCAGGCCCGCAGCAGGGCCCGGGGGAGGGGCGATCCGCGCTCGCCGGCGAGGCGGTGGGAGAGGGCGGACTGCGTCACCCCGAGCCGGGCGGCGACGGCGGCCAGCGTGAGGGTCGAGCCGGGGCGGGAGTACGCCGTCAGCCACCAGCGGAGCAGGTGGGCGTCGGCCGCCGGCGCCTGGCGGCCGAGGGCCGTGCCCCGGATGCGGTTGTCCTCCCGCATGCGCGCCTGGACGTTGCGGGCGAGCTCGTCGGTGATGCCGCACTCCCGGCGGCGGATGACCTCCTGCAGGCGGCGGGGATCGAGGTCCCGGGCGCGCGCGATCGCGGCCAGCCCCACGCCCGCCGGGGCGGCGAGGTAGGCGAGCAGGGTCGCGATCACGGCCGAGGTCCGGGCCTCGTCGGCCGCGGCGCGGATGGCCTGGCGCCGGGCCTGGGCGTCGCGGGCGGCGGCGAGGAGATCAGGATCGACCACGAGGTGGCGGGCCGTGCCGGCGAGGAGACCGAGCAGGACCGCCTCGTGCATCCCGTGCCGGCGGCAGAGGGTGCGGGTGGGCAGGCCGGGATCGGCCGCCGCGAATGCGGCGAGGAGCCTGTCCAGCGCCGCCGGCGCGTGGCGCGGGCGGGCGCTGGCGAGGGCCTGGTGCAGGCGATAGGCCGGATCGGCCTGACGCGCCCGCCGCGCCATAGCCGCGCGGTAGCGTTCCTCCTTGGAGACCAGCCGACCGGCGGGTGCGCCCTCGCCGCCCGGACCCCGGTTCAGGAGCGCGGAGCCGAGGCGGTCCTTCAGGGTCGCGATGAGGGCGGCCTCGGCCGCCCCGATCGCGGGAAGGGGGTGGAGGCTGACGAGGCGCATCATCAGGGTCTCGCCCCGCTCCGCCAGTTCGCGGAGGCGAGCCTCGACCTGAAGGTTCCAGCCCTCGCGATGCCGGGCGTAGGAGATGTGCCCGGCGAGACGATCGATGGCGTCCTGTCCGGTATAGCCCGCGTAGAAGGGGGCCTCCGGTGCGGCGCTGCCGGACAGCAGGTACAGCCAGGCCATCCCCGCGGGGGGCTTGGTCGGTCGGTTGCCGAGGCGGATGACCGTGCGCGGCAGGAACAGGGCGGGGTAGGGAGTGAGCATCTCCCCCGCCGCCTTCTTGGGGCGCTTGCGCCTGCCGCAGCGTCCGCGGCGGAGGCCGAGGGGCAGCTGGCGCGGGTCGTCCGTCCCGCCGGCGCCGCGCCGGAAGTGGGTGCGCCCGGAGATCGGTTTGCGTGTCATGGTCATGACTCCTGTGGGGGGCGACGGAATGCCGCCCCGGACGCAAGGCGCCGGGCGGCATCCGTGCCCCCCACAGGGCTTCCCTCCTCTTTTCTTCCTCTCCTCCCCACCGGATCCCCGCGGCGGCGATGCCGCGGGGGCGCCGGAGGTTCAGGCGTCGCCGTCAGGATCGTCGGGCGAGGTGCCGGCATCGCGCAGTCGCCGGCGGAGGGCCTCGACGTCGCGGAGCAGGCCGAACGCCCGGTGCAGCCCGCCCGGGGTAGCGGCGGCGGCGAGCGGGGCGAGGTGGCCGAGCCAGGGCGTGCGCCCGGTCAGCCACCGGCGCTGGGCGTCGGGGTTGTGGATCACCCGCTCGGCCCGGACGAGGAGCTCGGCGACGCGGCCGCGCACGGCCGTGTCCTCCCCCCCGTCGCCGGCCCACACCCAGCGCAGGAGCGCCTCCCAGGAGGGAAAGGCAGGGGCCGGGGGCGGCGGGCCTTCCTCCCCGTCGCAGAAGCGGATCAGCGCCCGCCGCAACGCGGCCTCGATCGGGGCGGGCGCGGGGGCGAGGCGGTCACCGTCCCCGCCCGCCCCGCGGTGCTCCCTCCCCTCCGCGAGGAGCGCGTGCACGGCGACGAGGTCGTCGAGCCCGCCGTCGAGCAGGCGGGCAAGGGGCGCGCGACCGCGGAGCCCCGGGTGGGGACGGGTCACCCAGTCCAGGCGCCGCTCTGCCGAGGGGGAGCGGCGGCGGAGGGCCCGATCGATGTCGAGGAGGAGGCCGATGCGCCGCCGCGTCCCTGGTGGGAGGGGGAGCACCTCGGGCCCGGACCAGGCGAGGAGGGTCTTCTCGTTCGGGTCGCCGAGCAGGCGGCGGATCTCCGCGTCGTCCAGCGCCCAGTCGGTACCGGCCCGCCACATGCGCCGGAGGAGGGCGTGGCGCAGCGCGGAGGGCAGGACCTCGCCGGTCGCGGCGGCCTCGAGGTCGCGCAGCGCCGACCAGAGGGCCAGGCCGCCGAGGTCGTCGGGGCGCCCGTCGGGGCCGGGGGTGATGAGGGTGGCGAGGGCGCGGGTCTTGGCCCGGCGCGTCGGGGCGGTGGGGGCGGGGAGGTCGCAGACGTCCGCCAGGAGGAGGTGCCGGAGCTGGACGAGCCGGACGCCGCGGCGGTGGAGGCGCTCGGCGGCGGGGAGGTCGCCGTCGTGCTCGGCCCGGCGCTCCTGGGCGGCGAGGGCTTCGGTGCGGCGCTGCACCGCGGCGACGCGGGCACAGAGGCCGAACAGGCGCGCGTGCGGGGCGGGGAAGGGGACATCGGAGCCCCAGCCGGGCAAGGACGGAGTCATCGGGCCACCTCCGGGATGAACCACCCGGTCGCACGGATGACCGGGCGCGGCTCGGTGCGGTGGACGGGGGACCCGGTTCCGGTCCCCCCGAGGCCGCACTCCACGGCAGAGACGTCTGAGAAAGAGGAGCGATCCCACCCGGAGGGTGGGGTACGGATGCATGATGTCATGGAGAACGTCGTTCCATCGCGGCGGCGGCAGGAGGCCG
>Ga0325400_1006876_pt1 | contig 10851 bp, 11 predicted proteins | sample PopdelMetagenome_2_FD_205662 | JGI IMG/M metagenome (GOLD analysis project Ga0325400, IMG submission 205662) | Populus deltoides microbial communities from Bellville, Georgia, United States - Xylem-PdKOR-R1 | ecosystem: Host-associated > Plants > Phyllosphere > Stem > Wood/Secondary xylem...
GGACTGTCGTCGCTCGCCTACCTCAAGCAGCTTCCGGCGCGCGAACTGAAGATCGACAAGCTGTTCGTGACCCAGCTGACCAGCTCGAACCGCGATCCGCTGATCGTGCGCTCCACCATCGACCTGGCTCATGCAATGGAGATGGAGGTGGTCGCAGAAGGGGTGGAGACGCAAGCATCGTTGGCGCTGCTCTCGGTGATGGGGTGCGACATGGCCCAGGGCTTTCTCATCAGCCGTCCGATCGGCTTCGATGCGCTACTCACCTATCTGAACGAAGAGCGGCATCTGGCCGCCGCGGGAGAGCCACGCATCACTCTCGGTCGTCTCGGGCATGTGCGGCGGGTCAGCTAAGTGACGCTCGTGTTTCTAAAGCGCCTGCACGTCCTCTTTATTCCCTTGTCCATATTCCTGATCGCTCCGGCGTCGGCGCGTCAGCCGACTTCCGATGCGACGGTCGCAGCGCAGATGGCGACGCTCAAGACCAAGGTGCTCGCTGATCCGGTTGCGGCGTTGCCGGAGATAGCACTTGCGCGACGCGGCGCGGCCGCGTTGCCAAATCAGGCAAAGCTTCAGCGCCTTGCCATGCTCGACTGGTTGGAAGGCGAAGCAAATCTGAGACTGAACCGGCTGCGCGAGGCCGGGCCCTTGATCAGCCGCGGACTCGCCGCTGTGCGCCGCGTCGATCCGGACTCGCGCCTGCACGGGGATCTTCTGATCTCCCAGGGCGGCCTTTACATGAGCGAGATAAAGGTCGCGCAAGCACTTGCGGACTTCCAAGCCGCTTACACCGTCTATCGTCAGCTGAACGACCGCCGTGCGCAAGCCATAGCGCTGCTCAACATCGCTTCGCTCTACCTAGAAGCGAAAGATTACGAGTCGGTCTTACGTTATACTAGTCAGGCACGAGACCTTTATCATGGTGATGCGCCGGTCACCCTGTCGATCTACAACAACCGAGCCTACTCGCTAAAAGAACTCGGCCGTTATCGCGAAGCGGAGATGCAGCTTCAGGAAGCGCTGCCGCTCGCGCGTTCCATGAACAGCCCGCTTCTCGAAGCTCAGGTCCTCCGCAACGTCGCACGCACGCAACTGCTTGCCGGGCAGCATGCCAAGGCCGAGGCTACGGTACTGCGTGGCTACCCTTTGTCCGTGCGCGCCGGAACGGCGGATGAGAGGGCCATGTTGGCGCTCGGCGCCCAGATCGTCTTCCAGCGCGGCCGGCTGGACGAGGCGTTGCGGCTGATCGAGCGCAGCTTCGCCGGTGTCGATCTCGCCACCACCCAGCTCAGCTCGCGCGAGGCGCACGAGACGGCGTACCGGATCCACGCCGCGCGGCATGATACGCCCGCGGCGCTGGCGCATCTCGAAGCGCTGAAGCGGCTGGACGATGAGGCGACCAAGCTGGCCACCACCACCAGCACCGCGCTGATGGGCGCGCGGTTCGACTTCGCCAACCAGGAGCTGCGCATCGCCAGCCTCCAGCGCGACGAGGCGCGGCGCACCGTCGCCTTCGAGCGTGCCCGCGCGGCGAGCCAGCGCGCGTCGTTCCTGGGTGCCGCGGCGGCCGTCGCGGTCATCATCGTCATGCTGCTGATCGGGTTGTTCACGATCCGCCGCAGCCGCAACCAGGTGCGCGCCGTCGCCGCCGACCTCCGGACCAGCAACCAGGCGCTCGGCAAGGCGCTGGCGGCCAAGACCGAGTTCCTGGCGACCACCAGCCACGAGATCCGCACGCCGCTGAACGGCATCCTCGGCATGACCCAGGTGATGCTGGCCGATCGCGCGCTGGAGGCGACGGTTCGCGACCGGTTGCGACTGGTTCATTCGGCGGGCACCACCATGCGCGCGCTGGTCGACGACATATTGGACGTCGCCAAGATGGAGACCGGCAACCTCACGATCGAGGATGTGCCGTTCGATCCGCGCGCGACGCTGGCAGACGCCGCCCGGCTGTGGGAGGATCAGGCGCGCGCCAAGGGGATCGCGTTCCGCGTCGCGCTGGACAGGTGCCCCGACGCCATGCTCGGCGATGCGGCCCGGCTGCGTCAGATCGCCTTCAACCTCCTGTCGAACGCGCTGAAGTTCACGCGCCGGGGTGAGATCACGCTGGAGGCGGAGGCGCGGGACGGTCGGCTGACGCTCTCGGTCACCGACACCGGCATCGGCATCGCCGCCCACAAGCTGGAGGAGATCTTCGAGAGTTTCCGCCAGGCCGACGCGGGAACGACGCGCGAGTTCGGCGGCACCGGCCTCGGCCTGTCGATCTGCCGCAACCTGGCCGAGGCGATGGGCGGGCGCATCGAGGTGAGAAGCGAGTTGGGCCGCGGGTCGACCTTTGTTCTGACGCTGCCCCACCGGGTTCCGGCCGCGAATGGGCCGGTCGACGGCGCCCCGGCGGTCGCGGCGATGCTGGTGATCGAACGCAATCCGATCGCTCGGGCGATGCTGCGCACCTTGTTCGCCCCCTATGGCGAGGTCGTGTGCGTGGCCGACGGGGCCGAAGCGCTCGGCTGGCTCGCGGACAACAGGGCATCGGCGGTGTTGGCCGACGCCGCGGTGCTCGCGGCCGGGGATCAGGCGCGGGTCGCAGACGCCGCCCGCGCGCCGGTGGTGTTGCTGTGCGCGGATGCGGCCGTTGCCGCCGAGCGGGCGGAGTCCGGCTGGCGCACCGTTGCACGGCCGATCGCGGGGGCGCGGCTGGTGGAGGCGGTCATGGGCGCAAGTGTTATATCCAATTCGGACACTCTTGCGGCGCACGCCGCTTGAGCGCTAGGGCGATGGACATGCGTTACGTTCCTCCCAATTCGCATCGGATGGCACCGCGGCCGTGAAGGTGCTGTTCATCGAGGACGACCGCATGAACCGGCGGGTCGTTCGCGACATGCTCGACGTTGCCGGGGTGGAGATGGTCGAGGCGGAGAGCGCCGAGGCGGGCTTGGCCATGCTCGACCATGACGATTACGACGTGCTCCTGATCGATCTCCGCATGCCCGGCATGGATGGCATCACCGCGATCGGGCACGTGCGGGCGCGGGCCGATGCCAAGGCCGCCTTGCCGGTCATCGTCGTCACCGCGGACACCGCGATCGACCTGCGCGAACGCTGCCTCGCGGCGGGCGCGGACGAGGTGCTGTTCAAACCGGTCGCCATGGACGCGCTGTTCGATGCGATCGGCCGACTGATGGCCCGGGGCGAAGACGGCGGCCTGCTCGCCTAGCGTCGGTCCCGCTCGGTCCGCACCGCCCCCTCACGCCGTTCGACCTGAGCGAAAGCGAAGGTCACGCCCGGACCGCGGGTGCGTCGCCGTCGCTCAGCAGGTCCGGTTGATCGGTCGGGAACCGAACTAGCGCCGCTTTAAGGCGTCGCTCAGCGAGGCGGTGGCGCTGCCGGGCCGGGCCGGGCGCGGCTGGCCGGGGGCGGGTGCCCAGCCGGTAAGATACACGATGCGGAACTGCTCGGTGGTGCGCCCGTCAAGTTCCGCGCGTGCCGCAAAGGCGGCCGCGGCCCGCGCGAAGGCCGCGCGCGACATCGGCGCCGGCCGGGGTAGCAGGCTGGTCGCCGCCATGCCGCGCAGGTCGCCGATCAGCCGGTCCAGCGATGCATAGCGGACACTCAGACCTTCCACGTCCGCGACCGGCAGCGTCAAGCCGGCGCGTACCAGCAGATCGCCGGCCGCGCGCACGTCGACTTGGGGGTGCAGCCGCGCGGCCGGTCGATCAGCCTCCGCCTCCAACAGGCACGCGCGCAAGGTCGGGAGCGACCCGGCGCCCGCGAACGCGCCCAGGAACACGCCGTCGGGCCGCAGCACGCGCCGGACCAGCGTCAACGCGCCCGGCAGGTCGTCGACCTGGTCGAGCACGCCCGCGCTCACCACCGCGTCGAAGGCGCCATCCGCGAAGGGAAGGCGGTCCTCGTCCCCTTGCACACCGCCGGAGGCACGGGCGAAGGCGTAGCCGGCATCGAGGCGCGCGATCCTGGCCGCGACCGGTGGGCGGAACTCGCCGGCGAAACTGCCGAGGTCCAGCACCTCCCCGATCGGGCGGGTGATCGCCGCCAGCCGCTCCGCGATCCCGTCCAGCATCGCCGCGCGCAGGAAGTCGTGACCGCTCCAACCTGGTGCCGCGCGGTCACGTCGGCGCCGACGGGCAGATCGGTCGAAGAGCGGCGATCGGGCGGCGGTCACGCGGGCGCTTGTGCGCGCGACGGGGCGCGACGACAAGACTTGCCATGGACCTTGCCCCTTTCGCCCGGGCGCTCACGGCGCCGATGCGACTGGCGGTCGCGTGGGCGCTGCCGCCGCGCTGCCCGGGCTGCGGCACGCCCGTTGCGGAGGATCATCGCTTCTGTGCCCGCTGCTGGCACGGGCTGCGCTTCCTCGGCCCTCCCTGGTGCGCGGGCTGTTGTGCACCGCTTCCCTATGCCGCCGAGGGGCAGCGCTGCGCCGGTTGCATCGCGCGGCCGCCGCGCCATGCCGGCATCCGCGCCGCGGTGGCCTATGGCGCGGTCGCGCGCGGGATCGCGCTGCGGCTCAAATATGGCGGGCGGCTGGGCCTGGCGGACACGATGGCGCGGCCCATGGCGCGGCTGCTGCCCCCGGATGCCGAACTGCTGGTGCCGGTGCCGCTCCACCGCTGGCGATTGTGGCGGCGCGGGTTCAACCAGGCGGCCTTGATCGCGATAGGGGTCGGCGCGCTGACCGGGACGCCCGCGAACGCGCGCGTCCTGATGCGCGGCCGAGCGACGGCGCCGCTGCGCGGCATGGGCCCGCGCGAACGCCGCCGGGCGGTGCGCGGCGCGTTCACCGTCGCCGATCAGTGCGCGGTGAAGGGCCGGGTCGTGGTGCTGGTCGACGACGTCCATACCAGCGGCGCGACCGCCGACGCCTGCACCGCGGCGCTGCTGGCGGCGGGTGCGGCATCGGTGTCGGTGCTGTGCTGGGCACGGGTGCTGGACGGCGACGGGGCTGCCGATTGACAAGTGCCGCCGCGCACCACACCTCCGCCGTATGGCACGGGTCGAAATCTACACCAAGGCATTCTGTCCCTATTGCACGCGCGCCAAGCGGTTGCTGGCGGGCAAGGGCGTCACGCCGGACGAATATGACATCACCATGGGCGGGGCGAAGCGGCAGGAGATGCTGGCCCGTGCTGGCGGCCGCTCCACCGTGCCGCAGGTCTTCATCGACGACCGCCACATCGGTGGCTCGGACGATCTCGCCGCGCTGGATGCGCGAGGAGGATTGGACCCGCTGCTCGCGGCATGAAGGCCGCGTTGCTCCAGATGACCGCGGGGATCGAACCGGCGGTCAATGCCGCCGCCCTGGTCGACGCCGTCGACGCTGCGGCGGAGCAGGGGGCGGCGATGCTGTTCACGCCCGAGATGTCGGGGCTGCTCGACCGCGATCGCGACCGGGCGGCGTCGCATATCGTCATCGAGAGCGACGACCGGGTGCTCGCGGCGGTGCGCGACGCGGCCGCTCGCCGTGGCGTCTGGGTCCATCTCGGCTCGCTGGCGATCCGGCGCGAGGACGGGCGGCTCGCCAATCGCGGCTTCGTGATCGACGCCGACGGCGCGATCCGCGCCCGCTACGACAAGCTCCACCTGTTCGACGTCGAACTGCCCGGCGGGGAGCGCTGGCGCGAATCGGCCAGCTACGCGGGCGGCGAGACCGCGGTGGTGGTCGACACCCCGCTCGGTGCGCTGGGACTGTCGATCTGCTACGACCTGCGCTTTCCAGCCCTGTTCTCCGCCCTGGCGCGGGCCGGCGCGACCCTGCTCGCGGTGCCCGCCGCCTTTACGCGGCCGACCGGTGCCGCGCACTGGGACGTGCTGCTGCGCGCGCGCGCGATCGAGAATGCGGCGTTCGTGATCGCGGCCGCGCAGACCGGGGAGCACGCCGATGGGCGCGCGACCTGGGGCCACTCGCTGGCGGTCGATCCCTGGGGCGAGCGGCTGGTTGACATGGGCGCGGACCCCGGCGTCGCGTTGGTGGAGATCGACCCGGCGCGCGTCGATGCCGCCCGCGCCCGCGTACCCGTGCTGGATCATGCCCGCTCGATCCCGCCGGTGATCCGCGCGTGATCGTGTTCGATCTGCGCTGCGGCGGGGGCCATGTGTTCGAGGCCTGGTTCGGCTCCACCGCCGACTATGACGCGCAGCGCGCCGCCGGGCAGGTGCGCTGCCCGCTGTGCGACGATGCGGGGTGCGACAAGGCCGTGATGGCGCCCGCGGTCGCCGCCAAGGCCAACCGCCGCGCCGATCCGTCTCCCGCGCAGGCCAAGGCGGCGCTGCGGACGCTTGCCGCCGCGCAGGCCAAGGCGCTGGAGGGATCGACCTGGGTCGGCGGCGGCTTCGCGCGGCGCGCGCGGGCGATGCACGACGGCGACGAGCCGCACGCCACTATCCACGGCCGGGCGACGCTTGCCGAGGCCAAGGCGCTGGTCGAGGACGGCGTTCCGGTCGCGCCGCTGCCGCTTCCCGTCGTCCCGCCGGAGGCAACCAACTGAGGCCGGAATCACGGCGGGCTTGATTAAGATCAATGTCGTGGATCGGGCGGCGATCACGTCCGTTATGGCGGCTCGTCCCTCCGGCTCGGGCCATAGCCATTGACCAGTACCGACACCCAGGCCGCGCTCGAACGCTACCGCACCTTGTTCAACACGATGAGCGACGGGTTCTGCGTTATTGAGTTCTTCGACGGCCCCCACGGACCGCTCAGCGATTACATCCATATCGACGCCAACCCCGCCTATGAGGCGAACGCCGGCATCCCGGACGTGGTCGGCCGCCGTCTGCGCGAGATGGTCGGCGACGAGGCGGACGGCTGGGTCGAGCTGTACGGCCGCGTGCTGCGCACCGGCGAGCCGATCCGCTTCCGCCGCGAACTGGTCGCCACCGGTCGCCACCTGGAGGTCTCGTCCTTCCGCCTCGGCCGGTTCGAGGATCGCCAGGTCGCCGTCCTGTTCAAGGACGTCACCGCCCAGGTCGGCGCGGAAGAGGCGCTGCGCGACGTCAACGACTCGCTGGAGGCGCGGGTCGCCTCCGCCCTGGCCGAGCGCGAGCAGGCCGAACAGGCGCTCCGCCAGGCGCAGAAGATGGAGGCGGTCGGTCAGCTGACCGGCGGCCTGGCGCATGATTTCAACAATCTTCTCGCGGGGATCTCCGGCGCGCTGGAGCTGATCGACGTCCGCATCGGCCAGGGCCGGGTGCGCGAGATCGACAAATACGTCCTCGCGGCGCAGGGCGCGGCGCGGCGCGCAGCCGCCCTGACGCACCGCCTGCTCGCCTTTTCCCGGCGCCAGACGCTGCTGCCCACCGCCACCAACATCAACCGGCTGGTCGCCGACTTGGTGGAGCTGATCCGCCGCACGGTGGGCCCCGGGATCGATGTGGAGAATGTCGCGGTGGCGGGGCTGTGGCCGGCGTTGGTCGATGCGTCCCAGTTGGAGAACGCGCTGCTCAACCTGTGCATCAACGCCCGCGACGCCATGCCGGACGGCGGCCGGCTGACGATCGAAACCAGCAACCGCTGGATCGATGCCACCATGGCGCGCGAGCTCGCCATGCCGGAGGGCCAGTACCTCTCGCTATGCGTCAGCGACAACGGTGTCGGCATGCCGCCGGAAGTGATCGCCAAGGCGTTCGACCCCTTCTTCACCACCAAGCCGATCGGCGAGGGCACCGGGCTCGGCCTGTCGATGATCTACGGTTTCGCCAAGCAGTCGGGCGGTCAGGTGCGGATTTATTCGGAACTCGGACAGGGCACGATGGTGTGCATCTACCTTCCCCGGCACCGCGGCGAGGCGGCGGCACCCGCCCTGCTCCCCGCGTCGGAGGAGGCGGGACGCGGCGGCACGGGCGAGCGCGTGCTGGTGGTCGACGACGAGCCCACCGTCCGGCTGCTGGTCTGCGACGTCCTCACCGATCTCGGCTACACGGTGATCGAGGCGGCGGACAGCGCGGAGGGATTGCGCCTGCTCCGGTCGGACATGCGGATCGACCTGCTGGTCAGCGACGTCGGCTTGCCGGGCGGCATGAACGGGCGGCAGATGGCCGATGCGGCACGTGCGCATCGGCCCGACCTCAACGTCCTCTTCATCACCGGCTTTGCCGAGAACGCGCTCCTCAACAACGGCCAGCTCGAACCCGGTATGACGGTGCTGACCAAGCCCTTCTCGGTGGAAACGCTCGCGGCGCGCGTGCGCGAGATGATCGACGGGGCCGTCCGCGGCTGAGCCGCCCTTGATCGCCGCCCCCCGCCGGTCCATCTCGCGGCGATGGAACAGCCTCGCAATCTCACCGGCGTCGACATCCGTGCCGAGATCGACCGGCTCCGCCGGACACGCAACGCGGTGATCCTCGCGCATTACTATCAGAAGCCCGAGATCCAGGACCTGGCGGACTTCGTCGGCGACAGCCTGGACCTCAGCCGCAAGGCGCAGGCGACCGACGCCGACGTGATCGCCTTTTGCGGCGTCCGCTTCATGGCGGAGACCGCCAAGATCCTGAGCCCGCAAAAGACGGTGATTCTTCCCGACATGGACGCCGGCTGCAGCCTGGAGGACAGCTGCCCGCCCGAGCAGTTCGCTGCCTTCCGCGCCGCCCATCCCGATCACATCGCGCTCACCTACATCAACTGCTCGGCGGCGGTGAAGGCGCTGTCGGACGTGATCGTCACCTCCTCCTCGGCCGAGACGATCCTCGCCAAGCTGCCGGCCGATCAGCCCATCATCTTCGGCCCCGACCGCAATCTCGGCGGCTATCTCGCGCGCAAGACCGGGCGCGACCTCCTGCTCTGGCCGGGCGTCTGCATCGTCCACGAGGCCTTCTCAGAATCCGAGCTGCTGAAGCTGCGCGCCCGGCATCCGGACGCACCGATCGCCGCGCATCCCGAGTGCCCGGCGGTGATCCTCGACCATGCCGATTACGTCGGCTCGACCCGCGGCATCCTGGAATATGCGCAAGCCATGCCGGGCGACACGCTGATTGTCGCCACCGAGCCGCACATCATCCACCAGATGGAAAAGGCGATGCCGGGCAAGCGCTTCATCGGCGCGCCGGGTGCGGACGGCAACTGCAACTGCAACATCTGCCCGTACATGGCGCTCAACACGGTGGAGAAGCTCTACGTCGCGCTGCGCGACCTGACCCCGCGGATCGAGATCGAGGAGGGCCTGCGCGTCAAGGCGAAGAAGAGCCTCGATGCGATGCTGTCGATGGCGTCGGCGACCGTGGGGCAGGGGGACTTGGGGCCGGCGCGGGTCACCGGCGACTGAACGACGGCCGTGACGCTAGCGTCGCCGGAGCCAGCGTGCGAGCCGCCGGCCGATCAGCCGGGGAAGCCACTCGCGCGCCATGCTGGCGCTTGACCGCTTGTCGCTGGCCGCGACGAAGCGATAAAAGGGTGGCTTGGCGTCGTAGAAGATCTCCCGTGCGATGTGCAGGCGGACCGCGGGGAACAGCCCTGCGGAGATAGCGATCTCCGGCCCGTCCTGCGGCCGGTGGAAGATGTGGGTGCCGCAGCGATGGCAGAACCCGCGCTCCGCGAAGGGCGACGAGCGATAGACCGCCAGAGTCGCGCCTTCGACGATGGTGCCCGGAGCCTGAAGCGACAGCCACGGGCCGCTGGTCCAGCGCCGGCATGTCGTGCAGTGGCAAACCCCGACATCGTCCATCGCCGCGGGCAGGTGGACGGAAACGCCGCCGCACAGGCACCGGCCCGTGACCGCGCCGCTCGTCGATCCGTCGTCCGTCATCGCGGCCATGGAAGGTCAATGACGGGCGAACGGTTGTCAACGACGCCGTGCGGACTAGGCGGCCAGCCGCCCGTCCTCCAGCGCCGCCGCCTCGAACGGGAACAGCGTGTCCGGATCGGGCAGTCCCGCCGCCTTCGCCACCTCCGCCGGCGCCAGCTCGCGCAGCAGGTGGCGGATGATCGCCTTGCGCGCGCGCTTCTTGCTGTCCGCGCGGACGCAATACCAGGGTGCGACAGGCGAGTGGGTCCGCATCAGCATCGCGTCGCGCGCGTCGGAATAATCGGACCATTTCTCCTGCGCGACCGCGTCCAGGTCGGAGACCTTGAGCTGCTTCAGCGGTTCCTCCCGCCGCGCGCGCAGCCGCTTCGCCTGTTCGTCGCGATCGATGTCCAGCCACAGCTTGACCAGGTGGATGCCGCTCTCGACCAGCATGCGCTCGAAATCGGGCACGTCGCGCAGGAATTGCGTCTGCTCGGCCGCGGTCGAGAAGCCGTTCACCACCTCCACCCCGGCACGATTGTACCAGCTGCGGTTGAAGATCACGAGCTCGCCCGCCGACGGCAGGTGCGCGGCATAGCGCTGGAAATACCATTGACTCCGTTCGCGGTCGGACGGCGCGGGCAGCGCCGCCACCCGGGTGGATCGGATCGACAGATGTTCGGTGATGCGCTTGATCGCGCCGTCCTTGCCGGCGGCGTCGCGGCCTTCCAGCACCACCACCGCCCGCGCTCCCGATGCGCGCATCGCCACCTGCGTCTCCACCAGCGCGAGCTGCAGCGCCTCCAATCCGTCCTGCTTCGCCATGCCGCCTCCAACCGTTGCGTCGGACCAACGTGCCGCCGTTCCTGCGGCTCCGCCGGCTCGAAAGATCGCTGTCCTACAGGCCCCGGTTCGTGCCACGGACCGGGCATGTCCCTGTCCGACTCGGCCGACGCGCCCGACGACCTTCTCCTCTTCGCGCCCGTCGCGACCGCCTATCGCGGTGCCAATGGCTGGTCGGCGGAGGTGCAGCGCGCCTTTGTCGGCGCGCTGGCCCGGTGCGGCGTGGTCGCGGCGGCGGCGCGCAGCGTCGGGCGCTCCGCCTCGTCCGCCTATC
>Ga0325400_1006879_pt1 | contig 10847 bp, 6 predicted proteins | sample PopdelMetagenome_2_FD_205662 | JGI IMG/M metagenome (GOLD analysis project Ga0325400, IMG submission 205662) | Populus deltoides microbial communities from Bellville, Georgia, United States - Xylem-PdKOR-R1 | ecosystem: Host-associated > Plants > Phyllosphere > Stem > Wood/Secondary xylem...
GGCGGTCGCGCCGAGGGCCAGTCCCTCGCCGACTACCTGGCGCACCGCGTCTTCGACGGCGTCGAGCTCACCACGGTCTCGCCGCAGCCCGACGACGTCACGGGGTTCGCCGCCTACCTGCAGCGCTACGTCGCGGCGCTGCCGGTCGAGCGGGCGGCCGTCGAGCACTCCTGAGCGCGCGCGGGTAACGTCCGCTGCGGTGCGCCGGGAAGTCTGGTCGGCAGCGTCTCCGTCGACCCCCGCACCTCCGGGAGCCACCCGTGCCCACCCCGTCCCGAACCCCGTCGCCCACCGCCGCGCGCCTCTTCGCCCGCGGCAGCTGGTCCGAGGCCAGCCGCATCGCCGCCCTCCTGCGCAGGGAGACCGTCGGCGGGATGCTCCTGATCGCCGGTGCGCTCATCGCCCTGGTCTGGGCCAACACGCCGTGGGCGCCCGCGTACGAGGGGCTGCGCGACACCGTCGTCGGCCCCTCGGCCCTGCACCTCGACCTGAGCCTGGGCACCTGGGCCGCCGACGGCCTGCTCGCCGTCTTCTTCTTCGTGGCCGGCCTGGAGCTCAAGCGCGAGTTCGTCGCCGGTGACCTGCGCGACCTGCGCAAGGCGGCCCTGCCGGTGGCGGCCGCCGTGGGCGGCATGGCCGTGCCGGCGCTGATCTACACCGCCATCAACCTCACCAGCGACGGCGGGCTCGTCGGGTGGGCCATCCCCACCGCCACCGACATCGCCTTCGCCCTGGCCGTGCTCGCCGTCATCAGCACCCACCTGCCCTCGGCGCTGCGCACGTTCCTGCTCACCCTCGCCATCGTCGACGACCTGCTCGCCATCACCGTGATCGCGGTCTTCTACACGAGCTCGCTGTCGTTCGCGCCGCTGCTGCTGGCGCTGGTGCCCCTGGCGCTGTTCGGGTTCCTGGTGCATAAGCGCGTGCGCCACTGGTGGCTGCTGCTGCCGCTGGCGCTGGCGACCTGGGTCCTGGTGCACGAGTCCGGGGTGCACGCGACCGTGGCCGCGGTGCTGCTGGCCTTCACCGTCCCGGTGCTGCGCAGCCGGGCTGCGGGCGGACCGGAGGCCGGGCCGGGCCTGGCCGAGCACTTCGAGCACCGCATCCGCCCCCTCAGCGCGGGCTTCGCCGTCCCCGTGTTCGCCTTCTTCTCCGCCGGGGTGACGATCGGCGGGCTGCAGGGCCTGCAGGCGTCCCTGACCGACACGGTCGCCGTCGGCATCATCGCGGGCCTGGTCGTCGGCAAGGCCGTCGGCATCACCGGCGCGACGTGGCTGGTCAGCCGCTTCACCCGCGCCGAGCTCGACGAGGACCTGCGCTGGCCCGACGTCATCGGCCTGTCGCTGCTCGCCGGCATCGGGTTCACCGTGTCGCTGCTCATCGGCGAGCTGGCCTTCGGCGCGGGCTCGGTGCGCGACGAGCACGTCAAGGTCGGCGTCCTCACCGGGACGCTGCTCGCGGCGCTGCTCGCCACGGCCGTCCTCAAGCCGCGCGACCGGCACTACCGCCGCATCGCGGAGGCCGAGGCGCGCGACGACGACGGCGACGGCGTCCCCGACGTCTACCAGGGGCACCTGAGCGGCGGCCCCGACCTGCCCCACGGGTCGCCGCGGGAGACCGTCGACGAGGCCTCCGCCCGCCGTCGGCGCACCGACCCCGACAGCGTGCGCTGACCCGCAGGTTGCGGTCGGACAACGATCTCGTCGCAGGGGACCGCTGGTCACGGGGCCGGACCGGGCCACGGGCCCACCCGTGCGGGTGCAGAGCGAGCAGCGGGCGCGCACGCCGGCCCCTAGCGTCGGGCGGGTGACAGCTGATCTCGACGCCCACCGGGAGCAGACCGCGGTGACGCCCCCGCGCCGGTCTGCGCACGCACTCGAGCCCTCGGGCAGGAGCGTCGTGCCGTGGGTGTTCTGGCCCGCTGCAGCGGTGGTGCTGGGGTTGTCGGCGTTCGCAATGATCTTCCCGGGGAGCGCCGCGACCTTCTTCGGCACCGCGCAGTCGGCGGTGGTGCGGACCTTCAGCTGGTACTACGTGCTCATCGCCGCGTTCTTCGTGGTCTTCGCCCTGTCGATGGGGTTCAGCCGCTTCGGTGACATCAAGCTCGGCCGCGACGAGGAGGAGCCGGAGTTCTCGGCCCTGGCGTGGTTCTCGCTGCTCTTCGCCGCGGGCATGGGCATCGGGCTGGTCTTCTACGGCGCCAGCGAGCCGCTCAGCCACTTCACCACCCCGCCCCCCGGCAGCACGGCCACCTCCGGGCCGGAGCAGGCGCTGGCCGCCCTGGCGCAGACCTACCTGCACTGGGGCCTGCACGCGTGGTCGATCTACGTGGTCGTCGGCCTGGCGCTGGCCTACGCCATCCACCGCCGCGGCCGGCCCATCTCCCTGCGCTGGGCCCTGGAGCCGCTGCTGGGGCGGCGCGTGCACGGCGGCTGGGGCAACACCATCGACGCGCTCGCCCTCATCGGCACGGTGTTCGGCGTGGCCACCTCCCTGGGCCTGGGCGTGCTCCAGATCGGCACCGGGCTGGAGGTGGTCGGCCTCCCCGAGCTCGGAGACGGGGCCAACGTGGCGATCATCGCCGCCATCACCGTCCTCGTGCTCGCCTCCGTCCTGTCCGGCGTCACCAGGGGCATGAAGTGGCTCTCCACCGCCAACCTGCTGCTGGCCGCCGCGCTGCTGCTGTTCGTGCTGTTCGCCGGGCCCACGGTGACCGTGCTGCGCGAGGCGGTGCAGTCGATGGGTGCCTACCTGCAGGACTTCGTCGGCCTGTCCTTCAGCGTCAGCGCGCTGCAGGGGCCCGAGGGCGAGGCGTGGCAGGGCGGGTGGACGTCGTTCTACTGGGGCTGGTGGATGTCGTGGGCGCCGTTCGTGGGCGTCTTCATCGCGCGGGTCAGCCGCGGCCGCACCGTGCGGGAGTTCGTGCTCGGCGTGCTGCTCGTGCCCACCCTGCTGACCACCACCTGGTTCGCCGTCATCGGCGGCTCAGCCGTCATCCGCGAGCTGCGCGACCCCGGCTCGATGCTCGCCGCCGACGGCTCCGTCGACCTGCAGGGCGCGCTGTTCCAGCTGCTGGAGGGCCTGCCCGGGGCCCCGGTGCTGGTGGTGGGGGCCATCGTGCTCATCGGTGTCTTCTTCGTGACCTCCGCGGACTCCGGCGCCCTGGTGATGGGGATGCTCGCCACGGGTGGCTCGTCCGAGCCGGCCCGGTGGGTCCGGGTGTTCTTCACCCTGGCCACCGCGGCGCTGGCCTCGTCGCTGCTGCTGGCGGGCGGGAGCGACGGCCTCGGTGCCCTGCAGAGCGCGGCCATCATGGTCGCCCTGCCGTTCAGCGTGGTGATGCTCCTCCTGTGCTGGTCCACGGTCATCGCCTTCCGCCGCGAGCGGCGCGTCTACGACCGGGTGCAGCGCCACCAGCTCCTGGAGCGGGTGGGCGAGCACTACGGCCTCGAGGTCGAGACCGCGAACGAGGGCGGCGTCGGGCCCCCGGCCTGGCTGCGGCGCCGTCCCGTCGGCACGGGTGCCAGCGGCACCGGTGGCAGGACCGCAGGTGCCACGAGCTCGGACGGCGCGGAGCCCGACGACCGCGCCTGACGGCACGGGACCCCCGGTCCGAAGGTCGTAGTGGGAGGCGCGCAGCGGTGGACGTCCGGTGCTACCGGTGACCCGCTGCGCGCTCCTAGCGTCGTCGACGTGAACACCTCGACCCGCACCTCGAACCCAGCACCGCGGGTGGCGGCCCCCTCCGCCGCTCCCCCGGTGGCGCAGCCAGGGGGTCCCTCACCCCGCCTGCAGCGCATCGGTGCCGTCGTCGCCCAGGCAGCGGTGCTCGGGGCGTGCCTGCTCCTCGGTGTGGTGCTCATCGGCAGCACCATCGAGGCGGGCCGGGGCACCGGCTGGGTCGCCCTCGACATGCTCCTCACCCTCCTCGCCGTCCCGCTGCTCCTCGTCCGCCGCCAGCGGCCCCTCGGGGTGGCGGTGGCGCTCGCGGCGACTGCGGCCCTGTCGGCGGGGGTGGTGCCCGCCGCGCTCGTGGCGCTGTTCGGCGTCGCGCGGCGCTGCTCGTGGGGCCGGGCCTGCCTGCCCGCCGCGGTGCTCGTCGCCAGCTCCGCGGTCGACGCGGTGCTGCACCCCGAGCCGGGGGTCCCCGCCTGGCTCGTGGCCCTCACCGGGCTGGCCGTCGTCGTGCCGGTGCTCGGCTGGGGCGCCTACCGCGGCGCCCGCGACCACCTGCTCGACGCGCTGCGGCGGCGCGCGCTCGACGCCGAAGCCGACCTCCACCAGCGCCAGGAGCAGGCCCGCGCCCGGGAGCGCGCCCGGATCGCCCGGGAGATGCACGACGTCCTGGCCCACCGCCTGTCGCTGGTGAGCCTGCACGCGGGGGCTCTGGAGGTCGCCGTCGACGCCCCGCAGGCCGACCGGACCAGGGCCGCGGAGGCGGTCCGCACCAGCGCCCACGCCGCGCTCGAGGACCTGCGGGAGGTGCTCGGGGTGCTGCGCTCCGACGACGTCGCCCCGCTCCTGCCGACCGGCGACCCGTCACCGCACGGTCACCAGCAGCGCCCCCAGCCGACCCTGGACGACCTGCCCGACCTGGTCGACGAGGCGCGCGCGGCGGGTACCGACGTCCAGCTGCGCAGCGGGCTCACCGGAGCTGAGGTGCCGCCGCCGGTCGCCCGGACCGTGCTGCGCGTGGTGCAGGAGGGCCTGACCAACGCCCGCAAGCACGCGCCCGGGCACCGGGTGCTGGTCAGCGTCCGTGCCGTGGCCCCCGACACCGCCGGGGGTGGCACCCTCGGTGCCGTGGAGGTCGTCGTGGAGGACGGTGCGGCGGACGCTGCGGCCGACGGCCCCGCTGCGCCCAGCGGGGTGCCGGGGGCGGGCGTCGGGCTGGTGGGCCTCGCCGAGCGCGTCCACCTCGTCGGTGGCCGCCTGGAGCGCACCGCGACGGCGACCGGGTTCCGGCTGCGCGCCGTGCTGCCCCTGCACCGCGGCGCGCCCGAGGGCGACCCCACCGGGGCCGCCCGATGAGCGGCGCGGAGACCAGCGGGGTGAGCGGCGCCGGCGGGGAGGCACCCTCGGCCCCGGTGCGCGTCCTCGTCGTCGACGACGACCCCCTGGTCCGCTCCGCGCTGGCGATGGTGCTGTCCGCCGCGCCCGACGTGGAGGTCGTCGGCCAGGCCGGCGACGGTGACGAGGCCGTCGAGGTGGCCGCCGTCACCGACCCCGACGTGGTGCTCATGGACGTCCGGATGCCTCGTCGCGACGGCATCAGCGCCACCGCGGAGCTCGTGGCCGCCGGGTCCGCGCGCGTCGTCGTCCTCACCACCTTCGCCGAGGACGACGCGGTGCTGGCGGCCCTGCGCGCGGGTGCCAGCGGCTTCCTGGTGAAGGACACCCCTCCGCTGCGCATCGTGGAGGCGGTGCGGCAGGCGGCCGCCGGGGAGACGACGGTCTCCCCCGCGGTGGTGCGCCGCCTGGTGGGGTGGGCCGTGGCCGACGGCGAGCCGGTGGGGTCCGCTCCGGCCGTCGAGCGCCGTCAGCGCGCTCGGTCGGCGCTGGCGGGGCTGAGCGCGCGCGAGCGCGACGTGGCTCTCGCCGTCGGTCGGGGGTGCACCAACGCCGAGGTGGCGGCGCAGCTGCACCTCAGCCCCGCGACGGTCAAGGCCCACCTCTCGCGGGCCATGGAAAAGCTCAGGGTGACCAACCGGGTGCAGGTGGCCATCACCGTCCACGACGCCGGCTCCTCCTGAGGCGGCCCGCCCTCAGGAGGGTGGGGCCAGCTCGCCGAGCGCGCGGTCGAGCGCACCGACGAAGAAGTCGACGGCGGCGGCGTCCAGGCACAGCGGCGGCTTGATCTTGAGCACGTTCTGGCGGTCGCTGGTGGGCTGCACCACGACCCCGAGCTCGAGCATCCGGTCGCACAGCACGGCCGTCTCCTCCCGGGCGGGCTCCAGGGTGGTGCGGTCGCGCACCAGCTCCAGGCCCAGGTACAGACCCTCGCCGTGGACGGCCCCGACCAGCGGGTGCCGCTGCGCCAGCGACTCCAGCCCCTCCCTCAGGCGGGCGCCGGTGGTGCGGGCGTTCTCCTGGAGACCCTCGTCGCGGAGCACGTCGAGCACGGCGAGCGCCACCGCGCACGAGACGGGGCTGCCCCCGGTGGAGGCGAAGAAGTACCCGGCGTCGCGGTACCGGTCGGCGACGGCGCGGGTGGTGACCACGGCCCCCACGGGGTGGCCGTTGCCGACCGACTTGGCGACGGCGACGACGTCGGGGACCACGTCCTGCTGCTCGAAGCCCCACAGGGTGGAGCCGAGGCGGCCGTAGCCGACCTGCACCTCGTCGGCGATGGCCAGGCCCCCGTGGCGGCGGACCGCGGCGTACACCTCGCGCAGGTAGCCGGGCGGCAGGGGCAGGCCGCCCGCGTTGCCGTAGAACGCCTCGGCGATGAAGGCAGCCGGGGGCCGGCCCTGCGCCGCGAGCGCCTCGACGGCGGCGACGGCGTCGCGGGCGTACTGCCCGACGTCGTCGCCCCGGGCAGCGCGGTGGGGGCCCCGGTAGGTGTTGGGCGCCTCCACGGTGTGCACCCAGGCGGGGCGGGACTCCAGGGCCGCGGGGTTGTCGGCGACGGACGTCGAGACGGCGTCGGAGGCCAAGGTCCACCCGTGGTAGGCCTCGCGGACGGCCACGGTGTCGGTGCGCCCGGTGGCGACGTGGGCCAGGCGGATCGCGAGGTCGGTGGCCTCCGAGCCGGAGTTGACCAGGAAGACCGTGTCGAGCGGGTCGGGCAGCAGGGCCGCGATGCGCTCGGACAGCTCGACGACGCCGGCGTAGTGGAACCGGGAGTTCGTGTTCAGCCGCGCGAGCTGGCGGGCTGCCGCGGCCGCGACCCGGGGGTGGGCGTGGCCGACCGCGGTGACGTTGTTGACGACGTCGAGCAGCACGCGCCCGTCGGTGGTGGCGAGGTGGTGGCGCCACCCGCGCTCGACGCGGGGCGGTCGCACGGCGCCGGTGTAGTAGTGCTCCTGCACCTCGGCGAGCACGCCGGCGTCGCGGCGGGCCAGCAGCTCGCCGTCGTCCGCCGCGCCGCCCGGGGCGGGTGCGGCGGGTGCGGCGGGCAGGCCCAGCAGCGGGGCGGGGTCCGCGGTGAGCGCCAGCCACCCGGGGGCGTCGCTGGCGCGCACGAGCGCCGGGACGTCGGGCGCGTCGACGGCGAGCAGCTGGACGCCGACGACGTCGCCCTCGGACACCTCGGCCAGGGCGCGCCCGGCGCCGACCGGGCCGTCCTCGGCGAAGGGCGTGCGCTCGCAGCGGTCGAGGTCCAGCACGAGGCGCGCGTCGCGGCCGGTGAGCTCCAGGCGGCTGCCGCGCCGGCGCACGGAGCCCTCCCACGGCGCGCGCAGCACCACGGGGTGCCCCGGCCTGACCTCCACCCCGGTGGCGACCGTCGACGGCACCTCGCTGCTCAGGGCCGGGCTGCCCGCCAGGCGCGCCTCCCCCCAGCGGGTGACCGCGGCGCGATCGCCGGCGTCCAGCCGCGCCGCGGCCAGCTCCTCGACCGCCCGCGGGTCCAGGAAGGCGCCCCCGTCGAGGTCGTCGGCGTCCCAGGCGAGGTCGAGCTGCGCGGCGCCGGTGAGGTCGGCGACCGGGTCAGCCCCCGCAGCGGCGGCGCGGAGCCGGCCGGCGGCCTCGTCGGGCAGGGCGGCCGGGGAGGCGAGCGCGGCGCGCAGCACCCCGGTGACGACGTCGGCGGGGACCGCCACCGCCTGATCGAAGATGCGCCACTCGTTCTGCTCGAGCCGGCTGCTGGCGTAGTCGTTTCCGCCGTCGACGGCCACCTGGTGGCTGCCGCAGGCCACGAGCACGCAGGCGCGCAGCACCACCAGCGGCCACAGCGCGTCGACCTCCGCCGGGGCCAGCGGCCTCACCGCGTGGTGGGCCCGGACCGCCGGCAGCACCGCGCTGGGACCGGCGTGCAGCACGCCGTCGTGGTGGAGCAGGCACGAGAGGGTGACCGCCAGCTCGCACACGACCCAGGTGCGGGTCAGGTCCGACAGGTCGATGACGCCGTCGAGCACGGCCGCGGCGCGGGGACCGGGGGTGTCGGAGAGCACGAGGTTGTCGTCGGTGAGGTCGAGGTGCACCACCTGCTCGGGCAGCAGCCCCGCCAGCGGCGCAACCCGCTCGGCGGCCGCCCGGGCGGTGTCGAGCACCTGGGCGCGGCGGCCCTCGGGCAGCCACGGCGCGTGCGCCTCGACCGCTGCCAGCCCGTGGCGCGGGTCCCACTCCGAGGCCCCCTCGGTGCCGGGGTGGCTCCAGCCCGCCAGGGCCAGGTCGACCCGGGCCGCCAGCTCGCCCATCCGCGCCACCCGGGAGGGGTGGAGGTACCCGTCGTCGACGACCGTCCCGCCGGGGAGGTACCGGATGAGGCGGGCGGTGAGGGGCCCGTCGGGGCTGTCGACGAGGCGCCGCTGCGGCGCACCGGCGGCGTCGCGCAGCACCGTGGCCACCCGCAGGTCGGGGCAGTGCTCGGCGATGCGGTCGGCGGCCTCGTCGTGCGCCTCCACCTCGGCGGAGCTGATGGCGGGGTGGGTGGCCTTGAGGACGGCGACGACGCCTGCGGCCCCCTCCCCACCGGCGGCCACCAGCAGGAAGTTGGCGTCCTGCTGGCTGCCCAGCGAGCGCGCCTCGACGTCCAGGCCGAAGTGCTCGCGCACCACCGCGCGGGCCCAGTCGTCGTCGACGTGCAGGGGCGGGAGCTCCTGGGGCCAGGTGCTGCTCTCGGCGGGCGGGACGGACACGCGCGAAGCCTCACGCAACCACCGCGGGCGATCAAGACCACCCCCGCCGTGGTGTCAGGCGCGGACGGCGCGGCGCCCCACCCAAGTGAGCAGCCGCTCCAGCGGGCCGCGCCCGAGCAGGCGCAGCCACAGCGGGCACAGCAGCAGGGCCGCACCGGCGAAGGCGAGGTAGAGCCACCCCCCGCCCGCCAGCCACGACGGCTCAGCGGTGTAGTCGCTGCTGTACGCGCCCGAGACCTGGGTGGTCACGGCGAGCGCCACCAGGTGCGCCGAGTAGACGGTCAGCGACATCGCGCCGATGGCGACGACCGGCGCCACCACCCAGCCCAGGCGGCGGCGCCCCAGGGCCTCGCTCACCACGAGGCAGACCCCGAGCACCGCGAGCACCACGCCCCCGGAGCCGAGCACCGCCGGCGTGGTGCCGCTGTGCGCGGAGGTGCCGAGCAGCTGGTCGGCCGTGGGGAGCGACCACACCGGACCCCCGCCGCCGTCACCGCCGCCGACACCCCAGTCGGCGGCGCTCTCCGGGGTGATGGGCGAGGACGAGTCGGGCGAGGCGCAGTAGTAGGTGCCGTCCCTGTAGTCGATGCACCCGAAGCCCGTCAGGTCGACGGCGTCGCCCTTCGCGTACTCCGGGTCCTGGTACGGGGCGCTGGACGAGGGCGCGCCCGACGCCGTCGACCCCGAGCCGTCGGACGACGACCTGGCGTAGGCGGAGGCGGGGTCGACGCTCGGGAAGACCTGGGTGGCCGCCCAGGAGCCGCCGTACCCCAGCACCGCCAGGCCCGTGCCGGCGACCACGAGCCAGAGGCGGACCCGCACGGCCCCCAGGTCGAGGCGCCCGACGCCGAGCCCGGCGAGCACGAACGCCGCCCAGACCACCACGGGGTAGAAGCCGTTGAGGGCCAGCTGACCGAGCTCGCCGCCACCGCCGCTGAGCCAGGGGACGACACCCGTCAGCGACCGGTGCGCCACCAGGAGGGAGGGGACGACGAGCGCGACTGAGCCCGCAGCCACGAAGAGCCAGCGGGAACGGACCCGGAGCAGCGGCACGCACAGCACCAGCAGCACGGCGTAGTACTCGAGGATCACCGCGACGGGCGTGTTCAGCAGCTGCACCGCGCCGCCGACCACGAACAGGCAGACGGCGCGCACCAGCAGCCTCAGCCGGGCGCGGACCAGGTCGTCGCCGGAGGGCGGGGTCGTGCGGCCGGTCATCAGCGCCACCGACACCCCGGCGAGGGTGGCGAAGAGGATCGAGGAGCGGCCGTGGACGACGCCGGCCCACGTGGAGGGGTCGGTGGGCACGAGGTCGGGGGCCATCGACACGTGCGCGGCGAGCATGCCGAGCATGGCCAGGCCGCGGGCGAGGTCGACCCCGCGGATGCGCGGGGAGCGGACGGCGGCGGGCTGGGGCGCGGCGTCGGAGGTGGGCGGCGCGGCCCACGCGTCCGCCGCGCCGGCAGCACCGGCGGTGGACTCGGCGGCGGGGGCGCCGGCCGGCTCGGGGACCAGCGCCTCGGCGCCCTTCGTCTGCACGGCCGAACGCTAGGTGCGCGCACCCCCCTGGGCCGTCACCCGGCGGTGTGACCCGCGACCCCCGTGCGGGAGACCGGGGACGAGACCCACCCCCGCCGGTCGGCGGGTGGCAGCGGCACCGGGGACGTCCTCAGAGCCAGCCGCGTCGCTTGAACGCCACGTACAGGCCCACCGACAGCACGAGCATCAGCGCCAGCGCGAACGGGTAGCCCCAGGCGGTGTCCTCCTCGGGGATCCGGAGGTTCATCCCGTAGATGCCGCTGATGAGGCTGGGTGTGAAGAGGATGGCGGCCCAGGAGGAGATCTTCTTGACCTCCTCGCCCTGGGCGTAGCTCGCCTCCGTCATCGCCTTGATCTCCTCGTTCTGCCGCTGGCCGACCAGGATGGAGTTGACGGCGAGGATGTCGCGCAGCTGGGTGCGGTAGGTCTCCACGCGCTCGGTGGTGAGGGTGACGTGGTCGGCGACGTCGCGCAGGGAGCGCTGCAGCTCCTCGTCGACGCCGTACT
>Ga0325400_1006880_pt1 | contig 10845 bp, 5 predicted proteins | sample PopdelMetagenome_2_FD_205662 | JGI IMG/M metagenome (GOLD analysis project Ga0325400, IMG submission 205662) | Populus deltoides microbial communities from Bellville, Georgia, United States - Xylem-PdKOR-R1 | ecosystem: Host-associated > Plants > Phyllosphere > Stem > Wood/Secondary xylem...
TTAACTTGTTCATCATTGAAAATACTCTGAGCAAATGTGGTCTTTCCCAACCCGCCCATTCCAACTATTGAGATGACAGAAACCCTCTCAATCTCATCGTTGGGATTCAACAGAAAGCTCATAACTTGCTTTTTTTCATACTCTCTCCCGAAAAATATCTCAGGTTCAGAAGAGGTAGTTGCCTCTCTAATCATGGTCAAAGAAGCTTTCTCCTCATAACGAACCTCAAAGTGAAATTTTTCACTCTCAGAAACAATCTCATCTAGCCTCTGCCTAAGTTCCTTAACTTTATGACCCATCTGCCAACCATACACAAGTTGGTTTGACCCTGAGAAGAATGTACGTACCTCCCTCGATATTTTATTTCGGGACATCAATCTTTTTCGCTGAACTTCTGTTGAAAAATCATCCAGCAAATCTTCAGCATCATAGACCGCTTCTTGCAGCTTCCCGAGCCAGTCTTCAAGTTGAGCGGGTGGTTTCTGCACCTGCTCCTCAGCATCGTGGAGGACACCCTTAATTCTGGTAACCGTGCTCTTGAGCTTGCTTAGCTGATCTTTGACACCCCACCACAGTGCAATCTCCTGGGTAGCTAGTGGACCCAGTTTCTTTACTATTTCCTCCGTAATATTGAAGAGTACACGTTCAGCCATTTTTTGTTCTCGGTGAGTTGAAAGGGTGTGTGTGGGAAAGAACAAAGAGGGAACAAAAGACAAGAAAAATGAAACGAATGGTGTTTGATTTTGTTGGTTTGAAAGTGACTGAGGTTTGGATTGAATGCTAAAAGGCTTGCGTGGTTGTGAAGATCGAAAGTAAAATCATGTATTTATAATAGAGAAACAGATTCCAAAATTTCCCACACTCTCAAGATATTAGAGATTCTTCTACATGTACTCTCATGATCTCTGAATCCCTTAACTTGTCTGCACTCAACTAGTAGTTCCTTGCTTTGGTTTAGAAAACCGTTCAAAGCATAATCTTTGTTCTTTACTTTATTCATAGAGCTTCAATTATGGTGAAACAACGATGGATACCTTCCCTTTGTCATAGGATGCTTTATTTTTTTCACCGAGATCAGTCATCGGGTAGGCCATTGATTGTTAATACGGACCCACAATGTCATCAAAAGAGATGCTGATGCTTTCCTTTATAAAACCGACACATTAATTTCTTTATAGGGAAATTCATCAATGCAATGATCTAATAGCTAGATTTCCTAGCTGTAGACAATAGGAAAGGATCAATACATGCAGACAAAAGGAAAGGATCAATATAGGAAATTCTTGATGCCGGTACATAAAGGGGGAGGTGAGGTTGAGAGAGATTGCTTAATCTTCTTGATCGTTAGTTTCAGCTTATGGAAAATTAAGCAATCGAGAGCCTTTCTCAAAGTTCTGTAAATTAAGATGACTTTAATGGAACGGTCTAGCTTGCTAGCAAATTAAGTTCACTATCACATGCTTGGCAATGCCATGAATCGGTCAAGTTGATTAAATTTATAGGCATGTTTTGCAAATTTAGGGATACTATTTATGGGATGCTTTGGAATGGAATGCAGAGAACAGGAACAGAAATTGCCGAAAATGTATTCAGATTTCCAATATGTTCAATTTTGAGTGAGTGAAAATAAAATTAATAAAGAATGGAGAGCGCATATGTTTTCAGACATACAAAGTGAATTGATCTATGTCATGACAATAATTACAGAGAAGTACTCAAGTTCAGATGCTTCCACTTTAATTAATGTCTTCCAAAATCAGAGACAATAAATTCTGCAAGATGTTTTGTTGAAACACAGATAAAACGAAAAATCATCAGCAACAGCATTCATCGTATAGGAGTTGCGGAAACCAGTTATAGCCCAGGTGATATTCCTGAAGACCATATATAAACATCATCAGGCTTGTGAAATTCATTCAATTGTAGAGGAAGCGAACCTTCACCTTCAAGTGATCTAATAGTCTCCCAAGAAGAGACAGAAGGAGTTGTAAACAAAGGAATCAAGAGCAAACATAAACTAGAATTCTTTGATTAGTCCATCTTCACTAAAATTCTTGGATAACTGGGGGAAGAAACTAGAATGTTGTGTCAAACTTATACAATGAGGAGGAGATTAAGTACTTGATTTAGTCTTATTAATGTTAGGAAATTCTAAAAATCAAACACATACAGTTTATATGGTTCGGTAACTTACCTACTCCACGAAACTACTGATTTGTATTAATTAAGTTTAGAAATAAACAAACAACAAAACAATGAGGAAAATAAAATTCCTCTCTACTCAACTTAACTCTTTTTAGCTCTTTCTCTCTTTGTTTTTCTTTATTTTTGTGTGTCAACTCCCATTATCACCCTCAATTTATAACTCATATGGGAGACCATCCTCCCCATTTTAGACAATTATAACAGCCACTTTTGCCACTGTTTTTAATATTCGGTTACCTAATTGCAATCTTCACCATGCAACCATGTTTGACATGGCAGCCAACAACTATTTTGTGTCTATATATAACAATTAGCACCAGTTTTGATGTGCACTTATGATTCTAACCATCCGAGGTTGAATCTCAAAGCATTACTGTCAGGACCTAAACTCAAAGTTTGTGACCAGCAACGCAGGAGAGATAACATAGGGACACCTCACCTGCGTTAAGCCTCATAACATACATATCATAAAACAATTCACACAAAATTTGAAGTGTTTCGTAATCTTTCAAAATAATATATTTCTCAAAACCAATAAAATCAAATACTACTTCAAAATTTCTCATCATCGGATAAAACAAAACAACAATCTATAACACTTATTACATTAAATAAAATCTAATCCTTAAACTAAACAGTGTTATAAAAGAGCACTCTAAGACATTAAAACAAATCTATAAGGAAATGTCTCGCGATTCTACCACACATTAAAACAAATCTTAAGTTATTTCAATAAAGATTTGAAATAACTGAAGTCTAATACATGATTTGATGTGGATGTCTTATGTCTGCCTAATCCTTACCACACATGAGTGAGCTGATGATTCTACCATCTGAGTATGAAACAAAGTATTGCTTTGAAGCTTTAAACAAAGAAAATATAACCAACAGGGAAACACTACATATTCACATAATGCTTATTGGTCATTAACTTTAGACATGTTATCAATATTTCAAGATTTATTAGCAATCAGATCAATGCCTGCAATTTGGTTCTGTAAATGGAAAGTATAAAGTGTGAACAAATTTCGTCAAAGTTTGTCACAGGCCTGCAAAACCCCATAAACACAAGTATCATAAGAAAAATGAGTAGACTGACAACGATGACTTGCAAATTGAATAAGAAATCCCTCAAAGAAATAACAGCTTCATATACGTTGTGATGTTTTGAAATAAATGAGTAGGAAAAGGTAATAAAGCCCTTAGAGGCTTAAAAGTGAGTATAAATGAATGAGGAGCATTGTAGTAATTGAACAAAAAGTTGATAAATATAAATAGAAAAAGAAAAAAAAGGAGAAAGCTGTGTTCTTAGAGAGAAAAACGTGAGAGGGAAAGAAAAAGAAGAAAAAAGAGAGAAAGATAAATGAAGGATAAGAGAGTTGGAGAAATAAGCTTAAAATGTAAGATTTAGGTTTTTAAATGTATAAATGAGTGTTCTTTTAGCTTTAATTTTTGTTTTGTTGAATGTTAGGGTTTTTTTTTAAGCTTTAATTTTTGTTTTGTTGAATGTTAGGGTTTTGAATATTGTGTTTTGGGTTGATTGATGAATTGATTTAAATGTTATGGGTTGATTGTTATAGGTAATTAGTTATTTAGTTGATTATGGAAGAATGTAGGTAAAGATAATGATTTTGAGTTATGATTTTGTTTGAATGGTGAATTTGTGTTAGAAATCAAGAGATAACAGTAGGTAATCTATGGAAATTCTGGTTTTGAGGTTGAAGATGATGAAAATTCAATTTGATCCCTCAATTTGACAAAAATTACAATTTGACCCTAAAAATTTAGAAAAATTTCAGAATGGTCCCTGGAGCATAATTAGAGATTCTGGACAGAAATGAGGATGAATTATGGGCAAAATTCCAGTATAGTCATGAATTTATGACATCTTTAGTTTGGTCCTTTAATTTGATAAAAGTTACAATTTGACCCTTAAAAATATGATAAATTCCATATTGGTCCCTAGCTTTAATATTAGCTTTTTCAGATTGGTTTGATGAATAAATTAGGGTTATTTAATGAATTATTATCAATTTTATTATTTGTTTTATTATGGATTAGATTTCGGGAAAACCGTTTAATTTTGGGTTTTTTTAAAAAAAATACTAGTTTAGTTTAAAAACATATAGGGTTATGGAATAGACCCTTAGGTAAGTGTATTAAATAGGTTGTATGTTCTTTCGAGTCATTTTTTAATATGTCTCATTTGTATTTAGATAATCATGATATTTTACCGGCGGGACATTAGTAGGATTTCCTTTGGTATCTGCTTTTGAGTCAAGTGAGTGGATAATTTTTCATATGCATGAGAAATATTATAAATATTTGAGTTGTTAATATGAATTGAATCATGCTTCTTGATAATATATATGTTGATTATTATTTTTATTACAATAAAGCATGATCAATTGTTGAATCTGAATTCTTGATATGAACCAATATTATTTTGAATTGACTTCTAAATTGATAGCTCCTCATTTGATTGATGTCATAAGTTGAGCCTTGAAATATGAATATGTATGTTTGATTATGATTATGATTATGAACTTATGGTATGTTAGTATATACATGCTAACAAGGTAGTGTTAGTCTTTATGCACATCATATATGAACCCTAGTTGGTCGGGCGAGTCACCAACCTGTGTGGACTGATCATCCCACAGTACGGAACTTCATGCTCATTGCATTTTGATTTTCTGACGAGCTTTACCTTATGATATTCTTGTTATGATATATTTGAGAAACCTTCTTGTAAGAACCTAGAGCCATAATTGTATATATATTCCTCATTGTTGTATTACCACGTGTGTGTATTGAACGATATCTACTCACTTAGTTATTAAACTCACCCTCTCATTATTTATCTTTTCAGGCTTATAGCTTGTTAGCGGGTTATTTTGTTGGACCTTCAAGACCTGCTCTTTTGTTGAAATTTGTACTTTTTTCTTATATCTAGTTAGTGCTCCACAACTATGAATTTGTATTAACTCTTGTATTAAGACAATCAAATTATATAATGAAGTTAGTTTTGTTATTAGTGTTGCGTTGAACTCTGATTGAGTTATTTGAAGGATAAATTTGTATGTAAGTTTGGGTTCGAATAGGTATAAAACCTTGGCAGGGAACCTCACATATATGCCGGTCATGGATCCGGGAATCGGGTTGTGACATACATAGGACGCATGACTTACCTCAATGAGAAAACTGTTGAAATTCAATATCAACTATGGTTTAGGCTAATAAAATTCAGAGTTTGTAGAAATTTTAATATTAGATAAAAGAGGAATCCTAGTTAATGTAGGAGTCCTTGATGAAGAAGGATTAATAGTAGACTAGTTTGTTAGAAATCTTATTTAATTAGAATGTTAGATTCCTTATTAGATTATGATTTCCTTTGAATATTTTAATTTCTTGATTATTTAGGACTTGAGGCCTATAAATAGGCTTGTAATCTTAAGTATTATAGACAAGTAGAGAAAAATATAGAGAAGAGCTAAAAAGGTGTATCTTTTGACAAAACTCTTAATAAATTCATCACATTCTTCTTTTTGTTTTTTAGTTTTGTTCTTATATTTATTCTTATAAATTAGCTATCACACTTTATTCTTCTTTGGGTTGTTAGGTGAGGTCCTAAGATATGATTTATATTATTCTCTAACACGTCCCTTCAAGTGAAAGCCCTTTGGGCTTGAAACTTACACAAGCTCACATTACTTTGTGTTTAATTTTTATCAAATAAATGAGGATGGTGAGATTTGAACTCGTAACCGCTTGGTCAGTAAGGCTCTGATATCATATCAAAGAACCATATTAACTCAAAAATTTAAGTTGTTAGGTAAGGTTCCAAGATATAATTTATATTATTCTCTAACATCTAACAAAAACAACTAGTTATCATTAGAAAAATTCTCATATAGCCCAAGCAGCATGAAATTTTGGTTTCAGACAAGGAGAGCCTTCAGTTATTTTTTTTTTTATAAAAATATAAGATAGATTAGGTGATTGAAGAAATCTTTTTTTTGTGCATGTAAGGAAGAGAGATTGGATAATCTATCATTTTGTTGAGGGTTGAACCCCCTTTTATGTTAGAGTTTATTTTTAGTGGTTATTTAAAAAAATATTTAAAAATATATTAAAATAATGTTTTTATTTTTAAAATTTATTTTTGATATTAATATTTAAAAGTAGAAAAAAATATTTAAAATAATTAAAAAATATTTTTTTATATACAAATACTTTCCAACTACAAAAACAAATATGACTTTAATTAATTAAAAAATGTTACCAATATTTATAGAAAAAATATAATAATTTTATCACTAAAATTTGTGAATAATAAAATAAATAAATAAAGAGAAAGAGTAGGTGATAACAATAATTATAACAACAGAAATTAAATGAAGGAAGGAAGCGGTTAAGAACATTTAATTATTTTTAAGAATAGTAGCCTCACGGTGAAAAAGCTCTAACCATCAAATATGATAAATTAATTAAATAAATAAATAATACATAGTTTTATGGAATGATAGTAATAATAATAAAAATTAAACTAAGGAAGGAAGAGATTAAATACCTTCATTTATGTATGTATGTATTTTCAGTGAAAGGTAATTTTGTTAGGGGTCTGAGCCAATTAATTGAAAAATATTACCATCATTTAAAGAAAAAAATAATAATCTGATAAGTTGAGATTTGTGGATAATAAATCTAATAAATAAATAGATAGAGAGAAAGAATATGGAATAATAATAATAATAATAATAATAATAATAAAAGAAAATAAATGAAGGAAGGAAGGGAGAGGTTAAATACCTTTCATACATTTAAGTAAGCATGTTCGGTGAAAGTGTTCTTCTACTCCTTAGTATTCCAATATTACTACACCCTTTACATCACAACCATCAATTACAATATCTGAAATGTGTTTAATGTTAGGAGGCCACTCCTCCTCGCTCTCCTTTCCCCATCCTCTTGTTCTTCCACTCAGCTCTTCACTGCAGTGACTGATTCTTAATTCTTGCAAAGAGGGAAGGTAGGGTATCATCCCTGGAGACTCAGATTGAGATAGCGACTTCAATCCTCTGCAGTTACGGATATGTAATTCCTGAAGAGAATGCATCCCCTGATCAGGCAGTGGCAGAGACTTCAATCTTGGACGTTCATAGATCGATAGCTGTTGAAGTGAACAGAGATTTTGCAGCCCTACTTCTGGAACAGATTCCATGTCATCAATGAAATAAATATATAGTCTCTTCAATTTGGAGAGAGGACGGATAAATGAAGAAGAGACTGGTGATTTAATCTTCATTGTCTGCTGTAATGGCATTGAACTAGTCCCCCGCAAATAAAGAACTTCATCGAGAGTTGGAAACAACGGCATTGAAGTCAGATTTGGACACTGGCCAATCCTCAAGGAATAAAGACATGGAAAACAGAGCATTCTCAACCCTTCTTCTATTGTTGACTCATCCCTATCATCATTCATCTCATCTCTACTCCATCTCCTCCACCATCCCTTCAGTCTACGACAACTAAAATACGAAGTTTCCTTAAAGATGGGAAAAACACTCCTCTTCCTCCAACCCTCTCACTATCTATGTACTCCAAACATGTTGAGCTAGTGTGGTCTTCCCCAACCCACCTATTCCAACTATGGAAATGACAGAAACATTCTCATCGTTGTTGGAATTCAGCAGAAAACTTTTAACTATCACTTTGTCTCCTTCTCTCCCAACTATTACTTCAGGTTCAGAGGAGGTATTTTGCTCCCTCACAGTAATCAAAGAAGCTCTCTCCTCATCACGAACCTCCAAGTGGAATCTTTTACTGTCAGCATCAATGTCATCTAGTTTCTCTCTAAGTGCTTTAACTCTATGACCCATCAGCAAACCATACTCTATTCCCCGGCATCAACTGATTCCGCAGAACTTGTGCTGAAAAATCGTCCAGCATATCCTCTGCATCATACACAGCTTCCAGCAGCTTCTTGAGCCAGTCTTTGATTTGATGGTTCTGTTTCTGTGCCTGCTCCTCAGCATCATGAATCACAGCCTTAATCCTGGTAACTGTGTCATTGAGCTTCCGCAATTGATCTTCGACCCCCCACCATAGTGCAACCTCCTGAACAGCTAGGGAACCTAGTTTGTTTATTATTTCCTCCGCAATACTGAAGAGCACACCTTCAGCCATTTTTTCTTTGTAGGTTCAAAAAGGAGTGGGTAGAAGACAAACTCAAAGGAGAAGAAGAAAGAATATGTAGTTGGTTTGGAATGGTGATCGTTTAGTATGCTTAAAGGGTTTTATACAGTGAAGTAGATTCCGACGTTATCCAAAAAGTCAAAGAAATGTGTGGATACTGTCTAAGCTACCAATAAATATCCCTTAATGCTTAGGTTTTGAGATAAATTATAACTTAAAGTCTTTTTTGTTTAAAAATCTATAACTTAATCTCTGGGACTTATTAAGAAAATGGCCTACGAGTGTTGAAGAATTAATTAAGCTGTAAATATATAGCCTTTTAAATTTAAATGACTATAGTATAATCACATTCAAAGCCAAGGGACTACAGAATGATTTAGCCTTAATAGTTATACTTAATAATTCACTAGTAGCCTAGGACCACACTTGTATTAATTGTAGGTTCCAAGAACAAAGATTAAGGGGCAAGTGAAATCTGCCGAAGTCTAAGCAAGCCAGCCAGTTATGACTTGGTTAATTAGCACTGATTCCTTGGAATGCTATAAGAGAGACAAGAATCATTAATATGGGAAATGTCCGGGAAGAGATCAAAGCTATGCATGGAAAATTTGATTGGTTGCAGACCAGGCTAATTGAATCGGTCACAGACCTGGAATAGATGGTCTGGAAGCAGTATTCATTAGATTAGACGATATAATTTCGCAAGCAATTACGTTAGGTGGAGGAGGTAACCAAGATGTAGATGGTGCAGAGCAGAAGATGCAGGACCAGAAAATAGACCGCTTCAGTCTTCAGAAGATGCATATTTTCCTGTACTAATGTTCCATTAATTTAGACAGAATCACCATTTTGTAAAATCCGGTAACCGGTTTACGTGAATACTGTCCCTATAGAGTCATTTAGATTCAATAAAACAATCTTTGTAAATATCATCAGGGAAAAATCAGTTCAATTGTTATTTGTCAGGAATTATCAGCTGCAATATATATGTACCGGTCTATGACAAAGGTTTTCATTCAAAAAATCACAAATTGAGTACATGTTTTTCTTGGCTATGTATATCATGGAAAAGAGAAAATAAACAGGAAATATGTATTCTTGCACATTATCATCAATGTCTTTCTAAAGGCAACAATATCCACACGAGCTGTAAAGGAAATCTAGCAAACACATCGGCAACCTGAAAATTAAGCTTCAGTTACTCCAGTTCGATCGAGAATTGTCTGTATGTTACCATCAGTCAGGTTCATTTAGATTCATAGTCTATCACAGTCTCAAATGCCCCAACCAATGCCTTCACCTTGTTATTTCTCTCCTCAAGTAGCTTATTCCTAGTTTCTTCGATCACATCATTGTATGCAGCATGAGATTCCTTTTTATTGCCTTGTACCACTTGCTTCTTTTGTGGCGAATTTGCATCATCTGGCTTTTCTTCTTCTTGAGCATTACTCACTACTTTATCTTGTTCTTCCTGGGGCTTATGCTCCTCACTTCCTTCATTAACTTTGTTCATGTCTCCCTCCTTTTCTTCACCAACAGGTACTTCGGGCGAAACCTCATTATCGTTAGCATTCTCTTCCACTTTCACTTGATCATCAGCCTCAACTGCAATACCCTCTTCAAGGTTAGCATTATTGTCGATGCTTTCCTCTAATTTGCCATTATATTCCTCTTCTTGTCGGTTTTCGCTTTCTTGATGTAACTCGGTTTCTGTTTCTTCAACCGGTTCTGCTAATGCGGGGTCATTACTAATTTCTCCTTCAGCAACTGTGGTAATGTTAGAGCCCTTGAGCTTCTCATCTTCAGTAACATTGTTACCTTCAGTTTCTTCAGAAACAATATGTTCTTCCTTGTTTTTTGCCTTTTGCGAATCAGAAGGAACTTGTTCATGGCTCACAGCATTCAGTATCTCTTCACTTTCATGAGCCAAAAAAGATTCTGCATTGCTTTCTTGCTTAGTTTCAAGATCCAAATTCTGAGCTACATCATGACGGATTGGCTCTTTCGGCAAAACAAGAGCATTACTCACTTTCTTGGTAGAGGGACTAATGCTCCTCCTCGTGATCCTTGTAGCCAGTGGCTGAGATTGTCCTGGCTTATGTGATGTGGCCTTCCGGTCGAAGACAGTTTTTGGTGAAGTAACATTTTTTGATGAAAAAGATGAAGATCGGGCTGTGCGGATTAATCTTTCTCTACCTGGTCTCTCTTTAGAATCTGAAGAGAGTAGTGGCTTTTGTACATGATGAAGAGATGGAGGCTTATCAAAGGATCTTCTTCTAAGAAGAGCAGGCTTCTGTGATGTGTCTTCATGGCCGGTTTTCTTAACTTGTTTTAAGGACTCAGGTCTTGAGCTAAATGTAGGCTTGAGGTAGTTTGGGATTGGTTTTCCTGATGGGGTGCTGGGATTATCCTTGTTGGTTGAGCCTGATGAAGGGCTGGCTG
>Ga0325400_1006881_pt1 | contig 10844 bp, 9 predicted proteins | sample PopdelMetagenome_2_FD_205662 | JGI IMG/M metagenome (GOLD analysis project Ga0325400, IMG submission 205662) | Populus deltoides microbial communities from Bellville, Georgia, United States - Xylem-PdKOR-R1 | ecosystem: Host-associated > Plants > Phyllosphere > Stem > Wood/Secondary xylem...
CCCGCGTCCCGGGCGGCCCGAGCCACCGGGACCATGCCGTGGCCGTAGCCGTCGGCCTTGACCACGCTGATCAGGGTGACGCCGGTCAGCTCGCGCAGCAGCCGCACGTTGTGGCGCACGGCGGCGAGGTCGACGACGATCTCCGCACGGCCCAGGCTCACGGGGTCCGATTCTTCCACCGGCCCGCGCCGCGCCGGACCCGGATCGGCCCGATCCGCCCCTGACGCCCCGACAGCCCTGGACGTTTCGCACGCGCTCTCGGCGTGTCGCGGTGCGAAACGTCCGGGGCTATCGGCCGGGGTCGGCGACGGAACCCGTCAGCAGGTCGCGGAGCACCCCGGGGATCGCCCGGGCCACCCGCCCGGCCACCAGCGGTCCTCCGGCCGAGGCGCTGCTGGCGGCGGCACCGTGCACCCACGCGCCCACGCTCGCGGCGTCGTACGGCGTGAGGCCGGCGGCGAGCAGGGCCGCCACGAGCCCGCCCAGCACGTCGCCCGCCCCGGCGGTGGCCAGCCAGGGGGTGCCGGTGAGGTTGACGCGGACCCGGCCGTCGGGGGCGGCGACGACGGTACGACGCCCCTTGAGCAGCACGGTCGCCCCGAGGCGGACGACGGCCAGGCGCGCGTGGTGCAGCGGACGGGCCTCCACCTCGGACCGGGGCACGTCGAGGAGCGCGGCGAGCTCGCCCGCGTGCGGGGTCAGGACGAGTCGCCTCGCGGCGTGTCGGCCGAGGTGCTGGTCGGCGAGGTGCGCCAGCGCGTCGGCGTCGACCACCGCCGGGACGCCGTCGTCGAGCGCCTCGGCGAGGTGACGACCGGCGTCGTCACCGCTGCCCGAGCCCACGACCCACGCCTGCACCCGCCCGGGTCCGACCACCTCGGGGTGCTGGGCGCGGACGGTGCGGGCGACCTCGTCGTCGCCGACGTACCGCACCATCCCGGTGAGCCCGACGTCCGCGCCGCCGACCGAGAGCAGGGCCGCGCCGGGGTAGGTCGCGGAACCGGCGCGGACGCCGACAACCCCGCGGCCGTACTTCTGCGCCTGCTGCGCCGGACGCGGCAGCAGCGCCGCGACGTCGTCGGGCTGGAGGGCCTCGACCGCGGGCGGGGGCAGGCTGAGCCCGAGATCGACGAGGTGGACCGCGCCGGCGTGCTCGGCGGCCGGGTCCAGCAGGTGGGCGGGCTTGTGGGTGCCGAAGGTGACGGTCGCCGTCGCGGTGACGCACGGCCCGTCGAGCTCCCCGGTGTCGACGTCGACCCCGCTGGGGGTGTCCACCGCCACGACCGGCACGCCCTCGAGCGCGGCCAGCGCCGCCGTCGCGGACGCGCGGAGACCGGGGCGGCCGCCGATGCCGACGACCGCGTCGAGCACCAGGTCCGGCGCCGGGACGGGCACCCCGTCCACCACCCGACCACCGGCGGCCCGCAGCGCCGCGAGCCCGGCCTCGTGCGCGTGGTCGGAGAGCAGCCAGGCGGACACCTGCACCCCGCGGCGGGCCAGCACCGCGCCGGCGTACAGCGCGTCGCCGCCGTTGTCGCCGGACCCCACCAGCAGCAGCACCCGCCGACCCACCACGGGTGCCGGGCCCCCGGGGCCGGCACCGCGCAGCAGGTCGAGCACGGCGTGGGCCAGCCCGTGGGAGGCCCGCTGCATCAGCGCCCCCTCGGGCAGCCGCGCCATCAGCAAGGCCTCCGCAGCACGGACCTGGGCGACGGTGTGGGCGCGGATCACCCGGCCACGCTAAGCGGTGTACGTCACGCATCGGGCCGGGTCGGGCGGTCGAGGGTGCGCTCGAGCGCACGCCGAGCCGCCCTACCCGGCTCAGGACTCCAGCACCACGACCGCCGAGGCGACGCCGGCGTCGTGGGACAGCGAGACGTGCACGTGGGCGACACCCAGCTCTGCCGCGCGGGCGGCCACGGTGCCACGCAGCTCCAGGCGCGGGCGGCCGGAGTCCTCGCTGACCACCTCGGCGTCCTGCCACGCGAGACCCCCGGGAGCGCCCAGCGCCTTCGCGAGCGCCTCCTTGGCCGCGAAGCGGGCCGCGAGCGACGCCGGCGGCCGGACCGCCTCGGCGGGGGTGAAGAGCCGCTCCCGCAGTCCCGGGGTGCGCTCCAGGGACGCCGCGAAGCGACCCAGATCGCACACGTCGATCCCGACCCCGACGACCGCCACCTCAACGGCCCACGGGCGGGGTCACCGGCGGGGTCACTCGACCGTGACGGACTTGGCCAGGTTGCGGGGCTGGTCGACGTCGTGACCCAGCAGCGTGCCCAGCTCGCAGGCGAACAGCTGCAGCGGCGGCAGGGCCACGAGCGGCTGCAGCAGCACCGGCACCTTCGGCAGGTGGATCAGCACGTCGGCGTACGACGCGATCGAGTCGTCGCCCTCCTCCGCGAGACAGATCGTGCGCGCGCCCCGGGCGCGCACCTCCTGGATGCCGGACAGGGTCTTCTCGTGCAGCTGGTCGCGGCCGCGCGGCGGCACGATGCACCACACCGGCAGGCCGTCGGTGATCAGGGCGATCGGGCCGTGCTTGAGCTCGCCCGCGGCGAACCCCTCGGCGTGCAGGTAGGCCAGCTCCTTGAGCTTCAGCGCCCCCTCGAGCGCGACCGGGTAGCCGGCGTGGCGGCCCAGGAAGAGCACCGTCGAGCTGTGCTGGTGCTCGCGGGCCAGGGCGTAGACGTCCTCGGCGTAGGCCAGGACCCGCTCGATCTGCGCGGGGATCGCGGCCAGCTGGTCGAGCACCTGGGTGATCTCGTCGCCGTACCGGGTGCCGCGGACCTGGGCGAGGTAGAGCGCGAGCAGGTAGCAGGCGACGAGCTGGGTGCTGGTGCCCTTGGTGGAGGCGACCGCGATCTCGGGGCCGGCGTGGGTGTAGATCACCGCGTCGGACTCCCGCGGCATGGTCGAGCCGTTGGTGTTGCAGATGGCCAGCACCTTGCTGCGCTGCACCCGGGCGTGCCGGATGGCCTGCAGGGTGTCGGCGGTCTCGCCGGACTGGCTGATCGCGACCACCAGCGTGGAGACGTCGAGGATCGGGTCGCGGTAGCGGAACTCCGAGGCCAGCTCGACCTCGACCGGCACCCGGCACCAGTGCTCGATGGCGTACTTGGCGACCATGCCGGCGTAGAACGAGGTGCCGCAGGCGACGATGATGATCTTGTCGATCTCGCGCAGCTCGTCGTCGGAGAGCCGGACCTCGTCGAGCTGCAGGCGTCCGTCGGTCCCGACCCGGCCGAGCAGGGCGTCGGCCACCGCGCGGGGCTGCTCGAAGATCTCCTTGCGCATGAACCAGTCGTGGCCGTCCTTCTCGGCCGCCGAGAGGTCCCAGTCGACGTGGTACGGCGTGCCCTCCGCCGGTGCCCCGTCGAAGCCGGTCACGGTGACACCGTCGCGGGTGATGGCGACGACCTGGTCCTGGCCGAGCTCGACGGCCTCCCGGGTGTGCTCGATGAACGCCGCGACGTCGGAGCCGAGGAAGGACTCCCCGTCGCCGAGCCCGACCACGAGCGGGCTGTTGCGTCGCGCCGCGACCACCCGGTCGGCGTCCTGGGCGTCGACCGCGACGAGGGTGAAGGCCCCCTCGAGACGGCGGCAGACGGACTGCATCGCGGTGGTGAGGTCGGAGCCCGCGGTCACCTCGACCTCGAGCAGGTGGGCGGCCACCTCGGTGTCGGTCTCGGACAGCAGGTCGTGGCCGGCCCGCTCCAGCTCCGAGCGCAGCGCGGCGAAGTTCTCGATGATGCCGTTGTGCACCAGCGCGACCCGGCCGGTGGGGCCGAGGTGCGGGTGGGCGTTGGGGTCGTTGGGGGCACCGTGGGTGGCCCACCGGGTGTGGCCGATGCCGGTGTGCGAGGCGCCGAGCGGGGTCTCGGCCAGCACCTTCTCCAGGTTGGCCAGCTTGCCGGCCTTCTTGGCCGAGACGACCGCGCCGGCCCCGGCCGCGGTGTCGACCAATGCGACCCCGGCCGAGTCGTAGCCGCGGTACTCGAGGCGCCGCAGCCCCTCGATGACCACGTCCTGGGCCTGCTGGGGTCCGACGTACCCGACGATGCCGCACATGGCCCGCCACTCTACGCACCCGCGGACTCCCCACCCGGCGCGCCACGACGGGTGCGAGGATGAGGGCCATGTCTGGGGCTCCCCCGGCCCACGCGCACCCCCAGGTGACGCACCCGCCGGTCCACCACCCCGAGGAGACGTCCCCCTACATCGAGCTCGAGCGGGCCGCCTGGGCCGCCCTCGCGCACGGGTCCTCGGAGGTCTCCTCGCCGCTGTCGGCCGAGGAGGTGCGCCGGCTGCGCGGCCTGGGCGACGCCCTCGACCTCGACGAGGTCCGCGACGTCTACCTGCCGCTCTCGCGCCTGCTGAGCATGTACGTCGAGTCCGCCGGGCGGCTGCACCGCGACCAGGAGGACTTCCTGCACCGCCGCACGCCGCCGCGGACCCCCTTCGTGATCGGGCTGGCGGGGTCGGTCGCGGTCGGCAAGTCCACCACCGCCCGCGTGCTGCAGCAGATGCTGGCGCACTGGCCCGAGCACCCCAACGTCGCGCTGGTCACCACCGACGGGTTCCTCTACCCCAACGCCGAGCTCGAGCGGCGCGGCATCCTCGGCCGCAAGGGGTTCCCGGAGTCCTACGACCGGCGGGCGCTGCTGAAGTTCGTGGTCGACATCAAGTCGGGCAAGGAGGAGGTCGAGGCGCCGACCTACTCCCACCTGGTCTACGACGTGCTGCCGCACGAGCGGGTCGTGGTGCAGCGGCCCGACATCGTGATCATCGAGGGCCTCAACGTGCTCCAGCCCGCCCGGGTGCGCGACGACGGCAGCGCCGGGCTGGCCCTGAGCGACTTCTTCGACTTCTCCGTCTACGTCGACGCCGGGCGCGACAAGATCCGCGACTGGTACGTCTCGCGGTTCCTGCGGTTGCGTGAGACCGCCTTCCGCGACCCCGGCTCCTACTTCGCCAAGTACGCCGCGCTGACCCACGACGAGGCCGTGACCGAGGCCGGCCGGATCTGGGACACCATCAACGGGCCGAACCTGGTGCAGAACATCCTGCCCACCCGCTCGCGGGCGACCCTGGTGCTGCGCAAGGACCGCGACCACTCGGTCCGCTACGTCCGACTTCGTAAGCTCTAGTCTCACCAGCGGTTATGGTCTGCCGGTGCTCCCGTCGTCCCACCGTCGTGGCCTGCCCACCAGGCCCACCGCGCGCGGTGCGCGCCCGCCCCGGCGGATCCTGACCGCAGGGCCCGCGGGACTGGTCGCGCTCGTGGTCGCCGCGACCCTGCTCGGCGTGTCGACGCCGGCGGCCACCGCCGCCCCCCTCCCGCCGACCCCCGCCGACGGCGTCGTCGACGAGACCTTCGTGTCGAGCCCGGACCTGTTCAACACCGACCTCGGGTCGGTACGCCGGATCGCCCCCCGCGCGCGGGTGGACTCCTGGAACCAGCGCTACGCCGCGGCCGTCGACGTCGTGATGGACTCCATCGAAGGCGAGCGCCCCGACGACGTCCTGGTCGCCGGCGACCTCGTGGAGGGCCACTGGGGCATCGACGACGCCCGCACCGGGATCTTCGGCCGGATCACCGACCCGACCTCGCGCCGCCGCGCGCTGGAGCGGGCGGCGCGCTTCTACTACGACCAGTGGGCCGACCGGTTCGACCGCCGCGGGCTCACCGTGCACGCCGCGCTGGGTGACCACGAGCTGGGCGACGACGGCTGGGAGAAGCCGGACGCCGGCTCGCGCTTCAAGCTGGCCACGCTCGCCCTGCGCAAGCGGCTCTTCGCCGAGCGGATGGTCGACCCGCACCGCTACCCCCTGCACCCCTCGGGGCCCGCCGCGCGCACGGCGTACGCCGAGCGGCTGGCCCCCGAGGTCCTCCTGGTCACCCTCGACGAGTTCGAGCGCACCGACCGCGGGGTCCGGCTGCGTCCCGACCGCCGGCAGCTGGCCTGGCTCGACCGGGTCCTGCGGGGCGCCCGGCGCGACGGCGTGGACTGGATCGTCGTTCAGGGTCACCTCCCGGTCCTCGGGCCGGTCCGGGCCCGCGGGTCCTCGCAGCTGTTCGTCGAGGGCGGGCAGCGTTCGGCGCTGTGGCGGACCCTGGCCCGCTACGACGTCGACCTCTATCTCGCCGGGGAGGTCCACGCCACGACGGCGCGCAGCGCTCAGGGGGTCACCCAGATCACCCACGGTGGTCTCTTCGCCTACGGCCTGACCAGCTACCTGGTGGGTCAGGTCGACGGCGACCGGTTGCGGCTGCGGCTGAAGGACTTCCGGGCCCGGGTGGGCCGCGACGGCCCGCGGCTGTGGCAGACCCAGACCAGCCGTGGCGGACCCGCTCGCATCACCTACCGGCGCGACCCACCGGTGCGCGGCACCATGACGCTGGCCGCGGACAACCGGATCCTCGAGCGCTCCGGGCTCCTAGGTCGCTACCGACCCTGACCGCCGCCGTCGGCGAGCGACCCCCGCGCGAGCGCCCCGCCGACGAACGACGAGCACGGCGGCAGCAGCGGCAGGAGCAGGGCCTGGAAGGCGTGGTAGACGTCCGGCTTGCCCGGCCACATCGAGAAGGCCGGCACGCCGGCCGGGTCGAGCTCGTGCCACCAGGACCCGTGCACCCGGTCGACCACGGCCGCCTCGGCCCACGCGGTCCACGTCGCGTGGTCGTCGGCGTAGCGCTGGTCGCCGGTCTCCTGGGCCAGCACGGTCGCGGAGCCGAGCGCCTCGGCGACCACCCAGTGCAGCCGCTCGCGCACGACCGGGACGCCGTCGAAGTCGGTCGTGTAGACGAAGCCGGGCGCTCCGTCCGCGGCCCAGCCGTCGGTCGCGGCCCGGTCGTGCAGCGCCCGGGCGTCGGGCAGCAGGTCGGCCAGGGCCTCAGGGCCCACGGCGCGTCCGACCTGCACGGCCAGCCGGGCCCACTCGAAGAGGTGGCCGATCGTCACGCCGTAGGGCCGGAACAGGTCAGCGGGGCGGTCCCGGTTCAGGTCCGGCCGGGCCCGCCAGTCGGAGTCGTAGTGCTCGGGGAGCCGGTACGCCGCGGCGCGGCCGAAGCCCTGCACGACCTGCGCGGTCATCCGGTGCGCACGGTCGAGCCAGAGGGCCTCGCCGGTGACGTCGTGGGCGGCGAGCAGCGCCTCGACCAGGTGCATGGTGGCGTTGACGCCCCGGTAAGGGTCCTGGACGGTGAAGGTCTCGTCCCACCGGTCGATCGGCATCCCGTCGGCCTCCACCCAGAAGCGGTGGTCCACCACGGCCAGCGCCTCGTCGAGGAGGGCGCGGGCGCCGGGTCGGTCCAGGGCGGTGGCGCTGGCCGCGGCGAGGACGACGAAGGCGTGGCCGTAGGCCTCCTTGTCGGTGCCGGCGCGGGTGTCGTCCCCCGGCGCGGTGGTGGGGACCGCGGCCCACCAACCGCCGTGGACGCCGTCGTGCAGCGCCGAGGTGAGCGCGGCCAGGCCGTGGTCGACGAGGTCGGTCGCGTCGGTGAGGCCGAGCAGCGTCGCCAGGGCGGCCACGTGGGTGGTGCGGCAGGTGATCCACAGCTCGACCGGCCGGGTCGGGTCGGGTCGACCCTCGACGTCGAGCCACGCGAACCCGTCGGGCACGAGCCCCCCGCGCGCGAAGGCGACCAGGCCGGGGAGGTCGGCGAGCACGTTGGCGTCGGTCATGGGTCCAGGCTCGCAGAGCGGCCCCGGGGTGCGGGCTCGACCAGCCGAGGGGGTCAGAGCGACAGGCGCCGGCGTACGACGCCGGCGAGACGCTCGGCGACGTCCTGCGCGCGCTGCTGGGTCTCGGCCTCGACCATGACCCGCACCAGCGGTTCGGTGCCCGAGGGCCGCAGCAGGACCCGCCCGTCGCCGCCGAGGTCGGCCTCCTCGGCGGCCACGGCCGCGAGCAGCTCGGGGTCGTCGCACCGCTCGCGGTCGACCCCGGGCACGTTGAGGAGCACCTGGGGGAAGCGCTGGACGACCGAGGCCAGGTCGCGCAGCGACCGGCCCGTGGTCGCCATCTGTTCCAGCACGTGCAGGGCGGTGAGCAGGCCGTCGCCGGTGGTGGCGTGGTCGCGCATGATCACGTGCCCCGACTGCTCGCCGCCCAGGTTGTAGCCGCCCTCCCGCATGTCCTCGAGCACGTAGCGGTCGCCGACGGCGGTCTGGCGCAGGGTGATGCCGTCGGCCTCCATGGCGCGCAGCAGCCCGAGGTTGCTCATCACCGTGGCGACGAGGGTGTCGTCGACCAGACGACCGGCGTCGCGGAGCTTCAGCGCCAGGATCCCCATGATCTGGTCGCCGTCCACGACGCTGCCGGTGGCGTCGACGGCCAGGCACCGGTCGGCGTCGCCGTCGACGGCGAAGCCGGCGTGGGCACCGCGGTCGACCACCGCACGCTGGAGGCGGTCGAGGTGGGTCGAGCCGTAGCCGTCGTTGATGTTGAGCCCGTCGGGCTCGGCGCCGATGGTGACGACCTCGGCGCCGGCGTCGGCGAGCACCCGCGGCCCGACCTCGCTGGCCGCCCCGTGGGCACAGTCGAGCACCACCCGCAGGCCGCCGAGCGGGCGGTCGATGGTGCGCACGAGGTGGGCGGCGTACTCCTCGACGGTGGGCGCGTAGGGCCGCACCCGGCCGACGTCGCCCCCGGTGGGTCGGGGGGCCCAGTCCTCGTGCAGGTGCGCCTCGATCTCGCGCTCGAGGGCGTCGTCGAGCTTGACCCCGCCGCGGGCCAGGAACTTGATGCCGTTGTCGGGCATCGCGTTGTGGGAGGCGGAGATGACGACCCCGACGTCCGCGCCGAGGGCGTCGGTGAAGTAGGCGACACCGGGGGTCGGCAGCACGCGCAGGCGGAGCACGTCCACCCCGGCCGCGGAGAGCCCAGCGACCACGGCGTGCTCGAGGAACTGGCCCGAGATGCGGGTGTCGCGACCGACGACGGCGAGCGGGCGCTGGCCGGCGTACCCGCCGTGGTCGACGAGCACGCGCGCCGCAGCGACGCCCAAGCCGAGCGCGAGCTCGGCCGTGAGGGCGCCGTTGGCCAGCCCGCGGACGCCGTCGGTGCCGAAGATGCGAGGCACGCGGCGCGGGGTCAGCGCTTGGAGAACTGCGGGGCCTTGCGGGCCTTTTTGAGCCCGGCCTTCTTGCGCTCGATCACGCGGGCGTCGCGGGTCAGCAGACCGGCGGACTTCAGCGCCGGGCGGTTGGCCTCGACGTCGAGGGCGTTGAGGGCCCGGGCCACGCCGAGGCGCAGGGCGCCCGCCTGGCCGGTGATGCCGCCGCCGTGCACGCGGGCGATGACGTCGAAGCGGCCCGCGAGGTCGGTGGTCACGAAGGGCTCGTTGACGACCTGCTGGTGCAGCTTGTTGGGGAAGTAGGAGTCCAGGTCGCGCCCGTTGACGCGCCACTCGCCGCTGCCCGGGACGAGCCGGACCCGCGCGACGGCCTCCTTGCGGCGACCGGTGGCCGCGGACGGCGCGATGGTCGCCGGGCGGGCCTCGGAGTCGGCCGACGGCGCGCTCTCAGAGCTGTAGGCGATGCCCTGCTCGTCGGGGGTGAAGGTCTCCTCGACCTCGCCGGTCTCGGTGCTGGCCTCAGTCACGGGTGGTCCTCTTCAGCTTCTGTACGGGTCTGTACGGGTCTGTACGGGAGTGGTCGGTCGGTGCGCGGGTCCGGGAGGCCCTGCGTCACTGCACGATCTGGTCGAGGGTGTGCGGGCGGGCCTGCTGGGCCGAGTGCGGGTGGTCGGGGCCGGCGTAGACCTTGAGCTTGGTCAGCTGCGCGCGGCTCAGCTTGTTCTTCGGCATCATCCCCCACACGGCGTTCTCGATGGCCTTGCGGGCGTCCTTGACGAGCAGCTCGCCGATCGGCGTGGTGGTCAGGCCGCCGGGGTAGCCGGAGTGGCGGTAGGTCATGGCCTGGGTGCGCTTGTTGCCGGTCAGCGCGACCTTGGCGGCGTTGACGACGACCACGAAGTCGCCGGTGTCCATGTGCGGGGCGTAGATCGCCTTGTGCTTGCCCCGCAGGAGGTTGGCGACCTCGGTGGCGAGCTTGCCGAGGACCACGTCCTCGGCGTCGATGACGTGCCACTCGCGCTGGATGTCAGCGGGCTTGGGGCTGTACGTACGCACGGTGATCGGGCCTCTTCGTCGATGATCGTCGATGGTCGTGGTGGAACGGGCCGTCGAGACGACGGCGAGGGCGGCCGCAGCGTCCGAGCCGACGGTTGCACCGCACGGGCAGGGAGCGCGTTGCCGCGACCGCCTGAGTCTAGGCACCGGTCCGGAGGGGGTCAAAACCGGCGCGGCCGCACACACCGCCGCCCGAGGCGGCCCGCACCGGCCCGCAGATCCCTCTCCCGGGGTGCGCTACCGAGCTGGTGGGGGTCGCACTAGGTTGGCCCCGTGACTGACTCTCTCACCGTACGCGACAACCGCACCGGCCAGGAGTACGACGTCCCGATCGCCGACGGCGCCATCAAGGCCGCCGACATCGGGAAGATCCGGGTCTCCGAGGACGAGCCGGGTCTGGCTCTCTACGACCCCGGTTTCGTCAACACCGCGTCGTGCCGCAGCTCGGTCACCTACATCGACGGCGAGAAGGGGATCCTGGAGTACCGCGGGTACCCCATCGAGCAGCTGGCCGAGGGCTCGAACTTCCTCGAGGTCGCCTACCTCCTGGTCAACGGCGAGCTGCCGACCAAGGAGCAGTACGACGCCTGGGTGCACGACATCACCTTCCACACCTTCGTGCACGAGAACATCAAGAGCTTCATGGAGGGCTTCCGCTACGACGCCCACCCGATGGGCATGCTGATGGCCTCCGTGGGCGCGCTGTCGACCT
>Ga0325400_1006894_pt1 | contig 10832 bp, 6 predicted proteins | sample PopdelMetagenome_2_FD_205662 | JGI IMG/M metagenome (GOLD analysis project Ga0325400, IMG submission 205662) | Populus deltoides microbial communities from Bellville, Georgia, United States - Xylem-PdKOR-R1 | ecosystem: Host-associated > Plants > Phyllosphere > Stem > Wood/Secondary xylem...
AGCTAACGCTGACCGGCGGCTTCTACGCGGCGCGCCAGATGCTCGACCGCGACACTCTTTGGAGCACGATGCTCTCCGACGTGCGCGGCGACGGCAAGGCGGCGCTGGTCGACCTCAGCACCGCGACCGGCGCGCGGCTGACCGACAAGGGCGTGCTCGCCTATCAGTTCACGCCGCTGGCGGGGAAGCGACGGCGGAGCATGGACCTCGACTATGCCGTCAACGCGCCCTTCGCCTCGGTCAACTACCATGTCGGCGCGGTCGCGATGGGCGGGAGCCTGCGCTACGACACGGGGAGTGCCAGTGGCCGCCTATATGGCTCGGACCTCGGCGGCGGGCGCATCGCCACCGTGACGCGTGACATCGACGGTGACGGGCGCATCTCCGCGCCAGAGACCAAGGTCGGCATCACGCCGCTGACCTCGCCAGCGCCACTCGATTATACCTACCATTATCTGTCCTACTCGACCGGCATCAACTGGCACCTCGCCGAGCCGTTCGCGCTGTTCGCGCGCTACAGCCGCGGCGCACGCGCCAACGCGGATCGCCTGCTGTTCAGCCCCATCGTCGACTCGGTGACCGGCGCGCTGGCGCTGCCGCGAGCCGCCTATGACCCGGTGCGCCAGGCCGAGTTGGGGGCCAAGTTCCGGCAGGACGGGCTGACCTTCAACGTCACCGGTTTCTGGGCGACGGCGCAAGACAGCAATACCGATCAGGTGACGACCGAGCCGATCGAGCGCGACTATCAGGCGCACGGCATCGAGCTGGAGGGCGGGGTGCGGCACGGCATCTTCGCCTTCAATGGCGGCGCGACGCTGACTCACGCCGAGATCACGCGCGACGCGGTCAACCCGCACTTCGAGGGCAACACGCCGCGCCATCAGGCCAAGCTGACCTTCCAGGCGACGCCGCAGCTCGTCACCGAGCGGTTCAGCCTGGGCGCGGTGTTCATCGGCACCACCGGCAGCTACGCGCAGGACAACGACCTGCTGCGCATACCCGGCTATGTCACCACCGGCGCCTTCGTGCAGGTGCGTGCGGCCGAGCGGCTGTCGCTCGGACTGAACGCGAGCAACCTGTTCGACGTGACCGCGATCAGCGGCTTCGACGACGCGGCGATCCCGCCGAGCGGGATCCTGCGCGCGCGCGTGCTCAACGGGCGGACGGTGTCGGCGACGGCGCGGCTCGACTTCTGAGCCGGTGGCGGGGGTGGCGCGGCCGCGTCATCCCCGCTCGACCGCGCGGCGCGGCGCGGCGGCGAGCAGCTGATCCAGGGAGACGGGCTCGAAACCGTGCACGTCGACGCCCACGTCATGCTGGCGCTTCATCGGCGCGAGCCGACCGTGGCTGTGGCCGTGCAGGTTGATCGCGCCGCGGTGCTGCCCGTTCCAGCTGCGGAAAGGGTAGTGGCCGAGTACCAGCTTGCGTCCGTCGAGCTCGAGCTCGGCATAGTCGCCGACGCTCGCCCAGCCCGGTGCCGCGAGCGTCGCCGCGGGATCGTTGTTGCCGCGCAGCAGGTGCTTGGTCCCGTTCAGCCGGGCCAGCAGCGGCGCCACCGCCTCGGCACGGCGCGCGACATCGCCGAGGTGCCAGACCGTGTCCGCGGGCGCGACCGTGGCGTTCCAGCGCTCGACCAGCAGCGCGTCCATCGCCGCCACGTCGGGGAAGGGGCGGCGCCAGATGTTGATCGTGCGGTGGTCGCCGAAGTGCGTGTCGGCGGTGAACCAGATTGTCATGTCCAGTAGAGCAGCCGCGCGGCGGGTAGCGCCGTCGCCAGCTTCGCCTCGAAGAAGGCGCGCAGGGCGCGCATCGTCGCGGCGTCGTACACCTGCTTCTCGCCGCCGAACTTGGTCCGCTTGGTGGCGCGATCCTGCCCGCTCATGTCGAGCGACGAGCCGGGATACCAGCTCTCCAGCACCGTGCGCGACGTGGCGGTGTAGCGGTGCGTGATCAGCTCGACGGTGAGGTCGAGCCCGGGCGCGCCCGCCAGCGCGGCGGCGGCATCGTCGATCAGCGTGCCATAGGCGCTCTCCCAGCCCGGCGCGGCGATGATCGGCGCGATCGTGAGGCCGACGGGATAGCCGGCGTCCGCCATCAGCCGCAGCGCGCGCAGCCGCGCCGCGACCGGCGCGGTGCCGCCCTCGAAGCGCGCGAAGGCGGTCGGGTTGATCGAGGCGCGCATCCGCGTGTGGCCGCCGTGGTCGAGCGCGAGCAGCGGGGCAACATCGGCGAATTTGGTGGTGAAGCGCAGCTGCGCCTCGGCCTTCCAGCGTCCGAACCAGGCGATCGCGACCGAGAGCGATCCGGTCAGCGGCTCCAGCGCGAGCGGGTCGGTATAGCAGGACGCCTCGAAGGTGGTGCCCTCGCCGGCGCGGGCGCGCTGGCGCGAGGTGACGGTGCCGCGCCCGAGATGATCGGGCAGCACCGCCAATATCTCCTCCAGATTGGCGTAGACCCGCGTTATCGGCGGCCCCTGCAGTGAGCCGGCGAGATAGCAGTAGCTGCAATGCGCCGGACAGCCCTCGGCGAGGTCGACGCGCCAGTCGGCGCTGGGCGCGATCGGCTGGAGCCGTCGCTTGGAGGGCGGCGCGACGGTCACCGCCAGCGTCGCCTTCGCCGCGGCATAGGCGCGGCGCGGATCGTCCGGCAGGTCGAGCGCGAGCCGGTCACCGGGCAGCTCGATCACGTCGACGCCCGCGGCGCCCGCGCGCGCGGCGATCGCGCGGCCGTGGGCGAAGCCGCGCGCGGCGCGCGTGATCAGCAGCCGGCGCGGGCGCCAGACGACGGGGCGGGGAAGGTCTGTCGCGAGCGCCACCCTGGGCGAACGAGCCGGGACCCGCAGGGTTCAGCCTAAATTCGAAGATGTTACGGCTGATGACCCCAAGCGGCGCCGCGCGATTGCGCCGGGCATCGAGGTGCCTTAATCGACTGGCACAGTGACTCGTTGAGGACGCCTGCCCTGATGACTTCGAAGATCCTGCTGGGACTCTCGCTCGTAAGCTCCCTCGCCGCGACGCCGCTGACGGCCCAGACCCGACCGGCCACCGCCCCCGCGCCGGCTACCGCGGCCGCGTCAGCCGGCCCGCGCTACGGCGCGTTCGGCGTCGACCTGACCGCGCGTGACACCGCGGTGAAGCCCGGCGACGACTTCTGGACCTATGCCAACGGCCAGTGGGACAAGACCACGCCGATCGCGGCCGACCGCCAGTCCGCCGGCCCAGCGGTGGTGCTGAGCGACGAGGCCGAGCTCCAGGTCCGCCGCATCCTGGAGGAGGCGACCAGCGATCCCGCCGCGATCGGCCCCGCGGCGCCGCAGATCGGCGCACTCTATGCCAGCTTCATGGACCAGGCCGCGATCGAGCGCGCCGGCACCGCGCCACTCGCGCCCTATTTCGCCAAGATCGACGCCGCGCGCGACCGCGCGCAGCTCCAGCGCCTGTTCGCCACCGTCGGCTATGCCTCTCCCGTCGAGATCGGCCAGCTGCCCGACCCGTCCGACCCGACGCGCTACGTCGCCAACTGGGGGCAGGGCTCGCTCGGCATGGGCGGGCGCGACTATTACCTGCTGACCGGCGCCAAGTACGACGCCTATCGCGCCGCCTACCGCCGCTATATCGAGCAGGTGCTGACGCTCGCCGGGATCAGCGACGCGGCGGCGCGCGCCGATCGGATCGTCGCGCTGGAGACCGCGATGGCGAAGGTGCAATGGTCGCCGGTCGAGCAGCGCGACCTCGCCAAGATGCTCAAGCCAATGACGGTCGCGCAGCGCCGCGCGCTCGCACCGGAGTTCGATTTCGCCGCGATGGAGACGACGGCGGGCTATCGCAACCAGCCGGTGCTGATCGTCAGCGACGACACCGCGCTGACCGCGCTGGGCAAGATCTTCGCCGCGACGCCGGTGAGCACCTGGCAGGACTGGATGAAGTTCCGCCTCGCCTCGAGCCAGGCCGCGGTGCTGCCCAAGGCGTTCGACGATGCCAGCTTCGCTTTCTATGGCAGGACGCTGAGCGACCAGCCCGAGCAGCGCGCACGGTGGAAGCGTGGCGTGGCGCTGGTCAACGGCGCGATGGGCGAGGCGGTCGGCAAGGTCTATGTCGCGCGCTTCTACCCGCCCGAGAGCGAGGCCAAGATGGCCGAGCTGATCAAGAACCTGCGGGGCGCCTATCGCGAGCGGATCGAGGGCAACAGCTGGATGGATGCCGCGACCAAGCAGGCCGCACTGGCCAAGCTGGCCGCGTTCGAGCCGCGCACCGGCCACCCTGCGACGTACATCGACTATTCGTCACTCAAGGTCGTGCGCGGCGATCCGCTCGGCAACAACATGCGCGCGGCCGAGTTCGAGCATCAGCTCGATCTCAGCCGCTTTCCCAAGCCGGTCGATCGCAGCCTGTGGGGCATGACGCCGCAGACCGTGAACGCTTACTACGACCCGCTGGCGAACCAGATCACCTTCCCCGCCGCGATCCTGCAGCCGCCCTTCTTCGATCCCAAGGCGGACGTGGCGGTGAACTACGGCGCGATCGGCGCGGTGATCGGGCACGAGATGGGGCACGGCTTCGACGACCAGGGCAGCCAATTCTCCGCCTCGGGCAAGTTCGAGAATTGGTGGACGCCGGCGACCCGCGAGGCTTTCACCAAGCGCACCGGGGTGCTGGTCGGCCAGTACGACCAGTATGAGCCGATCCCGGGCGTGAAGGTGAAGGGCGCGCTGACGCTGGGCGAGAACATCGGCGACCTCGGCGGGATCGAGGCGGCCTATTCGGCGTACCAGCGCTACCAGGCCGAGCACGGCAAGGCGCCGGTGATCGACGGGCTGACCGGCGACCAGCGCTTCTTCCTGGCCTATGCCCAGGCGTGGCGGAGCAAGATCCGCGAGGGGGCGCTGCGCGCGCGGCTGCTCACCGACCCGCACTCGCCCGCCTTCTACCGCGTCAACGGCATCGTCCGTAACGTCGACGCCTGGTACGACGCCTTCGCGGTCAAGCCGGGCGACAAGCTGTACCTCGCGCCCAAGGATCGGGTGAAGATCTGGTGAGGGTGGCGGTTTAGCGCACCGCGGAAAGCCGGAGCAGACCCACCCTCCCCGTCATCCCCGCGCAGGCGGGGATCCATAACCGCTGACGTGGCGCCTCTATCGTGAGCGTCAGCGTGTCTGGATCCCCGCCTGCGCGGGGATGACGGTAAGGGGCGAGAATGGCGAAGCGAGGGCGCAGCGACGTCCTGGCACCTAACCCACGTTGCTTTCGGGCTACCCGCGCGTTGGCGCTGGCATGACGCTGCTGATCCCGCTGCTGGGCGACCAGCTCACCCCCTCGCTCGCCAGCCTGCGCGACGTCGACCGCGGCGACGCGGTCGTGCTGATGATGGAGGTGTGGGACGAGGCCAGCTACGTGCGCCATCACCAGAAGAAGATCGCGCTGATCTTCTCGGCGATGCGCCACTTCGCCGCGGCGCTGCGCGACGACGGCTGGACGGTCGACTATGTCGCGCTCGACGCGCCCGGCAACACACAGAGCTTCACCGGCGAGGTCGAGCGCGGCGCCCAGCGTCACCGTGCCAGCGCGATCCGCACCGTCGCGGGCGGCGAGTATCGCGTCCGCCAGGCGCAGGACGGCTGGGCCGCTCGCACCGGCCTGCCGGTCGAGATCCTCGAGGACGACCGCTTCGTCTGCCCGCTGCCCGACTTCTTCGCCTGGGCACAGCGCTCGCGCGAGAAACGGATGGAGTTCTTCTACCGCGAGATGCGCCGCCGCACCGGCATGCTGATGGACGCGGACGGCAAACCCGAGGGCGGCCAGTGGAACTTCGACCACGACAATCGCGCCGGGCCGACCGCCGGGCGCAACTATCCCGCGCCGCTGCGCTTCGCTCCCGACGAGACGACGCGCGACGTGCTCGCCCTGGTGGCGACGCGTTTCGGCGACCATTTCGGCGCGCTCGAGCCGTTCGCGCTGCCGGTCACCCGAGCGCAGGCGTTGCAGGCGCTCGATCAGTTCGTCGACGAGGCGCTGCCCGATTTCGGCCGTTACCAGGACGCGATGGTGGCGGGGCAGGACTATCTGTTCCACTCCAGCCTGTCGCTATGCCTCAATCTCGGGCTGCTCGGACCCGTGGAGGTGTGCGAGGCGGCGGTACGCGCCTATGAGCGCGGGCGCGCGCCGATCAACTCGGTCGAGGGCTTCGTCCGCCAGATCATCGGCTGGCGCGAATATATGCGCGGCATGTACTGGTGGGACATGCCCGCGTTCGCCGAGCGCAACGCGCTGGGAGCGTCGCGCCCGCTGCCCGACTTCTACTGGACCGGCGAGACCGACATGCGCTGCCTGGCCGAGGCGGTCGACCAGACCCGGCGAGAGGCCTATGCGCACCATATCCAGCGGCTGATGGTGCTCGGCAATTTCGCGCTGCTCGCGGGGGTGGCACCGGCGGCGATCTCGGACTGGTTCCTGGTGGTCTATTTCGACGCCTACGAGTGGGTCGAGCTGCCCAACGTGGTGGGGATGAGCCAGTTCGCCGATGGCGGGGTGATCGCGTCCAAGCCCTATGTCGCGAGCGGCGCCTATATCGACCGCATGTCCGATTACTGCGGGCGGTGCCGCTACGACGTCAAGAAGAAGACGGGCGAGGGGGCGTGCCCGTTCAACGCGCTCTACTGGGACTTCCTCGCGCGCCACGAGCAGCGGTTCGCGCGCAACCCGCGGATGCGCAACGTCTATGCGACGTGGCGGCGGTTCGACGACGCGCGCCGGGCCGAGTATCGCGACAGCGCGCGCGCGTTCCTCGAGACGCTGGAGCCGGCAGCGCCGGGCTGGGCGCGGGAGCAGACGGCGTAGGAACGAGGGCGTTCGCCGAAGCGCCGTCCCCCGACGGAGGCCGGGGTCCAGTTGGGGGGAGGGCAGTGTCACTCATGATGGTCCGCCCAACTGGGCCCCGGCCTTCGCCGGGGAACAGTGGAGCGGGTAGGGGCCCTCTACGAGCTCAGAATCGCGCGCGAACACCGACGCGGTAGATCCGCCCCAGCGTGTCGTACAGTGCCGGGTTCACGTCGAGGCCGGTGTTGGTCTGCGGCGAAGGTTCCGGATCGTGGTCGAACAGATTGTCGACCTTGAAGTACATGCTGACCTCCTTCGTCACGTTCACCCCGCCCCCGATGTCGAAGTAGAAGGCACCCTTCATGCGATTATAGTCGATCGTCGGGTTGGCGGTCGTCGACACCGGGCAAGTGCCGGGGTCACAGACGACATATTGGTTGCCGATCACGCCGTTGCTGAACCAGCGCTGCTGCAAGGTGAGGTTGAACTTGTCGTTCTCATACGTCTGGATCGCGAGCAGCTTCCAGTCGGGCGTCGCGCCCGAGTTGGCGCCGGCGGTATCGACCGGCACCGTGCCGGGCAGGCCGGGATCGGTGACGAACTTGATCACGTGTGTCGCCAGCGCGCGCATGGTGAAGCTGCCGCCGAGCGAGAGCGGGTTGCGCCACTGGTAGCTGGCCTCGATGTCGAACCCGTCGGTGTCGATCGAGGCGAGGTTGAACGACTGGACGTTGACGAACTTGGAGTCGCCGTCGAGGTTGAAGGCGCCGCACGTGTCGGGGATGTTCGACACCACGCAGAGATTGACGATCTGCTGGGCCGACAGGCTGGAGACAACGTCCTTCACCTTGATCTTGTAATAGTCGAACGACAGGCTCAGCCCCGGTGCCCAGCTCGGCTGCGACAGCACCGCGCCCAGCTCCGTGCTGCGCGCCGTCTCCGGGCGAAGCGCCGAATTGCCGATCGTGTTCTGGATGATCAGCACCTGCTGGCCGTTGGGATTGGCCGCGGTCGGGCGCGGGTCGGTGAAGTTCGGCACGGTGGTGGTGACCGGCGCGGCGAACAGCTCGGAGAGGTTGGGCGCGCGCACGTCGCGTGACGTCACCGCGCGCAGGCGGAAGCCGTCGATCGGCGTCTCCCAGGTGCCGCCGATCTTCCAGGCATAGATTACGCCCGAGGTAGAGTAGCGCGTCGACCGGCCAGCGACGTTGACGTTCGCCTTGCCCAGCGCGGCCGAGTCGAGCAGCGGCAGGTTGAGCTCGACGAAGCTCTCGACCACGTCATACTTGCCGCGGCCGTTCTTGTAATTGCCCGCGTACCAGTTGCTGCCGTCGGTGGCGTTGAGGATCGGGTCGGCCGGGTAGAGCGCCGAGTTCGGGCTGAGGTCGGTCACGCCCGCGCCATAGGGGTCAGCGCGCACACGATAGGCTTCCTTGCGATACTCGACGCCCATCGCGATCGCGAGCGGCCCGGCCCAGAGATCGACCGGGGTGCCCGAGATGCTCGCGCCGGCGGCGTCCTGCGTCTGCCGGGTGTGCTGGAACGGACCGTTCTCCGGCACGATATAGGCCAACGCCTCGGACGACGGCTGGAAGTTGCCGAAGATGTTGATCGGGCGACAGCCCTGCGCGCGCGCCACCGGATTGGCGCAGACGATCTCGCCGTTCAGGCGGACGGCGTTGATCGCCTGGTCGTAGCGGCGGTTGATGCTGATGTTGTCGACGTTGATGTCGGTGATGTTGATGCCGTGCTCGTAGTAGAGATCGTAGGTCCAGTCGTCTCCGAACAGGTCTGCCTTGCCTTTCAGGCCGCCGACGAAGCGATACTGGCGCCGATCGGTGTTGACCTTGATGTTGGGCAGGATCGCGTTGCTCAGGCCATAAGAGAAACTGGTGATGTTGTTTGCGGCGCATCCGGCCGCGATCGAGGCGGGCAGATAGGGGTTGGCGCACTGGATCGTCAGCCCGGTGCGGGCGGCGCCGGGGTTGGGTTGGTTGTTGCTTTTCACCTGCGCGATATTGGCGGTGACGTAGAGCTCCATGTCGGGCGTCACGTCGAAGCCGACGCGGGTATAACCGTTGATCCGCTCCAGCCCCGATTGAAGCGAGGTGCCCGATCCGACATGGCCCGACTGGTCGCCGCCGACGCAGAAGCCGACATAGCAGCCGATCACGCTGCCGCCCGCGGTCTTCGACGGGACGCCGTTCGAGCCATAGTTGAACGGCACCGGATTGCCGCTGGCGTCGAACGCGGTGCCCTGCAGCGGGCCGGCCGAGATCAGCCCGTACTTGGTGTACTGATAGGCTTGGCCGTGATCGCGGTAGAGGAACTGCGGGTTGCCGTTGTTGCGGATGCCGGTGTCGACCAGCGTGGTGGCGCGATACCAGTCGCGGCTGCCGGCGAGATCCTCGCCGAAGTCGCCGGGGCCGACACCCTGGTCCTTGGCATATTCGGTGCTGACGACGAGGTGGAGCCGGTCGTCGGCGAAGGCATGCCCCGCGGCGGCCTGGAGCAGCACCTGGCCGCCGTCGCCATAGGTCGTGACACCGGTCTGCGCGTTGGCCTTGAACCCCTCGAAGCGCGTGTCGGTGACGAAGTTGATCACGCCGCCGACCGCGTCCGAGCCGTAGGAGGCGGAGGCACCGCCGGTGACGATGTCGACCCGCTTGATGAGCAGCTGCGGGAATTGGCTGATGTCGGGCACGCCAGTGACGTTGGCGCCGACCACGCGTTGGCCGTCGAGCAGGGTGAGCGTGCGGATCGTACCCAGGCCGCGCAGCGAGAAGGAGCTGAGCCCCTGCGTGCCGCTCGAGGTGCTGAACGTGCCCGTCGCCGCGCCGGTCGAGCCCTGGAGCGAGGGCAATTGCGCGATCGTATTGAAGATGTTGGGCTGCGCGTTGCGCGCGATCTGCTCCTCGCCGACCACGGTGGTGGGCGTCGGCGCGTTGAAGCCGCTCGCGGTGATGCGCGAGCCGGTGACGATGATGTCCGAGCCGCTCGCCGGCGCCTGCTCGCTCGCCTGGTCGGCCGGTGTGATCGACGTGTCTGGGGCGGCGGTGACCGTGCCGGATGCGGTGGCGGGCACGTCGCCCGCGGGTGGCTGGGTCTGCGCCGCGGCAGGTGTGGCGACGAGGACGATCGCCAGCGCCGCGACACTGGTAGCGTTACCAAATCGGCTGGCGAGGTTTGAGCGCTTGACCGTGATCATCATCCATCCCCTGAGAAGGGCCCGCGCTGTCGCTGCGGTGCCGCTGTTCGCTGCGCGGCGCTATAGTCGATCGATGCGGCAGCATCATCTACGACCAAAGTCGCGGCGGGAGCGGACGCCGACCAAGGTCGCGCTGGCCAAGTCGCCGCGGACGCGGAATAGCACGACAGGGGCGGTCGACTGGGCCGAACGGATCAACGGGGTGAGCATTGCACGCGATCGGACAGGCGGTCAGGGGCGAGAGCGCGGCGGCGCTCGCGATCGTGGTGATGGGGGTGAGCGGCACCGGCAAGACGACGCTCGCCACGGCGCTCGCGCACGCACTCGCCTGCCCGATGCTGGAAGGCGACACCTATCACTCCGCCGCTAACGTCGCCAAGATGCGCGACGGTCACCCGCTCACAGACGAGGATCGCTGGCCCTGGCTGGATCGGCTCGGCGCGGCGCTCGGCGATGCCGCGCGCGAGCGAGGTCGGGCGGTCGCCGCCTGTTCGGCGCTACGGCGCGCCTATCGCGAGCGGCTCGGCGACGCCTCGGGGCTGCGTCCGGCCTTCGTGCTGCTCGCGCTAGACCATGACACGATCGCGCGGCGGATGGCGACCCGATCGGGCCATTACATGCCGGTCGCCCTGCTCGACAGCCAGCTCGCCACGCTCGAGCCGCCCACCGCGGACGAGCGCGCGTTGACGCTGGACTCGACCCGCCCGCCCGACGAGCTGGTGGCGGCGGTGCGCGCGTGGTTGGGGCTGGGGTGAAGCGCTAGTAGTCCTCCCCGGGACGGGGAGGGGGACCGCCGCGCGCAGCGCGGTGGT
>Ga0325400_1006896_pt1 | contig 10831 bp, 6 predicted proteins | sample PopdelMetagenome_2_FD_205662 | JGI IMG/M metagenome (GOLD analysis project Ga0325400, IMG submission 205662) | Populus deltoides microbial communities from Bellville, Georgia, United States - Xylem-PdKOR-R1 | ecosystem: Host-associated > Plants > Phyllosphere > Stem > Wood/Secondary xylem...
GTGGGATGCATTTGAGAGAAGCCCAGCCGTTGATTTCAATTTGCCCTATATCTGAGGGTGAAAAACCCATTTGCTCGGGCAGGGACTCTAGGGAGTGGAATCCAGAAACAGACAGAGAGTGCAACCTGGGAAACCTAGGAAGTGGAGTCGCGAGCTGCTCACATCCACTAATTGTAAGTCTTGTTACACGTGGAAGGTGGTGACTAGGTAGGGCCATTGCAAGCTTGGGGCATTCTTTGATTAAAAGCACCTCTAGAAGAGGGAAGGCTTCCCGGCTGCCTTCGTCTGAAATCCACTCACGCCACTCTGGCATCCTTCTAAAAGATAATGTTTGGAGGGATTCAAATGGCTTCTTCATAGCTGTACAATTCCCATAGAACTCAGAGCTCACAGTCTCAACTGTATCGAATGCTTCAATTGAGAGACGCTTCAAAGAAGCTAATTGCCCGAGCGGTGGTAAGGAGGTGCAGTTTGTACATCTACTGAGCTTCAAGGACACTATGTTTGAGAAAGAGGACTTTCCTACCCACTCCGGAAACCTTACACCTCCATAACCATCAATCTGAAGATCCTTCACATTTCTATTTGGCTCTAATTTCTCAAGTGTGCTTGTTACGTGTTGCGGGTCATGAGTGTCACCACCCCATGTAAACCTCAGCTCATCAAGGTGCCTTTTACCTTTTAAATTTGCTTTGACAGCATCCCGAGCATCCACCACATTTTGAAGGTTCCCAATATGAAGTTCTCCCCGTAGATGTCGTAGCTTTCCCAATTCTTTAATGGTAGGCTCCTGTCTTCCCACGAGAAAGGCAGTCAACGTTTGGAGCTTTGTCAGTTGACCTATATGTGGTGGCATCTCTTTCAAAGGCGTGTACTTGATGTTAAGATACCGCAAGTTGATTAACCTATCCAGAGATTCAGGCAACCTTTTGATTCTTGTTCCTTCAAGATTCAGATGTCGTAAGTGCTTCAAATTTCCAAGATCAGGGAGACTAAAAAGTTCGTGGCAATTTACCAAGATCAGCGTTTGCAAATTGAGAAGAGAACTCACTTCTTCAGGCAACGTTACTAAATCTGACCGAGAGAGATCCAAATACCGCAAATGCTTCCACTTGCTAGTTGAACAAAGCATCTTAGCTGCACCGGCACAGCGAGACAAGGATAGCACTCGTAGGCGCCCAAGTGTTGACAACATATGAAAGATCTCAGTATAAACTTCGGGAAGAGACTTCAAATAGCGTGGAAAAGTTTGGAATGTGCGTAGAAGTTGGGCTTCACGGATGTTTTCTAATTCTGGGCTGAAAAAACCACCGTCCGTAACTTGCGTCTTTACTGCGAGCGATAGATGTCGAGTCCTTCTAGTGGCCATGGGAGAATTATTTTCCCCCAAACTGAAGCTGAATTGACCGGACACATGGGTAGCCAAGTCATGTATGAGATCGTGCATCACAAATGATGAGGGAGAGGCACTTGATAGCTGGAAAAAAGACCTTGCCAAGAGATCATCAAAGCACTCACCACCTACTCTTTCCATCTCACCATCTAAGGGCCGGACTAAGAAGCCCTCTGCCATCCACAGGAGCACTAATTCATCCTTTCCAAATAAATAGTCTTTTGGAAATATGGCACAATAAGCAAAACATTGCTTCAGTTGTGGCAGGAGATAAAGATAACTTAATCTCAAAGCTGGGAGGATATTGTCTTTGGGTAAATCCCATAGATTGCTTTCCAATATCTTCTCCCACTCCTCGACATCTCTTTTGGTGCGTAGCAGACCTCCGAGTGTTACTGCTGCTAGAGGAAGGCCTTTACACTTTCTCGCTATTGCTCTACCAATTTCTAGTAACTCTTCATGAGCAGTGGGATTTTCACCACGAAATGCATGTTTGGCAAACAAGGACCAGCAGCTGTCTTCCGTCAATTCTTTTAGATGATGAGTTGGAACAGTTCTCATGACTGATGCTACACTTTCATTGCGAGTTGTAACAAGAATCTTACTCCCTTGTGCTCCACACTTCAGGGGGGTAAGCAACTTTTCCCACTCAGCATAATCCTCATTCCAAACGTCATCTAAAACAAGCAAGAATTTCTTTCCGTGCAATCTCTCTTTCAACTGAAGCTGGAGCTGATCCAGATTATCAGAAGCAGGCTTTGAACCGAATCCCTCAAGGATAACCTTGGTTAACTTCAAAACACTGAAATCTTCTGAAACACAAACCCAAGCTTTGAGATCGAACCGCTTCTGTACTCTTCTGTGATTGTATACAAGCTGAGCAAGTGTGGTTTTACCAACCCCGCCCATTCCTACTATGGGAACGACATCTGGGTTTTCTCCATTTGCATCCTCTGATACAAGCAACATCAGTACTGCTTCCCTGTCATCATCTCTACCATAAACACCACGTTTATCCACCAGAGAAGTAGTTCGACTTTTCGGCGATGATGGTTCTTTTCCGGTGCGGTTGATCAAACCAAGGGCATCCTTTTGTTTTACTAAGTCATCTAGTCTCTCCTGGAGGCCTCTTGATTTTTCTTCTATCTCTCTCAACCTCTTTAATTCAAGTGGGTTAATGAAGGTTTGAGTTTCAGCTTCCAACTCCTGCCGTAGAGTTTCATAAGCAATCTCATCCAAGAAGTCGTCGGCTTCATAGACAGCGTCTTTATACTCGGCCAGCCAATCCCGCACAGCTGTATTTGTTATCTGCTTCTCCTCAGCATCGTCATGCAGCCCACCGCCAGATATCATTGTTGTCTTCAACATCTTCAGCGGCCTTTCGTTTATGTTTCTGCGATTCAATATACTTGAAACTTCTTCGACAATCTTTTGAATTAATTTTGATTCATGCCTGTGCATAGAAAAAGAAAGTCATCACTCATCGATGGAAGATAATCTTTTGAATTTAATGCAAATTTAAAATACAAAATGTAATAAGGTTAAAAGTTAGAAGCGTTTGCTATCGACATAGGGAAAGTAAAGAAGTACCCATTTGCGATACTGCGACGATCCAACCCAGATAAATTTGCAGCCTCCACAAGAGCTTTTCTCCACTTTTGGACCTTCTCCATTTCTTCCTTAAAACGTGCTTCATGTCTATCAAAGGCTTCAGCAAAACTCCCCGTCTGTTTTCTAATATCAGAAGGATCGATATCATAGAAAACAGGTAGAACAATCTGACCCGTTGGTTGTCGTCTGCATTCAAGAATCTTTTGAAGTTCACCAAGACACCAAGTGGAGGAAGCATAGCCCTTGGAGAAAACCACTATAGAAATCTTGGATTCTTGTATTGCTTTGGAGAGTTGTAAGGAGATTTCTTCACCTCTACGAAGTTTTTCGTCATCTCGAAATGCATGGATTCTTGCATGGTGTAAAGCAGTGTAAAGATGGTCCGTAAAATTTTTGCGAGTATCTTGACCTCTAAAACTTACAAATACATCGTAAACCCAATCAGGTCTAGGCAAAGAAGAAGAAGACGCCATGAACATCTAGTGGCTGCTGCAGGTAGAGAGAGAGGCGGGGCAGTACTAAAGTAATAATGAATATCACCTTCCCTCTTTCTTATAAAGAGTCTGGTGCTGTGGCATAGATGTTTTTAAAATATTTTTTTATTTTCAAAATTTTATTTTTAATATTAAAATATTTAAAAATATAAAAAATATTTTGAAAAAAAAAAAATAATAAGATTCCTTCATCAAAGCTGTTGTTTCTCTTCGTACTAGAGACCAGCAGTCTCCAATCATGCAATGTGTCACCGAGGGATTGGATTTCAGCCGTTGATTTGGGTCATGATCTTCTGAAAGTACGCTTCTCTGTCTCTTCTGACATCAACCCATTTCCCATGAAAATTCTGGGGCTCTTCGTACCTGAGGGAGCAAGAATATGAGTTATATTAACAGACTTCGTTCACGTCCTAAATATGATATTAAAAAACAGCACAATCATTGGTGGTGGCTTGGTTATAGAATGTTTTTGTATTTTAAAAATATTTAAAAAAAATTAAATGTTTTTTATTTTTTTAAATTAATCTTTTTTTATATTTTAAAAACATTTTAATATGTTAATATTAAAAATTAACTTTCAAAAATAAAAAATATTTTCAAAAACAACAACAACTATAAAAAAAAAACAATTACGTAACAGCCCAACCAGCGGTGGTGGCACGATCATTATATTTTTTGAGAGTTTTGTATTGCGGGGATGGCATCTCTCTCTTGTGGAGTCAATTAAAAAAAAACATTTAATACAGAAATAAACACCTAAGGTTTCTGAACTTTGACAGCACAACCGTGCCAAACTGCACAAAAAGTCAATAAGAAAATTTTGATTGGTGGTTGAAGTCTCTCTGTCCAGTGTCAACACATAGCTAGCGCTGGCATCAGCAAAGAAATTTCTATGTGAATTTTTTTCTTGTCTCTTATTAAATTTTTATTCGTAATATAAAAGGAAATTAAATTAATGTAATTTTTTTTATATTGTATAAAAGTTAGGTGAAAATAGTTTTTTTTTCCTTTCAGGTAGGATTTAATTTCTTTATTAAAAACATATTTATTTATGTGTTTCAAAAATTCTTTGAAAAAATTTGATTTTTTTATTTATTTACTTCAAATTAATATTTTTTATATTTTTTTAAAAATATATATATTGAGATTAGGTCTAGCTGCGTCCTGCTGCCCAGCCAGAGCCAATCCCAAAAACTTTGTGTCTAGCTACGCAGCGAGAACCAATCTCAATATATTAAAAAAATAATACAAACACATTAATATATATTAATTTGTAGTAAAGAAAAAAATTAAGAATTTTCTAATTTCTTGAGTTTGCCTTTACAACCAGACTCAATCTCAATATATTTTTTAATAAACTATTTAAAAGAATAATACAAAAACATCAAAAAATATGAATTTGAAGTAAAGAAACAAAATTAACAATTAGAAAAAATAAATCAAAGAATTTTTAAAACACAAAAACAAATGTGGTTTAATCAGGAAATTCAACCCAACCTGAAATGAAAAAAATTATCATCACTCAACTTTTATACAATATAAAAAAAGTCACATTAATTTATGTCATCTTTACAGTTTGGAAAAAAATTCAATAAGAGAAAAGAAAAAAAAATATAAGAGGAAAGGAACATAAAATTAAAAATATCTTTAAAAGAAAAGGGTTGTGGAGATCTTCTTGAGTCTGGCTTTGGAGGCTAACTCAAGCACCTTGGGTTTGGCTGCGTAACCACACCCATTTGTCTTGGGTCTGATTATGCAAACAAACCAAATCACTATATTTTTTAAAATATATATTTAAAAAATATTATAAAAATATAAAAAAATTATTAATTTGAACTAAAGAAAAAAAATTAAGAATTTTCCACATTTCTTCGAGGAATTTTAGAAACGCAAAAACAAACATGCCTTAATCTAGAAATCTAACCCAACTTGAAATGAAAAAAAATTATAACCACCTAATTTTTATACAATATTAAAAAAAAGTCACATCAATTTATTTTCTTTTTACAATATGAAAACAAAATCAATAAGAGAACAAAAAAATTAAAGAGAAAAAAATAAAGAAAAATAAATTAGTTGCCGATGTAATGAAAACTCTCATCAATTTATTTCTTATTTACCGCATGAAAAAAAAAACCAAGAGAAAAGAAATTAAAATGAATTTTTTGTATCATCACATCAAAATAATACAAAAACATAAAAAAAATATTATTTTCAATTAAAGAAACAACATTCAATTTTTCTTAAAACATTTTTAAAACGCAAAAACAAACGTGGTTTAATCAGAAAATTTAACCCAACCTCAAATGAAAAAAAATTATGATCACTCAACTTTTATATAATATAAAAAACTCTCATCAATTTATTTCTTCTTTACTGTGTAAAAAAAATATAACATAAAAGGAAAAAAAAAGTATTTTCGTGTTTTCGCCCTTTTTCCTCCATTGTTTTTGCTTTTCTTCTGTCAGCCCACCCTTTTCTTTTTTGTTTTTTTGTTCATTTTTCCTCTAGGTTCTTCTCTTTTTTTTCGTCCCCCTTTTCTCTCTATTGTTTCTTCGTGTTTTCGCCCCTTTTCCTCCTCTGTTTTTGCTTTTCTTCTGTCAGCCCACCCTCTTACTTTTTGTTTTTATGTTCGTTGTTTCCTTTGGGTTCTTCTATTTTTTTTTCTATCCCTCTTCTCTCTCCACTGTTTCTTCGTGTTTTCGCCCTTTTTCCTCCTCTGTTTTTGTTCTTCTTTTGTCAGCCCACCCTCTTCTTTTTTGTGTTCGGTTCCTTCTCTAGCTTTTATAGCCAAAGAATGTCATGCGTTTTCCTTGACAATGAAGACATTCAAGACCGTTATTACAGGAGTAATGGTAATGGTTGGCGATGGCAGGGGCATCTGTTGTTTTTCGGTTGAGTGAAGAAAATGAACAACGTCTGGAAATGGCATTGTTTGATGTCAATGGTCATTTGCGTTTTTGCCCTTGAAGTTTTGTAATTAAGCACCCTGGATAAACTTTAATTAGACCCCTGCATCTCAGCGCATTTTACGAAACAATCCTAGGTTTCTAAATTTCTCAATTCAGTACTTCATTGACTCTTCAACTTTTAATTCTTTCAAAATTACCTCTAGAAAAATCAATTAAGCTCCTTATGGTACCCCCACCTTTTTCAATTTGATCTTTGAATTTTAATTCCTTGCAATTTTGATCCAAATCAGCCTTAAACTTTGATATTTTTTCAATTAAACCCTTTTATTTTATTAATTAAACTAATTTCAATTTTAATTAAGTCTCAAAACTCAACAACTCTTCAATTTAAGCCCTTTATTTGGTTAATTAAACTAATCCAAAGTTTAATTAAGTCCCTGAACTGTCAATTATGTTGTCTTAAACCAAAATTTAATTTATTCTTCATTCATTTCATTTTTTATCATTATTTTTTTTTCATCATTTTTTTATTATTATTTGAAAAAATATATATATAGTAAAAAAGAGAGTAAAAATTTAGGTTATCACAACAGGAATTTTAAGGACTTGTCATAGTATATATATGTAACCTTATATGTTTATTTATATGTGAGGCTAACCATAAACAGTGGCATACTTGAATGTGAGGCAAATCCTTTGAACTATCTCCCATTCCCCATTATCAGCACAGCAGGAGGGAATGGGGTGGATTGATTGAAAATTTCTTTAAGAAATATTTTATTAATTGAAAAATATTCTTGTAAAATTATATTCACTGCATTATCAAACATATATATACAGCATGGTTTTTAACACGATCCAGAGAAGAATGGGGTGGATTGATTGGAAGGAATTATATATTTGGTATACTTTGGGATTATTTCCGAACCATCAATAACATATTTGATGTTTCATTTTCATGTATGCACATTCTAAAAAATTCACTATATAAATATATTAAAAATCACAATAAATAAAAACTTGATTTCCTAATACTTTTATCAATAACTTGGACTCATTTAATTTTAGAAATGATAATTGAACTTGTTTTTAATTAATGATGTAGTTGGGCTTATAGAGATTAAAAGTTATAATTAATTACTTATACAAGGATTAATCCTAAACAGATTATGTTAATTATCTACTTTCATTATAACTTGCAGCAATGCTAATTCCATAGGCTCGGGGGTATAATCAAGATTTAAAGTAGGTTTAAGAAAAAATACAATTATTACACAATAGATTTTTCATGTAAAATAAATAAATAATATATTTAATGAAAAACATATTATTTTCTTTTTTACAAAATTAATATTTAAAATGCAATTAAAGACAGCTAAATATAAAAAAAACAGATAAATTATTTGGCAAATTACATTGTTTATTTTTTTTGTTTATAATTAGATTAAAAAAACACAACGTCAAATGATCTCATCCATAACACGAAGCCATGGAACACAAACATCAAATTACATAGTGGTTATTAAATTTTTGGGTGGGTCTTAAACCAAATAAAAAATTAAAACTATATATTAGACTTTTTCTTTCCTAGATTTACATGTCTTATTCTATGAGTAAAGCCCGGCAGGCAGGTCAAATAAGCAACCTTGATTTGTTTGAACTCAAAGAAAAGCTTAATAATTGTTTTATTTTTAAAAAAAATAAATCTTAAAATAACATCGTTACTGTAATATTGAAGGAGAAGAGAGAGGTTTAATAACTATATTCTTCTCTGGAGGCAGTGAAACAGAAATCTCAAATTAATTTGAGTGTGATAGACAATTACTTGTGGGGATTTGTTCTGCTGGACGGGTTCATGTGCAGCCATTATTGTAAATCAACACCGAGCAAGATAGCAATCCCGCAAGATCCTTGATGGCATGATCTTCTTTCTACAAGCAAGGAACAACCATGAAATGGATCATGTGGCTCCCATTGCCCCTTCCCCCATCATTCGTCAATCATGCCATGCCTACAAAATCTTTCTAATCAGCTACTCGTGTGGCTTGTGATATTATAGAACAGCACAACCACCGGTGATGGCACTATCATTATTTTTTCGAGAGTTTTGTATTGCGGGGATGGCATCTCTCTCTTGTGGAGTCAATTAAAAATAATAATTTAAAATACAAAGACAAACACTTGACTATTCTAATAGCTAGGGTTTCTGAACTTTGACAGCAAAACCGTGCCAACCTGCACAGAAAGTCAATAAGAATAATTTGATTGGTGGTTGAAGAAGTCTCTCTGTCCAGTGGCAACAACATAGCTGGCATCAGCACAGAAATTTCTCCATCTGACATCAGCCCATTTCCCATGAAATTTCTTCAGTGTTTGTAGATCCAAGCTGTAACTCGGCTCGTTACAGCCTCAGTTTGGAGGCCTAACCGTGAGTTTGTATATCACGAAGAGTCATTTTATTTAAGACATATCTGTTTGTCTCTTACTTATTAGAATAAAAAAAAACGATAATTATTTAACACTTATCATTTTTTATAGTGACACTATGAGCACATAGCAAAAGGCCTCTAATATACCGATAATTAATTTCATTTTCTTTAATTTTTTTTCATTTAAGATATTTTTAATTTTATTTTTTTTCCTCTTTGATTTTTTCCTCATCTCTTATTGATTTTTTTTATTCATAATATAAAGAGAAAATAAATTGATGTGTGGAAAGTCTTGGAATTTTGTTTATGATTTTATTAAATTGGGTATTATATTTGTAACTAATTATAATATGTATAGAAACAAAAACAAAAAAATTGGTCGAGGAAGATGGTGGAATTTTTGAAAAAAGATTATCGCTTTTATTTTCTATAGATTAAGCAAATTTGGTTACAGATTCATGCTTTATACAGAAATGAATTCTAAAAAAAAAAAAAAAAAAAAAAAAAAAAAATAATGAGCAACCAGCCTGGTAGGCATAGCTCATTCGTTACCATTAAAAAATATTGTGCTCCTACTAGATCCATATCTATCATTCTAAGCCAAGACCCATATCCATACCTGCATACATCATACCTAGCCCACAGAGATAAAAAAAAAAAAAAAAAAAAAAAGCTTTTCTTAAATGTTCACGAATGTTTTTTAATCCACATATTTTCTATAAAAACATTTTAGTCCATAAGAAGTTTAGGATTTATTTTATTTTATAAAAAACATACAAAGCGTTAGTTTCAAATGAGAGGTACAACAAAACTGAATGTTTTAACATTTATTTGATTTATATCATTCAAAATTATTCTACAAATAATTTATTTCAAAATTATATTATTTGATAAAATTAAGTGGAAGATATTCAAGATAAGCTTCATTTTGAAGCCATGTAAATTTACACCTTTGCTAGCAATCAATTAACCAAGATTTAGTTTAATTATATTATTCTCTAAGAATAATTTGACTTCCAATTAAAAACTTCAAATTATTGATCAAGAAACTAAAAATATTTCATGTAGAAACCCATTCAATTAATTGTTGATGAATGATGATATCACATGATAACCCATAGCACGGATTCAATTCCCTCTAATTCTGCAGCTCAATCACCCACAATTCAAATACTACAAAAACTCAAGCAAATTACGACACTGCAAACACTCGAAGACAACACCAAGCACCATTCAAGAAAATGACCAAAGGCAATAAGATTTGAGGGTGAGCTGTGATTTTAATGCCAGGAGAAAACAGAGGAAGCATCTGACTATGAGAACAGAGTCGGATGATTGCAGTCAGCTTCTACGACCGGAGAATAGAAAATGGCAGGAACCAAATGATGCCAAAAACCAAAAGATACAAGAGGAGCCAGCAGCTGCCTATGTAACACCGGAGATGAGGGAACAGCCAAAAAGCAGCAGCACCGTGCAACACCAAAAGGCTAGAAGGCGGCAACAAAGCCATTGAACACCAATGAAGGTCAGAACACAAATATTGTTGGCAAGCAGTTTCACCACCAATACAACATCTTCTCCAATAGATTGAAAGAACAGAAGGGAAGGAGGATGCGGGTTCATTGGGAGGAAGCAAGAAGAGAGAGGGGAGAGGAGACAGTGCTGAAAAGAGACAGAAATCATCTCCCGTTTGATGTGTCACTTGTGTCACTCTGAAATCGCTCTCGCATACCATTCTTTATAATAGCTTTTCTTCAGCTACAATTAGTTATCTGCTGCTATTATAGATGAACATCAGACAATCCCTTGCTGAAATTGAGTAAAGATGCCGCTGACAAATTAAAGCAGTAACTGTAGAACTAGAGCTCGTCCCTTGAAATGTAAACTTCACATCTGCTACGTTAACAGACTCTCTAAAAAACTATTAATCAAGCTAGTGCCCTTTGCAAAATGCATGCTGACACAAATAAGTATGAAATCACATCACTGTAC
>Ga0325400_1006897_pt1 | contig 10829 bp, 7 predicted proteins | sample PopdelMetagenome_2_FD_205662 | JGI IMG/M metagenome (GOLD analysis project Ga0325400, IMG submission 205662) | Populus deltoides microbial communities from Bellville, Georgia, United States - Xylem-PdKOR-R1 | ecosystem: Host-associated > Plants > Phyllosphere > Stem > Wood/Secondary xylem...
CGGCGGGCCGCGGCGTCAGGCAGCCCGATCGGCAGCACGTAGTCGAACCTGCCGTGGCGCAGGAACGCCCCGTCGATGGCCCGGATGAAGTTCGTCGCGCACACCAGCAGCCGCCCCGGCTGCTCCCGGAACGCCGGGATCAGCTTCAGCAGCTCGTTGGTGACCCCCTGCAGCGGCGAGGGCGGCTCACCCCCGCGCCGTCCGGCGATCTCCTCGACCTCGTCGATGAAGACCACCACGTGCTCCAGCGCCGCGATCCTGGCGAACGTCTCCCGCAGCGCTCCGGCCAACCCGGCGGGGTCAGCAGCCAGGCGGGAGGGGAAGACCTCCACGAAGGGCCACTCCAGCCGGGAGGCGATGGCCTTGGCGAAGGTGGTCTTGCCCGTGCCGGGCGGCCCGAACAGGACCACGGCGCGCGGCGGGGCCACCCCGAACCGGTCCGCGACGTCGGGGTGGGCCAGCGGGACCACCAGGCGCCGCTCCAGCAGGCCCTTCTCGGCGGTCATGCCCCCGATCGCGTCCCAGCGGTCGCGCGGCAGCACCCGCCCGCCGAGCTCGGCCAGCAGCGCCACCTCAGCGCGCTGCAGGGGCAGGTCGCGCTCGAGGTAGTGCAGGTCCTTCAGGGCCCGGAACCCCTGGCGGTGGAAGGCACCCAGGGCGGCGGCGTCGTCGGCCAGCAGCGCTGAGAGCTTGGTCAGCCCGGTGCCGGTCATCTCCCGCTCCAGCGCGGCCAGCAGCCGCGGGCCCAGGGCCTCCTGGCCCGGGGCGGTGCCCAGGAAGACCACCCAGCCCTGGGCGTGGGCGGCGCGCCCGACGACCGCGCCCACCAGGCGGCCCGCCTCGTGGGCGACCACGGCGTGGTCCTTCTCGCAGGAGGCCAGCACCTCCGCCAGGCCGTAGACGGGCTCGCCGCCGGCGCGGCGGGCGGCCTCCCACAGGGCCAGGACGCCCTCGACGTCGTCGGCGTGGAACGGGCGCATCGTCACGCGGCTCACCCCCGTGATCCTGGCGGGCCGGGCACGGTCCGCGGAAGGGCCGGTCAGCCCGCGGCCAGCCGGGCCCGGGCGGCGGCGACGCCGTCGCGCAGGGCACCCAGCTGGTAGCGGGAGACCGCCTCGGCGTCCTCGTCCTCGGCGAAGACGCTGGAGCACATGACGGTGTCGTCGCGCTGGTCGAAGCCCAGGCGCACGAGGCCGTCGAAGAAGGCGTCGAAGTCGACGTCGCCGTCGCCGACCCTGAGGTGGCTGTGCACGCGGACGGCGTTGCCGGGCGGGTTGGTGATGTAGCGCAGCCCGTGGGAGCGGGTGTGGTCGAAGGTGTCGGAGACGTGGACGAGCTGCAGCAGGTCTCCGGCTGCCTCCATGACCACCCCGGCGGGGTGTCCGTGGTGGAAGGTGTGGCTGGAGACGTAGACGAAGCCGACGTTCGGGCTGTTCAGGCCGCGGATGACGCGCAGCGCCTCGAGGGCGTCCTCGACGAAGTCGTCGGGGTGCGGGTCGATGAGCACCCGCACGCCCTCGCGCTCGATGATCGGCAGCAGCTCCTCCATGGAGCGGTAGAACGCCGCGTCGGAGCGCTCGGCGGCCTCGGGGCGCCCGGAGAACTCGGTGCCGATGACGTCCACGCCGAGGTCGACGGTGATCTGGATGACGCGCTTCCAGGCGCGCACCGCGGCCTCCCGGTCGACCTCGTCGGGCCCCGACCAGCGCAGCACCGGGAGCACCGAGGCGATGCCGACGCCGGCGGCGTCGCACTCGGCCTTGAAGCGCTTGACCAGCGCGTCGTCGGCGCGCGGGTGCCGGAAGAAGGGGATGACGTCTCGGTGCGGCGTCAGCTGCAGGTGCTCGAAGCCGAGGTCCGCCGCCAGGCGGGGGAGCTCCAGCAGCGGGTGGCTGTGGTGGAACGGGGTGGGGTCGAGGGCGATCTTCACGAGTGCCTGGCCTCTCCAGTGGCGGATGCGGAGGTGGCCAGCGCCCACGACGACGGGCGCTGGCCACCTCGGGTCAGGACCGGGTCAGCGCAGGCCCTGCGCCGCGAAGTCGGCGGTGGCGTCGACGTTCGTGGAGTCGACGAAGGCCGGGCCGGTCAGCACCGGCTGGCCCCCGCCGAGCACGATGCCGGCGTTCTTGTTCATCCACAGGGCGTCGACGGCCAGGTACCCCTGGGCGTAGGGCTGCTGGTCGATGGCCCACCCCACGTCACCGGACTGGATGGCCTTGACGACGTCGGCGCTGTTGTCGAAGGTGACGACCTCCGTCTGGCTGCCGGCGTCGCCCTTGGCCTGCACGGCGGCCAGCGCGAACTGCCCGCCGAGGGTGATGACGTGGTCGATGCTCGGGTCCTGCTGGAGCTTCGAGGAGATCGTCGCCTGGCTGGAGGGGAGGTCCGTGCCGTTGATGTAGAGGCGCTCGACGTCGGTGCCGAGGCCCTGGGACACGCCGTCGCAGCGCGCCTCGAGCTGGCTCTGGCCCTGGGCCTGGATGACGCAGAGCACCTTCTGCGCGCCCTCCTCCTTGAGGCGGGCACCGGCGGCCTCGCCGGCGATGGCCTCGTCCTGGCCGAAGTAGCTGAGGGCTCCGAGCTGCTCCCAGTCGCCCGCTCCGGCGTTGAACATCGTGACGGGGATGCCCGCGGCGATGGCGGCCTGGATCGGGGCGCCGAGGGCGCCGGTGTTGGGGCTGGTGACCGCGATGGCGTCGACCTCGGCGTCGATGGCGTTCTGGATCAGCGTGGCCTGGTTGTTGGCGTCGCCGTCGGAGGAGTACTGCAGGTCGACGCCGTCGTTGGCGGCAGCGGCCTCGGCGCCCTTGCGGATGGTGTCCCAGAACGTGTCGCCGGCCGGGCCGTGCGTGATCATGGCGACGGTCATCGTGGTCTCGCGGTCACCGCCACCCCCTCCGCCCTGGGCGGGCTCGTCGGCCTGGGCGCCACCGGTGCTGGAGCAGGCGGCCAGGCCGCCGGCCAGCACCAGGGCGGAGGCCAGGGCTGCCACACGGCCGCCGCGGCGGCCCTTCTTCGTGATCGACATCTTCTCGGTCCCATCTGTCGTCGTCGCCAGAGTGGTGCGGGGGATCTGGTGGAGCGGGGCCGGACGACGTCGTCCTGACCCGGTGGTGAGGAGCATGGCCATGTCCGGACATCATGTCAACAAGGGCGGAGCACGGACCCGCGGCGACCACAGGGCGCCCCGGGAGGCACCGCTGGGGGCGCCTACCGGGGCGTCCTGCGCGGGGGCGAGGACCTCAGCTGGCGTGCAGCTCGGTCCCCGCCTCCATCTGCTTCACGGAGGCGCCCAGCTCGTGGCCCAGGGCCTCCAGCTCCGCACCGCCGGCCATCTCGTTGGTCAGGCGCTCGAGGCTGATCTCGGCCCGCGAGCCGTCGAGGGACACCCGGCCGCGGTTGAGGATGACGAAGTGGTTGCCCACCAGGTAGGCGTGGTGCGGGTTGTGGGTGATGAAGACGACGCCGAGGCCGGCGTCCCGGGCCCGGGCCACGTACTTCAGCACCACGCCCGACTGCTTGACGCCGAGCGCGGCCGTGGGCTCGTCCAGGATCAGCACCTTGGCGCCGAAGTAGACGGCCCGGGCGATGGCGATGCACTGGCGCTGACCGCCCGAGAGGCCCCCGACGGGCCTGTCGAGGTCGGGGACGTCGATCCCCATCTTCAGCAGCTCGTCGGCGACGACGCCCTTCATCGTCGCCACGTCGAGCATGCGGAACGGGCCCTTGCGGAGCTCCGCGCCCATGAAGAAGTTGCGCCAGATGCTCATCAGCGGCACCAGGGCCAGGTCCTGGTAGACGGTCGCGATGCCGCGCTCCAGCGCCTCGCGCGGCGAGGAGAAGGTCACCGGCTCGCCGTTGATCACCACCTCGCCCTCCGAGTGCGCGTGCAGCCCGGCGAGGATCTTGATCAGGGTCGACTTGCCGGCGCCGTTGTCGCCCAGGACGCAGGTCACCTCGCCCTGGCGGACGACGAGGGAGACCCCTCGCAGGGCGTGGACGTTGCCGTAGCTCTTGCCGACCTCCCGCAGCGAGACGATCTCGCTGACGGGGCTCGTCGGCTCGACGATGGTCGCGCTCTTCGCCACCGCCATCACCTCTTCTCGGCCTGGGTCTTGACGACGAGGTTGACGATCGTGGCGAGCAGGAGCATCACGCCGAGGAAGAGCCGGAACCAGTCCGGGTTCCAGGCCGCGTAGACGATGCCGTTCACCGTCATGCCGAAGATGAAGGCGCCGACGGCCGCACCGATGGTCGAGCCGTACCCGCCCGTCATGAGGCAGCCGCCGACGACGGCCGCGATGATGTAGAGGAACTCGTTGCCGATGCCCTGGCCGGACTGCACCACGTTGAAGTTGAAGAGCGTGTGCATGCCGAGGAACCAGGCCGTGAAGCCGACGAACATGAACAGGCCGATCTTGGTCTTGCGCACGGGGACGCCGACGGCCCTCGAGGCCTTCGGGTCGCCGCCGACCGCGAACACCCAGTTGCCCGCACGGGTGCGCAGCAGGAACCAGGTGGAGACGGCGACCATGAGGAGCCACCAGAAGACGGTGATCTGGATGTTGACCCCGCCGACGGAGATCGTGGACGCGAACACCGCCTTGGCGGAGGCGAAGCCCTCCATGTCGGAGATGTTCTGGGTGCTCACACCGTCGGCCACGAGGCGCGTGACCCCGAGGTTCAGGCCGGTCAGCATGAAGAAGGTGCCGAGCGTGATGATGAAGCTCGGCAGGCCCGTCCTCATGAGGAGCCAGCCGTTGAAGGCCCCGATGCCGACGGAGACCACCAGGGCGATGAAGACCCCCACCCAGACGTTCAGCCCGAGCTGGTAGGCGGTCATCGAGGCCGTCAGGCCGCTCGTCGTCACCGCGACGCCGGCGGACAGGTCGAACTCCCCGCCGATCATCAGCAGGGCGACGGAGACCGCCATGATCCCGATGGTCGAGCTCGTGTAGAGGACCGTGCCCTGCGAGGCGGGGTTGCGGAAGACGGGTGCGACGACCAGGAACAGCGCGAAGATCACGACCGCTCCGAGGACGGAGCCGACCTCGGGGCGCGAGAGCAGCGTGGCGACGAGCGGGCGCCTGCCGACGCGGTCGTCGCGGGCCGCGGGGGGCGGGGTCGCCCCGCCGGAGGCACCCGCCGCAGCGGGTGAGGGTGCAGTGGTTGCCATAGGACGCTCCTGACGCGGTGACTCAGCGGTGAGTTCGGCAGCGAGTGCGGTTGAGCGGCGGACACCCTCCTCGGCGTCCGGAGCACGGCGAGCCTCACCCACCGGCCGCGACCATGTCAACCCTTTGTCATGACATTCTGACGGCAAGCGCTTTCCCGACCACCCGGCACCCGGCGGGGACGGCGGTCGCCACCCGTCAGGGGCGCGTCGCGAGCCTGACCTCGGTGCGACGACCCGAGCGCAGCGCCTCGACCCCGGCGCTGGTGACCGCCGTGGCGGCGTAGCCGTCCCACGCGGTGGGGCCGGTGGCGGTGCCGCGGCGGGCGGCGTCGGCCCAGGCCTGGAACTCCAGGTCGTAGGCCAGCTCGAAGCGCTCCACGAACGACGGCGGCACCGCCCGCCCGCGGGCGGCGGAGCCGGCGGTGCCCGTGGCGATGACCGGGCCGCCCTCCAGGCCGATCATCGCGGTGCCGCGCTCGGCGACGAGCTCGGTGCGCACCTCGTAGCCGACACCGGTGGCCACGTTGACCTCGACGTCGACCAGCGCGCCGCTCTCGGTCTCCAGCAGGGCGAAGGTCGGGTCCGAGAGCCCGTCAGGAGCGCCTCGCCGCGAGCGGGGGTGCATCACCGTGATCGCGGTGATCTCCTCGCCGAGGAGGAAGCGCGTGCAGTCGACCTCGTGGACGAGGCTGTCCAGGACGACCATCTCCGAGGTGAAGTACGGCGGCACCGAGGCGTTGCGGTGCGCGCAGTGCAGCATCAGCGGGCGGCCGAGCTCGTCGGACTCCACCAGGCGGCGCAGGGCGGCGTAATCCGGGTCGAAGCGGCGCATGAAGCCGACCTGGACGAGCCGGCGCCCCGTGGCGCGCTCGGCCTCGACGAGGCGCAGCGAGCTCTCGACGTCCGTGGTCAGGGGCTTCTCGCACAGCACCGGCCTGCCGTGCTCGAGGCAGGCGCGCACCAGCTCCTCGTGCGTGCTCCCGGGGGTGGCGATGACGACGGCGTCGACCTCGTCGTCGGCGATGGCGGCCAGCGGGTCGGCGGCGACCCGCACGCCCGGCCAGGCGGCGGCGACCTTCTCGGCGGTGGCGGGGAAGGCGTCGGCCACCACCACGGCGCGGGCTCCGGCGGTGCGGGTCTGCAGGCGCCGCACGTGGTCGGCGCCCATCATCCCGACGCCCACCACGGCGACCCGCAGGTCGGACAGCTCCTCGGTCATGCTCTCGTGCTCCTCGCGTCGAAGACGGAGGTGGCCAGCACCCATGATCACGGCGATCACGGGTGCTGGCCACCAGGTGGGTCGGGTCAGGCGTTGGTCGGGAAGCCCAGGTTCAGGCCGGCGTGGCTCGGGTCGAGCCAGCGCGTGGTGACGACCTTGCCGCGGGTGAAGAAGTGCACGCCCTCGGTGCCGTGGGCGTGGGTGTCACCGAACAGCGAGTTCTTCCACCCGCCGAAGGAGTAGTACGACATCGGCACCGGCACCGGCACGTTCACCCCGATCATGCCGACCTGGACCTCGTTGGCGAAGCGCCGCGCGGCGCCGCCGTCGTTGGTGAAGATCGCCACGCCGTTGCCGTAGGGGTTGGCGTTGATCAGGTCGACGGCCTCGGTGTAGGTGTCCACCCGCAGCACCGACAGCACCGGGCCGAAGATCTCCTCGGTGTACGCCTTGGACGTGGTGGGCACCCGGTCCAGCAGCGTCGGACCGAGGAAGAAGCCCGAGCCGTCGGCGTCCGGGGTGATGGTGCGGCCGTCGACGACGACGTCCGCGCCGTCACCGGCGGCGACGTCGATGTAGGAGGCGACCTTGTCGCGGTGCACCTTCGTCACCAGCGGGCCCATGTCGCAGGAGCGGCGGCCGTCACCGGTGCGGATCTTGCCGGCGCGGTCGGCGATCTTGGCGACCAGCTCGTCACCGACGCCGCCCACGGCCACCAGCGCCGAGATCGCCATGCAGCGCTCACCAGCCGAGCCGAAGCCGGCGTTGACGGCCTGGTCGGCGGCCAGGTCCAGGTCGGCGTCGGGCAGGACCACCATGTGGTTCTTCGCACCCCCCAGGGCCTGCACGCGCTTGCCGGCCGCGGTGCCGCGCTCGTAGACGTACCTCGCGATCGGGGTGGAGCCCACGAAGGAGACCGAGGCGACGTCGGGGTGGTCCAGCAGGCCGTCGACGGAGACCTTGTCGCCCTGCAGCACGGTGAAGACGCCGTCGGGCAGCCCGGCCTCCTTCCACAGCTGGGCGATGAACAGCGAGGCGCTCGGGTCCTTCTCGCTCGGCTTGAGGATCACGGCGTTGCCGGTGGCGATCGCGACGGGGAAGAACCACATCGGGACCATCGCCGGGAAGTTGAACGGGCTGATGATCGCCGTCACGCCGAGCGGCTGGCGCACCGAGTGCACGTCGACGCTGGTGGAGGCGTTCTCGGTGAAGCCGCCCTTGAGCAGGTGCGGGATGCCGCAGGCGAACTCCACGACCTCCTGGCCGCGGGCGACCTCCCCGGCGGCGTCGGAGACGACCTTGCCGTGCTCGGAGGTGATGATCTCGGCGAGCTGGGGGGCGCGCTCGTTGAGGAGCTCGCGGAAGCGGAAGAGCACCTGGGTGCGCTTGGCCAGCGACGTGTCGCGCCAGGCGGGGAAGGCCTTCTTCGCCGAGGCGACGGCGGCCTCGACGTCGGCGGGCTCGGCGAGCACCACCTGGCGGGAGACCTCACCGGTGGCGGGGTCGAAGACGTCGGCGGTGCGGGTCGAGGAGCCGGAGGTGGCGGTCCCGTCGATCCAGTGGGTGACCGTCTGGGTGGTCTCGCTCATGGCTGTCTCTCGCCTCAGTTCTTCTCGGAGGGCTTCAGGAAGGGGCGCTGGCGCGCCTTGTGCTGCTCGTAGGTCTCGCGGGCCCGCTGGGTGCTGTCCAGGGCCGAGACCTCGCTGACCGGGACGTCCCACCAGCTCTCGCTGGAGGGGGCGTCGACGAACGGGTCGGTGTCGACGTGGATGACCGTCGACTCGGTGGACGCCTTGGCGTCGAGGATCGCGGCCTCGAGCTCCTTGCGGGTGCTCGTGCGCACCACGTGGATGCCGAGGCTGGCGGCGTTGGCCGCCAGGTCGACGGGCAGGAGGTCGCCGTCGAGCCGGCCGGAGGACGTGCGGGCCCGGTACCGGGTGCCGAAGCGCTGGCTGCCCAGCGACTCCGACAGCGAGCCGATCGAGGCGTACCCGTGGTTCTGCACGAGCACGACGATGATCTTGACGCCCTCCTGGACGGCGGTCACCAGCTCGGTGGCCATCATCAGGTAGGAGCCGTCACCGACCATGACGAAGACGTCGCGGGGCGCGAGTCCTGCAGCAGCGTCGGCAGCGCTGTCTGACCGAGAGGCCATCGCGACGCCGATGCCGCCGGCGACCTCGTAGCCCATGCAGGAGTACCCGTACTCGACGTGGTACCCCTTCGCGTCGCGCACCTGCCAGAGCTTGTGCAGGTCACCGGGCATGGAGCCGGCGGCGCACACGACGACGTCGCGCGGGTCGGACAGCTCGTTGACGGCGCCGAGCACCTGGTTCTGGTCGGGCTGGGCGTCCAGGTCACCCGTGGAACCGGAGGCGTCCCGGGAGTAGACGGAGGCGACGGTGGCGTCCCACGCGGCCTTGAGCTCGGCGGTCCGGGCGCGGTGCGCGTCGCCGACGTCGTAGCCCTCGAGGGCGGAGGCCAGGGCCTCCAGGCCCTCCTTGGCGTCGGCCACCACGGACACCGCGGAGTGCTTCGCGGCGTCGAGGGAGGCGACGTTCAGGGTCACGAACCGCACGTCCGGGTCCTGGAACGCCGTGCGCGAGGCGGTGGTGAAGTCCTGGAAGCGGGTGCCGACGCCGATGACGACGTCGGCCTCGCGGGCGAGGGCGTTGGCCGCCGTCGTGCCGGTCGAGCCGATGGCGCCGACGGACTGCGGGTGGTCGAAGGGCAGCGCGCCCTTGCCGGCCTGGCTCTGGCCGACGGGGATGCCCGTGGCCTCGGCGAGAGCGGCCAGCGCGGCCTGCGCGCCGGAGTAGTGGACGCCACCGCCGGCCACCAGCAGCGGGTTCTTCGCGGACCGGATGACCTCGACGGCCCGGGCCAGCGCGGCGCGCTCCGGCAGCGGGCGCCCCACGTGCCAGGTGCGCTCGGCGAAGAGGTCGTCGTCCCAGTCGTGGGCCTCGGCCTGCACGTCCTGGGGGAAGCAGACCGTGACGGCGCCGGTCTCGGCCGGGTCGGTGAGGACCCTCATGGCGCCGAGCAGCGCACCCGGCAGCTGCTCGGGGCGCCACACCCTGTCGAAGTAGCGCGACAGGGGCCGGAAGGCGTCGTTGACGGTGACGTCACCGGAGGCGGGGAGCTCGAGCTCCTGCAGCAGCGGCCCGGCGGAGCGGGTCGCGAACGTGTCGGCGGGCAGCAGGAGCACCGGCAGGCGGTTGATGGTGGCCAGCGCCGCGCCGGTGAGCATGTTGGTGGAGCCGGGCCCCACCGAGGCGGTGACGGCCCAGGTCTGCAGCCGGTCCTTGGCGCGGGCGTAGGCGACGGCGGTGTGCACCATCGCCTGCTCGTTGCGGCCGAGCACGTACGGCAGGCCGGGCTCCCGGCCGGCGTCGAGGGCCTCGAGCTCGTCCTGCAGCAGGGCCTGGCCGAGGCCGGCGACGTTGCCGTGGCCGAAGATGCCGAGCGCACCGGCGAAGAGCTTGGTGCGCACGCCGTCGCGCTCGACGTGCTGGTTCGCGAGGAACCTGACGGTCGCCTGGGCGACCGTCAGCCTGACGGTCGTGCTGGTCACTGTGAGCCTCCGAGGGGCAGCCGGGGGTCGGTGGGCTGGTCGGCCCAGGTGGAGCGCACCCAGGCGAGGTCCGGATCGTCGACGATCCGCCAGGCGCGGTCGTCGGCGGGGCCGGCCATCGCGTTCAGGTAGTACAGGTGGTTGCCCGGCGCAGCCATGCACGGCCCGTGCCAGCCGTGGGGCACGAGCACGGTGTCGCGGTCGCGGACCTCGACGAGCAGGTCGATCTGCCGGTCGCCGCGCTCCGACGTCGAGTAGGTCCGGTGGTAGCCGACCCCGGGCTCACCACCCGGCCCGGGGGCCACCTCGAAGTAGTAGACCTCCTCGAGCTCGCTCTCGTGCTCGGTGGTCTCGTCGTGCTTGTGCGGCGGGTAGCTCGACCAGTTGCCGCCCGGGGTGACCACCTCGACGGCCACGAGCTTGCTGGCGACGTCGACGTCGGCGGAGGCGAAGTTGCGCACCTCCCGGGTGCAGCCGCCCGCGCCGCGCAGCTCGACCGGCACCTCGTCGACCGCGATGTGCCGCACGGGCTTGCGGACGCCGTCGGGCAGCTGGCCGGTCCTCGCGCCCGGGACGCCGACGCGAGCGCCATCGCCGTCGGGTGACGTGCTGAGCACCGCCTTCGAGCCGGCGGGGAGGTAGAGGACGTCGGTCGGGCCCGCGAAGACGGAGGGGCGCCCGGTGAGCTCGAACGCGTGGCGCTCGCCCTCGACGGCGACGCGGAGGCCGCCGCGCAGCGGGACGACGACGACCTCCTCCTCACCGGTCTCGAGCGCCAGCTCCTGGCCGGGGGCCAGGTCGGCGGCGCGCAGGGACGTCCAGCCCCAGCCGGCGACCTCGGGAGTGACCGCGACGTCCCA
>Ga0325400_1006899_pt1 | contig 10829 bp, 8 predicted proteins | sample PopdelMetagenome_2_FD_205662 | JGI IMG/M metagenome (GOLD analysis project Ga0325400, IMG submission 205662) | Populus deltoides microbial communities from Bellville, Georgia, United States - Xylem-PdKOR-R1 | ecosystem: Host-associated > Plants > Phyllosphere > Stem > Wood/Secondary xylem...
AGAAGAGAACAAAGGGAAAAAAAAAAAAGAGGAAAAACAGGCAGGCAATTAGAAAAAAAAAAAAAAAAAGAGAGAGATTGAGAGTGTGTTTAAGCAATAATTATTGATGAAATACACAAGAATTTAGTGTAGCTAGAGATGTAGTAACACACTAGTATAGTGGCCGAGCAAAAATGATTGTTTGGTTTCAATACAATTCAACTATAGCAACCCAAAGTCAGAAAGCAGCTATCTATTAGCTTTGTTTCATGGATCAAGTGAATCAAATGCATGATATTATTGTCTATTTCTTCTTTTCAAATGGAGGAATTGACATGCAAAATCTTGGCTCTAGCTCATGTGAAGAATGAATTCATTCAATTTCTCATATAAATATGTGATTGTTACCTTTGGTGTATGAGTTGACGTTTAAACAAGCCAACTGTTTCTCCATGTGTCGTAGGGTTAGGTTTCTATAAACATGCAAAGTACAATTCTTGCATTATGATACTTCAATATGATGAGCTCTAAGTTGTTTGTTACGGGTTTCTTGTGATGTCGTCGGGCGACCTTAGAAATTTTTATCGTGTCTCCTAAAAAAATGTGGCATTTAAAAAGTTTTTGAATTTAATTATAAAATTATAATTAATATTTAAGAATCGTTATCCAGTATTATAATCACTTGAAATCTTCAGTCTGCGAGAGTCTGGATAAGAGACTAGTTGTATAAGAAAAAGACACATCACCTTAAAAAAAATCTCAAAGGGAAAATTAATTTAAAAGATTTTGAGATTTTTTTTTTTGAAAATTTTTTCAATTTTTTTGAAATATTTTGGAGAAAACCGGGTATTTTAATATCAAATTTGTATTTTACAGTGTAAATATACAACCCGATATTATGCAAAATTGATAGAAAAATATTTGAGAAAATCACAATTTTTTTGAAATGATTTTTGAATTTTTTTTGGATTTTTTTAAATATTATAATATATATTATTATAAATAATATATATATTAAATATATATAAGCTAGGCCGACCCAGCTGACTGGGCTTAGCGTAGCCCAAAGAAGGGTTGGGTTAGCCCAACCGATCTTTTTTCTTTTCTTTTTGTGGGCCGAGACCAGCCCATACATTTGGATTAGGCCATAACAGGCCCAACCCATGTCCTATGTTCATGTAGTGGACAAAAGGGTAAAGAAGAAGAGGAGGAGGAGGAGGAGGAGGAGGAGGAGGAGGAGGAGGAAGAAGAAGAAGACTACCTGGCGCGGTGGTGGTCTGGACTCGGAGCAGCTTCGACCGATGGCTCAAGAGGCATCGGTTAAGGGAATGGTGGTCGGAGTCGGTTGTGGGAGGAAGAAGAAAAAGGTTTGCAGATGAGAGAGAAAGGCCAGAAGGAGAAGAGAGAGAGCCGCGGTGGCTGCTTGGTGACCGGATGGTGGATGTGTTGGCTTCCTATGATGGAGTTGGTGGCGAAAAAGCTAGTGGTAGCATGGTTCGGAGGCTAGAACAGTGGAGAGGGAGGGACAGAAATGGAAGAAAACTACGGGAAGTGGCTGGTTTTTCATCAACTTTGGACCCAGTTTTCTTCATTCCCAGGCCATGAAATCCACCCCTATTTATAGGAGGTGGAAGAGGGTAATCTTGTCTCCATAGGGAAAAAAAAACTTTAGCCCTTAATTCAGTTGGGAAGGATCTCAACGGTTGGTTTAAAAAAGGCACCATGAACTGTCAAATTTGACAGTTCAAGGCTGCTTGAGTTGGCCTCTTTAGGCTAGCGTCGGGGTCGCTATAATGTTAATAGGTCTGAACGGATCATACTCAAGGATAGAGGGATGTTAGGTGACCATTTTGGTTCATGTGTTGTCAACTTTGGTGGACATATAAGGCATTAAATGCACCTGAAAAGGAGCCACCCAGGCAGCATTCTCGGGCAAAATCGGGGAAGACAATGAACAACGACCAGATGACGCGTCGTGTGGTTTTTTTTTAATGCAAAATGGCATCGTTTAGGTTTAAATTAGGGATTTTTGTCCAACTTTATTTTATTCCTTCAACTTTTAATTTTGTTCGATTGTACCCCTAATTGGCTCTAAACTTGTGATTTAGTGCAATTTTGCCCCTGCAGAACTTCAATTTGAACCCTGCATTTACGTGCCTCTTTCACTTTCGTCCTTGGTCTTAGATTTATGCGGTTTTATCCCTAATTGACCATTAAACTTTTAATTTCTTCAATTTCACCCCTGGTTTCAACCAATTAAACCCCTATAGTTTGACACCTTTTGCAGATTGGTCCTTAGCTATGAATTTTGTCAATTTGACCCCTAATTGACCTCAAAACTTTCATTTTCTTGCACTTTTGCCCTTAATTTCAATCAATTAACTTGGTAAAAATTAAATTTGGTCTCTTAAAATTCCAATTTTCTCAATTAAGCCCAAATTAGGCTCCCAAGCTTAAGTTTTCACCAACTAAGCCCCTAATAAAATTAATTTTACCCATTTAAAGTATAATTAAGTCCTTGCACTTAATTAAATCCTTCAATTGGACCTAAATTAATTTTTAAACATAATTAAAATTTAATTTGGCCCATGATTAAATCAAATTAGCCTATTAAAAATTTAATTATATCATTGGACTTAATTTTAAGCAACTTCATCCAATAATCATTTAATTTGACATTGAATTTACATATTTGTTTTTTATTTTTGGACATAATGGGGTACAATTAGGCCTTAAATTTTCTCTAAAATTGCAGCTGTATTCCCCAACCAACTTTCTCTACGTTACTAGCTTTTATTTTATTTTTTATATAAAAGAGTGAATTTTGGGGAATAACCTAAAATTGTGTTATGACATTGTTTATAAGTTCCTATTTCTCATTGAAATGCATGATATTATTGCTAGCATGAAGAAGGCTACTATATGTATAGTGTATTGATGATCTCATTCAATTTCTTTCTATATTGCTAATCCATCTTTTTTGGGGATAAATATAAGCATGATTATGTTAAAACATCATGCCTACCTTGTCTAGTTTATTTAAGAACATCATCAACTTTTATACGTGTGTATAAGATCAATAACAAATCAATAATTGTTTCTTAGGCAATGTTTGGGGCTTTATAGTTTTAACCCAATCATGAACATGATTTTATCCTTCAAAATTGGCTAGGATTGAGTATGTGTCTAATTGTAAATGCAAAAACAATATTATGAGAATTGATCACAATAGGTATCTTCTTTGCCATTCACATTATAAACCCCAATATAAAATTAGTGAATCATTACTATGTAGTGAAATTCTTAATGGAAAAATAATAATAAATATGCTATGATTATAGGTAAGGGTCTCCAGTGAGCTAGTTTAAAAATATATATTGATGAATTAAATAATAAAGTGGTATGCAAAAGTATTGGTTGGTGAGTTGTAAGCCTCATGATAAATTTCATAAATTCCAACTAGGGAGAAAATGATACATTAAAAGAAAATATTTGGTATGACTATGGGTTTAAATCCTTAGAAAAAATAAATTAAACTAGAACCTTGGATAAAATAAGAAATAGAATTGTGCATGGAAAATACTGACGGTCAAAGTTAAACTGAGCATAGTAGAGTAAATTGTAACAAAAAATAATAAAAATTAAGAATTTTTTTATAATTATGACTTGTAGAGGAAAGATATCAAGTGAATTAAAATAATTTCGGATGATATGATAAAAGATTCAGTGTAGGAAAAATATAAACGAGTGAGTGTTTTTACAAAAACTACTTAAGAAAGGTTAAAATAGTAGTAACTTTATAAATAAATGAAGAAAACTTTCTTCCCCATTAAAAAGGTATTAAAAAGGGTTGGTCATAAGATTAAAGGCAATAATTGCCTTGAAAAACTTATTCTCTTCTATTTTTTTTCTCCATTTCTTCAAGATGTAAATTAAAGGGGTTGTTCTTGGGGAGGAACTTATCTAAGGAAAACAACTAAGTTAGGAATTTAGAGAGAGAAAGGGAGGGAGGGAACAAAAGGAAGAAATACAAATTTAAAGAAACAGATGAAATTATGGAAGAAACTACATTCTAACTCACCAAATTGAGTTAATTTTTGTTAGATAAGATGAATTTGATGATTTTATTTCATTCAATTGAATTTTATAGAAAAAGGTTAAAAAAACCTTAAATGTTGTTTGTTAGGGTTTATTGATGTTTGTGGATATTGTAAGTTGTGGGATGAAATTATGATAAATAGATGCTTGAAATTGTTAAATTATAGATAAAATGAAAGAATTAAAGAATAAATTTTGGGTTTTTAACCTTTTTAGTGGCCACCTGTAAGTGTGATTTCGGGGGATTTGGGGAAATTTTGTAAATTGTGAGATTATATGTAAATTGATGTATATGTAGGCTTAATTAGTTGTAATTGAGATATAACATTAAATGATTGCATGCTTTACATATTAAAATAGGAGTTTTTGAAAGTTTGGGAATTGAATTTTGGAACATTAATATGGAAATGTTGAAGGAAAATGATGAAATGAAACAAAATTAAAAAAAAGAACATGATCTCCTTGCTTGCTAAGTGATCGACGATGTTTGAAAGTTGAGGATTTTTCTAATTGGGGGATAAATTGTTGAATTGATTTGTATATTGTCTGTTTGACATTGAAATTAACACGTTTGAGTAATGAATTATGGAAGTTATAAATAATTATGAATTTAATTGAAATTGGTTGAATAATTAATTTAAATAACTTTGGAAAATTTAGGAAGTCAATTGTTATTGTTTGTTTAATTTGTGTTATTTTTATACTTTGCATGATTGATAAAAACTTTAAATGAAGTTAGATTAAATTAGCATGTGAAATATAGAATTTAAGTATATAGGTTTGGAAAGAATTGGCATGTTGAGTTGGATTCATTTGATATGACTAAGTTATAATTCTCTATGAGTTTGAATTGAGCTATCAATGCTTGAATTAAAAAATAAAAGATTGAATTAATATTGTTGTATTTTTTTTTATTAATGTGGAAGTTCAGAAATTATATTTGTTATGAAATCTTGATATAAAAGGAAAATATAAATGTGTTGTACCTTATGGAAGAATAAAAAATCAAATTTTAATTGCAAATTATAGTGAGAAATAACTGAACAGTAAATTATGATAATTTAAATGTGTTGGAATTAAATGTGAATAATTATGAGTATGAGATGCTTTGATATGGACAAAATTGGTTAGTATGAAAGTTAACTTACGAGTTAAGATAGTGATTTATTGATAAAGATACCTATTTTTGAATTAGAAGGGGTATTCAAAGCTAAGACTTCAATATACTATTTGATAAGAGGATCAAGTAGATGATTATTTTTGATTAAATCAAGTCTTTCAAATTAGCAGGGACTAAATAAATAAAATTGAGTTGGCTATTTTGCGGGATTAAACCAACTGCAATAGTAAGATTATCTTATGTGATTAGACCGATCATGATGACATAATTATTTTATGTGATTATATTGACTTTAAGAACATGAATAAATTATGTGATTAGACTAACCATATAACATGATAAATATATAAAAATTAAATTGATCGTAATGATGGGACAAATATGTAGAATTTGAATTGACCGCAATAACAGGATTAATAGGTGATATCTAAATGTTGGGACAAACATGTAGAATTTGAATTGACCGGAATGATAGGATTAATATGTGATATCTAACTCGGTCGCAATAACAAGCCTATTATACTAGTATTTAGCTAATTGTAACAGTGAGGGGTATTATGTTTTGATGCATAAATCACGAGTATTTTAAAAGAAATAATGAATAAACAAACCAAGTTATGAGTAAATGTATCGAATAGGTTGATGAAACTACAGTCGAAGTAAAATATGAATTCAGTGCGTGGAATGTGGTTAATGAACTCATAGATGAGTTGAAGTACGAGTTGTAAATATTGAGCAGCATTAATATAAACTAGAATGACTGTCCGCACTCTGTTGCGGGCGATTTTAGGTTATGAATGAAAATGTGGTTTTTTTACCCGAACAAAAATAACATTCATGAAAAATAATAATTGTTAGGCAATGATAAAAAGAACTATAGCCAGGTATAGTATCAAAGGTTTGATAATATAGATAAAATTATAAACAACAACAAAATGCATATAAGTTGATAGATTGTTGGGCACTGAAAGGACAATGTTGTTTGCAAATTATATTAAAATTGCAGAGGCAGCAATTATCTTATTATTTTAGAAATCATAATCCAAGTCATTAGTAGAGAAATTGCTAGTGCTGGTAAGAAAATGAAATAAATTATGTCAAAAAAAGAGAGGAAAGGATGTGTGAAAGGGGTGTGCTACAGGCATGTGTAACATAAAATAACATAGAAGAATAACTTGTAAAATAAAAGAAAAAAAGTTTGCTATAATTTGATTTGATTTTTTAGCTAATGTTTTTTTTTTACATGTTAAATAGCTTCCAAAAAAATATTTTTGGTTTTTATGAAATTTAAGGTTGAAAATTCGGTCCATATTTATGAATTATATAAAGTTAAATGTGTGGATGAGGCAAGAAAATAAAAATTTAGCATATTTATTTTTTTACATATTTTATTATTACACATCTTATTTTTATCGTTACACTAATATGTGTTGACAAAATCAAATCACATGACCACTAATAAAGATAAGAAGAAAAAAAAACAAAGAACAACATAACAACCATTGACATAACATGAAAAAGCCTTAAATCCAAGATCACAAAGATCTGAATTGACAATGAACATAATTCCAACAAAGGCAAATTGACATAACCTAAAAGAACGTATTATGCAAGAAAAAAAATCAATAGCATAGTCAAAGCAAAGCAAGGTTGAAAGAAGAAGAAAAAGGTAATAAAATGAGGCCAGTGCGTAAAAAAATGAAGATGAAAAGGTAATAAATTGCATGCCAAATGATGATTAAAAACTCTTACTTTTAAATCAGAAAATGAAAACACATTCTGGTGAACCTATATAAGGCTTACCTAATCCTATCCTAAATCCATAATTAAATTTCATCTTTCATAACTGCATCATCACAACACCACCGTCAACCTCATGACAACCCACGCTAGCCTGCGGCATATCAAATCAGGAACAATCAAATATGTAATATTTTTTAAAATCCTTCAAATAAAAGACCAAATAAGTAACGCCAAACAGTTTTAAAATCATAAATTTCACATTACTTAATCAAAGACCATAAAATCTCAAACATCTAGCAGCGGACACCACAAACATACCTAGTTCCATCATCTTCTAACTGGGCCAAACTAACATACTCTCCATAATCACGTCTCGAACCGGAACTCGAATTCCCATCACTCCCAATCCCACCATCTCCTCCTTCTCCTCCTGTACTCCACACAAACATAAACCATATGCAACACGCATTGCAGCCCGTATCCTAAAATCCACAACCTCAAAGGCACACAGGAGAAGAACTAATGATAGAAAAGAAAAAAAAACAAACACATTGTAGTGTCCCTGCACTTTGCTGTTGGTGATCTTTGTTGGAAAGAAGTGATTGCTAGGTAATGATGAAGAGAATTGAAGCCAACTCTAGTATGAAAGGTTTGATAATATAGATTAAGTTATAAACAACATCAAAAATGAAAATAAGCTACCAGATTGTTGAGCACTTAAAGGACATTGTTGTTAGCAAATTATATCAAAATTACAAAGGCAGCAATCATGATAATATAGATTAAGTTACAAACAACATCAAAAGTGGAAATAAGCTGCCAGATTGCTGAGTAGTTAAAGGAGATCGTTGTTTGCAAATTATATCAAAATTACAGAGGTAGCAGTCATGTTCTTGGTATAGAAATCCAAATCCAAGTCATTTGTAGAGGAATTGCTAGTTTTCCTGCGATGCAAAGACAATAAAATAAATTATGTAAAGACAATAAATCCAAGTAATTGTTGTTTGTAATTTTGGACATGTTAAATAGCTTTCACAAAAATGTTTTTGGTTTTTTTGTTTTGTGTTATAGATGCAATTGAAGGTTGAGAATTTTGTCAACATTTATGCAGTAGATGAAGTTAAATGTGTGGATGAAGCAAGATATAATAATTGACCATGTTTTATTTTTTTTACATTATTGTATATATATTTTATGTAGTCATTATAAAACTTTTTTCAAAGCAATAAAAATCCTAAACTGAAAAGAAAAAAAAAACTTTTTTTCTCAAAGAACTCCAGCATCTCATTGTTGTGATTATTTCTTCAAGAAAGATGAAAGAGGGGAGCATTTGAAATCATGTGAGAAGAAACGAAACAAAAGTTTCTTGTGGCATTAAAACATAGTAAAGAAATTGAGTGCAGTGTATGCATGGATGATGTGCTTTCTAAGCCTACAGCACCTGAAAGAAGGATTGCAGTCTTGCCTGAATGTGGATCATCCATTGTGCATATCTTGTATCAGGAATTGGTGTCATGGTTCCCCAACCTCTGGGATGAGTTTAATTTAAAGCATTCAGCAAGAAAGTAACCATATTTGTTGTAATTGTTTAAGTAACATATGCACATATATAATTGTAATGATTTCTTCTTTATTTAAGTATTTATTGTGTGCACATAATAATTATCTTTTTTTTTAATATCATATTCTTGTTAATATACATATATCCTTTACTAATTCATTGGTTTTAATGAAAATTATTAATATTGATAAATATAAATTAGCCAAGGAATGATTTTTTCTCTTTTAAGAATTGTATTCAATGTTATAATTAGCATGTAAAGAAGAGAAGAACTCATCAATTATAGGTTGTGAAGTGAAGAGAAACAGGTAAATGTAAAATAATAAAAGACAAACAGAATTAGAAAATAAATAACAAATAAAAAGCATGTTGGACAAATTGGACAATGATTTATAAAAATGTGAGGTTAAAAATCAAACCTTTGAAGATGATGAGGATGTTGTCCGTTGTTTTTTTGAAGGTGGAAGTGCGTGATCAAATGTGTCGGATGTAGCTATGTTTCCCAAGTTTCCTTGGACTTCAATTGCTTTGTCATGCTCATCTTCAAGACTATTGTAATCAAAGGAGTCAAAGAGATGCATGACAGAAGCATCATAGGTTAAGAACCATCAAATTTAGCACGTGTCAAGGACAAAAAAAATGTAAAGAAAGTGTGGGGAAATGTAAACTTGCCTAAGTTGTTGTGTTGCAGCTTCAAAATCAAGTGCACGTTGTGCTTCACTGTTTATGCTTGTTTCCTTGTTTGGTGATATATTCTGAGGTGGTGTCTCCAAGGAATTAGGAGCAATGCTGAGTTGTGTGACAGTATTTTGTGGAGTTGATGGAGCTATGAGAACCTGTTTCATAGAGCTTAATGGAGTAGATGTCTTGGATGTAGCAGATGATTTAGGTTCTGGAGTTGGTGTTTCTAAAGGATGGATGTTCTTATTTGTGGTGTCGTCAAAGATATTAGTAATGATAACCTCACATCTGTTGGTGATGGATCTGAAAGCACCAAATCGAAGCTGAAAAATCATGCTTTTGTTCAACTTTGTTGCCATGGCAGGAGGAAGAACTGAGGGATCAATAAATTTTTTATCATAGACATAATGGTGGGCTGATGATCCAAAAAAGTTCTCCGCAGTTTTCCCAAATAGAAGAAAATTAGTGACATCTTCTTCATCGGTAACAATGCATTCTAAGCGAAACCTATAATATAAAATTGATGACATGTTCATTAATAAGAAGTTTATGATAATGTATCCGAGGAATATTATTTTTTAATTTAACAACTTAATATTGCTTTATTTGTGAAATTAGATGAGTTACCATGGAACTGGAAGAGAGGTGATAGCATCATAATCCATGCACGTGTAATTGTTTTCGCCCCCACTAAGTTTTTTGTTGCATTTTGGACAGCTTGGATACCACCAACCATTGGGGAAATCAAAGTCAACAATCGAAGCTTGACAGGTGAATCTTAGATGCTGGTAATGGAAAGGAAATATATGTTTCAGGAGTGTGGTTAAATGAAATTTAAAAAAACTAATTATATGAATAAGGTAAAGCTTGTTATCAAAGCTAATAATAAAATGGTATAAAAAATAACCTTGTGCTTATAAAGATTTATGCAAAGAATCTCATGTATTGTTCTCCTATTTTCTTTGATTTGTTCCTCTATCGATAAAACAACATTCGATGATGAAGGGAGTTGTTGTATTTCAACGGGTAGTTGTGCAAAGCTGTGTGTACAATCGATTAAAAAATATGGTGAAAAAATAATTAGTTAGAAAAAAATTGATAATGGTAAAGCATAAGAGAGATGGTTGATGTTGGAATAACTTACAAATGTTTATATGCTAAGCATTCTGGTATGTCCGGATTGAAGTACCAAAGAGAGGTGGCTGTACTGTTAAGATTTGGTTTTCCTTGTGAACAAAAGAGTTTTTTGTAATAAAATGAAAGGGGAATTAGTTGGATCAGAATGACAACAAAAATCTTTAAAAAAAAATTATTTTTTAAAAAAAATTAAATGGAAGTTAAAATTACCCTTAAATTATGTGACACGAAATCCAGCAAACGCAATGATAACCGAAGATGGTAGGTTATGAAGAGCGAGTTCATCAAAATCTCTGGCACTATCACCCCAAAGAGTTATGCGAAGCTCCTCACCACTTTGAAAGAAAATACAAAACAAATTGGATCAATAAGCTTGATAAAAATAAGGTAATTTGCATTTAATTTTTCAACTCACCGAATGTTCTCAAGCATGAATTCTCTCTTATTTTCGAGCGTCTGTCCACGAACCATAACTTGTTCAAGTGGCTGCAATGCTTTAAGTCTTCCAAG
>Ga0325400_1006902_pt1 | contig 10828 bp, 7 predicted proteins | sample PopdelMetagenome_2_FD_205662 | JGI IMG/M metagenome (GOLD analysis project Ga0325400, IMG submission 205662) | Populus deltoides microbial communities from Bellville, Georgia, United States - Xylem-PdKOR-R1 | ecosystem: Host-associated > Plants > Phyllosphere > Stem > Wood/Secondary xylem...
ATAATCTTTATCCACTTTCTTGCGCAGGAAATTGACGTACACATCAATAACGTTCGTGCCGGTATCAAAGTGAATATCCCACACTTTTTCGGCAATGTCAACGCGGGAAACCACGCGACCTCGGTTGCGCATGAGGTATTCCAGTAACCCAAATTCTTTAGCGGTCAGTTCAATGCGTTTGCTGCCCCGGCGCGCAATCCGTTCGTTGAGGTCCAGCTCCAGATCGGCCACCTTCAGGATATTGTTTTGCGGGCCGCCATCGATGCTCCGTTTGCTCAGCGCCCGTAAGCGCGCCAGTAATTCCCGGAACTCGAAGGGTTTGACGAGGTAGTCATCCGCGCCAGCTTCGAAACCAGCCACTTTATCATCGAGCGAACCCATCGCCGTCAGCATAAGAATGGGGGTTTTAATCTGCTCCGTCCGCAGCGATTGAGCCAGATCAAAGCCGTTCATTTTAGGGACATTAACGTCCAGTACAATTACGTCGTAGGTACTGCTCAGCGCCATGTTTCGCCCAATCTGTCCGTCGAAGGCAACATCTACTTCACAGGATTGTTCTTCCAGGCCTTTTTTAACGAAAGAGGCTAGCTTGGGCTCATCTTCAACTACCAGAATTTTCATGCCGTAAAAGGGGTGTATTAGACTAACATTAACCTGTCCTGTTATTGCTTTTGCTGCTAACAGAAGGAACTGGCAATCGGCTAGTGTTTCGCAGTTAGTTCTATAAACAGAATAAACCGGCGTACAGGGCCGGCCCAGTCTCTCCAGTATATTAAACGAACTGGCGAACGAAAATTATAGCTTGTTGACAGCTTTCGTTGGGTTAGTAACAAAAAGGGGGCCAAACCCGTCAAATAAGGCATTGAGTAAACCTACTTATAGCACTAATTAGTCAAAAATCAACTTTTTTCATTAAAATTTGATGAATACAAAGTTAAAAGGGGGTTAATTCACCTCGATAGCTTAAAACAAAAAAGCTACCCAGAATGCTTCTCCAGGTAGCTTTTTCATCCTATCCACACCATTTCAAAGCTAGAATGACCAGCCTTGACGTTCAACCTTCCCTTTGTAAGTTGGACCAGTGATCTGGCCACGCATCAACATCGGAAATTTGATGATTCAAAAGTACAGACCCCGTATTAAAAAGGGGTTAAAGACGAGTTAAAATGAGGTGAAAGAAACGGTGACCTCCGTACGGTGCTCACGGTTACCCCGTTATAATTTTTCCATCAACCGATCTACTTTCTGGTGAAGTGTCCGGATTTCGGCCTCTGATTTAAGGTTTATCACGTAATCCTGCTGCGCCCGTTCCCGGTCGCGGTCTTCCTGTCTGTTCTGACTCATCATAATAACCGGTGCCTGCAGAGCAGCGAGGCAGGAGAGAAGCAGGTTCAGCAGAATAAAGGGATAGGGATCAAAGCCTTTTTCGTGGAACAGGATGGCATTAATCGCCATCCAGACGACCAGGAAGAACAGAAACGAAAGAATAAACGTCCAGCTACCACCAAAGTCGGCGATTTTGTCGGCCAGTTTCTCCCCGAACGTCAGCTGTTCATCAATGGCGTTCGGATCGGGAATAGCGCTTGTTGATAACTCAATGGCAGGCGCCTGCTCCAGACGGTTGATGGTCCGGTCGATATACGTCATCAACAAATTGTGGGAGATGTATTCACTTTCCAGAAAGTCTGGGAAGTCTTTCTGAATTTCTTTTAATAACTGCGGATGAAGGGCGTCCCCTTTTACGGTGCAGTCGATCGCGAAATTTTCGCCCGATATTTTGCAAAGGACCTTTTCCATGTTTTTCCAGTCGGTATTCGGTGAATGATAAATTTAAGCGGCAGGGCAACAAAAAAGCTATCTGGAAAGAACCAGATAGCTTTTCGTCAGTATCCACACTTTTTGAAAACACGCACGGGAACCCCCGCGCAACTATTAGCTTCTATTCCACGTCGAAACAATGGAATGGTAAACGTCAACTTTTGATCTAAACCGACTGGGTGACGTATCGTCACCGCGTAATCGATTGCTGATAAGTCAGTCAAAACCTGAGCAAAAATACTTAAAATTTAAGACAGCGCAAATTTCTTGCGGTAGAATGCATAAAATATCAGCGGAAAGACCAGCAGCGTCAGGACCGTAGCAGTAATCAGCCCGCCGATGACCACAATAGCCAGTGGTTTGGACGTTTCCGAACCGATGCCTGTCGATATGGCGGCCGGAATCAGACCAATAGCGGCCATCATCGCCGTCATGACCACGGGGCGAACGCGCGACAAAACTCCCTGGTAAATCGATTCATTCAGCGATAACCGGTTGTGCAGGTTTTTCTTGAAAACCGAGATCAGGATCACCCCATTCTGAATGCAGATACCAAAGAGGGCAATAAAGCCAATACCGGCTGATATACTGAAGTTTACGTGCGTAATCAGCAGGGCCGCAATACCACCGATAATGGCAAAGGGCACGTTCAGCAGGACCAGACCCGCATCTTTCACGTTGCCAAACAAGACGAACAGAATAAAGAAAATACCCAGTAAACTGATTGGCACCACCTGTTCCAGTCGGAGGGTTGCGCGTTGCTGGTTTTCAAAATCACCCGCCCATTTGATAGTGTAGCCCTGCGGAAACTTCACCTTAGCACCTACTTTCTGCTGCGCTTCGTTGATGGCGCTACCCATGTCGCGGCCCCGCACGGAGAACTTAACGGCAATGAATCGCTGGTTGCCTTCCCGGAAAATAAGCACCGGGCCCGTCTGAGTATAAACCCGGGCAATTTCTTTAATCGGAATCTGCGTGCCGTTTTGCGTAGGGACCATCAGATGGCTGATCTCGGCTTCTGTTTTACGGAACAACTGCTCGTAGCGAATCCGGAGGTCAAACTTGCGTTCGCCCTCGTAGATCTCCGTGGCCGCCTTACCGCCGATCGCCATCTCAACCACCGCCTGGGCGTCTGCTTTATCCACGCCGTAGACGGCTAGTTTCCGCTCGTCCAGTTCGATCCGCATCTCGGGCTGACCAAGGTTTTTAATGACCCCCAGGTCTTCGATGCCTTCGACGGTTCTCAACTGCTTGTAAACCTCGTCGGCTTTCTTTTCCAGGGTGGGCAGGTCTTGGCCGTAAATCTTAACGGCGATGGAGCCTTTAACCCCCGAAACAGCTTCGGCCACGTTATCCATGATCGGCTGCGAGAAACCAAAGCTAATGCCGGGGAAAACCTTTAGCTTTTCTTGCATCTGCCCGATCAGCTGCTCTTTCGTGATGTCACGTTTCCATTCTTCTTTCGGATAGATGTCCACGAGAAACTCTACGTTATAAAAGCCGGTCGGGTCGGTTCCGTCGTTTGGCCGTCCTGTTTGCGAGATAACGCCCTTGACTTCGGGAAAGTCCTCAAAAATATGCCGCATCTGCGTCGTCAGATTAACCGATTCAGGCAGCGATATGCTCATCGGCATACTGGCCCGGACATAAATCGACCCTTCATTCAGTTCAGGCAGGAACTCCGTGCCCAGAAACTTGAAGCTCGACAGACCCAAAAGGACGATCAGCGTTGCGGCCAGCAGACTGGCGCGTTTGTGGGCGTACGTAAAGCTAAACGCTTTGATGGTGCCCCTGGTGATGAACTGCACGAATGGATTGTGCTTCTCACGAACGTTCTTTTTGAGCAGAATACTCGCCATCACGGGCACCAGCGTCAGCGTAAAGATAAGCGCACCCAGCAGGGCAAAACCGAGCGTCCAGGCCAGCGGAGAGAACATCTTGCCTTCTACTTTCTGGAACGAGAAAATAGGAATCAGACAGGTAATAATGATCAGCTTGGAGAAGAAAATCGCTTTGCCCATCTCCGTGCCGGTTCTCCGCAAAATACCCAGTTTCGCCAGCTTGTTGAATTTCGCCATGCCGTTTTCGTGGGCCACTTCGTCGAGGGTTACAAAGATCCCTTCAACCATCACCACCGCGCCGTCGACAATAATCCCGAAGTCGATGGCGCCCATTGACAACAGGTTGGCCGACATGCCGCGCAGGCGCAGACAGATAAACGCAAACAGCAGCGCCAGCGGAATAATGATGGAGACGGTAATCGTCGTCCGCCAGTCGGCCATGAACAGAAAGACGATAACGGTTACGAAAACAATTCCTTCGATCAGGTTGTGGGTTACCGTGTGCGTCGCAAAGTGAATGAGTGTTTCGCGGTTATAGAACGTATTGATTTTAACGTCCGACGGCAGAATGCTCGCGTTCAGTTCGTCAATTTTTTCCTTAACCCGTTCGATCACCTCGCTCGGGTTTTCGCCCTTGCGCATAACGATAATACATTCAACCACGTCATTTTCTTTGTCGCGGCCCGCCTGACCCAGCCGGGGCAACGCCGACTCCGACACCCGGGCGACATTGCGCACCATGATGGGTGTACCATTGACGTTTTTGATGATGATATTCTGAATATCCTGACTGTTGTTCAGCAAACCAATTCCCCGAACAACGTAGGCTTCGGAGTTCTTCTCAATCACGTCGCCCCCCACGTTGACGTTGGAGTTGGCAACGGCCTGATAAAGTTGCAGTGGAGTAATGCCGTAGCTCAGCAGTCGGCGCGGATCAACGCTGATTTCGTAGGTTTTAATCTCCCCGCCGAAGCTCACGACATCAGCCACGCCGGGAACGCTTTTCAGCTGGCGCTCAATCACCCAGTCCTGCAGCGTTTTCAACTGGCGAACCGTCCGGGTCGAACTTTCGAGCGTGTAACGGACAATCTCGCCCGTGGGACCGTAGGGCGGCTGAATTTCCGGTCTAACGCCATCGGGCAGATCGACGTTGCTGAGGAGGTTGTTCACCTGCTGGCGCGCGAAAGTGTCGTCTACGCCATCCTCGAACAGCACTTTGATAACCGAAAGGCCAAACAGCGTTGTCGAACGAATATCGGTCTTTTTCTGAACGGAGTTTAAGCCGATTTCAACCGGAATTGTAACAAACTTTTCAATCTCCTCCGCACTTCGTCCCGGCCATTGGGTAATGAGCGTGATCTGTGTATTGGTTACATCCGGAAAGGCTTCGATGGGCGTATTCTGGTAACTGATAAAACCCGCTACGGCCGCCAGCGCGGTCAGGAAAAAGATAAAGAACTTGTTTTTAAGGGAAAACGATAAAATACTTTTGATGAATTTATTCATGGAAGTACACGGGCAGGTGGGCTGCCCATGCGAGAAAATTTTTGACAGTTCATAAAAACACCAGAAGTAACAGGCAATTCCGGTAAGCAGGAAGTATGTATCACCGGACGGCCTGTTACTGATACCTTAACTACCCAGCGCGTTATAGATTAGCAACTGGTTCTGAGTAACAATACGCTCACCGGGCTTGATGCCGTTGCTGACGTAGGTACGGTCACCGACGGTTTTGAAGATATCAATCTCCCGGACAACAGGTTCGCCTTTCGTCGTAACCACGACCACAAAGTTGCGGCTCTTGTCGAAGACCACGGCCTGCGATGGAATGGCAATGCGCTCATCATGTCCGGCGTATTCTACGTTTACATTGGCAAACATTTCCGGCTTCAGAGTGTAGTCGGCGTTGGTCAGCGTGATGCGTACTTTCATCGTTTTACTATCCGGGTCAAGCACGTTAAAGATCTTGTCGACCCGACCCGTAAAGGGACGGTCCGGATAGGAGAGCGTCGTGATTTTAGCCTGATAGCCGACCTGAATATGGGACAGATCGGATTCGTAGACGTTAGCCAGCACCCAGACCTGATCCAGGTTGGAGATAGTAAACAAATTCTCCGGGTCATCGGAGCGCATTTCCATACCCTGGGATGCGTTCTTTTCAACGACAAATCCGCTCACCGGAGCCCGTACAATATACTGGGAACCCGTGCCCCCCAGGATGCTGCGCCGTTCGTTCACGCGCTTTACTTCGCCCTTGGCCGCTTCGAGTTGCTGACGGGCCGTCATGACTTCGCGCTGGGAAGTAAAACCGGACTGCGACATATCTTCGGCGACCTGCATATTTTTCTGCGCTACCGACAGCTGGCCTTTGGCTGCGATGGATTGTTGTTCAAGATCGGCCAGGTCACCCGAACGGATGACGGCCAAAACCTGACCTTTCTGCACGTAATCGCCCAGGTCGGCTTTCACGACCTCGATGTGGCCGCCAACCAGCGGAAACACTTTAACCACTTTATCCTGATTGAAAGTAACCTTACCCGTTAAATCCAGCTGGTTGTTGACGGGAGCCAGACGCGCCGTATCAATTCGGGCAGATGCCAGAAGATTGACGTGCTGGGTGGACTGCTGTACATCGCCCGACTCCGAACTGGCGGATGAGTGGCATCCGACCAGACCAGCGCTCAGGAGAATCGCCGTAGTCAGAACTGTACCCAGAGAAGCAACGGGTTTAAGCGCCGTAGACCTCAGCCGATACAGGCAATGGTTGACGAATTGCGGAGTTTTCATTGTTTTATTTGGCAAAGGATTATAAGTGCGTTCGACCGCAATGAGTAGAGAAGCGTTGGTAATGCCCATTAAGGTTAACTACATCGCAAACGGATAGCGGAGACAGGCAGAAGAGCTGCAAAAAGCGGGTTCGTAACCCCGGAACGGCAAGGAGACTGGCCGGTTAGAAGCCTAACGAGCGTATCCACGATTCCCAACAGTAAACTACCCTGAAAGAAAGACTGATACGACCGGTTCATTGAACAGTTGTGGACTGAGGTTACAGATACCCGCACACGCAGATTTCTATACAAATGTGCGTATAGGTGATTAAAGGCCTATTAAACGTCCATTAAAACCCCGTTAAAAACCAAATTTGTCGGTGGGCGGCAGGCAACAAAAAAGGCAGGTCAACCATCTACTAACTAGATGGTTGACCTGCCTTTTGACTCGTTGAGTAAATCAGAAAGAGGCTTGGTAGCCCTGTATTTTTACTTAGTCAAGTTTGATAGACTGACGAGTCGACTCAACACCTTGTTCAGTTTTGTTCGCCAAATTATCTACTTGGTTGTTATATTGATCTTTGTACTCTTCTTTCTTCTGTGCAGACTGGTTATTCAATTGGTTAACCTGATCCTGAACTTTAGTTGTCCAGTCGTTAACCTGTGATTTCACCTGATCTACCTGCGTTTTTACCTGATCAACGCCTTTACCCCACTGATCCTGCAGGTCTTTAGTACGTTTGTTGGTCTCGTCCTGAATCCATTGACGGCTTTCACGACCTGTTTTAGGAGCGGTTAAAATACCGGCGGCTACGCCCGTAAGGAATCCTAAAAGAAAATCTCTTGTGCTTCTCATAATGACAGTGTATTTAGGGTTATAACTTCGGTACCCGAAAAAGGTTATTAATATTTTGATTTGCGCTCGGCGCTCTCGATACCATTGTGTGCCTTTGACGAAATCGTTTCAACGGCATCGTTATATTGGGATTTTACGTTATCCCGGGTGTCTTCATATTGCTTGCGAATCCCTTCAAATCCAGTAGAGATGGTGTCCTGCAGATCTTTCAGGAACTTGTCCGTATCACCGGATACTTTCTTACGTGTGTCTTTACCACTACGCGGTGCTAATAATACGCCTACTACTGCTCCTGCCAGTAAGGCAACGACGAAACCACTGAAGTTCGATTTCATGCTATCAAACATTTTGGGTGAGAAAAAGGCCGCCCTCTGGCGGGTATACTAACTAGCGAGAAAAATTCATACCACATTTAGAGCGGTTAACTATCTTTGTTATATAAGTAATTGATTTGAAGTTAGTTAACCATGTGGCATGATGAGGCTGTCATGCCTAAACAGTGGAAGAAGTGAGGAACAAAATCTACAAAATGTAGAAGAGACGATTCGTTAAGCGAAGAGATCTCTTTTGGGTATGGAAAACAAAAAATCCCTGCATTCAACTTGATGCAGGGATTCCGTACCCACCGTAACTTGTACTTAACCTAAAATGGAACCACCTAAACCTAAATGTACCACTTTATATCGTTAATAAGTTGGTCGCTCTGTTTACCACTTTGGGCTGAAAACACGCTACTTTATAGACCAATCTTACTTATTATTTCAATTAAATCGTTTCACAAACTCCGGTTACAACTTTATGATTTTTCCGGCTTCTGTTCAATAAGAGTCTTCGCAAATTCGTAGCAAAGACACCTTACTTTGTCAGGCGAATAACTAGACAATGCATCTTGCAACTCGCTTTCACTGTGTTTTGTTGAAAAATTTATGCCAACAAGAAAAGGAAGGTCTGTAAGGGGGTAAAAAGGCTTTAGTTATTAAAAAAGTTGAATGTAATATTGTTATTGTTATAAAAATTTAGAAAATAATTTAAACAGATTGGGGAATGATTGTGGAATTTAATCTACATATTATTCTACAACTGTAGAAATAAAGCACAACCAGTGCGGTCACAGTAACTAAGTTTGTGCCGAAGGTAAGAGTTGAAGTGGTATTTTTTACACATTGATTCTATTATTTCGTGGTAAACACGGTCATTTAACCAGGCAAATAAAATTAGGCACACAATTTATAGTATAGCTCCTCAGCTTAATACGAAAATAAATGGACAGTTATCGTGGATAGACTGAGGGGCTGGCAAACCGGCGATTACCACCATCCGGTTAAAATGAATATGAATAATACAAAAAGGGTTCTCATCGTAGACGACGAAGCTGACATTTGCTTACTGCTCTCTGGTTTGCTACAACGGATGGGCTATTTTCCTACCTGCGCTAATTTTTTGGAAGAAGGCCGGCAGCGTCTTGCTCAGCAGAGTTACGATGCCGTTTTTCTGGATTTAAGTTTACCCGACGGAGTTGGATTTGAACTCCTGGCTCACATCCGCACCAATGCGACCGACACAAAGGTAATTATGATCAGTGCCTTTGATGGAATGGCCGAACGTAAAAGAGCTTCTCAGGAGGGCGCCGATTATTTTATCGGTAAGCCTTTTAACCGAAAGACCATTGAACAGGCTTTACAATATATCCAAGTTTAAGTAAATTTGTTAGTACCTTTGGGCGTTGTGGCTGTGTATCTATGGAAAGAATCCTGATTGTTGACGATAATACGGATATATGCCTGCTGCTGGAGCGTTTTCTATCAAAACAAGGATATAAAACGGCTTCGGTAACGCGAGGTGAAGAGGCCTTGGCATTGTTGCGAAAGGATTCTTTTGAGTTAGTTATTTGTGATTTTAAATTGCCCGATATTGATGGGCTTGAACTTCTCCGCCGGATTAAAGTACTGAATCCTACGACGGCGGTGATTATAATTACGGGGTATTCAGATGTTCGGATGGCCGTTCAGACGGTCAAACATGGCGCGTATGATTACGTGACCAAACCACTGTATCCCGACGAAATTCTGTATACGATCAAAGGAGCGCTCGACCGACGGTTGCAATCGCTGAACGAACCGGCCGCCGACGAAGAGTCAGATGTGCCGGTGGCTGCTCCGGTCGCTAAACCCATCGCGCGTACTCCTAAATCGGCAACGACCGTTAGCGGGGGGAAGCGCTTTATCTTTGGCAAAAGCCGTTCGGCTGAAATGCTGCAAAAGCATATTGACCTTATTGCGCCGACGAACATGTCCGTTATCATTACCGGTGAAACGGGAACGGGTAAAGAGTTCGTTGCGAATGCCATTCACCAGAAGAGCAAACGGGCGGGTCGTCCGTTCGTTGCGATTGACTGCGGTGCCTTATCGAAAGAACTGGCGGGCAGCGAGCTATTCGGTCACGTGAAGGGAGCATTTACGGGTGCCCTTTCCGACAAAGTGGGTAGCTTCGAGGTAGCCAATGGTGGAACGCTCTTCCTGGATGAGATTGGTAACCTCTCCTACGAAAACCAGATTAAACTGCTCCGGGTACTGCAGGAACGTAAGATCCGCCGGATTGGCAGTAACACTGATATTGTCGTTGACGTACGAATTTTGGTCGCCACCAACGAAGATCTGCGGGAAGCAGTGCGCCAGGGTCGTTTCCGGGAAGATATTTTTCACCGGCTGGACGAATTCCGGATTGAACTGACGGCGTTGCGGGATCGCAAATCCGACATCCTAATCTTTGCCGAGCATTTCCTGGGCATTGCCAACGATCAGCTCGAAAAGAATGTGCTCGACTTTGATGATGAAGTCAAGGACAAGCTGAAAGAATACTACTGGCACGGTAACCTGCGCGAATTGCAGAACGTGGTTAAACGGGCCGTCCTGCTGGCACAAAGCGATTACATCACGCTCGAATGTCTGCCCTACGAAATCATTGCCCCAGCTTACCTGACGGAAGAGCCGGGACCGGCGGTAGCGACGGCTACCCCAGCCAGCAACCTGAAATCTGTTTCCGAAAACGCCGAGCGGGCAGCGATCATCAAGGTACTCGAAAAAACCGGGTACAATAAAACGAAGGCTGCAGAAGTGCTTAATATTGACCGCAAGACGCTTTATAATAAGCTCAAGGCCTACGACATTCATCTTTAATTCCTGCGCGGTTAGTAGCGTATAAGACCCTGAAACGGTCAAGCCTTACCGCCCGCCGTTTTGCTACAAGCCGGTGTTAAAGGAAACGCCTTTAGAGTAACTTCCGTTGATTTTAGACTTAACCGTTAAGGGTATGCCTGGATTGTTTCCGACCAAAGCGTTAGGAACATCCCGGGCCTGCTTTTGCTGTGCCCGGTCTGCGCCGGAAAGTGCTGTATTTGTTGGAATAAAAGTTAATAATGAGTAATTAACGGACCGTTTAGCGAGGCCCATTCGAGTAGCCCGTAAAACGCTTTGGGACTTAATTGCTTCTATTTAGTTTATTAGTACAGACAGGCAGGAATATATCTGGTTAAAGATAAGAGAAGC
>Ga0325400_1006903_pt1 | contig 10827 bp, 2 predicted proteins | sample PopdelMetagenome_2_FD_205662 | JGI IMG/M metagenome (GOLD analysis project Ga0325400, IMG submission 205662) | Populus deltoides microbial communities from Bellville, Georgia, United States - Xylem-PdKOR-R1 | ecosystem: Host-associated > Plants > Phyllosphere > Stem > Wood/Secondary xylem...
ATTATAGTCCAGGAGGATTTTTCCTCACTCTTGCTAGGGTCCTTGACTCGCTTCTGCTTGAAAGCAAAGAAATAAAGAATAAGAGAGCAAGCAAATACTGTACCTATGGAACCTCCAACGATGCCTACAACCATAATTATTGATGATCTTTTGCCCGTTCTTCTCTCTGGATGTTGTTCTGCTGGTGGAGGAGCCACTGTTGGCTCAGGGTTGAATCCTGCAAGATTTCCGTCTGTTCTATTCAGCTTGAATATTTCCAAGCCATTCAAGATTGCATCAGCATAAGCAGGTTTCAGTTCCAAGTTAGGGTGTAGTTGGAGCCACAAGTCCTGCTTGCTCTGGCTCCCTGGAGGGACCAGCACGATGTAGTCTTTGTAAACTGGAATGCCGTTGCCACCGCTCATATGGATCACATCTGCATCATACTCTGCTGTTTGATTGTTGATGAATATTAAAAATATCTGTTGATTTACATTTATGAACTCCTTTCGAGTCTCACAAAAGTGGAGTCTAAGGAGATAAAGGAAACCAGCATCAACTGGGAAGATCCATGTGAGATTGTAATTCATGTTAAGACGTGGTTCAGGACCCATTGAACGCATAGTACTATATACCATAACAGGTGCGGAGTAAGCTGGCGTTTTGGTTGTGTACTTTATCTTAACGCCTGGGAGATATGGAGCGTTTCCAGCTTGTCCAATGAGATACTCTAAATCTTGATTCCATGTCCTGTACATGCCAGTATCTCCTGTGCTGCCGATATCTTGCCCCCCAACATTCAGTCGATAAACTGTCTCAAGCGCAGTTGTGTTATCCAGAAAGGTGTGGACATCGAGGCCCACATAGGTCAGTGGATTATCATGGCCACGAGCATAGAAGCTGTCTGGCATGGAAACGATTTCGATACCATTAATGAAGGCAAAAGATGCTGGAGACGGAATGAAGGTTAATTCAAGCTTCTGGTTGTCCCACACGGTGATGATGAACTCTTTGGTGAAGGAGTCCACTGGAGGTATTATAGCAGAAACTGTAAGAGAGGCACTAAAGTTGTTTAGTAGCTCGTAGTCATTGGCACTAAGCGAGAAATAGGATGTGGATATATCAAGATTTGAGTAAGAAGCTGGATAAAAGTAGAGACGCACAAATTTTGGGCCAGGCAAGACTGGAAATGTGTAAGTGAATTTAGAGTGAAAAATACGGGCTGTCATGTATGGGACTTGGTTGACAGAGGGGTCTTGATTGGAGGCTTCAAACACAGATGAGGCTTCTGGGGGGTTAGAGGCAGCAAACTTAGACCGGGAATCACCATCCCAACTGCGACCATCTGGAGATGACAAATTAGAGGATTCACCACAGTTAAGGAGTATTAGATCAGTGGGCATGTATGGCCTGTATGGCATCAAGTAATCTTCAGTAGCAGTAACATAGAGGAAGAGATGGAGGGGAGGGAGAAGGTAGAGAGCGATGAAGATGGACATTATGCTATTTCTTTTGTGGAATAAGTTGGAGTAAGAAAACCTATGCATTAAATGCAAAGATTTTGATTTAAGGGAAGATGATCAGTGGTGTTTTTGTCTCCATACAGTAGCTTATTTGCTCAAGTTGAGAATAATCCAATAATATATTTGAAGCCCTTCGGAGAAGAAAATTCGACGATATGGCTAATGGGACAAATTGGTCGCTGTACTTGGTCAGCTTTGGATGGCTACTTCCCGTTGTGTGGTTCTGAGTTCCGCAATAAAGCTGCCATGAACAATCTAAATATTTCAACAAAGGATCGACCTCTTCCTTTTTGGTTCATGAGTGTGCCTTTTCGGGCTGAGCTTATAACCAAAAATCTTCTCATCTGGTATAGTAATCGCTTACTACAAAACTTGGTGGTAATGAGAAATCTTTCTTCCCATTAATCGAAGAATAATGGATTTACCTCTCGACATACTTGATGCCGAATAAAATCAATAGCACCAGTGAAGAAGAGGCAAGCTGTCCTCTCTTCCCTGGAGATGGCAATTTGTTCTCTCTCATCCTGTTAAGCTTGATTTCCTTACATGAGGGGAAACTGAATGGAGTTCTCGGTGGATGAAAAATAATTGGAATAATAAATGAAATGAAATTGAGTTTCATTGTTGAAAAAATCATGCTGAAATCACTTCAATCCTAAGGAAAATCCAAGTCTTCTACATTGAACAGGTCTAGCAAATGTTCTTATCTTGTACAAACAGGACACCTTAAGCAAACCTGTGAACATTCCAAGATCTTTTTTTCAACTTCATAGCTTGCAATAGATTAAGGAAGCTTCGCCATTAATTAGTGCACGAGAAAGACAATCACTAGATATCGTATCAACATAGCAATTGCTTGCTATTTTCTTCAATTGTAAATCATCATAAAGTATATACAAATTTTATTGTTATACTCATCGGAATCATGAGTAAAAAGAAAGAAGGGTTCAGACAGTCACCCTACACGGAGAGCAAACTGATCCACCCATCTTGGTGGAGCTCACATAGACGGATTGGGTCACCTTGCGCTTAATGGGTCGCTATTCAAATCGAAACCCACGCAGACAGATAAAGAACTGACCCCTTTGTCCCCTCTTCCTCGATCAACTACCATGTTTGCACCGATTGTAGCAAGTGCGAGGCCGAGAGTTACCATTGATCGGTTTTGCACAGTTGCCATATATTTGTGCATTGCAAATTGGTTGTCGTTCTAAACTCCTATAGTTAATATAGTTACCCTGAGAGGCCAGTAGTCTCTGATGCACTTCAGATTCCATATAGAACTCCTCTTCATTACCTTCACCGATTGTGGCATTGAAAATTGGACTCGAGTTTGCTTTCAGGAAAGGCAGCTGCAGAAGCAGATGTGATCACCGAAACCAGCAAGATAGTTAAAGAGAGCCACCAGAGGAATTCAATACTTACGTTAGGCCTCATCTCTTTCTGTCTGTACCCTTCTGTTACAGAGTTTGAAGAGCACTAAATAAACGTCACTGCTAAGAAGGCTTCAAACTCTGGATATGGAGTGAAAGGCTGGCTTTTTTCTATGATGTATACTGTTAAAGAATTATCTCAATCCAATAACTTAAACTGTTAGGTGAGATCTCAAAATATAATTTATATTATTTAAAAATATTTGACAAAACATCCATATATATATATATATATATATATATATATATAATCTGGATTTTCGTTAATTCATCCCAATCCGAACTTGATATTTCATGTAAGGCTTCTTGGAGTTTTTTCTTCTATTCTGACTTTGAGCTTGATGATGCAAGGTTTTCTTGAATTCAACTTTTAGTGGTGAGAAACGTAAATTGCCTTCTTGAGATAGAGTTGATGGGGATGCTTGCAGCTATGGAATTTGATGAGATTATAGCCAAGCATGCACAACTTTAGAACAAGCTTGAGCTTCTCTAAATTTGGGTCCACTATTTTACTTTGATTTTTCTCATAAGATCTAAAAAGTAACCAATATCTTCATCTACATCATTCATTATAATGGAGTCCCAAGATAGCATGAGACACCAAAGGTTGAGATGAAATAAAAAGAGGCAGGAATTGAATTCAAAGGTATTTTTGCTGTAAACAATTCCAATCCTTTGTATGATTTTTTAGGGAGAATCTTACTTATTGAAGAAAAATATTGCCATCAATTGCTTGAGAACTAAGTTGGAAAATTCTTTGGAAAATATTTTATCAAAATAGATGAACGATTAACGGTCATAGGTTTTTTTTTTTTAAAATAAAATAAACCAAACTTGTTGATAATCAAAATATCTGGATCTTTAAAGTTGGTAGTTTTGAGAAAATCTTTCAAAAGGTGTACGGGTTTTGATTCATGTCTTGAAAGGTTAAAACCTTTTGAATTTTTATTTTTGAAAAAACAAGATTGTTTACATCTTGATTATGAGTTATTTCAACAAATTCAATATCAATCAGAATAAACTCATAGAATTGACTTGTTTTCAACATATTTTCACAGCCAATGACCAATCCGCAAAAGGCGACGAACTATAGGGGCTTGATTGACAAAAACCTGGGGTGAAATTAAAGAAATTTAAAGTTTGATGGTCAATTAGAGGCCATATCGCATAAATCCAAGATCAAGGATCACATTAAAAAAAAAGCGCTTAAATACAGGGCTTCTGTTGAAGTTTGTCTGGGGGAAAAATTGCATAAAATTTAAAGTTTGAAGCCAATCAAGGGTGTAGATGAGATATGTAAACCCCCGCATAAACATAGGATCGTAGAAAAAAAAGGAGAATATTATTATTTCGAGAACGTTGCCTACGGGCAGGAAAAATATTATCGTGAAAATATTGCCTATAACGAGGGAAAAAAATAAAAATAAAAACTATTTCCATGGGAATGATTGATAAGATTAGCTTCGGCTAATGACATTCGAGTTGGGATGACCGCGAATGATTTATAAGATAAGCTTCGATTAATGACATTGGAGTTGGGATGACCGGGAATGATTGATAAGATTAGCTTCGGCTAATGACATCCAAATTGGGATGACTGAGAATGATTGATAAGTTTAGCCTCAACTAATTATATTCGTGTTAGGATGACCAAGAATGATTCATAAGAGTACGATGATCAAGAATGATTCATAAGAGTAGGATGATCAAGAATGATTCATAAGAGTAGCTTTACATTCGTGTTGGGATGATAGGGAATAATTGATGAGATTAGTTTGATTAATAATAATACCCATATTGAAATGACCGGGTCTAAATTACGTAGTCAACTCCAGGCAAAGAGTTTAACTGATATAAATGAGTATCCAATTACAAAAAATGAAGAATGTCTAAAATGATTCACGATGATCACCAGAAATTGGTTTTGAAAAATTAATGATTTCCTATAGAATATGAGGATTTGGATATATGTTAATTATATGCATGGCTTTAAAAATTTAGATCTTATTTCTTGTGTTTTGTATGCTTATATAAATTAATGTTGTAACAGGACCTTCTCGCACCTAAGACGCCTAATAATCTTCCAGGACATTACTTTTACTAAAATTATGTAATATAAGCTAATTGATAGTAGTAATAGCAATAGTTCGTTACATGTAGAAACTTGTAAAAATAAATGGAATTTACAATGCATGTCATGTATATTATACTTGTTTTATAAAGACAATGTACTTAATTTAATTTGTATATGTATTCATCGAGAAAGACCTTTATGTAGTTAATCTTTAACGTGCTTCTTATCCATAAATATTAATCATGCAAATGCGAGTAATTAATTGTGTGTGATGGTTGATGAGATACAATAGAAAGAATAATTAGTGCGATGAAATTACAATCTAGGATAATTGGATCGGGAATTGCTACGACGGGTGTTGTATGAAAAGATGATTATGAAGGGTTAATGTATATTCGATGATTAATGTCGATACTTGGGACGTCAAAATAAGAAAAGGAACTCTGCCGAAACTTTGGTAAAACAGTGATAATTTGATAATTACTAGAATTAGAAATACATCAAGATCTAACTATTTGACAGTTTCCGGGATGGATCGGTTGACCGTTACACTGACGTACAAAAAAATAAATTGCCCAAATTTTTAAGTACCAAACCGTAAGAATTAATTATAAATGCTTATGAAATCGTCAGGCGTTGTAAGATAAAACAAAAATCGAAGGACCAAATTGAAAAAGGTCAAAACGACACTGTTTTAATGTTATTATTTATCTTCTTAAAATTTTTCCACCGAAAATCTGCTTTGGTTACCTACTTTACAGGTGTATTTAATGCATCTAACCTTCATCAAATTTGGCAAAATTTGCACGAACTAATCACTTGACAAGCAATAGGATAATAGCAAGAAAACAAAAATTAATAGTTGAAATAGAGTAGAGCACAAGAACTCTAATTTATAGTTTTATTGATGAAGAGAAAAATTCAAATTTTTTTTTGTCTCTTTAAGATGTTTTCAACTTTTTAAATAAGCTCAAAAATCAAACTAAATAAATTAGAAAACCTTAAAATAAAGAAAAAAAGTATTAAAATTCCTAAACAAACTTAGAGAATTAAAATTACCATTCTTAATATTTGATTTTCTAAACTAAATAAAAATAAAATCACCATAAAAGAAAATATTTTTCTAAACTAAATAGAAAATAATAACAACTAAGAAATCTTAATTTCATCAAAACCCTTGGCATCAACAATAATGTTGTTTAAGGTGTATTTTGGGATTGAACAAACAAGGGTGCTTGGAGAGATTAAGAATAATTTATAGGTGAGATGTTTAGACTAGGTCATGCTGATGAAAGGATTCAAAACTGATTATTTAAGACACTAGCCTCGCAGTAGGAGGTCAAACCCGCCTTGAAATAAATATCTTGAATGCTTGATGTTGTGGCTTGAATTGGTCTTGATGGTGTAAGAGCATATGATTCTTTTGACTTCTTGACCAGGATGCTCATTTTAAGCCTAGTAAAGACTCTTTGGATAAAAGACTCTTATACTTCTTTCATGAATTCAATCTCGAAATCAGATTTTGATAAATTATCTTGGTACCTGGCAAAAATTTATTTTGACACAATATTTTAAATATTTTTTTCAACAACATATTTTATATATTGATAATTTATTTGTAAAAGAAATTTCTGGAAAATTAATCATCTTGAAAATATTAGATGTACAAAATAATTAATAATTTTCTTGTTGACTTTTAAGAGCATTCACAATTTTGATCATTTGATGATTCCAGGCATCCCATAAACAATAATATCCATAAGACAATTTTTGAGAAATTCATTAATTTAATTTTTTTAATAATATTTTAGTATTTTTTTTATTCATTTGAATCGGTCTTTCCTTTGTAGGGATTTTCTTTTCATTAAAAGCTTATTCATAAGGTAACTGCACTTGTGACATTTTTTTTTTTAATTCTAAAAGGCACTAGGCAAGTTGGAACATAATCATTTTCTAGATGGTAATGACATTGGAATACTGACGTGAGGTAATTTCCAATTATCATTGTACGTGACTTGATCTCATTATCAAAGTTTAGGAACTTGAATGTTTGAATTTTGAGAGTTAGCTTCAATTCGAAGAGTTTAATTTATAGATGATTTTTTGAGAGCTTTTGGAGCTATGTTTGTATCCATGATTTTGTCTATAGATGACGACTATATTTTTGGAATCTCGAAGCATATCAGTTGGAGTCTTAATAAGTCTTAATATTTAGAGTTAAAGTTTTCACTATAAAATCTAGGTTGAATAATGAGAAAGGGAAATTTGGACAACAATTCAAGTATGTAGAACCAGATTGTATGTAGCGAGTTTGAAAAGGTCATAAATTTGTTGTCTCTTAAACACATGAGTATGGGAGCTAGTCCGAGATGATGAATTGGTTTGGCTATAATCTGTATTTGAGGTGATTAGTTTTTATTCAGTTTTCATATAAAAAAATAACCAAACCGGTTTTTTTAAAAACCAAAACCGGTTCAAACCGATTGATTTCAGTTTGACTTAGTTTTTTTTATTTGGGTTCAGTTCGGTTCGATTCGGTTTTTTCAGTTTCAGACTTATAAAACCGAAAACGAACCGAACCGGTTGATTTTTAAAAAATTCTAATTGGTTTTTTTTCACAGTTTGGTTTTTTTGGTTATTTTTTTTTTCTGATTTTCTTAGTTTAATCGGTTTTTTAGTTTTTTTACTCACCCCTGATCTGTACTAAACCCATGTGAAAAAAAATTAAGGGAAGATATAATTGTTTCAAATTGTTTGATGAAGGCTGGTCTAGATCATATATAATTCTCATTACACATTGCCGGTCTAACTTGAAAGATGTTAATGCCCCATTAATTGCGACGCCTAATTAAGCTCATAACCATATCCATGAATTATAATCACCATTAAGGAAGCTTATAGGAACTCCTTAATTTCTAGTTGCTTCTTAATTTGTCTTCCTGGACATGCATGTGATCTAAAGGAACAAAGGGAAATTAAATGCTTAAGCATGAATGTGATCGTTCTATATATGTTCGTCTTCAAGCTTTGAAATTTTTATAGCCCAATTATTATTATTATTTTAATTTTTTTATGTGGGAAAAGAGTATCAAAATTGTGGGAAATATATATTAGAATATTTCATGGACTGAACTGCTCTATGATTGTGCATCTATAGCCCAATTATTATTATTTTTTCTTTTTCCTGTTGATTGCATTTTGGAATCCATTTGATTTGACATAATTTGAACTGGAAGAATGAATTGGGTTCACCTTCATTTGTTCTGTTTTAATGTGACTGAGAGCCTTGTTTTTTTAAATGTTATTGTCACTCGTTTAGATACTGACTAAGTAGAGTTTGCAGTCAGATTAACATACAGTATTCATTAATTCATTCCATTAAGCCTTAATGGAGTAGTGAATGAATAAAATGACTTTTATTATATGTTCTTTGCCTGTGGTCCTCTACTGCTTGGATGCTGAACTGGAGCATTGGAGGTTCCCACATTGCTCCATTGTTGGTATATTTGAGCAACTCTGAAACATGAAGCTGGTCAATAGGTGTCTATAACTAGTACAGAGATTTTACAATAGAAACTATTCAAGTAAAATTTTGGTGCGATCAGTGTTCTATATACACGAACCAATTTGGGGCTTCACTGTACTACCTTAGATACTGTCAAAATATGCTTCTTGGAATTCGGAAGCTTGGATCATCGGTTAACATGTCAGGTGTTGGTGCTTCATGAAATGATGTTACCTTTTCTCTTTCTGAACGTAATTTCCAGGTTGGAAATTCAAGTAATTATTTCAAATCCTAGAAGATGAATGGTGGCTTAGAATGCTGTGAAAAAATCATTCCCTTAATCATTTTTCAAATTAGAAAAGACATAACTTTTTGCTTGAACTTTTAGAATATAAGAAAATCATAATTTTATATCCAGACACTTTCCATCTATGATCTTTAAATCTGAAGACATATCATCTGGTTTAATGAGAGTGCTATTAGCATTGTCATCACCCAATTTTGGGTGATTCCCCAAAATTCATTTTTTTCCCCAAAAAAATAAAAAAAAGAAAAAAAATAAAAAAATAAAATAAAGGCTGGCAATGCGGAGAAAGCCGACCAAGAAAGGCTGCAAAATAGGCGAAAATCAAGCTGCAATTTTCGGAAGAATTTCAAGGCCCAAGTGTACGCTGTTATGCCCAAAAATAGAAAAATGCAAATTCAAGGTCAAATTAAATGATTATTGGACAAATTTGCATAAAAATTAAGTTCAATGACATAATTAAATTTTTAATGTGCCAATTTGATTTAATCATGGGCCAAATTAAATTTTAATTATGTTTAAGAATTAATTTGGGTCCAATTGAAGGATTTAATTAAGTGCAAGGACTTAATTACACTTTAAGCGGGTCAAAATTAATTTGAGGGCTTAATCGGTGAAAAATTAAGTTTGGGGGCTTAATTTGGACTTAATTGAAAGATTGGAATTTTGAAAGACCAAATTTAATTTTTACCAAGTTTTTGCAAAAAAAAAAAAAAAGGGTCACTGTTCATCATCTTCCTCGTGAAGCTGCCCGAGTGGCAGACTTCCAGGCGCATTTTCGGCCTCGTTTGTTCCCCAAATCCGACAAAGCGTGCACCAACATGTCCACCTGGAACCCCTCTATCCCCGAGAATGGTCCGGTCGGGTCGAAAAACTTTGAAACGGCTCCGTTTATTGGCCTAAAGTGGCCACCTCGGACAGTCTGCAGCCTTGGACTGCCAAATTTGGCAGTTCGAGGTGCACACTTTGAACCGACGGCTTGGATTCCTCGAGTTGAATCAAGGGCTGAGAATTTTTCCACATTGAAGACAAGATTACCCTCTTTGTATCCCTATAAATAGGAGCAAATTTCATGCTCTGAAGGAGGAGAAAAACGAGCTCAAAGTTGGCCGAAAACCAGCCTTCTGTTTTCATTTTTCCTGCAAACAATCCTTTTTCTGCTTTCTCTCTCCACCGTGGCCTTCAGCCACCACCACCTTCATCACCTAGCTTCTCACCATCATCCCCACCTCCAGTAGCCATAAAACCATCTCACGTGGCAGTTGCAGCATTTCTCTCTCTCTCTCCTCTGCAAAATCTCCTCCTCTGCCACCGTGACTGCAGCGGCGGCGGCGACAGCAGAGGCAGCGGCAACCACCTTGCCTAGAAGCTCTCTTCCTTCCCAAAGGCAGCCGGGGTAGCAGCTCTTTCCTCAGCCACACCAACAGCTCCAGCCGTGAGCTTTCCTTCTCCTCTGCAGGAATCTGCTCCTTCTTCTTCCAGCCGTGAACAGTGCAAGCCGCCGGCCTCACCACCTTCAGTTACACCGTGCACCACCAGCTAGGCCGCCGACTCTCTCCACGCCAGGTAACTCGCCCCTCCCCTGCTACGCCTTCCTTTTCCTTTCACCGTGGCTGCATGCAGAATTCGTTTCTGCATGCAGCGGCTAATTAATTAGCCACTTGCTTGGGCCGGGCCGGTTCTGGCCCAGACCAAGGAGTCGGGCCGGTTCTGGTCCGGCCCGGAAAAAAGAGAGAAGGACCTGTTGGGCCGAGACCGGCCCAACCCAAGGGTCCTGGACCGGACCAACTGTTTGGGCTGGACCGGCCCACAGATTTAATAAATTTAATTAATTATTATGTATTAAAAAAATAAAAAAATTCAAAAAAATTTCAAAAAAAAATTCAAAAAAATTTCAAAAATCATTTTAAAAAATTTGTGATTTTCTTAAATATTTTCCTACCAAGTTTGCTTAATATTGGGTTGTATACTTACATGATAAGATACAAGTCCAGTATTAAAATGCCCGA
>Ga0325400_1006904_pt1 | contig 10827 bp, 12 predicted proteins | sample PopdelMetagenome_2_FD_205662 | JGI IMG/M metagenome (GOLD analysis project Ga0325400, IMG submission 205662) | Populus deltoides microbial communities from Bellville, Georgia, United States - Xylem-PdKOR-R1 | ecosystem: Host-associated > Plants > Phyllosphere > Stem > Wood/Secondary xylem...
TTTTTTTTATTATATCATTTTAAGTGAATATTTTTTAAGTTTAAAATTTGCATAAATTTCAGTATTTTATATTTAATTTTATCGATTAGAACATGAAAATTGTAATTACAACTTATAACTATTTAATCATCATAACTTTAATATTATATTAAATAACAAATTTAACTCAATAGTTTAAATGCAAACAGTCTACAATTCTTGCCCGTATAAAAGACATGTCTTGCAAAGACAAAAGATTGTTAAACAGTTTCCACTAACTAACCGTGGTTTCTTAGCCGCGGGGCCCATTTCACAGCTAATTCCAAATTTAAGGGTAAATTATTGACTTTTTAAGTTGACGGGGGAAGGGCTAACATGATTATATTTATTAAGTTGCTCCAGCAAACGATGATAAATCAGCAATTTCCTTCCAGTTTTTATTGCATGTTCGGTAATATAGTGTTTTATAAAATTATTTTTAATTAATATAATGATTTTTTAGAATTTTTTAATATTTAAAATATTTAAGAAATATTAATTTACTATGAAATAGATGAAAAATAGAATTTTAAAATATTTTGAAAATAAAAGTTTTCAAAAAGTCAAAGAGGAAGACTTGGGTTCTTTGATTAGAGTGATTGGAGTTTATGCATGCAATTATTGATGCAGTTAGACACAAGTCAAGATAATTTTTTCACAATGCCAGCAACGTGGTCATCATCATTAACACCCCTCCTGCCATCTTTACCAAGAAGTATCAGTATCTTAAAATTTGTTAGCAAATTAATCTACCTTTTGGGTAATTTTGAGCTATCTCGTGTAACCGCGTACAGAGACAGATTTATTTTTTTTAAAAAAAAAGAGTTAAAAGCAAGTGATTCACACTGTTTAACTATAAATTTTATGAGAAAATACATCCAAATATAGTTGGCCTTGGATGGAATGAAGTTTATACAAGGTGTCGAATCACTATTTTATTCATATTTATTTAGCATTGTGGTTTAATCATATTTTTAAAAATTAAAAAATAATTTAAAATTAATTATTTTTTAATATTTCTATTTCATTTACTAATGTTAAAAGATATTTTAAAAAAAAATTATTTTCTTTACCGTACTCTCATACATCAAGATTCTACATGGCTTTCCACGTTTCCTGTATTCTTGATTTTGGACACACCGAACTATGAGTTCGTTATATCATCCATTAGGAGTGGACGGAGGAAGAGTTTTATTTGGGTGTTTCAAGACACCTTAATCTCCAAATCCGCTCAAATTAGGGTACCATATGCATATTAGTTGCGACCAGAGGTGCCATAAAAAAACAAATAAGGCCATCATTAAAGCTGAAATACAGGTTAGAAAGGTAAATTTATGAAGCACACGACGACCTTAAATGGAAGGTCGGTTGTGCATATTTCATGCATGATAGTGATGGTTTTGATGACATTGATGCCCATGGTAGCAACAGAATCATCATCAGCATGGCCTCCAGCTCAAGTATCATCGTCAGCCTCCCTTTTCTCCCATCCATTCGACGATCACCAGGAGGAAGGAGTTGAACAACACACCGAGATTCGTCCACCAGATGTGGTAGAAGACTACAGCATCTGGGATCCTGCACCTAGATCTGGTGGCCGCGATTATGCTCCCATTCCCCACGCAGAGTAGCAACGCTGTGCTTCTTGTTTAAATTCTCTTTCAGGAAGCTAAAGTATTCTGGCTTTGCTTCTTTTGATGATCATGCTATAATTTGATAATAAATATACTTCAAATAATTTAAATAAGTGGACCAAATGGATGAATGACTACAGTATCTGTTTAGCTTAGATACAGCCATCCCGTCTGGTTTTTCTGGCTGTACACTGGCTCTTGCCTCTACATTTCTCTTTTCAACTCACTTTCAGGTCTGGCAGTTGTACGTTCCATTCAAGATAAATCATCCATGGATTTCACATTGCTACCCTGCTGAGATGCTTTTCAAGGCAGATTACCATACAATACAGGCATCTTTGTTCTAAACCCACCTAGCACAATTAAATTATGGCATGATATATGATATTAATGACAGAGAAAACATGTGATTAATTTATACATGTTTTCCAACAAAACGGTAGCCATGGCTTTGTAAGTCATCGTAAGTCCATCTAAAAGTGTCTTCCAAAAACCTAGACAATTTTACCCAAGGTGACATTGAAAATAAACTTCATAACAAAAACACATCAAAAAAATGTTCCATGGGGAACTGAGGATGAAGTATACAGAACCTTTTCTTGTTAAAAATGTTCCCCTTAGAAAACCAAGTATACGGCACCTTCTCAAGTTACAAATGTTCCCCCCTGATGGTTTTCAAACAATGCCGATATCCTCCTACAAGATCCTGTTGTCTTGAGCAATGATCTAACGGGAAATTACCTGTTGGGTCAGAGGGAACAAAAACCACATTAGCATCAAGTAACTCAACATTTCCATATCAGAGAAATGAAAAGATTAGGACTGATATGCGATCTCACATCAGAGTTTACCTGTAATTCATATAGCATCACAAATACATATGATTACTGTAGCCATTATCATCATATATGTAAGTACTTTCAATTGATAGAAGCAAAATCAATAATCAGTATACTTACACAAGATGAATGGAAGATGGGCCTGCTACAGCAGCAGCTTTCTGAGCACGCTGTGCTTCACACCGGTAGAGCCCCTTTATCTCCTTTTTCACGCGTCGAGCTTCACGCTTTTCCTCCTTTACAGCAGCCTGCTTGCACAATCTCAATGTCATAAGCAAAGTTCAAAACATAGGCAGTTGCACATGAACCAAAGTATAATTTTTAAAAGTGCCAAACATGTTTTCTGGATAAGCAAAAATTGTTTCTTCAGGTGTTATCCTGTGGGTCTATGCATTGCATGTCAAAGAAAGAGACACAAAGGAGATGCTGAAAGGAACAACAAATATAAACCTTTCGTTCTTTCTTCTCGTCCTTTGTCTCCTGGCCCTGTTGCTTCCTCTTTTGCTGCTCCACTTGTAAGCTAGGCGCACCCTTGACCTTTTCTGCGGCAGGTTTTCTGCGAGGCAAAAAGTCTACAGGAAGCTTTTCTTTTCCTCCCAGGGCAATAACATGACTGGAAGCGTTTAAAGCCCCAATAACAGCTTTGGACAACATCTTCTTTCTAGCAGTTTCTGGAGCTCCAATTTTAACAGGGTGGTTATCAAGATTTGAATATGTTGAGACAATAGTCTCACAATCCCACTTTTCTGACTCATCACTACTTTCCTCTTCAATAATAACCTCTTTATCTTCATCCTCATTTTCATACTTCTTCCCATATTCTCTACAGCGGCGAATGACAGCAGCTGCCGACTCTAATAGTTCTTTGTCTTTTGGTCTATCATTTCCATGCAATAAATCTGCAGGAACCTCATACTTTTCATCAAGTTCCAGGTCATCGCCTGCACGATCATTAAGGGCATGTTTAAGCTTGCCTGCTAGAAATTCATCTTCTTCAGCTATGTAACCATCATATTCATCACCTTCACCATCAGTGCCATATTCTTGACTTTCAAGCTGAAATGTGCAAAATAGAGATTTCTTATGAGACAAAGGAATCTTATAAATGTGATGAATTATTCAGTACTCTAGGTGCATGCACACCATCCGGACATACTTGCAATTTAGCTATGGACCACAAATAAATGTGCAAGAAGCTTCACCTACACCAGGGGTGCCTAAATACTTGCTCAAGGCATAGATAACTGACTAGATGAAATGGTCACAAAAATTTAACTAAAATAGCACCATGTCTAGATTCAATGCCTCCAATCAAATCTATGTGATTAATATGGTCATGCCAATCTCAAAAGAATGATATCCCAGATGATATTTAAAAAATAACAGGTCAAACAATTACGATTCGATGTCTCTCTGGCATTGCACACATATAGCATAAAACAAAATATAATTTTATGAACTATGTGCTTGAAAATTAGATTTAAAAAAGATCGAGTCAAGATAAAAATGAAAAACATAATTAGAAATAAACTACTCGGCAAGAAGAGTCTCACCAAATCAAATTGTTCATCCAAAGGACGACGAACTCGCTGCTTTTCATCTCCGAAATCACCTCTTACCTCCACTGGAGCATTGATTGCTTTCTCTACCCCACTGCGATCCACTACATTTTCTCGACCATAGTTAACATATTCATTGATCCCTTCATTAATCACCTTCGATCCCTCAACCAAATCACCAGCATCCAAATCATCCTCTCCCTCAGGAAGATTCGCACGAACAACAAAATCCTCCTCCAAGTCCTCAACATCGGAACCAAACCGCGACAAATCACTGTCATCCAGCAATGCCGCTACTTCAGGATCAACAGCTTTCTGAACCCTAACGCCAACACTCTTCGAAGCTACATGGTAAATCGACTTATCATCCCTATCCTCACTTTTCAATTCCGACACTTTTAGTCTCGATGCATCATAAGCCTAACACAGACCACAAAAATCACAAGCATTATCATTTTCACCACAGTAACACGGAACAGTAAAATTAACGAGTTAATAAAAACAAAACCTTGACTAACCTTAACATCATGAGGAAGCTGATTAAGCTTGGCTTTAGGATTTTGAAAAAAACCCGAGCCATTAACGGTACTTTTAATCTCTCTCAAGTGAAGTAAATAATTATAACCATCATCGGGAAACCCTAATTCCAAAATCTCTCTCCTAACATCCTCTGGGAAAGGCTCCGAGGATGACTCGCCAAAAAAAACCTCTCCAAAGTTCGCGGAATTACCAAAGCTACCATTGCCTCCATCCTCCATATCATCCGGCGCGTCGGCGAAAATTGAATTAGGATCGTCATCGAAGTCGCTGTTGCTGGAGATTTTGTTGCCGGGCAAGAGGCTTTCTACTGTGTAGGGATTGTTATCGACTCGCACGAAAACACGGTCAGTGCCGTCGAAATTGGGATCGGAGGAATCGCGTGCGAATAATTGGAAAGTTGCGGCTTTTTTCTTGTCGATGAATTTCTTCTTCCCCATTTTTTTTAGAAGAGTTTGATTGAAGAGCCAAGGCTAAACTGATTTGTGCAAAGCCCTAAAGTATCGTGTGAAGTGCATTAAACCCTAGATGATGCTGGGGTTTATCCTCTGTAGTCGGGTGTATCAACTTTCAATTGGACTGTGATATTTGTCTCGGGAAACGACGTAGTTTCTCCGAAAACGTTGGGCAGAATACTTTGTGAAAAATATTGATTTATGATGTCGTTTGATTGAGGAGCGAGGTGAAGCATGGATAACCTACTCCCAGAATTGACTTCAGGCAAAACTCGGTTACATATCAGCCCGATTAATTTAGGTTGATTTAATTAAAAAAAAATTAATATTATATTAAAAAAAAATCAGTGAATTTTAATAGTATAAAAAACCATCTCAAATTTTGAATTGAATTATATCATGTTAGCTACTTTTTTTATATATAAAACTTATATTGATCAGATCTTTAATCATACTTCAAGTTTAGGTAAGTTATAACAACCCTAATTTTTTATATTTTTTTTATGATGTATTAAAATTTTTTAATATAATTATTTTTTGTAATAGTATACTTATCATAATACACACACCTTGTCGATCTTTCAAGTCACCACTTTAACACTAATCAATTATTTTTTACAGTGCCAGGTATACTTTTCATTTCAAGATATTACATTCTAATACATACATGTACCCAACTTGTTTAATCCATAATTAATCCTTCCGTGTCAAGGAAAATATTGGAATAAAACCAAATTAACTTTAAAAATTAAAGTCGTGCTAAAACAATTTACGGCTAGAGTGTTTGTTTTCGATCTTCTCCGTTCAGACTTTAAAAAATATATTGACGAACAACTTATCAAAATTACATCTCCATCCAACGGTTGACGGAGAAGGAGAAGAAGACGTTCAGCGACCATGATTGCACATAGATGTGTTTAATCCATAAATGCTCCACATGTCATATCTTTTAAATAAAAAACATATTTGGCAGTGTGGTTGCGGGTAATTTTTAAATAATTTTTTGTGTCAAAATACATACAAATGATATTTTTTTTATTTTTGAAAAATTATTTTTGACATCAGCACATCAAAACGATCCAAAACATACAAACCATGTTAAATTTTAGCAAAAAAAATTTAAATTTTTTAAAAACACAGCCACAACCGCGTTCCTAAACATACTCAAAGCCTGGTATTGCAAATCCCTCTAGCTGGAATGTAGCATACACAACAAAGAGCAACATACCCAAAGGGTAGCCCAATCCAACAGTGTATAATGGAAATATAGTTGTGAAAGTGTTTGCCCTCAATGTGTTTTCTCTAAAATACCAATTCAATCTCACTTAAAGCTCTTAATTATGGTTGATTTCCTTAAAATTTTTGGAGAAGATGAAGGCTTTATAAGCTATTTTCGTGGCTTCTGGGTTTGCAGCTATAGCAATCTTTAAAAGAAGGATTTTTTTACTCTAATAACCAATTTACCCTTCATGATTATATATATAACCTCTTTTATCCTATTGATTTTATTGACATTTTTTAAGGTTTTATTGGATTCTGATTTACCTGAAAATTTAATCTAAAATACACACATACGTGTGTATATTTAGTTAAAAAGATAAAAATATAAACATAAAGGAAATATATTTCCAATGATAATTTCAAAGTAAATTTTGATATTTTAAAATACGAAGTACATAGAGATATATCTCATTAATCTTTATTATATTAATTTTTTTTTAAAATAATACGGTAATTAAACGATATTTAACTGTTATAAAAATAGAGAAAAAGTACATAAATTACTAGCTTGTATTATATAAAAAAAAATATTAAAATACATGAAAATTGAAAAAAAGGCACGTATATGCAATTGTTTTACGCGTAATCGTTATTCTAAAAAAAAAAGTCACCATTAAACTTTGATAAAAGATTTGCTATAGAGTGAGTTTGACCATGATAGTTTTCATAATTGTAATTTAAAACAAAACAAGTTTTTATGAAAATATTTTTAATTATAATTTTTTAAAAAATAAAATTTAAAAATTACTCATAATTAAAATTATTATAAGATAAATTTTTATATATAAAATAATATTTTAAAATATGTTATATAAAGAAAAAATATATTATTTTAATTTCTATAAAATAAAAATTTAAAATATAATCATATACAAGTTTTTTTGAAATCACATGTTAGTTGAGTGTAAAAAACAAAAGCTATACAACTAATCAAACAATGTTTTCTATATCGATGAGAAAATAAGAATAAAAATTACCATGACATATCAGTTGAACGCATACGCCGACTGAAGTTGACGTGTCCATTTCCATCCATGGTTAAAGTTTCAAACACGCCGTAACCGGCCCTACAAGATTCTTTCCCCTCCTCCAGCAACTATTTACAAAATTCGTTTCATTACATTAGCTAACGATAATTTGTGAGTGCCAAACATCCATCCCCTCTGCTTCAACCTCCACAAGGTTGGTATATGCTTTTCTCAAATTTTTTTCCCAATTTGATATACAAAATCAAGATCCGGTTCGATTGCATTTTTTATTAGGTATTTTTTAACGGATTTTAGGGTTTTATCTTTGTTTTTAATGATCAAGTTATGGATTCAGAGAACCAGGGTTGGATTTCTTGAATTCCTTGCTCATTTATGTTTATTTTTTCGTCAAAAACGCATTAATTGCTCAGATTCAAATCTCGAAGTCTGTTTCTGCCTGTTGCTTCGTCATGAGAAAATCTTTGATTTAGCTACAGAGAATCTATTTTATGTTCTTAGATTGTTTCTCTCGTTCTCTTCTATTTATTCAATTTTTTGTTTTTGTTTTCGTCATACTAGATGAATTGCTGCAGAAAGGGTTTGTGAAAAAAAAAATAATCCTGGTTTGAATATTTACGAAATAGGAGGTAAATTATACATGTGGATGATTTGTTGCATGGTTGGGGTTTTGTGTGTCAAGTTAATGCAATGCTCATAGTGTTCACAAATTGAAAGTGTGAACTCACCGAACAATTCTTTCCCAGAAGAGGTACATAAATCTTCGTCCAGAGTATGTTTCGGTTGAAGAAATGTTTCTTTAAGTTTACATGGTATGCTTTGGATGTATTGAATTTTTAGTTTGGGTGGTGGTTGTTGGACGAGGATTTTGTTGTAGTGTTGGGAAATTGGTGTTTCTGTTTGAAGGTTAAAATAGGAGCATGAGGTGAATGAATGCAGATAATTTTGGGTGTGATCAATGTTCACAGGGAAGCTGCAGTAGCTGTGGAATTTTGGTGGTGGGCTTGTGAAACTGTGGTGGTTGACGTGATTAGTAAAAGGTTGAGAAATGAGTTCACGTAGCAGGAGCAGTAGCAGAAGTCAGGGTATGGGTCGGAGCCGTAGCAGGAGTAGGAGTCCCCGAGATCGCAGATTTCGATCTCAGCGTAATTCCTATCGTGATGGTCCGTATAGGAGAGAGACACACCGTGACCGTGACCGTGACCGTGATCGTGGTTTCAGGTTATTGGTTTTTCATAACTTCTTTCTTTTCTCTTCCTTTAGATTGTTTGCAGTTTACATGCTTTGGGAGGATGGTTTTGAACTTATTGCATCTACGCAGCAGATTTAGTCATGTGTGTCTAGATGCTAAAGGAGCACCTTGTGACACTTTGCCCTGTAAGCTTTTTGAAGGCTTTCATTGTGCTCTATGGTCGAGTGCTGGAAACTCCTTTCTTTTTCCGCCCTTGTTGGCTTTGGTTGTTAATGCAATATACCTTTTAATGCCAATGAAGCATCTAGTTTCTCAAGGTTCTGAAAGTTGTTAATCTACTCCTCAATAACGTCCTCACATTACTGCCGTTCAAGATTTTTACTGTCTTATCAAGGGAGTTTTTGGCTTAATTTTTTTTTTTTTGGTTATTTCTACCTTCTATCTTTCATGCAATTGGTAAACAAAACAATCAAGTTTACTTCTGCTCAATGTTGGTGTCAATTTTTGGTTCTTAAGGATCTTCTATCATTTGAAAAAAAAAATCAGAGTCAAGAAGGAACTGACAGTTACAATCAGTTTCCTGTTTTATCATTTTTGGATAAAGTTTTTACACTATTGCAATTTCGACAAAAATTTTCTTTTTGCATTCTTTCTTCTATTGCAGTTGGATACTGCATTCTGTTTTAAGAGTTGAGTTTCATTGGTATTTGGTTTGAACACTAGAAAAAACAGATAAAAACACCCATCACCGAGTCTAATTCCTGGTGGGCATTTTCTGCAATGCTATAAAATGTAAGAACCATTGTTTGTTTAAATTAAATCTTGTGAAACAATAACTATAATGGATGTGAATGACAGTGATGGGTGTTTTTTGAGGTTAGTTAGATGCATGCGCTCTATGTTTAGGTAATTTTATATTCTAATTTTTGTTGGTTGTCTTCAGCCAAACCAATTTGTGCCATAATTGCAAGCGGGGTGGTCATTTTGCAAGAGAATGCCCCAATGCTGCTGTTTGTAACAACTGTGGTCTTCCTGGGTAATAATTCTTCCTGCCTTCAATTTTCTGCGCTTTCTGATCCCGTGTTCTTATACATTGGATAAGCATTTCAGCTCTGTATCTTTAATTTTTTTTTTCAGGCATGTTGCTTCTGAGTGCACCACACAACTGCAGTGCTGGAACTGTCGGGAACCTGGGCATGTAGCAAGCAACTGTCCGAATGAGGGCATCTGCCACGCATGTGGCAGGTCTGGACATCGTGCCAAAGATTGCCCAAATCCTGAGCCTTCACCTGGAGATGTGAGGTTGTGCAACAATTGCTACAAGCCAGGGCATTTTGCTGCTGACTGCACAAATGATAAAGCATGTAAGAACTGCAGGAAAACTGGCCACATGGCACGTGACTGTCAGAATGAGCCTGTCTGCAACTTGTGCAACATTTCTGGGCACGTGGCAAGGCAATGCACAAGGGGAAATAGTTTTCCAGACAGAGGAGGCTGGGGTCGTAATAGCAGTTACCGGGATGTGATATGCCGTACATGCAATCAGGTGGGCCACATGAGCAGGGATTGTATAGGTCCCATGATTATCTGCCACAATTGCGGGGGGAGGGGCCACAGGGCAATCGAGTGCCCATCAGGGAGAATAGCCTTCCGAAGGTACTGATACTTCATAAATCGATCCGTGTTTGATTTTGAGAGGCAAGGAGCTAAAACATTTGACAGTGATGAGTTGTATGGTTTCTCACATGCAATCTACATAATTTGAACAACAGGAAGATGGTTTCACTTTGTAGCAAATTTTATGAGAGGATTGTTTCTATTCTATTTGAATCGTCCTTTTCACAGTCTGAAAACAGCAGAATTGTTATGCTATATTCCACAATGCATTCCTTATTTTTTCTGCTCTTGCTTTGATCTGGAGGATAAAAGTCTATGGTAACAAAAATGGCATGTTAATGCAAGCTCTCCATCTAAAAAAACATTATCCTGTAGTGTAAATCAATTTAAAAGGCAGATTATAACTTCAAAACAAGTACTCATAAATCTGACTAGGAATTTGCTTTGTGTTTATTTTATCCATATCTTGTAGGAACCAGAGTGTTTATTTTCTTTCAGAAAAGTAGGTGTTAAACCGCATCAATGCATGGGCCTTTTCTGTTCTAGCTTTCAATAACAACGGAGAAGGTACTTTTATGTCTCTACTTATTATTGCCTTGTTTTTTCAGTCATCATCGTCATCATTAATTTGAACAGTAGCTCAATCTGTTTTCAGTATTTTAGCATGCATGATCAATTTAAAAATCTTCTTCGCCGGTAATATGAAATA
>Ga0325400_1006906_pt1 | contig 10824 bp, 9 predicted proteins | sample PopdelMetagenome_2_FD_205662 | JGI IMG/M metagenome (GOLD analysis project Ga0325400, IMG submission 205662) | Populus deltoides microbial communities from Bellville, Georgia, United States - Xylem-PdKOR-R1 | ecosystem: Host-associated > Plants > Phyllosphere > Stem > Wood/Secondary xylem...
CATTTTTTTCATATGAATTTTTTTAGTTGAATTTATTTGTTGCAAATTTGTTTGAGTTGATTTTCTTATTCTTTTTTCCAAGCATTTTGAGTATATATTATACAGTGTTAATTTAATTATTTTATAATTTTATAAAATGAATTGTTTTTAAATAATTACCGACGGAATTACCGATGGAAATTCCATTGGTAAGTCCATCGGTAAATCCGTTGGTAATAAAAACAAATATCCCTCGGTAATAATTTTTTTTATTACCAACGGATTTACCGACGGACAAAACATTACCGACGAAAGATTTTTCCGACGGAGCATTTTCGTTGGTGATTCCGTCGGTAAATTAATTTTCGACGGAATATGTGTCTTACGCCGACGGAAAAATTTCGTCGATAAAACTCTTAAATGTTGTAGTGATACATCAAATCATCTAATAATTTTAAATGATAAAAATATAGTTTAAAAATATAGATGAAATGATTTAATGAGTTTGTGTTATTAACGAGCTTAAAATTAGTTTTTATCAATATAATATACATAATTTGCAATTAGGTGATCCATACATATACAATAATATTTCTTATCCTCAACCCTATACTTTAATAATTATCTATCTAATTCCACGCTCTCATTGGAGCATAAAAATGTTTAAAAACCCTTTCAAATTGATTTAAACCTTGAACATGATGAAATTAGTTGGTATAAATGTTATTTTTATCTTATATTGATATTTTTAGTCATGTTTTTATTTTTTTATATAAAAAAATCACTATCTATCTTCAAGGATTAAAGCAACTTATTTTTATTATTCTTATCAAAAATATTTTTTGATACTCTTAATTAATTTGTTTTAAAGTAAGGCCATATATAAAATCTGGAAAATCAGGGAGGCCAAACAGACTATAGATCCTGAATATCAGAATGAGAAAAGTGTTGCATGTGAATGGTATGGGAAAGAATATAAAGATCCTTAACATACGCTCTGATAAACTCCATATTGGTGTGGATATTCCTTCACAAGCAAATGTTCTTCAAAGTATAGTAATTGGTATTCATTGTCGAATATTTTCTTCTTTGCGGGCGTTTTGCTAGCTTAGATGGTAAAGTTATCTCACGTAACACCAATGGGATCGAGTTCTATTCATACAAGAGCCAAACAGCCAACGAATTAACAAGAAGGAAGAGAATAATTGATTGTGTGGTGGATAACTGATGTAAGAAAAGTAAATTGTTAAGCGATTTTGTCATTTAAAAGCCAATAAGGTGATTCGCTTAGCATTGCTAAGGTGCAAGTCAATGTTTTGAAATGGGGTTCTGAAGTCGTAGATTGTGTTTGGTGAGTTGTTGGTAGTTGAAGGTTATGCAAATGCTTACTTATGAAGTTTGTTTCTGATTCAATTGCAGGTTAGTGCGATACTGGACTCGGAGTTATTGGGCGAAGGGTTAATACCGATTCAACAACATGCTCATGATATGCTGCTAGTGGACAATCCACTTGACTGTGCCATATCGATCTACGACTTATGGCCAGGTGTTTGAATACACTATCTACTGTTCTTTTTCTTTTTCCTTGTTCTGTAAGTATTTTTGCAATCTTATTTCTTCTTTGAAAATGTTAGATTACATCTCGATTGTTGGTTTTGGCATCCAATCCTCATATTCTCATATCTGCTTGTGTGGCTATGCTTTCTTCACATACAGTGAAGGACGGTATAAAACTCAATGTTCCTGCAAAGGGTGCTGAGTAGTAATTGACACTAAATCTGTTGTGTCGTGTTATTCCTTGGCAACTATGTTTGTCTAGCTAGGATTATAACAAACATAGGCTATCCTTCAGAAATTAGTATTCATTGGCACCATTGAAAACTCAACAGAAATCAGTAACATCATCAGAATGTGAATATGTTTCACTAGGCTGCACTAAAGTCTTGAATAATTTGCTTTAGTTTTTCTATTGACAGGTGGGAGTAATTTCGTATGTTGCAGACTAATTCATTACACTGGCTCTAATGGAAACTTGAAAACTGGCCAGCTGAAAATAATTGGTATGTGTTCCCTAAAGAAGGATAGATATAGTAATTAACACGGAGGAAAGATTTCTAGTTAAATTGATGTAGCCTCTTCCAACCCAAGTGTTTTTTTCTTTTTTCTTACGAGTTATCACTTGACCTTTTTATTCCATAAACATGGCTAGTTTATTTTTCAATTGATTCATCTTTTGGTTGAAAAATGATCCTCTTTATTATTTAGAGCTCATGCAAATGTATTTATCTATTTATTTTCAACTTTCCCTCCTCCTTCCTAAGTTGGTTGAAAGCACATTCCTCCGGAAGCTGCATGATCTATCTAATAATGAAGCAGCACCGGACAACAATATTCATCAAGTTCCAACTGGCTTGGACACAGATTTTTCTTGTCGAAGCACAACAACATCCCATACATTGTGATGCAATATCGAAAGAGATAAATCTGCTAATGACATTGGTCACTATCTCGAGAGGACAACTGGTTTAATTGTTGCTTGATTTAGGATTCATCCAGCTGTCAGAACCCTTCAAGAATTTTTAATTTGACTTTTGAAAACGTACAGATAGCTAGCCAAGGCGACTCAAAACTGTTCATAAAGGCAATCAATGATGGTAGAGTTCATGCAATAGTATCATGGTAAGCATATCTTTGCTATTTTCTGTCACATTTTTTGGATAGCTATAACATATGTATATATCTATGTCTGTTCTGGTGGATTCTTCATCTTGATCCTGGAGGGACAGTCTTTTATTCCACTGCTCCTAGATGGATAACTTCAATAAACACAAGTCACAGATGCTTACCCGGTTAGTCATTTATCTTTTTCTTTCCCGTGCCCTAATTCTCTCCTCGGCCGGCCCTATTGGGCTTGGGTCGGATAGAATTTGAGTCTAAATTGAAAAATTATTATATAATTATGAATTAAATTAAAAAAAAGGTTTAGACTCATGTGGGATGAAACTTGAGACTTAATTAAACGGTTTTGATACAATCAAGGATCAAAGTTAATGAAGAGGAAAAAAATAGTTGGTAAGTAAAGAACATGTACCATATGGGAGGACGTGTCGCGTTATGATGGAACATATGACGCCCTCTAGCCTCCAAAAGCAGTCTTCATTGGTATTTCTTGATGCATCTCAATGGTCTTGTTCCTTCATTGGTATTTTTTCTCTGGCCTCCAAAATCAGTCTGTCACATGCTAACTGATGAAACTACAGCAGACGAAGATGAGGGACAAACAATAACAGGAACATGGGGAATTTAAATCAAAGATCAGAGCAGGAACACCCCCAACGACTAAACACATCGTTTTAGTTTATTTTGCAATATTATTAGAAGACACGTGTAATAAGGAATATTACCCTTAAGTTTCGGAACAACCAAATTGTGTGGGTATATAATTGGTTGCAACAGAATAGAAATTACGTTGAAAAATTATAATGCAAGAAACACATGAAGATAGATTCGGTGAATCATTTCTTGTTTCTATACAATTTTCACTTCTTCTTCATCTATCCAATTGATATCTAATTGCGATCTACACCAATTAACCAAATTAAAACTGAGATCAGTAATAGGGGAAGCCATTTCCATTCCACCCATAACAACTTGTATCAAAGCTAACCTTCCTTGGCTGAAGCTATGGCGCCAGACACGCGAACCACAGAGATAAAAAGGCTTGAGGAGTCCATTGAACTGACAAAAAGAGAAACCAACCACAAGTATGAATTACTCGTTACTCTTGTGAAAGAACAAGGCCAGAAGCTGAACACAACCACAGACTGTCATGGAACTCAGATCGAAGACATAAAGAATTTGCTCAGTGGTCTGGCGCAACAGTTGGAGTTTGTCATGCAAAGGATTCCATTTGCTGCAGGGGGATCAAGTCAGGGCAGGGATAAGCAAGCGGCTCATCAGAATAAATCAATAGGCAGACCTAGCTATTTTAATGAGGGAAGACCAGCTGTTTTTAAGGTACACAGGCCAAAACACCTCTTTCCAGTATTCAGAGAGGATGATGTGCATAGATGGTTGTATAAATGCAATCAATACTTTGAGATTAAGGATATTGAGGATTTTGAGAAACTGAAACTTTCTTCTTAGTATTTAGATGGCATAGCTCTATATTGGCACCAAAATTTTATAAGAAACTTAAATAACCAGAGAGTAAGTTGGGATAAGTATGTAGAAGCAAGGTTATCAAAATCGCGTTTTGACTCGTAAAATCGTACGATTTTACGTGTCAAAACATATAAATCGTGCAGAATCAGGTTTAAAACTCGAAAACCAGTAAAATCGGTCAAACCCGGTCAAACTCGCATAAAATCGGTTCAACTCGGAAAAAACGTTAAACACGGACCGATTTCACGTGAAAAATAAAAGAGCTGCAGCGCCTCCACCTTTCCCTTTCCCCTTTCCCCTTCCCCAGATCCCCCTTTCCCCTTCCCCTGTTCCCACTCTCTACTCTCCACTTTTACTAATTATCTGTTGAATATTTAAGATCTGAAATTCTGAATTTAATTATCTCAAATCTCCACTTTTCACTCTCCACTCTCTCAGCGCCTCTGATTTTGCTTCCTATCGAGAATAAGGTAAGAATTTATTCCCAAGCTTTGTTTTTTCTATCTCGCCTCTGGTTTTTTCTGTCTCGTTTTTACTCCCTGCATCGTCCACCTGAAATCCTTACGTGGAGAAGAACAAATCATTGTCCCTCTATTTACTGCTTTAACAGTCAAAGGCTTGATGGTTGTAAGCTCACACTGAAGTATTAAAATGGGTTTCTGAAATACTTATAGAGAAGTAGATATCTGAGTTTTTTTTTTTTTTTTTTACTTTTTTGGATTCTTGGGTTAATTTTAATTGTTCTCTAAGATAATTGGGTCTAATTATAATGAAAATTTTGGAATTGGTGTTTAATAATAGTGGCTGAAGAAAATGAGGAACAACATGACGGAGATCAATCAGTGGTGGGATACTGGGATGAAATTATAATGCCTGCAGACGAAGAGCCACTGCATGAAAATCATGAAGAAGATGGTAAAATCACTGAACTAGAGAGCACTAATGCAATCAAGGTACAACCATTTATCTTTAATTTTCCACTTTGTTCATTTCCATGAAAATTTGGATCAAAATCAAAGTTAGATTGTAACGTGTTCCAGTCTGCCTAGCTATTGTATTGACCTTAACTCTGGGATAAATTTTGTTTCCTAGGATGTATTCAAAATTTTGATACGTGGACTGTCGGTTTGATGGAAAGTGATGCAGTGACAGGTTGTGAAGAATCTGTGACGACAAGAGAACTGGGGAATGCTTGATGATACATTGCAAATGTCTTTGTGACAAAGGCTATCAGATTCTTCTCCCTATAAGAAACTGTTACTGCAAACTTATGTAGATCATGACAGATTATTGGTCCAAAATCCTGATATCAAGTACTAATATACTTCTTTATTTGTACTGCTTGTTCATTCTTTAGGATTTCCATCTTCTTTTATCTGCAAGATTCTTTGAGTTGTAGTGCTAACCCTTCATATATAGTCATAAGTTTCTTTCTTGAGAAGTTTAGCATAATGGAGAGTAGATGTTGTATGAACCTTGTTAGAATTTATAGATATAATTATTAATCAAAGAATTTTTCTGCTTCTTCACTGCAATTGTTGGAATTCATAGATATAATTGTTAGTCAAAATTTTTTTCTGCTTCATGCATTTATACATTTTTGAATTGAGTTCGTTTCTTTTTCCTTTTTCAAAGCCACACGTAATATATTTTTGTTGTAGCTAGATTGAAAATGTGTGATGATTAATTGATTATGATATTCACACCTTCTTCACTGCAATGCAAATCTAGTAATGATGGAATGATGGAATTGATTTTATTAATGGAATGATTTTAGAAAAAATTAATTGTATAGTATATGTATGAATTTTTATTTGGAACATGAATTTTTTGTTAATGTATTTTAAAATTCCTTACGATTTTATGATTTTACGATCCGTTTTTACGATCCGAGTTTGTTTTGTATTTTCCGTGCCGTGTTAAAATCACGATTTTAACAACCTTGTGTAGAAGCTTTGTGTTACAGATTTGGAGGGCAGAAGGACCCTATGGAAGACCTGATTGACTTGAAACAAGTAGGGACATTGGAAAACTATATCCACGATTTTGACATTCTATGGAATAAGGTAGGCATAGGGGAGAAACAAGCTTTAGTTATATTCTTAGGGGGTCTAGAATTGGAGATTAAAAGCACTGTCAAAATGTTCGAATCCAAAGACCTGAGGCAAGCTTACAACCTCGCTAGATTGCATGCCAATACCTTAGCTCACAGCTAAAATACGGGATTTACATCAAAACACTTAGCCTCCACCAACAACCACAGCCTGCCACAAAAAACCACGCAACCATCAAACTTAACTTCTACAAATCTTACTACAACAGCCAATTTACCCAAGGCTAATCCTACATATTGGCCAAATAACAGTGCTCAAAACTCTTTCAATAAAACTGCCAGTAAACCTACCAAATCTATAAAAAACCAAGAGTTTGAAGAATGTAGATTAAAAGGGTTGTGTTTTTGGTGTGATGACAAATTTGTCTTAGGTCATAGGTGCAGAAACAAGAGGTTGTATTCTCTAAGTATTATAGACGAGGAGGAAGAAATTAGGGGAGAGGAGAGGTGTGAGGAGGGATGTCTAACTGGAGAACTAATACCCAAGATTTCATTAAATACTTTAGAATGGACTGTCGGGTTCCACACCATGAAAGTCACAAAGAAGGTAGGGAAGCAGGTTCTCCACATTCTGGTGGATTCGGGAAGCACTCGCAACTTCATAAACTCTTCATTAGCCCATAAACTACAAAATAACTTAACCACCATCACCCCTATAACTATACAAGTTGCCAATGGAGGAAAGATGTCGTGTACTTTAGTGTGTAAGGGCTTGAAATGGGAGATACAAGGGGTGTGCTTTGAAGCAGACGTGTTCATCATGGATTTGAGTAACTATGACATAGTGCTAGGTGTTTAATGGTTGTCAATACTAGGGGACATTCTGTACAACTATTAGCATCTTTGGATGTCCTTTGATTGGCAGGGCCAGAGCGTGTTACTGAAGGGAGAAAGTCCAATCAAATTCCAAGCTATTAAGCTTACACAACTGCAGGGGTTATTAAACAGTCCAAAGCAGGTGGCAGAACTTCACTTATGTAGTCTACAAGTCTTGGAGGATGATGCTCTCACTCTTAGCTCCCTGACAATAAAACAACATCACCACCAGGATACCACGTTAACAACATTGCTGGAGAATTACAATGACCTCTTTAAGGAGCCTGAAGGACTGCCCTCAACTGGGGCCATGATCATGTTATACCCTTGAAGGAAGGGAGTCAACCCGTTAACTTGAGACCATACAGGTACTCAGGGCTGCAGAAGGATGTGCTTGAAAAAATGGTAAAGAAAATGCTAGGAAGTGGAATTATAAGGCCTAGCAACAACCCTTTTGCCACCCCAGTAGTGTTGGCTAAGAAGAAGGATTCCACATGGCAACTTTATATGGATTATAAAGAACTGAACAAATTGACTATCAAGGACAAATACCCTATTCCAATGGAGGAAGAGTTACTGGAAGAACTGGTTGGAGCAATAATATTTTCGAAGATTGACCTTCGATCTGGTTATCACTAGATTAGGATGGGTTCGGGAGAGGAATTCAAAACAACTTTCAGGACACATAATGGCCACTATGAGTTCTTAGTTATGCCGTTTGGGTTTACTAACGCTCCAGCTACGTTTCAGAGCTTGATGAATAAGGTTTTCCGAGCACACCTCAGGAAGCTCATCTTGGTATTTTTAACGACATATTAATTTACGGCAAGACATCTGCAGCTCACTATGAACATTTACAGACTGTTTTCGACCTTTTGAGGATACATCAACTAGTTGCAAAGGAAAGTAAGTGTAGCTTTGGCAGCGAACAAGTTGAATACTTGAGTCATATTATATCAAAATATGGAATTGCTACCGACCCCAACAAAATCAAAGCTATAATTGAGTGGCCATTGCCTAGGAACTTACGGCAACTCAGAGGGTTTTTGGGGCTTACTGGCTACTATAGAAGATTTGTCAAGGGATACAGATCCATTTGCAAACCCTTGACACAACTCCTAAAAAAGGATGCCTTTGGTTGGAACCAAGAAGCAACCACTACATTCACCTTACTCAAGGAGCTGATGACCACTCCTCCAGTATTATCTTTGCCAACTCTAGATAAATTATTTGTTGTAAAGACCGACGCATCCATGATGGGTGTAGGTGCATTACTTATGCAAGAGGGGCATCCTATTGCCTATATCAGCAAGTCTCTAGGTCCTAAATAGTAAGCCATGTCTATTTATGAAAAGGAAATGTTGGCTATACTGCATGCAGTCAACAAATGGAAGCATTACCTCTGGAGGCGACATTTTAAGATTCTCACGGATCATGTAAGTCTTAAATATCTCCTAGACCAAAAGATAGTTACTCCTATGCAGCACCAATTGTTAATTAAATTAATAGGGTATGACTATGAGATCGAATACAGAAAATGGAAAGACAATGTGGCAGCTGATGCCCTCTAACGAACTTCAAGCTAATTACTCTATTCCTTGGTTGTCTCTTCAATCTCTACCAAGCTCATGGAGGAGTTTGCACAATCTTGGCAAAAGGATCCATATTTGCAGACTGTCATTCAAAACCTGCAAACCTCTCCAACATCACATTCACACTACACATGAGTCAATGACCACCTACAGAGGATGGGAAAAATTGTGGTGGGGCGTGATTTGGACTTACACAGAAAGTTAATCTCTTTATATCACAACTTAGTCGTGGGTGGTCACTCAGGAAGCACGGCCACTACAAAAAGGGTGGGAAGTTTGTTCTACTGGAAGGGCCAGCAGAAACACGTTCAACAGTTTGTGTAAGCATGCTCAATCTGTCAACAAAACAAGCATGAGAATGTAGCCACTCCATGGCTACTATAACCTCTGCCTATTCCTCATGCTCCATTCATTGATATCAGCATGGATTTCATCGATGGGCTGCCTAAATCTGAAGGCAAAGAAGTCATTATGGTGGTAGTTGATCTTTTCAGCAAATATGCTCATTTCATGAGCCTCAGCCACCCCTATTCAGCACCTACAGTGGCTAAGATATTCATGGATAATGTGTATAAATTACATGGTATTCCAGCATCAGTTGTCAGTGACAGGGATCTAATATTTCTGAGCAAATTCTGGAAAGAGTTGTTCACCATACAAGGGGTTAACTTACTTTACTCCTCAGCATATCATCCTCAAACTAATGGTCAGACAGAGATCGTAAATAAATGTGTTGAAAACTACCCAGATGCATGACAGGGACCAACCCAAACCAATGGGCACGATGGCTATCACTTGCAGAATGGTGGTACAATACCAATTTCCATTCTTCAACTTAGCTCGCTCCCTATGAAATACTGTATGGGTTTCCTCCCTCTATATATGTTTCTTATCTTCTAGAGACTATACGGTGGAGTCAATTGATGACATTCTAACCAGGCAAGAAGAAATGCTTAAACAAGTCAAGAGGAACCTACAAGCTGCTTAGAACAGGATGACATAAATTGTTAATAACAGGCGCAACGAAAGGAGCTTCTCTATAGGGGACTATTTTTATCTTAAACTCCAACACTACAGGCAAAAATCAGTAGTCCACATATCATCACAGAAACTATCAGCAAAATTTTTCGGTCCTTACCTGGTGATCAACAAGACTGGCAACGTGGCGTACAAACTAGAATTTCCAGCTTCCTCGACATACACCCAGTGTTCCACGTTTCACAAATTAAGAGGCATGTTGGGAGCCAACCAGTGCAGACTACCCTGCCACAAATGCCTTCAACCCCTGCATTACAACCACAAGCAACAATGGACAGACGCACCATGAAGAAAAAGAATCAGGCCGCTACTCAAATATTAATTCATTGGAGGGGTTCTTACTTGCAGACGCTACTTGGGAATATGCAGAGGAAATCACAACTTGTTTTCCACACTTTAACCTTGAGGACAAGGTTGTTTCAATGGGGGAAGATTTGTCACATGTTGTAATTGATGAAACTACAAGAGACAAAACGAGGGACAAACAATAACAAGAACATGGGGAATTTAAATCAAAGATTAGAGCAGGAACGCACCCAATGACTAAACGCATCGTTTTAGTTTATTTTGCAAGATTATTAGGAGACACGTGTAATAAGGAATATTACCCTTAAGTTTCGGAACAACCAAATTGTGTGGGTATATAATTGGTTGCAACAGAATAGAAATTACGTTGAAAAATTATAATGCAAGAAACGCATGAAGATAGATTCAGTGAATCATTTCTTGTTTCTATACAATTGTCACTTCTTCTTCATCTATCCAATTGATATCTGATTGTGATTTTCACCAATTAACCAAATTAAGACCGAGATCAGTAACAGGGGAAGCCATTTCCATTCCACCCATAACATAGTCTTCATTGGTGAGTAAAGAATTTTGTAGCTTTTTTTATTATTTCCTTAAGAAATCAAATTTTTTTCTAATTGTTTATTATAGTCTCTTAGAGTAAAGAGAGAAAAAAACCAAAAAGATTGTAAAATGATAAATCTTTTTTTTTTTTTTACCTCATGAGAATCTTGCAACGAGCCTGTTGAAACAAACCATCTACGCCAATCATGAATATTAGAGTAAATATAAAACGATCAAATAAAAAAATATTCAAGGGGAAAAAAAGAAGAA
>Ga0325400_1006907_pt1 | contig 10822 bp, 6 predicted proteins | sample PopdelMetagenome_2_FD_205662 | JGI IMG/M metagenome (GOLD analysis project Ga0325400, IMG submission 205662) | Populus deltoides microbial communities from Bellville, Georgia, United States - Xylem-PdKOR-R1 | ecosystem: Host-associated > Plants > Phyllosphere > Stem > Wood/Secondary xylem...
GATTGTTCCTTTTCATTATCCTTTTGCCCAAAATAGCTAGTGGTTGAAAAATGGGGTGCCTCCTTGTTTCCCAATTGTTTCTTCAATTGCGACGTGAAATTAAAGGTGATTCGGTTTGATTTTTATTTTTTTAAAAATAATCAAATTGATTTTTTTTAAAAAAATGAAACCGGTTTAAATCGACCGGGTTCTATTCGGTTCGATTTTTTAGGAAAAAAACCGGTTCAAATTGGTTTGGCTCGATTTTTTCTGGTTTGCCTCGGTTTGTTTTCCGGTTTTTTTGATTTGGGTTCAGTTCGGTTTCAGGCTTATAAAACCGAAACCGAACCAGTCGGTTTTTTTAAAATTTTAATCGGTTTTGTTTCACGGTTTGGTTATTTTTTTCTAGTTTTCTCAGTTTAATCAATTTTTTGGTTTTTTTACTCACACCTACGTGAAACAATCCTTTCCACACCTTGAAAAGGACCATTGTAATTAGATGCTAGTTTTTATGAACTTCTATGAGCTATTGTTTTTTTTTTTTTTTGTCTTTATGGCTCAGTATGATGTTCATCAATGTTGAATGCCCTCACACTCCTCTTATTATTAGCTAACCGAGTCATTTTAGGGGTTTGAATGGTAATATGATAACAGTTGTGGTTTAAAGTGTTTTTTGTTTAAAAATATTTTATTTTTTTAAAATTATTTTTTATATCAGCATATCAAAATGATATGAAAACATTAAATAATTAATTTTAAACAAAAACAAATCAAATTTTAAGGGAATGCAATTTGAACTAGGTTCCCAAACATATCCTATATTAAGTTGATACTAGATTGTCTCTAATTACCTTGAGCATGTGTTCTATTTTTGTCAAGTAGTCATCTACTCATCTACTACTTTAATAGGTGAGTCTTTAGGGAAATATGGAATATGTATTAAAAAAACAAACTTATACAAGATCTTATAATGAGTAAACTTGATTAGCATGTAATAATTGGTGTTGTACCACCACTTTAGCTAATGGTAGCCATCAATCGGTGTTGTACCATCAAGACCATTGAGTTGGGGTGTTAATGGTCAAACACTTGAAATAGTCCCTCAAACACTTATTGACAACTTTAGTTTATCCTTCAAACCATGAGTGATAGGTAGTTAAATAGCATAAATCCACTTATTGACAGGAAAATAGATGCTTTCAAAATTAACTTAAAAACACAGCATCCTTGTCATTGACTATGGTGGCAGGTAACTCATGCAATTTGTAAATGTTATCTATGAAAGCTTTAACAACTATGATTGCAGTATAGGGATGTGTAATAACTATAAAGTAGGCATACTTACTGAATTAGTCCACCACCACCAGGTTAACTTCCTTTCCCTTTGATTTAGGAAAGCCTTCCATAAAATCCATGCTAATATTGGTAAAGGGTGTTTGAGGAAAAGGTAGGGGTTGTAACAGCCTTAGGGTAAGAATATTTCCAAGCTTGTTTTTCTAACAAATAGAACATTCCCTAACATATTACCTTATATGCTTTTATTGTTTCTTCTAAAAAATAAGATGCCTACTCTCTTAGTAGTAATTGTAGCTCTTGAGTGACCATTTAAAGTAGAATCATGACATAAGGCAATGATCTTATTTTGTAGAGAAGAATCATCTCTCACTATAATATTTTCTTTTCTACTCAACAGATTGTTAACCTAAGAGTAATGGGGATATGAAGCAGGATTAATGATTATATCTAGGAGAACAGCTTGTATAACAACATCATTCTCCAAGTCTTCCTTGCTTTATCTATAATGTTAGTGAAAATTGTTGAGACTATCAATGCATATAATTCACCACTTGGAATCCTTGTGAGAGCATCAGCTACAACATTTTCCTTTCTTGTATTCAATCTCATAGTCAAAACCCAATAATTTAGTTAACCAAAAATGTTGAGATGAGAAAGTGGCTTTTTGATCCTATAAATACCTCAAACTAATATGATCAATATGAATTTTGAAATGTCTTCCACTTGTTGATTGCATGTAGGATAGCTAATGTATCCCTCATATATATAAACAATGCTCATTGTCTAGACCCAAGAGATTTATTGATGTACGCTATAAAGTTCTTCTCTTGCAATAGTATTGCCTCATGCCAACATTAAAGGCATTAGTCTCTACTATAAATAATTTGTTAAGATCAGGTAAAGCTAACATTGGAGGGTTAGTCATGATTGATTTAAGATGATTAAAAGTTTTTGTTGCCACTACAGTCCATACATAATTATCCTTTTTTAACAACTGATTCAAAGGCTTACAAATTAACCCATACCATTTAACAAACTTTCTATAATACCATGTTAGGCCAAGAAACCCTCTTAACTACTTGATGCTTCTAGTTAGGGGCTAGTATATAATTGATTGAATCTTCTATAGGTCAATAGCTACCCCTACCTTGGACATTATATAGCCCAAATATTCCACATGATTGTTGCTAAACACATACTTGTTTTCTTTAGCATATAATTGATGAGCTTTGAGTAATTCAAACACAGCTTCAAGTGTTCTAAATGAGCTGACATTGACTAACTATATACAAGAATATCATCAAAGAATAATAATATGAATTTTCTAAGATAAGTTCTAAACATTTCATTAATCAAACTTTTAAAGGTTACTAGTGTATTAGTTAAGCCAAAAGGCTTAACTAGGAACTCATGATGATCATTATAAGTTCTAAATGCAATTGTAAACTACTCTAGAAGTACCATTCTCATTTGGTGGTAACTAGACCTTAAATCCACCTTTAAAAACACAATAGCCCCTCCTAGTTCTTATAGTAACTTATCAATTAAAAGTATTGGAAATGTATCATTAACAATGAGTTTATTAAATGCCCTATAGTCCATACAGAGCCTCTAAGAACCATCTTTTTTTTTTTTTACCAAAACCATTAGTGAGGAAAAAAGATTGTTGTTATGTTGGATTTATACCAGATTCCATCATTTCTTTAACCATTTTTTCCACCACATCTTTTTGTAAGCTTGAGTATTTATAGGGTTTGAGGTTGATAGGCTGAACTCCTTTTTTTAATGGAATAATATGGTCATGAGTCCTTTTGTGTGGTAATCCACTCGGTTCCTGAAATAACTCATAGTATGCTTTATTTAATGTCTTGAAGGTAGCATTATTTTCTCCATTAGGTTGCAATATGGTATATAATAAGCTTAATTCTCTGTCATTTTTTATGTAATAATTCATAGATTGTATAAACTTGTCTTAGCAAGTTAAGGAGAATTATCCTGTAATTTATTGAATTATTCAAACCTAATAGTTTAAACTAGGACATGGCTATCCCTCTTGAGAGTTACTCTATGACCTTGCTACTAAAATAACATCCATATCTCCTTGTAGTTAGACAAAATATTTCCAAACATAACTAAACCAAAAGCATGATAATCCTTTCACATATAAATAATAATATACGGCGATAATAACAATATTATTGGAATCTAAGTTTGTAACAAAAACTAAATATAAGCTAAATAGCTCTATTTATAATAGGTAAAAACATCTTAAACAAGAATGGAGATTAAAAGAGTTCTAAATAAAATAGAAAAAAGAATCTAAATCAACTAGAAAACCAATACAATTCTCAAATAGTATCTTTTAGACCTTATCGTAAAGTTGTCCTAATATCTAGTCGCTATGAAATTTTAACCCTATATAAAATAAAGCCTCTAAAATTGTTAGGTAAAATTTTAATCTAATCTAATGGTTGGATCAAATATTATGATTGTTAGTGAAAAACTATGCAATAAAAAAAAATAAGCCCAAAAATCGTCTCGTTGTCTCCTTGTAAAAAAATGGAGTCCTTATTAACTTTATTTCTACATCAGATAAGAATTGATGAGTTATCAAACTAATCCAATATAAACTCTTTTACTACTATTAATTTTTATTTCCAAAAATAAGACTTCTAATGTTGCTAAACTTGCTAAAATATTTTCTTGTTGAAGAAGGATTGTTGTTACATAAGGAATCCTTGCACAATAAGGATTGTTTGTTGGCATATTTAAAGCTTGACTTTAAACTTGTCATCCTCTCTCATCTTGATGAATTACTAAACCTACCATATATGGATGGAAAGCTTGAAAAGTCTAGTTTCTATTATAATTAAAATGTCAATAAATTTCCACATATAGCTTTAGATATGACCCAAACAATACACAAAGACCTAGTCTAACATATTTGCAACTTGTTAACCCAAATATCCAGAATCAGCCCAATCAATTCATCTTGGATCCTTTTAGCTTTAGACCTTTTAATAGGCCCAATTTGTACTTCTAATAAATCCTTTAATGATGCTTGTTGATTCGCATCATTTCTCCTCTCCTCAAAAGGATTCGTCATTGAATCAATAATAGAAACACCATTCATGGATAATACATCCTCGTAATCATGCAACAAAGAAATAAAAATACTAGTTTACATACGCTTCTTAATATAAAAGATATTTTTCACAACACTCTCTCTTCTTTTCTTCACAAGTTTCCCCTATTTTATTTCTCTCTTTTCGACCAACTCGCCAAGTTCTTTTATTTTAGCCACTCTTTTCTTGTAAGTTAACCCCATTAACATATTTTTAAAAGTTACATTCTTAACTAGAGTTTCTTCGCTCTTATATATACAAATAGGCACACAAACTCCTTGTCCATATATTAAACTTCCATACTAAGATCTATGGTGCTCTCTCTTATAATCATATAAAGGAAATAGAGGTATTAAACGCTAATACTTCTCATTATTATTACTTATGTGGCATTTTGAATAAAAACTATTCTCTCTTTGCTGATCCAAGTTATGCTATTTGATTTATAAACTCAATGCACGCTTAACCACAAATGACTCATCTTAAATCAAATATTCTACCTCTTCATCACTAGCATCATTAAGATCAGAATCAATAATGTCATCTTTCTCAGAATATGAATCCAATGAACTTTTATTCGTTAAAGCATCCATTTCATTAACATCTTGTTTAAACCTTTAAAACTTGTTTTTTTGCTAATTTTTGCCTTTAATGATACTATATAAATATAACAACTTTTCTCTCTCACTTTGCATCTTTTCGATGTTGAACTAAAGCTTTTTAATCATTAAACAATTGTTTTTTTTTTTTTGTAAATAGCATTGTAATTTCCTTGCACTCATTTATTTAGCTCATAGAAGCTCTTTTTCCATCAGTCTTTGGAGTTTGAAACCTTAATTTCTCTTGCTTATAGCATTAAGAACCCTTTGAGATTATTCTTTTTGTAATTTAACTTCTCTTTTACTTGCCCATTTAAACCATTAATTAAATCTCATAGTCATCATTTCAAGTTGTTGTTATTGTATGACCCATAACATAAAAGTTTAATTATTTCTCTTTTTTGTGGGGTTGTTTCACCTTTGAAAGACATCATCGAAATATAAAAATCATATTAGTAGCAAAACAATATATCATCAAATACTCTCTCACGTGTTTACACTCTAATAGATGTCACTCCTCTCATATTTCACTCAAATATGGCTTTTTCATGATAATATGCTCACCTTTTCATCCTTTACCTTTTATACCTATCTTTTCTGCTCTTTAAGGAACTAACCTTATAAAACCAAAGAGAAATAGTTTAGTAATGAAATCCATAGTATTTTAGCATCAAGAAATAAAAAATAATAAAAAACTATAAAGAAAACAAATTACAAACACGAAAACACTAAAGATTATGAATCAGATACAAATACAATATGAAGATATGAAAACGTGTAAGCAAGAAAAATAATGTAATATGACTCAATCAACCCAAAAATATTTTTGAAATACTTATATGATTGAATATGATAGTAACAATAAAGAAAAATTATGTTGACACCAACTGATCTGATATGATTTATTTTATAATTTTAAAATTATCCAAACCTAAGTATTTCCAAATAACCCTACAATTAAGGTTTGACACTAAGAAAACAAAACCTCAAAGAATATCAACTTGTAGGAGTATATCTCTTAGTTTCCAAATTTAATCTTTTAATGATTTTAATTTACGATAGAATTTATAACACTTATGATTTGATCTCTTTTTTCCTTTCTTTATACTTCTAATCTTGATAGTAAGGAAATCAAATAATTTTATTTTTCCCTTTTTTTTCTTTATATACTTGCCACATATTAGATTTAAGAAACAATGAAAATAATACAAAAACAAAAAAATAGATTGATTTAACCTGATTTTAAAGCCTAACTCTAATACCAACTGATGTTAACCTAGAGGGTAAGAAATTAAAACCCTCATGTAAGAAAGAACAAATCCAAGAAAGCTAAAATTAGATTTGGTTGATTAAAGCTCGACATAATGATTACCTAAACTGAGACACCAAAACTATTTGAATCAAACCCTCACCCAACAATCATTGAGAATCGCAAATGAGAAGTATAAGGAAGATTCCACAAAGATAATTTTTCTTTGATAAGTGAAGACAGCTCAATGAAGAACTAGAAGTATAATGATCCTCTCACACACAAGTAACAATATACGGCTATAACAATATTATTGGAATCTAAGTCTATTACAAGCCTAAATACAAGCTAAATAACTATATTTATAATAGATAAAAATCCTTAAATAAATCCAGAGAAATAATAAGAGAGCTCTAAATAAAATAGAAAAAATAATCTTAAATCAACTTTTCGATATCCGATCACTATGAAATTTTAGCCCTATATAAATCAAGGCCTCTAAAATTTTAGCCCTATCAAGTTTCCAAAATCTTTCCTTGTAGAATAAGGATTGTAGTTGCATAAGGAACCTTAACACAATAAGTATTGTTTAGTGGTAGATTTCAAGCCTGAATTCAAATGCATCATTCTCTTTTGTTTGAATGAATTACTGGGCCTACCATAAATGGATGGAAAGCTTGAGATGTTTAGTTTCTAACCTAATTAAAATTGTATCAAAGTTCCACTTGTAGCTACAGATATGACCCAAACAATACACAAAGGTCTCATCTTGTAGATTTGCAACTTATTAACCCAAACATCCAAAATTAGCCCAATAAATTTCTATTGGATCCTTTTAGTTTAAGTACTTGTAATATGCTCAATTGATACCTCTAATGAATCATTTGGTGATACACACTAATTCACATTTGCCTCAATCATGTTTTCTTAACATTTAACTAGGTAATGAGATAAGAATTTCATAATTGGTGAATTTGCTTGAATTTCAATATGTGCGAGATCACAAGTATCACTTGTATGACTTGTGTTTAAATATTCATATCATGTTTGCCCTTTTATTTATATTTTATGTATTATTTATTTAAATATAAAATAAAGGAGATTGAATTGATATAAACTTGTATTCTAACAGTTAGGTTAATGTGTCTTCTAATTTTTAGTGATTGATGTAAATCTAGTGCGATGTTTTTTAACCTTAAAATAGGTTCAATAATGAGTCGAAGAATTTTTATCAAGTTAACATCATGTTTGGATTAACAGTTAGCTCAATATGTGTTCTAGTTTTTGGGATCAACATAGACATAGTATAATGCTATGATAAAAAAATCAATGTCAATAATAAGTCCACAAGTCTTCTTAGAGTAGAGACTAACATGGGTTAAATATAGTGTTCTGTTCAATTTATGTTTTCTAAAAATAATAAAATAATAATGATATTAAAAAGAGTCAAGAGATATTAAATAAATCATAAAAAGTAAATAAAAAAATCTTTAAGTTACGAGACTCTTTACACAAGGCATAATTAACTTGATGAACAACCCCTAATAATAAATAACTTGTGAATAGTCTCTGAAAGTCATTCGAATAAATAAAGGTAACTTTTCATTAGAAAAGATACGGTAAAAATGGTTTTTTTATCTTCCTTTAGACATAACCAATCCATTACTTAGATTTCTGGAATCAATACATATTTTAGGATTCTTAGTCTCCTTAAAAAACTAGGTAGCAACTCTATTTTTCATTTTTTCTTTAATTTTCAGAGGTTCAAATTTTCATGTCGAATGTGATAATAATAATAATAATAATAATAATAATAATAGTCATAACATTCATTTTGAAGAGGCTATCACAAAGATATCGTTTTTCTATAAACATCCCACTTGTAATGAGTATAAATATATCACTCTAAAAAATCATTTTAAAACCATTCTTGCTCAACAATGAGTAAAACACTAAGTTCTATTTAATGTCAGCAATATAATGCAAATTGTTGAGGGTGAAAAACTTTTGAAAGTCATCTTCGGTATGATCTTGCTACCTAATATCTTAAATTTTAATGAATTTTTCATATATAAATGTTTGTCATCCATTTTTTTATAAGTGAAAAACATCATCTTCTCAGTATATACATGTCTTGTTACACTAGTATCAACCCACTACCACTCGAGATTATTGATTAGAATGACTTTAGAAATAATAATAGACAAATTTATTTTTGACACGTCATTTATGAGGTTATCAACCTCAATGACATTGTTTTAAGAAGTCCTTCCTTTTTTAAAAAAGTTTCATTATTGAGCTCTATTTCTGCAATCCTCAGTTTAATTTTTATTATTATTATAGATGAAGAATTTTCCATTTAATTTCTTAGCATTTCCATTCCTTTTTTTTTTAGTTTCTATTGTGGGTCTTCACCACTTGTTTAATAACTTTTTCTTTGGGGGCCATACTTGAAGAGTTGGCCTTTCTTTTAGACAACTTATTATCCTTTCATATCATAACCCTTAAAATAAGGTCTTCACTTCTCATTTCTTATGCTTATTCATAAGATAGTTCGTAAAGTTTTTTCCAGATAGTGTTAGTTCTTGAAGTCTTTTCAAGATGGTGCAATTTTTCAATAATTACAGCCATTTAGAATGATTCCCTTATAACCATTCCTTTAACATGAATAACATGAAATATGTGTTAAAACTCTTAAACATTGCTTATCATAATCCTTGAATTAACCATCTTGAAATCCATAAATTTATCGATTATGAATTTTTTCATACCAATATCATAAGCATTGTACTTTCGGTCAAAGTCTCTTATAATGCCTTTGCAATCGTGATTGAACTATAGATGTCATATACTGTGTTGTCCAATCCATTCAATATATAGTTTTTACATATGAAATCACTATGATTCCATACATCTATAATTATCATAATAATGGGATTCAAATTCATTATCTAATAGTTTTGACGTTTCTTTAGACAATAACTTAACTAAGTTCAAAGTGGTCAATAAATAAAACATCTTCTATTTTCACCTCTTAAAGTTCAATCCATTGATTTAAAAAAAAAACATTTCTCACCAAGCACCATAAAAGATGATGGTGAAAACTTCCATATTGAAGTAGTATTTGTCAAAACAACATTAATTATAGTAACTAACTCTTGAGTTAAAGTCGTGAAAAAATTTCTAAAATAATAGCTAAATATGTATAATTAAAATTTGACTTTAAACATGTAATTCGTAAAGAATTTTAATAGAAAATTTATAACTTTAACTACTAAATTAACTACATATTTTTCTAATAATTTAGCATGCAAAATTATAACAAGTATCAAATTTATGATTTAGTTTTTTTAATAAACAATATTATCACAAAATCAAATAATATAAAAAATTAGATAATATATTTAGATTTGACAAACAAGCACGAAAAGAACACAAGCAAATAAAGTATCTAAGTCTTAAAATTTATGATGATTTTATAAATTGCTATTGTTTAGTTTTAAATTGCATGCAAATTTATAGATTAGATTATAAATACTTAAACTTGTAATAAAGCTTAAAAAAAATCATAGTATACTATTCAAAGTTGTAATTGAATCAACATTGTGCTAGCATGCATTCTCACATATACAAAGACAATTATTATACTTAAACTAAAACCAATATATATATATAAAGTACTTTACTTGTAGAAGATATTTAGATGAAGAAAGGTAGATGTTGTTGCCTAAATTTCTATGCCATTAAGGCTAAATTCATGTCACTTAGTAGGAACAATCTTTTTACGAATATAAAATTCCAATAACTTAACTTTTAAATGATACACTTCTTTCAAACTTCTACAAACCAAAGGAATAATTGAACTCGATATCTCTCTACAAATGAATAAAACCTAAGCTCTAAGGTATAGAAAAAAAAATGAAGCAAACACTATACAAAACCAAAGACTAAAGAAGCTAGAAAAATAATAGCGAAGAAGGTACAAGAGCTACCGCAAGGTATGCAAAACATCTCCCTTTAAACCTTTTTTTATATCAATTTTTGAGAAAAAAATAATACATAATTAATTTGGTAATTACCAGAATTAATTCTCATCATTTTGCTTTAATTATTCATCATAAAAAAAAAAACTGACAATTTTTTTTCTTGAAAACCAAATGTTTTTCCTTCGAAAATAAACTATTCAAAAAGTAAACCCAAGCCTGAGGCTCGTGGTTGTTCTATGCAGCTTAAGCTAAACTTGTTTTGTTTAGGATCTATCCTTTTTAGAAGCTTAGATGCTTTACAAACTCATTTTTCACTATATAAGTTAATCTTGTATTTTTTTTCCAATATAAAATATAGGATTTTAGATTTCATACTTTTTAAAATCAGTTTTTTATTCACTGAGGATTTATTTTAATCATATTAAGATTCTATATTAAAGTATTTTTGTTGAAAAATAAATTTTAATAAAATTTTAAATCTCTCACTTTCGTTAGGTAGTTTTTAGGCTCAAGTCTAGTGACCAAGTAACCAGTTCCTAGTGATCGATTTCTAGAAAAGCAGCAGAACAAGCAATGGCAGCTTACAAG
>Ga0325400_1006909_pt1 | contig 10820 bp, 8 predicted proteins | sample PopdelMetagenome_2_FD_205662 | JGI IMG/M metagenome (GOLD analysis project Ga0325400, IMG submission 205662) | Populus deltoides microbial communities from Bellville, Georgia, United States - Xylem-PdKOR-R1 | ecosystem: Host-associated > Plants > Phyllosphere > Stem > Wood/Secondary xylem...
TATGCCAACCTTGTGAATAGAGTCCTAGCAACTCCGAAAACAAAAATTCACATAAACAATCAACAGTTGATTTTGTCAAGCAAAATGAAGCACTTTTCAGCTCATTCATATGAGACAACACATACCTGTACAGGCTTTCGTCTCAACACTTGAAATGCTTCTGCCCTCATTGATAAAAATCTAAGAAATTTTTTAGTTAGTATGTTTTCAAGCTCATCTGCCTGCTTTACCTGTACAAGAGGAAATAGATATGCATATAAGGAAAAAATTTGAGAATAGGGATTGGATGCAATTTATGCTGTGTCAAGTTAATACATAAAGACAATAAATCCAAATGAAAAAAGAGATACAACACCAAAGGAAAAAGAAGAAGAGAACATAGTATCTTTGGTCTCAAAAAGCTAACATGAACAGAATGAGTATGACTAAGTTTAGCAACAAAATCAACTTGTCTTTGAAGTTTTGCCGCTATTCTTATACTGTATAACTATGCACCTGACTGTTATTCTAGGATGAGTACTTCAATGATTCTGCTTTAGCAGCTTAGACTATTAGAACCCACACAAAATTATCAAGCCTACGTGCCTGACACTTCTTCAATAATCTTCATGGGATCCCTGAACCATGCTGCATATGTAATGTATAATCTAGATTTGACGAACACAGGGAAAGAAATAGGACAGAAGTTTCTAAAACACAATCTTTTATAGGTGAATTGGAAAACTCTCAGCAGCAGCAAAATGGAATGTTTCCCTTTGATCAAACCATGACATATTCAACACCAAACAATATCCATTAAAACTTATAGATGTGCAATCCCGAAAATGACACAACATACCAACTAGCCTACTAAAAAGAATTAAAAGATTAAAAAGTAGCCCACAAGCAACCATTTTCATATGTTATGAGTAACCAAAATGAGAGGAAAAACATTGTTCACAATGACACATACTGTTCTATAAGAAAGTCCTATTTTCACTATGCAGCGCTGCCAGGCACATTAATCTAAAAGTTGAGACAAACACTTCACCTTGAGGCTAATACGCAACGAATTAATAGATGTTTCTATCAAGCACTTTTCAGCCTCATTTCTACATATCAAAATCTGCAATAGCACCATCATCACATGCAATCAAGTTAGATATCCATCAGCACAATAACTACAACAAAACATTTCTTCATTATTAAAATTTAGCATCAACCAAAATGATCCTTACAGAATTTAGCAAAAGTTCCGGGCTCGTCCTGCAAGACATGAACAAAAGATCACAACATTCCTCAAGATACTGCACAAGCAAGCTCAAAATGCAGGAAACAATTATGAATAATATTATAACTTATTTTCCTTTTTAATAAAAAATGGAAAACATACTTCATTTCGACCTCTGGTTTGTTATGCCTTTCAACTTCTTGACAAGGGAAGTTCTGCAAAGCAGTTTCGAAAATCAATAAATTTAAAAATTTAAAAGTTAAAAAATAATTAAGGGAGGGATTAAATTTTATAATGCAAGCATTACCTGCAGGCACAAGGATGCCTCTAAAGTATTCCGTATACATGTTAAATACAAGCGCAATGAAGTTGCCTACAAAATAATAACGAAATTAGAATCAAATTACGATCACAGAGGAAAGAAAGAGATTAGGGCTTACCATTTAGCCAGAGCTCTGGATTTGAGATTGATTGTGTCGAAACTGCAACGCTTTATACGATTTCGATTTTTTGGATTGCGAAGAATTGTTGCTGCTGGTGCTGTGGGTTTGGAGGTGGAGTGGGGGGTGGGTGTGATTTGACTTGGTGGAAGTTTTGATGGGTTTTGTTTGTTGCTTCTGGTGGCAGATTACGCCTTGCACTTACGTGGAAAAAAATAAGAGAGAGTCGAACTACACGTCGTTTAACTTTACTTATGGCATGACCGTGGTTTTATTTATTTTTTTCTTTTTTAAGGTGCTAAACTGACCCAACTTCTCTTAAGTTGCTTCTCGTGTTTGGAATTATAATAGTGATGATAGTTTAAAATATTTTTTTATTTAAAAATATATTAAAATAATTTTTTTATTTTTTAAAAATTATTTTTACTATTAGTAAATCAAAATAATCTGAAAAAATATATAAAATAATTATTTTAAGAAAAAAAATTTATTTTTAAAATTTGAGGGAATGCGGTTTGCATCACATTCTCAAATGCACCATTAGTCCCTGCCCTCTCAATTTTATCCTCTTAATCCTGCATTGTTTGACTAGTAACAAATTAGAGATGCCAAGAAAGATAATATCCTTTTAGAAGAAATGATGTTTGAGAAAATAGTTGATTGGCAATAGTTTTTGCCTGGTGTTGGTGTGGACAAAGAGGAAGAGATGGTGACGCTTTGTGATGGTTTTGCTTGGGTGTGAGGAGAGGGATTTCATCGAGGAAAGAGAGAAAAGGGTTAATGATGTTGTTGTGGGTTTTATGGTGGGCTGGTTGAGTTTCAGCTGGTGATTATTGGTCAGGAAGTATGAAGAAGAAGAAAAAGAAGAGGGAAGGGTTGTCATCGACGAGTTGAGGAAAAGAGGATCAACGGTGGTGGCCAGTGAGGTTAGAGATGTGGGGCTAGCAGCCGGTGAGAGGGAGGAGAGAGAAAGAAAGGAAAATGGAGATTATTTTTTTCAAATTATAAAAATATTATATTTAAACATAAACTTTATTTTCCATATTTTTTCTGTTTTATCTAGAAAAAAAAATGAAATAATACTTCATTACTTCATTACCGAATAATCTCAAGGATTTTATATTTTTTTCATTTAAATGCATGGAAATACTTGAATTTCAAATTATTCAAAATTAACACGGTGTATAACATGAATAAAAGTTAGGGTTCTCAATTCTTACCTCACCAGAGCTAGAAAACCTTTCGGACATATCTCCCATGCCTTCTTCCTCCACTCATATCCCTTCATCGCCTACCCCAACTCTAGCAGCAACACTACCCACACAAGCAGAACCACTCCCCTGTCATCCTATGATTACCCGATCCAAAAACAACATTCAAAAACTCATTCAAAAACTTATTTTCACTACCAAACTCAACATTGAACCTTAGGAACCCACCACCCTTGCCCAGACCACTAAAGATTTGAATTGGCGTTCTGCCATGACTGAGTTTAATGCTTTGTTACGCAATGGCACTTGGACTTTAGTCCCACCTACTTATGCTTCTAATTTGGTTGATTTTCAGGATCAAAAGAAACTCAGATGGGACTGTGGCTCGTTACAAAGCCAGACTCGGAGCGAAAGGTTTTCACCGCTCTGGCCTTGACTATCACGAAACATTTATTCCCGTGGTAAAACCTACGATTGTTCAACTAGTTCTCAGCATTACTGTGAGCAATGGGTGGAAGCTTCGCCAACTAGACATTAACAACGCCTTTCTTCAAGGCACCCTTACTAAAGATGTCTATATGGCCCAACCTCCGAGGTTTCATGATCCGGACAAAGCAAGGTTTGTCTGCAAGCTTAGAAAAGCTATTTATGACTTAAAGCAAGTGCCTCGTGCATGGTATCATGAATTGCGGACTTTTTTGACTACTTTGGGTTTTTCTAACTCCCTAGCCGATACATCTTTTTTCATCTACAATCATGACTCTCATCTCATTTACCTGTTGGTTTATGTTGATGACATCATTATTGTTAGTGTATATTATGGCAAGAATATCAAATATATATAGCAACCAAATTGTAATAGAAAATCTTGTATTTATTATAGACTACAAATTAGGGATTAGAGACAATAAATTAGGGATTATTACATGTATTTAGAGGACAAAATTCCTCCTTCCGAAAAGGCAATGAAAGATAGAACAATTTTACATTGAAATTTGATATTTGTAACATGGTATTAGAGCTAATTATTCTGATCTAGACCTTTATTCTTCTCTTCAGTTTACAGACTGAATTCGTCAATATTTGGTGATTTTTTTGGGTTCCTAGGATGTCTGGAGAGGCTTTTCTTACTCGATTCAATGGCAAAAACTATACTAGTTGGGCGTTTCAGTTTCGCATGTTTGTTAAAGGGAAGGAATTATAGGGTCATCTCGATGGATCTTCACCAACACCAACCGATCCACAGGAGTTGAGTATATGGACTACCATGGATGCGAAAATTGTCTCTTAAATACTGGGGTCTATTGAACCCCGTATGATCAACAATCTTCGATCGTTTGGCACAGGGAAGGAGATTTGGGACTACTTCCGATGCATCTATTCCTAGAACAATTCGGTTAAAAAATTTCAAGTTGAAATGGGTATTGCCAATTATAAACAAGGTAATCTCTCAATTGAACAATTCTATGCTGGTTTCTAAACTTATAGAGTGAATATACTGGCATAATTTACTTTAAAATACTAAAGGAGAGTTTAGAAGCAGTAGACCTTGTTCATGCCGAGAGCCAGAGGGACCAGTTCTTGATGAAGCTCTTGCCAGAATTTGAGGCTGTGAGAGCTAGCTTGATCAACCGAAGTCCTGTACCCACTTTGGACTAATGTTTGGGGGAACTGTTACGAGAAGAACAACGACTCGCCACTCAACACGAGTTGACTTAGGACACTATCACATAGATGAATGTGGCTTACATGGCTCAAGGAAGGGGACGATAGAGGGGTGTGATTGTGTAGTGTTTTAATTGCAAAGAATTAGGGCACATTGCCAGAAATTACAGCAAGAAATTATGTAATTATTGTAAGAAAGAGGGGCATGTAATCAAGGAATGTCGTCTGCGACCACAGAATCGACAAGGGTTTACTGTGCAGTCAAAATTGGGGGCTGCTTCTATGGCTGCCGTAGCTGTGTCCTCACCGTCTACACCAGAATCTTCATCGTCGGTGAGCTCTTCGTCGAGCACCCTCACTCCTGAGATGGTGCAGCAGATGATAATATATGCCTTCTCTGCACTTGGGATTTCAAGTAAGAAAAATAAACTTAACTTTCCCTTGGATTCGACACATAATAAACAATGGTTAATGGATTCGGCAGCATCGAATCATATGACCAGTAGTGAAAATGGGTTGTATAATGTGCGAAAATACATGGGTAATCAGCATATACATGTAAAAAATGGTGATAATCTGCCGATTTTGTCAATTGGTAATTTGGGGTCTTATTTCAAAAATAATTTTATGTCACCAAAATTATCCACAAGTTTACTCTCTGTTGGTCAAATGGTAGAAAATAACTGTGAAATTCACTTTGATCGTCATGGTTGTTGTGTGCAGGATCAAGTGTCAGGGAAGGTGATCGTGAAGGGGCCTAAAGTGGGACGTTTATTTCCAATACAATTTTCTATTCCTAGTATTAATTCTTGTACTTATTCTACTGTCATTAATAATCCTCATTTTTAGCATAAGAAATTGGGGCATCCCAATTCTAATGTATTAACTCATTTTATGAAACATGAATATTTGGGGAATAAAAATTCTTTTTCAACAGAACTTTTGGATTGTAGTTCTTGCAAATTGGGTAAAAGCAAAGCATTATCATTTCCTTCACATGGTAGTCGTGCTTCTAAATGTTTTGAAATTATTCATATTGATGTATGGGGCGTAAGCCCTGTTATCTCTCATGCTCAGTATAAATATTTTGTCACATTTATTGATGATTTCAATCGTTTCACGTGGATATATTTTCTCCGATCTAAGGCTTATGTATTCTCATCATTTCAGGCTTTCGTTGTATTTGTTAAAAATCAATTTTCTGCTCATATTAAAATACTTTGTTCTGACTCCAGAGGGGAATATATGTCCAAAGAATTTTAGGAATATCTCAAAAACAAAAGGATTCTCTCTCAAAGATCTTGTCCTTACACTCCTCAATAAAATGGAGTTGTAGAGCGTAAGAATCGACATCTTTTAGATGTTGTTCGCACCTTATTAATTGATTCTTCGGTACTTACTCGATTTTGGGTAGAAGCTCTGTCAACAGTCGTTCATCTAACTAATCGTTTGCCTTCTCAAGTTCTAAACTTTGCATCTCCATACTATATTTTATTTGGTGTTATTCCTAAGTATGATTCTCTCCATGTTTTTAGGTGTGTTTGTTTTGTTCACTTACCATTTACTGAACGTAATAAACTTTCAGCTCAAGCTGCTTGTTGTGCTTTTCTAGGATACAGTAATTCTCATAAAGGGTTTTGTGTGTTATGATGCAAATGCTCATAAAATTCACATCTCTTAAAATGTGATTTTATTTGAAAATCAGAATTTTTTCCCTTCTTGTCCCTCTACAGAATCCACTCCTATCCAGCTTCCCACATTTGATGATGATAGTCCATCTTATATCTTTAAACGTTTAAAGCCAGAAATTGTATATCAAAGATGTCATCCATCATCCACTTTGCCCCTTCTGATCATTCCCCTCAACTAAGACGATCAACTCGAGTTTCACGTGCCCCAAATAGGTATAGATACTTAGCAACTACTATTGCTAGTACTTTTGTGCCTAGGACTTATGACCAGGCTTCTACCCAAGACTGTTGACAACAGGCCATGAAAGAGGAACTTCAGGCTCTTCAGGATAATCACACATAGGATATTGTTTCTTGTCCTACCGGAATTAAACCTATTGGCTGCAAATGGGTATACACTATTAAATTCCAACATGATGGATCTGTGGAATGATATAAAGCACAGTTGGTGGCTCTTGAAAATTATCAGGCATATGGTAATAATTATGTCCTGGTATGTTTACTCACCCATCTGATATAAAGCATGGCATATTATTTCTTGTCCTGGTATGTTTACTCACCCATCTGATAAAGTCTGCTGGCTGAAATGGTCCCTGTGTGGTTTAAAACAGGCACCCCGGGCATGGTTTGGAAATTTTTGAACTACTCTTCTGAAACTTAAATTTATTCAGAGCCAATATGAATCCTCTCTGTTTCTTCAGCAAACTACTACTGGTATTGTTGCTTTTCTGGTATATGTGGATGATATTATCATTACAGGATCTGACATTCCACTCATTAAGGATTTACAGCGTTCTTTTAATAGTGAATTTCATATCAAGGATCTGGGACACCTTCAATATTTCCTTGGTTTGCAGGTGCACTCTATGTCTAATGGGATTTTTCTACATCAGCACAAATACACCCAAGATATTCTTCTCTTGGGCGGTCTTGAATCAGGGAATAACGTTTTTACACCTCTCGAGATTAATTTAAAACTCTGTCAGAATGATGGTGACCTGTTACCTGATCCCTCCATATACAGGCAATTGGTGAGCAGTTTGAATTATCTAACCATTACTCGGCTAGATATTTCTTTTGCAGTACAACAAGTCAGTCAGTTTTTATAGGCTCCTCGTCAACCTCATTTAGCTGCTGTCCAAAGAATTCTTCGCTATCTTAAAAGCACATCTTGGCGAGGATTATTTTTTCCTGCTGATAATTCATTACAATTAACATGTTATAGTGATGTAGATTGGGCAGGGTGCATGGATACATGTCGGTCTATTACTGGGTGGTATATGTTTCTTGAAAATGCTTTAATTTAATGGAAAAGCAAAAAGCAAGACTAAATCTCAAAATCTTCCACAGAATCTGAGTATCGAGCTATGTCCTCCGCATGTTATGAAATTGTGTGGCTCCAGGGTTTGCTACGTGAACTTGGTTTTCTTCAGCACACTCCTACACCTCTTCATGCTGATAACACAAGCTATTCAGATTGCTACTAATCCAATGTTTCATGAACGCACCAAACATATTGAAGTTGATTGTCACTACATTCATGAAGCTCTTGATCATAATATTCTTACACTACCTTATATTTCCATCGAGCATCAGACAGCTGATGTCTTTACGAAGGCCTTGTCTCGGCCTCGACATCAACTCATGATTGACAAATTGATGCTTTTTGATCGGCCATCATCAATTTAAGGGGGGATGTCAGTATATATTATGGAAAGAATATAAAAAATATATGGCAACCAAATTATAATAGAAAATCTTGTATTTATTATGGACTACAAATCAGGGATTAGAGACAGTAAATTAGGAATTATTACATGTATTTAGAGGACGGAATTCCTCCTTCTAAAAAGGCAATGAAAGACAGAACAATTTTACATTGAAATTTGATATTTGTAATAATTGTTACAGGGGATAATGAACATGCTATTAATCAATTTATTAAATGTTTAGTAGCTCGGTTTTCATTAAAAGACTTGGGTTCTCTGACATACTTTCTGGGCATTGAAGTCCAGCCTCATTTCACTGGTGGTGTGCTTCTTTTCCGGAAAAGATACATTTTGGATCTTCTCCACTGAACTAATATGGCTTATGCAAAATCCACACCTGCTCCGCTGCCTCTTAGTTGTAAACCGACCTTGGATATAGGTGTTCCTCTGGCTGATCCAACCACCTACCATATAACCATAGGAAACCTTTAGTACCTATCTCTCACTCGGCTTGATGTTTGTCTCGCTGTCAACAAACTCTCATAATTCATGCACAAGCCCATGGATGTTCACTAGCAAGTGGTGAAATGCCTCCTTCGCTATTTACTCGATACTATCCACAATTGTCTACTTCTTCATCGTCATTCCCCTTCTTCAATACATGCCTTTTTTGATGCAGACTGGGGGGGAAACAAGGAAGATTTATCCTCCACCAGTGCCTATGTAATCTATCTTGGATGAAATCCCATCTTCTGGACCTCCAAAAAATAGCACACCATGACATGCTTATCTACTGAAGCTGAATACATATCAGTAGCTGACATAGCAGGTGAGATCAACTGGGTCTACTCTTTACTGTCCAAACTACATTTTCTGGTGAGTCATACTCCAGTCATTTACTGTGATAATATTGGTTCCACTCAGTTGAGTTTGAATCATGTGTTCACTCAAGAATGAAACACGTTGTTATTGATTTTCACTTCATTCAACAAAGGGTTTAATCTGGTGCTCTATGAGTGTCTCATGTGTCTTCAAAAGATTAGTTAGCTGATGCGTTGGCAAAATCCCTACCCTGCTCGTAGTTCTGGCTTCTCAAAGACAAGATTGGACTCATTGACCCCGTCCATCTTAAGGGGGCATGTAAGCAAGTGTCCATGTGAAAAACAAATACTAACTAACCTCCTGAAAAACCCATGGATGTTCACTAGCAAGTGGTAAAACGCCTCCTTCGCTATTTACTCGGTATTATCCATAATTGTCTACTTCTTCATCGTCATTCCCCTTGTTCAATACATGCCTTTTTTGATGCAGACTGGGGGGGAAACAAGGAAGATTTATCCTCCACCAGTGCCTATGTAATCTATCTTGGATGAAATCCCATCTTCTGGACCTCCAAAAAATAGCACACCATGACATGCTTATCTACTGAAGCTGAATACATATCAGTAGCTGACATAGCAGGTGAGATCAACTGGGTCTACTCTTTACTGTCCAAACTACATTTTCTGGTGAGTCATACTCCAGTCATTTACTGTGATAATATTGGTTCCACTCAGTTGAGTTTGAATCATGTGTTCACTCAAGAATGAAACACGTTGTTATTGATTTTCACTTCATTCGATAAAGGGTTTAATCTGGTGCTCTATGAGCGTCTCATGTGTCTTCAAAAGATTAGTTAGCTAATGCGTTGGCAAAATCCCTACCCCGCTCGTAGTTCTGGCTTCTCAAAGACAAGATTGGACTCATTGACCTCGTCCATCTTAAGGGGGCATGTAAGCAAGTGTCCATGTGAAAAACAAATACTAACTAACCTCCTGAAAAATAGGATTTATGCAAAGTGATAAGGTTGTTATCAAGTTGAACTCTAATTGATGTAATCGGTTAGTCTTTGTGTTATTTATGTAGTATAAATAACCCCTCATTCAGTGAATACAATCAGAGTTGTTCACAAACTGCATGTATATCATCATGTGTTACCTTAGTTTGGGCTATCATGTATAACCTTGGTGGACCAAGCTACCATATAGCTGGGTTGGACTGATTTCTTTAGCCTAACCAAGCCATCGTATAACTCAATTGGGTTGATTTGCAGAGCCTAACAAGCTGACCACTCTCTCTCTCTCTCTCTCTCTCTCTCTCTCTCTCTCTCTCCCCTTCATTTATCTCTATTCTCTTTTTTTTTTTTTTATTATTACCTTTATTAACTCTTTTAATTTTTTAAGCTATTACCATATATGTTGAGTTGTACAAACTACAACTTCAACTAAAATTATCATGTTTTGTGGTAAGCTACTCATAATAAAAGCATATATGTCATTGGTAAGCTACTATATGATATGACTAAGCTATAAAATAGAATTTTCACCTTTCATAGTGAGCTGCTCAAGATTGTTTTTAAGGAGACTATAAATTCTCAGGTTTAACTAAAGAGGAGTATTTTTTTTTTCATTTGAGCAACACTAAAAAACACTTCAACTATCTCTCGATCTATTTGTTTACAATATATTTTCATAATAAAACCCTAAACTAACTTACACATCAAAGGGTTATATTGAAGGTAACATACATTGTTCGACCTTTATATTATCTGTGAAGAAAGCCCAAGTCTAATGAAGTTTTCTCAACTTTATCATAAATATATTGATCTACACTATTAAAATGACGGAAAACTTTTTATCTTAGCTAAGATTTTTGAGTTTGTTAGCTATTAAACTATCTTTTATGGAGTCCTAGATATCATTAGAAATAAACTATTTTGTCAATTCTATCAAAGAAGAAGCCAATCCTCCTTTTCCACCTTTAAAACCTCCAAATCGCACCTTTCTTACATCAACTTGTCTTTATAGTTAGACTAGATCCTTCCATGTTTCTCTTGAGATCATGAAATTACTGGA
>Ga0325400_1006910_pt1 | contig 10819 bp, 6 predicted proteins | sample PopdelMetagenome_2_FD_205662 | JGI IMG/M metagenome (GOLD analysis project Ga0325400, IMG submission 205662) | Populus deltoides microbial communities from Bellville, Georgia, United States - Xylem-PdKOR-R1 | ecosystem: Host-associated > Plants > Phyllosphere > Stem > Wood/Secondary xylem...
ATCCACTTTCCAGTTCAGTAGTGGGACCCTTGCAAAGTTAAACCACTTTGCCGGGAAGATTTTGCAATATTTTCCTTCCCAGTATTGCTTGAGAACCCATGAACTTGACAAGAACTAGAAAGATACAATACTGGGTTGATTTCCTGCTTGTTACGGTGCTTTTTTACTAATTTCGTTCGAGAAAAAAAAAAGAATATAAATATATATTTTTTCAGCTATGTTGGTGTTCCAGAAAGCAAGAAGTAGTTACTGCATTCGCATGAAAAAACTAATTGATTTAACAATGCCACCCTTCTCTTCCCAGGGGAATCTATTTCGAATGTTCAAATGCAAACAAATTCGCCCTGCACGCATTATCTGGTAGTGTTTGTCAATTTGGATGATGATGATTTTTTTTTAGGTGGTTTAGTGTTTTTTTTAGATGATATATAAATTATTTTTTATCCTATTCAAAGCTATAACAATGGAGAAATTCTTGTCCTGATAAAAATGGTAGGACAAGCTTGCCCGATTATCTAAACAAGAGCTGGTCTAATTAATCCGAGTCAATATAAAAATAAAAATAATTGTTATTATAATTTTTAAACTCGACTAGAAGCCGACCCAGTATAAGACACGAGTCACGAATCAGCTTGACTATTGACCCGGGTTAACATGAAGATAAAAAATTTATTATTATAGTTTTAAAACCTATATTGAGGGTCGACCCGGGTTACAGGTTAAGTTGACAATTGATCCAAGTCAATATAAGAATAAAAACAAAAATAATTATAGTTTTAAAACTCAACTAAATGGTCAACTCGAGGCTAAGCTCGTGTCATAGGTCAGGCCGATCATTGACTCAAGTCGCATATAAAAATAAAAATGATTAATTTTATAGTTTTAAAATTCAACCCAGGAGTTGATCAGGAGTTAGGCTCAAGTCACGGGCTGAGTTGACCATTGACCCGAGTCAGCATAAAAATAAATTTATTATTAACATAGTTTTAAAACTCTACTCGGGAGTCGATCTGAGATTGGACTCGGGTTAGGACCGGGTTGACCATTGACCAAAATCAATATAAAAAATAATTATTATTATAATTTTAAAACCTAGGCAAGGGATCGAAGGCCAGGCCATGAGTCAAGATGGTCAACCCCGATTGACCCAAAGCAATATAAAAATAAAAATAATTATTATCATAGTTTTAAAATCCAACTCAAGGGTTAATCCTGGGGAAAGCTCGAGTCACTGTTCGAAAAGGTCAACCTGGATTAATCCAAATAAAAAAATAATAATTAAAACTATGTACTTCACTTAAATTTTTAATCCTGTCAAGTCAGATCAAATCAATAAATTTTTTACCCATATTTTAATTCAAGTTAACCAAATCACAAATTCACTTAAATTTTTAATCCTTCAAGTCAGATCAAATCTACTTCTATTTTTTTTTTAACTCAAAACCATGTAGATTTTAAAATAGTAGATTCTTATATAGTATCTAATCAACATAAAATAAATTAACAAATCCAATTTAAAACACATGCAACACAAATCAAGAAAATTATTTCTACTATTCCTGTCTAATCAATATTATCCATCGTACTGGACACCACCTTATTGCTCGATAAATCGCAGGTACCCCTGCAAATCCCTTTTAGGTAAATTTGATATGGTAACTTTGAGCTGGCAAGAGTATTTGGCGGTCAATAAGACAAATATACATCTGGCTGGGAGCCTTGAAACTTGTTTTTTGCTATCTTCTATGGCATCCTGGGTCTGTGCATTTTCATGCAATAAACCTTTGTCTTAGCTACTTTTGATCCCACTCTCCATATATTTCCATACGAACAACCATTAACACTCCAACTTAATTATAAGTATCAAACAACAAAAGGTCATAACCCGACATTAAAGAGATTATAACAAGAACACTCCATTGAAAATAAATAAAGAAAAATCACTTCTCCTATACCAATCCCCACCATTTGAAAAATAACATTAGGAAAAAGAAAAAGAAAAAGAAAAAGAAAAAACCAGTAAAATTAATTTATATCAACATTCGACTGCAGGCTTTTGTGCAATAGCCCCATCAACAGTAACAATGTGGTCACCACTACCAACACTAACTATACTTCCAGGCAGTTTCCTCTTGGGCTTGGCTTCTTGCAGCATCAGCACGACATCCCTCATCGACGGTCGGTCCGCAGGATTCCGGCTGGTGCATAACAAAGCAATTCTAAGCATTTGCATCATTTCTTCCCTCACAGATGCAATTGATGCCCCAGCATCCTTGTCTAAAATGTCATTTATATCGTCCTTAGCCTTTATCTTCGACCTTACCCAATCAACAATGCTATTACCATCCCCAAACTCAGCATCGACCGACCTCTTGCCGCTTATAATCTCCATTAACACCACCCCATAACTATAAATATCACTCTTCTCATCAACTTGCAGTGTGTAAGCATACTCTGCACGGTAAAAGCAAGATTTCAGTGACCCAACTCAATCCAACAAAGAAAGAAATCATGCCAAGTGCATCGAGAAGTCAAAAACTGCAATGAATGAGAGGATCTAAAAGAAATTATTCGTGGGTCCAACTGTACATGGTAAATCTAACAAAAAAAAAAAAAGGCGTGAAAGGAAAAGGAGAATTTAAAAGGAAAAAAAATAATAAGGAGAGCGTTCACGCGCAATACTGAGTGCGCCACGCACTCAAAGGTCTCGAACAGTAGCAAATTCGAGGCCCAAAAGAAGAAATGACGCCCACCCCACCCCACCACTGCACTCTGTACTGTAGTATTTACCACTCCTTTTTTTGCATTTGGAAAATCAAGTATGGATGGATGTCTTTCATGCCATAACAATCAAGAAAAAAAAGAAAGAAAGTGTTTTCGGTATGTCATTATCTCTAATTCCCATGTCTTGTTTCAAGATTTGACTCTCCATATTCTAGATATACCAGCAAAACGAACTAAGCAAACATAGACAAAAGGTATCCAAGAATTTCAAACGAGGCCAGCTTCAATCTAGTCCTGTGTATGCAAATACGGCAGAAAGAAAGAAAAGCAAGCAAAGAAGATACATTGAGGATCTCCAAGCAAGAAAATATAATTTCTATGCTTTCCGTCCTAAAATCAACCGTCCTACTCGTAACACATTTGTCTTTCCGCTTTTGTTTTGTTTTATTACACGACCATAACTAATCGATCCAGTTCTTCACTGCAGTACCAGACAGGGACTCTGTATTCTTACAAAATTCGACTGTTGACAATCAAATTTCAATTCAAAATTACCCACGTTTTCCGTTTACTGCTCATATGGTGAAATGCATTTGAAGGGCACAAACAAATCTCATAAAAAAAATAAAAGAGAAACAGCAAAAGCACCAGGACCATACCTGGCGCAATGTAGCCATAAGACCCAGCAATGACTGACATGGATTCATCACTTTGGATCAGCTTTGCCACCCCGAAATCTGCCACTCTAGCCTCCATCTCACCGTCCAATAATATATTACTAGGCTTAAGATCTCGGTGCACAATCACAGGATCACAATCATGATGCAAATAGCAAATCCCCTGTGCCACTCCCAGTGCAATCTTGTACCTTGTAAGCCAATCACCCACCAAATTGTCTCCCTTATTTTTCCCATGCAACAAATCATGCAAGTTCCCATTAGGCATGTACTCGTACAGCAACATTGTACACTCCCTGTTACTACAACATCCTAGCAATCTCACTATATTCCTATGCCTCACGTTACCTAAAACATCCACCTCGGCTAATACCCCTCTCCTCCTTCTGATGTTCTCTTTATGCTTACCCCACAGTTTCTTCACCGCTATGATCTCGCCACCTGGCATTTCCGCCTTATAGACCGTCCCCGTTGACCCCATCCCTAAGATCTTGTCCGACATTGATAGACACTCGAGCACATCATCAGCCGTGAAATTCAACCGTTGAAAGGCAGTTAATTTCCACGGTCCGATCTCTCGTTCATCACTAAATCTACGGCCATAGTTCGCATGGAAACACCTAGTCCCAGCAACAAGCACAAATAATCCAATACCAAAAGCAGCCGCCATAATCCACACTATAGCCCCAGCAGTCCTTTTGGGCTGCTGTCTATGGCGGACCTCCATTTCTCCAGCCCCCAATGTATCCGCAGCACAAGGCTTTGGCAAAACGCCACCGCATAATCCTTGATTGCCCGAAAAGGAAGACGGATGCAAATTTGGAAATATTGTACCCGATGCAGGAATGGGTCCAGTTAACAAATTATAGGACACATTAAAACTCTCCAAAGTAGAACAGTTACCAAAATTTGAAGGAATGGAACCGGTGAGTAAATTATGGGACAAATCGACATCAGCGATAGCAGGAAGTGTAGAAATCTCCCACGGAATAATACCAGTAAGAGAATTGCGGCTTAAATTAAGCGAAACGAGCCTCTCACAATGGCCAATATCCCATGGAATGCTGCCATTGAACATATTGTCTTGCAATTCTATCCTGTACAGACTGCTGCAACCGATAAAATCTGGTATTTTGCTCACGAGCTTGCATGAACTGGCTGAAAAAATCTGAAGATTTGGCGCGCTCCATATGTTGTTTGGTAAAGCAGTGTGGAAGGAGTTTCCAGAAATGTTCAAGAAATGAAGTGGTTCTGAATTGCCAAGATCGTCAGGAATTTCACCTGTGAAGTTATTCTTGCTTAAATCCACATAGGAAAGATTAGGCAGGAGCCCTAATCCATAAGGGATTGAGCCGTTGAGCTGGTTGTCTTGAATTCGGAACCTGAACAAAGAGGTGCAGTTTGCTAGAGAATCTGGTAATTTACCGAGAAACTTGTTGGAGAACAGAATCAGCTTGTAAAGCTTGTTTCCTTGACATAGATTTGGAGGAATTGGGCCGGAGAGCGAGTTGTTTGAGACGTCAAGCCATAGTAGATTCCCATTGGATCCAAGCTTTTGCGGGAGAACTCCGCTTAGGTTGTTGTTCCAGAGCTCTAACGTGTCAAGGTATGGGAGCTCGCCAATTCCCGGTGGTATTTCGCCAGTGAGCTGATTTTTCAGAAAGCTCAACCTGTTTAGCTCTTTCAAGGAAGATAACCCCTCTGGAATTGCCCCTGAAAGCTGATTAACGGATAAATCAAGTGCTTTTAGAGCTTTCAGATTTGTGTAGCTCACCGGGATTTCACCAGTAAACTGGTTCATGAAAAGGAGCAAATTCTCGAGTTTGGTAAGATTTCCAAGTTGTGGTGGGAGACTGCCTGATAGATTACACTTTGAGATATCTAGGTACTTGAGATTAGTCAACAAAGCAAATTCTTCTGGTACATTGCCTGATAGGAGTGGATGGTAGCCAAGCTCCAGGTGCTCGAGCTGACTCAAGAATCCTAAGTCGGGTGGCAATGGTCCTTCCAATTCATTCCCAGCTAAGTACAGGTACTTCAATCTGAGGAAACTTCCATAACTCCTTGGAATCTCTCCCGTGAAGTAGCTCCCACCAAGGTTGAGCTCCTCCAGGAAGCGCAGCCAGACGAATTCTTCAGGCAATGGACCAGTGAAGTTGTTGCTGTATGCATTGAAGACTCTCAAGAACTTGAGCTTGGAAATCCCAGGTGGGAATGTTGAATTGAAGTTGTTGTGGCTGATGTCAAGGATCCTAAGGTCACCCAGTTCAAAAATGGCAGGTTGAAGAAGCCCATCAAAAGCATTTCCACTCAAATTCAAGTGAACCAAGCTCGTTAAGTATCTAATCTCAGCAGGAATTACACCAGAAAGATTCCGGTGAGAGAGATCGAGTGATGTGATTTGAGCAGTGGCTGGGTTGCACTTGATGCCGGACCACGAGCACCAAACTGGTTCTTGGATTAAGCCACTAGTGTTGGACAAGTTCCAATCATGGAAGGTATTGGAAGGGTCTTTGAGGAAGGTCTTGATGGAGAGAAGAGATTGGAGGGGGGGAGGCAGAGTCGTAGCAGAGAAGACCAGAAGAGGAGGTTTGAACAAGTAGAAGAAGAATGCAAGTAGAAAGAAAAGAAAAGGGAGTTTCATGGTTGTTATGGGGAGGTGAGAAATCTGGTTGAGAGAAATGTGGAGTTAAGAGAGGTAAATTTAAGGGAAGGAAGGTTTTGACAGGGAGAGATGATTATGCTTTTTGAGAGTGCTGGGTGCAGAGGGTGTTTCATGATCATGGTTTTTGCTTCAGTGGGTTCTCTTGGTGCCTATGACCGATGGTGGCAGTGGAGGGGTAAATCATATATGAAAGAAAGAGAATCAGAGAAACTGCTACTGCTGCTATATACACAAACACACACAGACCTCCTACGCTCTTTATTTCCAATCTCCAATTCTTGCGTATCTACACTCTCTCGCACACCTCTTCTTTTGCAGTCTTTTTCCTTTGTCTGCTCTCTCCACATACCACTTTGGGTTTTCTTGGATTTCTTTTTCCTTTCTTTTGTTTTCACTTTTCATCATTCCTTGATTCCTTTTTCTTTCTCTAACAAATTGATCAAAATTACGTTGTTACCATTGTTCCTCGCAGGATCCAAGAAAGTCGTTTCAATTTCCCACCATATTCTTGAAGCTCTTATTTTAAATGCTTTTTTCCCCCTCGCGAATCCCAACCTGGCGATTCAAGCATGGTGGCACGAGGGAGACTTCTGTTGTTGTTGAAGACTACCTCCCTCTTCTTATACATCATCGCTCATTTAAAGGATTAGAGATGGCGGAATAGTTTTGAGATCATTGTAGAAGAATTAGAGTTGCCTCACCATTTAAATCATAGAATTCCAGTTGCATAAAAAATCAATACAAACAAAATTAAGGAGGCTAGATTCTCGTCCCGGATAGATCACCTTTTTTTTTTAATAATTAAGTAATTATAACTAAATGACCGTATAAAGTTACAACGTGTATGCTTGAATGCCCGAGCAAGGTGGCCTGCCACTTGCGATAAATTATCTTATATGGTCACTGTGTGATTTAGCTTTAATTGAAAAAAAAAATAAATTAAAAAAAGGGGTTAAAACACACTCTATCTGATCAGGGTTGTTGCTGAAGTATTTCTCAGGACGAAGACACAGCTTGAAACCAGATCATCCGATCCTCAAAACTTTTCAGTATTTTAATTTGTTTTTTCAGTTAGATCCAGCGTCTTTCTACGCTGTTGTTTTACCGGTGATATTTTTTTTTTTAATTGGGAAGGGCTGTCCATAAATGGATTGAGATTTATCTACAACGTGTCGTCAATTAATCAGCTCTTTAATTGAGTACGAACTAGAGACTATGGATGTAGGCATTGAGACTTGTCTTTTGCTTGTTAAAGGTGCATGGGGTCGGCAATACGATGATCGCTCTTGTTGGAGAGGCATAGAATTTGGCAAGATACTGCAGCTTGTGAGAATGACAGTTCCAGCCATACAATTAAAGATTGTTTATTTTCGTCCTTTAATAAAAAAAAAAAAAACGCAAGTGCCTGTCCATTCTACCTTTCTGTTGAGAGAATGTTTGCAATAACAGTAGTGATTTTTTTTAAAAAAATGTTATTTATTTAAAGATATATTAAAATAATTTTTATTTTATTTTTAAAAATTATTTTTGACAACAACGAATCAAAATGATCTTTTTAAGAAATTTAAAAATTTTAAAAATTATTTTTTAAAAAAATATTTTTAAAACGTAAAAACAAACAGGCAGTAAGTAAAGGTCGTACAAGGATTAGAGGTACACTAATGTATTGGCCAGCGCTATAGGACTATTTTTAAGAAAAAAAATTAAGAGTATAAATAATTTTTTTAATAGTATTATTAGATTTGGCTAAACAAGTTAATTTTAAAGTCTTCTGACTTAACTTTTTATTTAACTTGATTTTTCAATTAAATCAGGTGAGAGTTAACCCAACTTAAATCGATTGATTTCATAAGTCTAGATGAAACTTTGATGATTGGTAAAAAGATGACTTAACCTTTTAAAAAAATTCAAGATGTCAACTTTTTTATTAAAAAAAACATTGAGACAACAATATATTGAATCAACCTCAGTTCCCCCATGACCCGTGTCATAGATTCTATTGAGTTTAATATTTTTTATAAAATATTTTTATTTAATTATATAATAAAAATAGATGCTCACAAGATTGAACACCAGCCTAAAAATAACCACTTATTTGAGACAATAAAAACCTTGTAGAATACAAAAAAAAATCATGTAATCTATTTCCTGACAAATCCAATATCGAATGATAGAATGAAAAATTAAAAATAAATTAAAGGGAAAAAAATAATACATATCTGGTTGGTGAATAAACTCGTCAAACCTGTGAATCAAGTAACTGGGTTAGCAAGCCAAACTTGTGAACTAAGTTATGGATTCCACTAAAATTATAATTTGTTTTTTTAATTATTTCTTATTTAACTATAAGATAAGAAAAATAGATGATCGCAAAATTAAACATCAACCCAATACCGAGATGTTTTTTTGAGTCCACGATAACCTCATAAAAAACAAAACAAAACCAATTATTAATCTGAATTTTAAATTAACACAAAATCTAAGGATATAATAAAAAAAACATTAAACTCGTCGGACCCGCAATGCGGGTCAATTAGCCAAACTTTTGAACAAGTCCATGAACTTTATAAAGTTTAATGACATAACTTTTCTCTAAAACTACTTTTTAACTATATAAGAAAAAAAAACAAACGATAAAAAAATTAAGTTCAATTAAAAAAGAAAAGAAAAAAGACACCTTTCCAAACTTGTAAATTGAGGCATGCTGGGTTATCCCAGTAGACCTGCAAACAACACTGACCATATAGAAAGGTAAAATGAAATAAATAAATACATAAATTTCAAAGCTAAATTCTCAATTATCTTAATATTAAAAGATGAAATCAACAAAAATAAAATTGAAAAAAAATAATAACAAAAATTCAATAACTAAAAAGAAAAAAAAAAAAGAAGCAAAGCATTGTGGTTCATAGTGCAATAGGTGTGGATGAACAATAATTTCCTTACACATTTTAGTTTTTATTACTTTATAAAGTCTAATAACATGACTTTTCTCACAAACTACTTTGTTTTTTTAATATATGAAAAACAATATAAAAAAATTAAGTTTGATAAAAAAAAGAGGGCGTTCCATCAAACCCATAAATCGGGGGGGTCTAAGCTAATAAATTCGCAAACCATGATAATCTTATAAAAAAATAAAAATAAATTATGAAATTAAATTCTCAATCAATTAAATATTAAAACGAAAAACTCGGTATAAAAAATAAAAGAAAAACATAGCAATTTGTTTTTAAAAAATAAAACACTATAGATTATTAATGTAACCCATAATATAATGAAGACAAATAAACTGTAATTTTTTTCACACCTTTTAGTTATTATTAATTAATAATTAGTAGTTCTAGTCCAGTAAAGGGTGATTTTTTAACCTCGTTGGAGAAAATCATTTACCGATCATCTCATTTTAGTTTCCGGACTCTGAGGACAAAGCATGGAAACTAGGATAATTTAACTTTCAAGTATACGAACAAACATATTACAATGGAGTCTCGACAGATCATTTATATTTGAATTGGGGCATTCTTGAAATTCTTAGACTCGTTTGTTTGTTGAAAAGTAGTTTCCTTTTGGAAAGTGAATTCCGAAAAAGTATTTTTCGATGTTTGGTAGTGTAATGGAAAATAAGTTGGAAAACACTTTCCAGTGTTTGGTTATGTTATGGAAAATGAGCTGGAAAATAACTTATTAATGTTTTATTTTTCTCAAGTTTATTAAAATAATGAGGAACAAATCTTACAAATTAAAAAGTTGAATGAGAATGAAATTGAAAAAAAATATAATTTCATAAATTATCTCAAACAAAATAAATAATAATCAAAATAATAGAGATCAAATCTAAAAAAATTAAAAAAAAGATGAAAGATGAAGAAATTAAAACAATAATAATTAACATTTCATAAATTATTTCAAATAAAATAAGCAACAATCAAAAGAATAAGGACCAAATTTGATAGATAAAAATTCAATAAAAAAATGATAAGGAAAAAACAAATAACAAGTATAAAAATAAGGACCAAAATTAATATAAAAATTAAATTTTAAGAGATGAAATTGAAAAATAAATATTCAAAACAAATTATATATAGTAATCAAAAGTTTGAGGATCAAATTTGATATAATCAGCAAATAATAACATTTCTAAATTTTTCACAACTTCCGGAAAGTGTTTTCCGCTCAAATTTTTCAGGAAAATACTTTCCTGAAAACCAAGCTAAATTTTAATTTAAATGGAAAGTGTTTTCCGTTGAACAACTTTTCTAATGTCAAACAAACACATGAAAGTTTGGAAAGTGATTTCCCGGAAACCACTTTCCGGAAAACAAACATAGCCAAAAGAGAAAACACTTTTCTGGAAACCAAACCAAATTTTTCTTTGACTAGAAAGTGTTTTCCGTGACCGGAAAGTGTTTTTCATGACCAATTTTTCTAGTGGCAAACAAACACAAGAAAGTTTGGAAAATAATTTCTCAAAAACTATTTTTTAAGAACAAACATGTTCTTCTATATATATTTTTAGATTCTTAGAAGATTCAAAACTGAAGAAATAATCAATGACCACTCATGCTAAACTCGAACTTCACTAAACAAATAAAATATTATATGTTTCTTTATTTTATTTTTTTAAATGGATTATTAAATATCTAATTTTATTATTGTGAATAATTTCATAACATGCTTTATATTTCCAGTAAAGTCTTGTCATAAATCTAAACTCTTGATAAATTATAAATATTAATCAGATTTTTTTTAA
>Ga0325400_1006911_pt1 | contig 10819 bp, 8 predicted proteins | sample PopdelMetagenome_2_FD_205662 | JGI IMG/M metagenome (GOLD analysis project Ga0325400, IMG submission 205662) | Populus deltoides microbial communities from Bellville, Georgia, United States - Xylem-PdKOR-R1 | ecosystem: Host-associated > Plants > Phyllosphere > Stem > Wood/Secondary xylem...
CGTCGCCAGCGAGGAGCAGCAGGCCGCTGCCTGAGTCGGTGAACCCGGCAAGCGCCCGAATGATGCGGACGCCCATCGCATCGTCGCCGGCTAGCGCATCGGTGAAGCGCCCCCACTCGGCGCGATAGTCATAGCGGTGGCCGAACAGGTGCTTGGCGAGCATGACCCGCGTCCAGGCGCGCAGCCACGGCGTCAGCACCAGCACCGCAAGTGCCGCGCCCGCGCCGAACACCACCGCCGTTCGCGCGACGCGGGCATGGATTCCGGCGAGCGCCGCCGCCTGCCCACTCGCCCAGGCGACCAGGACCAGATAGGCGGCGAGCGCGAGCGCCGCGAGCAGTCGTCCGGCGAGCAGGCGCGACAGCGTCATCGGCATGGCGCGCCGATGGGTAATGGCGGCGCCCATCAGCGCGGCGGCCAGCAGCGTGGCGGCGGTACGGGTCGCGAGAAGCGTCGGCGTCCAGTCGCCCGCGATCCACGCGACCGAACCGGTCACCAGCTCGCCCACCCACAAGGTCGCGAGCGCCAATGCGATGCCGCCCGCGCGTCCGTCCCCCGCTCCCGCAGCGACGCCGGCGGCGCGGTGGAGGATGAGCAGCCCGCCCGCCAGCGCAGTCATGCGGAGCGCGGTGGCAACCGCGAACAGCGCCGCCGCCGACCCGGCGCGCGCCGCCACCGCCTGGAGCAACGCCAGGATCAGCGCGGCGACACCCGCGGCGATCACGCTTGCCGCCGCCACGGTGACCGCCGGGTGCGCCGCGGCATGGCGCCGGAGCAGCACCGCAAGCACCACTACCCACATCGCCTCTCGCAAAGTCAGCGCCAGCGCGATGCCGGGATCGCCCGGATCCAGCCCGGCCATCGCCAGACCGGTCGCGGCGCTGATCGCGGTCGCGATCGCGAGCGCGTGCCACCCTTCCCGAAGCGCGAGCGCAGTCCACGCCGCAAACAGCAACGCGCCGAACGCGTCCGCCCATAGGATCGCGACCTCGGTCACCGGGTCACCGCGCGCCCGCCGGCCACAGCACCACCCGAAGCGTCTGGATCATGATCAGGAGGTCCAGAAACGGCGAATAGTTCTTGGCGTAGTACAGGTCGTATTCGAGCTTGTGGCGCGCATCCTCCGTCGAGGCGCCATAGGGATAGTTGATCTGCGCCCAGCCGGTGATGCCGGGCTTCACCATGTGGCGCTCAGCGTAGAAAGGCAGATCCCGTTCCAGCTCGGCGACAAAATTGGGACGCTCGGGTCGCGGGCCGACGAAGCTCATCGCGCCGGTCAGCACCGTCCAGGCTTGCGGCAACTCGTCGATCCGGACCTTGCGGATGATCCGGCCGACGCGGGTGACGCGGGGATCGCCCTTGGTCGCCCATTGCGCCCCTTGCGCCTCCGCATCGGTGCGCATCGAGCGGAGCTTCACGATCTCGAACGGCTGGTTGTAGAGGCCGACCCGCCGCTGGCGATAAAGGACCGGACCCCGCGACTCCATCTTGATCGCGACGGCGGTGAGGAGGATCAGCGGCAGCGTGAGCACCAGCAGCAGCAAGCTGGCGGTGATGTCGAACGCTCGCTTCACGACGCTCGACAACAGCCGCCCGCCCGCGAACCCGTCGGAGAAGATCAGCCAGCTGTGGCTGACGCTGTTCAGGTCGAGGCGCCCGGTCTCTCGTTCCAGAAAAGTGGAAATGTCGCTGACCTGTACCCCGGTGGTCTTGACGCGGAGCAGGTCCTTCAGCGGCAGCGCGTTGCGCCGCTCCTCCAACGCCAGCACCACCTCCGTCGCGCGCATGTCGGTGACGTGGGCGGCGAGGTTCGGAATGGCGTCGCGCGGCACCGCGTCGGCGAGGACGGGCGCGGGCTCGCCCATCGCGATGAAGCCGGCAGCGACGAAGTTGATCCCGGGCTCGGCGGCGAGGCGGCGGATCCGCGCAGCGCGGTGGCCGGCGCCCAGCACCACCACGCGACGCTTGAAGCGTTCGCCCCCGAGCATGCGGCCCAGCACGGCGCGCACGGTGACCAGAAGCGTCATCGCTATGATCATCGAGTAGAAAAGATTGGACCGCCACAGGCTAAGCGCGGGCACCAGGAAGAAGATCAAGGACAGGAACACGACGCCCAGCGACACCGCCACCGCTAGCCGCGCGGCGGCGAAGCGAAGCGACAGGAATGACCCGACGCCGTAGGCGCCGACCGCGACCAGCGCGATCTGCAAAGGCACGGCGAAGCTGAGCAGCTGGGGCAGCCGGGTCGCGACCGGCTCCACCGCCATGCCGATCTGCCCCGCGCGCACCACCCAGCCGAGTTCGGCGGCGACGAGCAGCAATAGCGCGTCGACCAGCCCGAGGAACAGCACCGCCGGGGGTACGTAGTGGCGGAAGAACCGCATCCCTATCCCCTTTCGCACCGCATTACGAGAACCCAGGCCGTTTCACACCCGCGCCGCTATGGCCGCAAAGTGGCAAACGAAGGGTGAAGATGCGGTTCCCGCCCGCGCGCACGCGAGCGGTGCTTGGCCGTTGCGCCGCGTCGACAAGATGGGCAGAGCCGGACCATGAACCAGCTCATCGTTCCCGTGATCCTGTCCGGCGGATCGGGCACCCGCCTGTGGCCCATGTCACGGCCCGAAATGCCCAAGCAGCTGCTCGCGCTGACGGGCGAGCAGACCATGTTGCAGCTGACCGCCACGCGCGCCGCCGGGCCGCGCTTCGCCGCCCCGATCGTGGTCGCCAATGCGCGCCATGCCGATCTGATCGAGGAACAGCTGGGAGCCGCCGGTTGCGCCCCGGCTGCGTTGATACTGGAGCCCGCGGGGCGCAACACCGCGCCGGCGATCGCGCTCGCCGCGCTGGCCGCCGAGGACCCGGAGGCGGCGCTTCTGGTGATGCCGTCCGACCATGTGATCGACGACGTGCCCGCCTTTCATAGCGCGATCGAGGCGGCGTTGCCGCTGGTCGGGCGCGGCTGGTTGGTGACGTTCGGGATCGCACCGGACGCGCCGGAGACGGGCTATGGCTGGATCCAGGTCGGTGAGGCGGTGGAGCCGGGCGTTCACCGCGTCGCGCGGTTCGTGGAAAAACCCCCCCGCGACCGGGCGGAGGCGATGCTGGCGGCGGGCGACCATGCCTGGAACGGCGGCATCTTCCTGTTCCGCGCCGACATGTTCCTCGCCGCCCTGGCGAGCCACGCGCCCGAGATCCTGCACGCGGCGCAGGAGGCGATGGCGGGTGCCCGGCGCGAAGGCGCACGGGTCTATCCCGACGCCGACGCGTTCGCCGGATCGCCGTCCGATTCGATCGACTATGCGGTGATGGAGAAGGCGGACCGGGTGGCGGTGGTGCCGGTTGCAATGGGCTGGTCCGACGTCGGCAGCTGGGACGCGCTGCACGGTATCAGCGACACGGACGAAGAGGGCAACGCACACCGCGGCGAGGTGCTCGCGATCGACACCAAGAACTGCCTGGTCCGCTCGGATGGGGTGCGGGTCTCGCTGGTCGGGGTAGAGGACCTGATCGTGGTGGCGAGCGGCAACGACGTGCTGATCCTGCCGCGCGGACGCAGCCAGGAGGTCAAGAAGCTGATCGAGGCGATGCGCTGATCCCGGCCGGGCTCAGCCAAGCAGCCACGCCCACAACGCCGCCAGCGCCGCGGCGCCGAGCAGAAGCTGCGGCGGGCGCAGCCGGGCGAAATGCGCGGGCGCGTCGCCCCGGCGCGCCCGCGCGTCGAGTAGGGCGGCGAGGACGTAGCCGACGACCAGCAGCGACACCGCCGTCGACCAATAGGGCACGACCAGCGCGAGCCCGGCGAGGATGAAATAAGCGGCTGCGGCGGCGATCTCGACCACCGTGGACGCGCGGTCCTGACCAAAGCCGAAGCCACGGCGGACGCCGCCCACAAAGGACAGGATCAGCGCCGCCCATATGATCGCCAGATGCACCGCGAGCTCGCCCCACCGCTCCGAAAGCGTCCATGCGCCGAGCGCGGCGAGGACGAGCGGCAGCATCGGGCCGAAGCCTAAAACGCGGCTGGCCAGGGGGATGCGGGGATCGGCGGCGCGGATGCCGGCCGGTTGATCAGTCACGCGCGAAGATCTCTGCGTGGGTGATGGTCAAGTTCAATGACGGAAGCGCCACGTCCCGCTCCGCAAAGACGGTCTCGTTCCAGCTCCCGTCCGACCGCTGGTGGACGCTCGTCGTCTCGCCCTCGGGATCGACGAAGACGATCGTGTCGACGGTGGGTAAGAGGCGGTATTCCTCGCGCTTGACGCGCAGGTCCTGCTCGCGCGTGGAGGAGGACAGCACTTCGAACACTATGCGCGGCGTCGACAGGCGGGTGTCCTTGCCGGTGTCCGACGGGCTGCCGCGATCCACGGTAACGTCGGGGTAGCGGACGGACAGGTCGTGGGTGCGGACCGACATGTCGGAGCCGTAAGGCCGGCAGCCGGAGCCGCGCAGCCGCGTGCCCAAGGCGACCATCAAGTTGCCCTGGACGCGCGCATGGTCGCGTGTGCCGCCGGCCATCATCCGGATGACGCCGTTGTCGAGTTCCGCCTTCAATTCGGGGCCAAAGTCGATCTGGTAGAACTCCTCGGCGGTGAGGAGGCGCGGATCGGACAGGGCGAGCAGGCTGGCCATGGAAACAATCTATACCTGCCGACCAAGCAAACAAAGGGCCGGCGGAAGGTTCCGCCAGCCCTTTGCTGAAGAACGGCGCGAGCAAAGCCCGCGCTGGGACGTCGAACCGGATCGGCGGGGCCGACCGGCCGGCCGTTCTGATTTCGTGTCCGGGGCAGCACCGCTGCCCCGGTCCGAAATCAGAAGTCCATGCCGCCCATTCCGCCCATGCCGCCGCCAGGCATTGCCGGGGCCGGCTTGTCCTCGGGCAGCTCGGACACGGTCGCCTCGGTGGTGATGAGGAGACCGGCTACGGACGCCGCGTTCTGGAGTGCGGTGCGGACGACCTTGGTCGGATCGATCACGCCGGCCTGGACCAGGTTCTCGTAGGTGTCGGTCGCGGCGTTGAAGCCGAGCGACGAGTCGTTGCCGTCGAGCAGCTTGCCCGAGACCACCGCGCCGTCATGGCCGGCGTTCTGGGCGATCTGGCGGACCAGCGCGGTCAGCGACTTGCGGACGATATCGACGCCGCGGGTCTGGTCCTCGTTCGCGCCGGTCAGGCCGTCCAGCGCCTTCGACGCGTACAGCAGCGCGGTGCCGCCGCCGGGGACGATGCCCTCTTCCACGGCCGCGCGGGTCGCGTGCAGCGCGTCGTCGACGCGATCCTTGCGCTCCTTGACCTCGACCTCGGACGCGCCGCCGACCTTGATGACCGCGACACCGCCGGCGAGCTTGGCGAGACGCTCCTGGAGCTTCTCGCGGTCATAGTCGCTGGTGGTGTTCTCGATCTGCTGGCGGATCGCCTCGGTGCGGCCCTTGATCGCGTCGGCCTCACCCGCACCGTCGACGATGGTGGTGTTGTCCTTGTCGATGGTGACGCGCTTGGCGGTGCCGAGCATCGCGGTGGTGACGCTCTCCAGCTTGATGCCGAGATCCTCCGAGATCATCTCGCCCTGGGTCAGGATCGCGATGTCCTCCAGCATCGCCTTGCGGCGATCGCCGAAGCCCGGTGCCTTCACGGCCGCGACCTTCAGGCCGCCGCGCAGCTTGTTGACGACCAGGGTGGCCAGCGCCTCGCCCTCGATATCCTCGGCGATGATCAGGAGCGGACGGCCCGACTGGACGACCGCTTCCAGGATCGGGAGCATCGCCTGCAGGTTCGACAGCTTCTTCTCGTGGATCAGGATGAACGGATCGGTGAGCTCGACCGTCATCTTCTCCGGGTTGGTGATGAAATAGGGCGACAGGTAGCCGCGGTCGAACTGCATGCCCTCGACGACGTCCAGCTCGAAGTCGAGGCCCTTGGCCTCCTCGACCGTGATGACGCCTTCCTTGCCGACCTTCTCCATCGCTTCCGCGATCTTCTCGCCGACTTCCTTGTCGCCATTGGCCGAGATGATGCCGACCTGCGCGACTTCCGACGAGCCGGAGACGGGCTTGGAGCGGGCCTGAACGTCCTCAACGACCTTGGTCACCGCCAGATCGATGCCGCGCTTCAGGTCCATCGGGTTCATGCCGGCCGCGACCGAGCGCATGCCCTCGCGGACGATCGCCTGGGCGAGCACGGTGGCGGTGGTGGTGCCGTCGCCCGCCACGTCGTTGGTCTTCGAGGCCACTTCGCGCACCATCTGCGCGCCCATGTTCTCGAACTTGTCCTTGAGCTCGATCTCCTTGGCGACGGTGACGCCGTCCTTGGTGATGCGCGGTGCGCCGAAGCTCTTGTCGATCACGACGTTGCGGCCCTTCGGCCCCAGCGTGACCTTGACCGCGTCGGCGAGGATGTCGACGCCGCGCAGGATGCGCTCGCGCGCGTCACGACCGAATTTCACGTCCTTGGCTGCCATGGTGGCTACCCTTTCAGAACTGGATGGATGATTGGAAGGTAACGAAGGTAACGCCTAGGCGCTTGGTCAGCCGACGATCCCGAGGATGTCGGATTCCTTCATGATGATCAGGTCCTCGCCGTCGACCTTGACCTCGGTGCCCGACCACTTGCCGAACAGGACGCGGTCGCCGGCCTTGACCTCCAGCGGGTGGACCTCGCCGCTCTCCGAGCGCGCGCCGGTGCCGGCGGCGACGACCTCGCCCTCCTGCGGCTTCTCCTTGGCGGTGTCGGGGATGATGATCCCGCCGGCCGTCTTCTCCTCGGCCTCGACGCGGCGGACGAGGACGCGGTCGTGCAACGGACGAAAGTTCATTGCTGGAAACCCTCTCTACAGAGTATGACAGATTTCTGGCACTCACCCCTCGCGAGTGCCAACGCGGGCCATATGTGGTGGGCCCGCCGACCCGTCAACGGCTAGACGGGAGAAAAATGAACGGCGGGCAACAGGCCGAGCCGTGCACGCGACGACCAGCGGCGAAACAGCAGAACGGAGACCACCGCCAGGCCCGCCGCGAGCCCCCACCAGACGCCGATCGCGCCCCAATCGGCCGCGAAGGCGAGCAGCGCCGCGGTGCCAAAGCCCGCCACCCAATAGCCGAACAGCTGGATCAGCATCGGCCGGCGCGTGTCCTGCATCCCCCGCAAAACGCCCGCGGTGACCGCCTGCGCACCGTCGGCGAGCTGAAACAGCGCGGCGACCCCGAGGAGCCGGAGTGCCAGCGTCGCCACCGCCGGATCGGCCGCAGGGTCGACATAGAGGCGGATCAGCTGTCCCGGCACCGCCCATAGGATCACGGCGAGAACCAGCATGACGGCGAGCGCCAGCGTGATCGCCACCCGTCCCGCCCGCCCCATCCAGGCCGCGTCGCCGGCCCCGTACGCGTAGCCGACGCGGATCGTCGCCGCCTGGGCAAGGCCGAACGGCAGCTGGAAGGCGATGGCGGCGAGGTTGAGCGCGACCGCGTGCGCGCCGACCGCGGTGACGGAGATCAGCCCCATCAGCAGCGCGGCGCCGCCGAACAGCCCGCCCTCCGCCATCCAGCCCAGCGCGATCGGCGCGCCCAGGCGAACGATCTCTCTCGCGCGCTGGCCGTCGAACCGCCACCAGCGACCGAACAGGCGGTAGCGGCTGAGACGGCGATCGGTCGCGAAGATCAGCGCATATCCCGCCAAGGTCGCGACCGACACGGTGACACTGGCCAGCGCCGAGCCGGCCAGGCCGAGCGCGGGCATGCCGAGATGACCGAACACCAGCGCCCAATTGGCAAGAATGCCAATGCCGAGTGCCGCGCCGGTGGCGACGAACGCCCAGCCGGGCCGGCCGAGCGCGGCGGCGGTCAGCCGCATCAGCGCGGCGACCACCACGAAGGGCGTCGCGAGCGACAGGATCCCGCAGAACCGCCCCGCCTCCATCGCGACCGTCCGGTCCTGGCCGGCGAGGAGAAGCAGTCGCTCGGCCTGCGACAAGGCCAGCATCACCGCCGCCGACGTGCCGACCGCGATCCACAGCGCCATCCGGAACGATCGGCGCACCTCGCGCACCGCGCCGGCCTTTCGCCCCAGCGCGGCCGCGATCAACGGCTCGGCCGCGCCGACCATGCCGATGACGCCGAAGGCGAGCAGGTTGAACAGGAACACGCCCAGCGTGGCGGCGGCGAAGGCGACGGAGCCGAGTCGGGCGACGAACACCACGTCGACCGCGAACACCGCCATTTGGAGGAGGTTGGCCCCGACCAGCGGCCCCGCCAGCCGCAGCAGCGCGGACAGTTCCGCCCGGTCGGTCGGGGGCGCGCGGCCGGCAAGCGGGCGAGCGGAGTCGGAGCGGGACATGGGCGCGGGGCTTAGGCGGAGACGATCGGGAGGAGAAGGCCGTGGCCGCTCGTCGGGTTATACGGCGGCCCCAAGCGCGTCTTACCGCAACAACACAGGCCATTGCCTCCCGCCACGCCCTCGCCTAGCGTCCGCGACCATGACCGATACCGCCCTGTCGCAGCAGCGCTTCTCCCCCACCCCGCCATCGGACGGCGACGGCGCCAAGCCGCGGCGGCGCACCGGCTGGCGCCTGGTCCGGGGCGCATGGAAGCTGCTGGTCGGGATCAAGGACCTGTTCGTCCTTCTCCTGCTGCTCCTGTTCTTCGGGGCGCTGTTCGCCGCGCTGAGCCAGCGGCCGAGCACCGCGGTGAAGGACGGCGCGCTCCTGCTGGAGCTGAACGGCCCGATCGTGGAGCAGCCGTCCGAGCCGGCCGCGTTCGCGGCATTGTCCGGCAACGGCGGTCCGCGCCAATATCGCCTGCGCGACCTGGTGCACGCGATCGATGCCGCCAAGGACGACGCGCGGGTCAAGGCGGTGGTGCTGGACCTGGACCGGTTCGGCGGCGGCTATCCGGCGGCGGTGGGCGAGGTCGCCGACGCGCTGCTCCGGGTGCGCGCGTCGGGCAAGCCGGTGCTCGCCTACTCGACCGGCTATACCGACGGCGGCTATCGCCTGGCCGCGGCGGCGAGCGAGGTCTGGGTCGACCCGATGGGCGGCACGCTGTTCGCCGGCCCGGGTGGGCCGCAGCTCTATTACAAGGGACTGATCGACCGGCTGGGCGTCACCGCCCACGTGTACCGCGTCGGCCGCTACAAGGCCGCGGTGGAACCGTTCATCCGGTCCGACCAGAGCCCCGACAGCCGCGCCGCCAACCAAGCGCTTTACGGATCGCTGTTCCAGCAATGGCAGGACGGCGTGCGGCGCGCGCGGCCCCAGGCGAACATCCAGCCTTTCCTGGCGCAGCCCGACCGGATGGTGCTGGCGGCGAACGGCGACATTGCCAAGGCGAACCTGGACGCCAAGCTGGTCGATCGGCTGGGCGACCGGCAGGCGTTCGGCGCGCGGGTGGCCGAGATCGCCGGCGCCGATCCCAAGAAGCGGCCGGGCGGGTTCGCGACCATCCGCTACTCCAACTGGTTGAAAGCCAAGCCGCTGCCGACCGGGGGCGCCGCGATCGGCGTGCTGACGGTCGCGGGCGAGATCGTCGACGGCGAGGCGGGCCCCGGCACCGCCGCGGGCGACACGATCGCCGAGGCGATGGCGACGGGGCTCGCCACCAAGAACCTGAAGGCGCTGGTGGTGCGGGTCGATTCGCCCGGCGGGTCGACCTTCGCGTCCGAGCGGATCCGCCTCGCCATCCTGGCGGCGAAGCGGCGCGGGCTGCCGGTGGTGGTGTCGATGGGCGGGCTCGCCGCCTCGGGCGGCTATTGGGTATCCACCCCCGCCGACCGCATCTTCGCGGAGCCAAGCACGATCACCGGGTCGATCGGCATCTTCGGCTTCTTCCCGACGTTCGAGCGCGCGCTGGGCAAGATCGGGGTGACCGCCGACGGCGTCTCGACCACGCCATTGTCCGGCCAGCCGGACGTGTATCGTGGCACCAACCCACAGTTCGACGCGATCCTGCAATCGGCGATCGAGAACGGCTATCGCCAGTTCATCGGCCGGGTGGCTTCCTCGCGCCGGATGACCCCGGCCAGGGTCGACCAGATCGGTCAGGGCCGGGTCTGGGACGGCGGCACCGCGCACCAACTGGGGCTGGTCGACCAGTTCGGCACGCTGGCCGATGCGATCGCCTATGCCGCGCGCGCCGCCAAGCTCGATCCGGCGGATGTGCACGCCGAATATCTGGAAAAGAAGCCGGGCTTCGCCGCCGAACTGGCCCACTCGCTGGGCAGCGACGAGGAGGAGAGCGGCGGCGGCGACGTGTTCGCGCGCGCGGCGGCGCAGCAGCGCGGGCTGGTGGCGCGCGCGCTTGGCGACGTGCGCCGGATGGCGGCGGGCGGATCGATCCAGGCGCGCTGCCTGGAATGCGGCGGCTTCGGTCCGGGTGCGACCGGCGCGACGGACGCGCGGCTGTTGGACGTGTTGCTGGCGCGCCTCGGCTGGTGAACGCGGCGGTGGGCGGACGCCGTCCCTGCCGGCTACGTCGGTGATGCTCCGCCCCCCGGGTCGCGACACGGCCAGGTGCACGTTTCCGGGACCAAGCAGACGGGGGTTGCAGGTGGACCGAGCCGGCCGCGATGCTCACCGGTTACAGATGCGTGCCGGCAAGGGCCAGCGAGGTGGTGCCGTCTCGAGGAGCGTAAGCGTGTCTTCGCCCCACGCCGCTCCCGATCGTTCGGCGATGGCTGCTCCGGGCGTCGGCGATCGCGACCTGGTCGGCTAGGCCGGGACGCCGGACTGCGCGCCGGTGCGGCGCGGCTAGTCGAGGCGGTTGCACGCGATCGCCGCGCATCGCGCCCCGATCACCGCGTGTCCTCCGCGCCGCCGTCATAGGCGGGTAGCGCCAG
>Ga0325400_1006915_pt1 | contig 10815 bp, 17 predicted proteins | sample PopdelMetagenome_2_FD_205662 | JGI IMG/M metagenome (GOLD analysis project Ga0325400, IMG submission 205662) | Populus deltoides microbial communities from Bellville, Georgia, United States - Xylem-PdKOR-R1 | ecosystem: Host-associated > Plants > Phyllosphere > Stem > Wood/Secondary xylem...
AAAATACATGTATTTCTCAACCTCTCTCGGAAAGCAAAATTTAAACTTCAAATTAAAGTTTTTAAAAGGAAAATGTAAATTTCAAAGACTTTTAAATCGTAAAAATTGAAGGAACCGACCGGGATGTGGGACCCATGAACCTACCTTGAATGACCCATCTTGTATCTTGCTATGCAACTCTTTCAAATAAAAGTGGACCCCATTCTCCATCAACTTGGAATCCACCCGAACCCCCCAAATTACACCTCCACAACCGGACATCAATCCTTCCCCTTCTGGCCCTTTTCTCCTCCACTCAACTCCGCTCCGCCAACAACAACAGCAACCGATCAACGGAAAAGTAACGGGAGAATCTGAAAAGGATAAGTAATTATCACATGGCATCATCATCATCGTCAAGTAACAGCGCTTTTCGAAATGGCAGCAGCAGCGCTCAAAGGCCACTTAAACCCCTCACTGCTTCTAATCTCAAATCTTCCTCTTTCAAATCCAGAGTCCTCCCCTCTCACGCTCCTCCCCCATCTTTCCGCCGCAGCTACCCTTCCACTTTCTCCGCCTCCGACGACGGAGGTGAGTTCCTTTCTTTTCTCTTACTACATTTTGACTCATCTCGAACTATGTTGATCACTAGTAGAAAACATTTATAGTGGTTTTAGGTTTCCGGCAATGGATCTTTGTTTGAGTTGTGAAGGAGTATCATTCTGTACCGTGGATTTCAAAATGTTTTAATGGTTTTGACAGTGCCGGGAAGAGTTAGAGTGGCGGTGAGATTGCGGCCGCGAAATGCGGAGGAGTTGGCAGCAGATGCGGATTTTGCCGATTATGTTGAATTGCAGCCTGAGGTGGTCTACATGTGCCATTATTAGAGTATTGTTTTTGAGCTTGATTGTGGTGTTATTAATGATTCTGGGGGCTTTTTTTTTTTTGTTCAATCTCAGCTTAAGAGGTTGAAGCTTCGAAAAAACAATTGGGATGCGGATACATATGAGTTCGATGACGTGCTTACTGAATTCGCGTCTCAGAAGCGTGTTTATGAAGCTGTTGCTAAGCCTGTTGTTGAGGTTGGTTACTTTTGGTTTATTTATTGTGTACATTGCTGAATTGAGCAACGATGCTGGCGCTTTGTTGTCACTAAACATTGTGTTTTGGGCGTGGCATATCCTAAAATCCTTGAACGTTGCTGTCAACTTCCGTTTTGTTTGTGTGGGTTATAATGCCACGCTGGATGTTCATATGTTATCTGTAGGGTCTTATTTAAAAGTTTTACTGATGTGAGTTTTCATTTTTTAGAGTGTTTTAGATGGTTACAATGGGACAGTGATGGCTTATGGTCAGACCGGTACTGGGAAAACTTTTACTCTTGGACACCTGGGAGAGGATGATACTTCTTCTCGTGGGATAATGGTTCGTGCAATGGAGGATATTTTAGCAAAAATCTCTCCAGAGACTGATTCTGTCTCAGTATCATATTTGCAGGTTGGGCTCAAGTTAGGTGAAAGATGGTTGTACCATTGCATGATCTCTTTTTATTTTTCTTACATTTATTTAGTGACAAATTGAATGAAATTACTTCTGAACTTCACCATGTTCACTTTGATCTTGTTCTGTTACAGTTTGCGCCTTCACAACTTACCTAACATTCTTGTTCTTTACAAACACGTATAGCTTTATATGGAGGCTGTCCAGGACCTTCTTGTTCCGGCAAACGATAATATTTCTATTGTGGAAGATCCAAAAACTGGTGATGTTTCAGTACCTGGGGCAACTGTTGCAGAAATCAGGGACCAGCAGAGTATTGTGGAACTGCTAAGATTAGGGGAAGCTCATAGAATTGCTGCGAATACGAAGTTGAATACTGAATCTTCTCGTAGTCATGCTATTCTAATGGTGAATAATTCTTCTTTACTTTTGACGCTCTTGATTCAGTTTTCTGTTTGATGTATAGTTGCATATTTTAGTGCAGGTTCAGGTTAAGAGGTCATTTACAGGAAGAGAAGATGCTCTTTCAAGTGAAATAGATAATTCATCTCATTTGGTCAAACCTTCAAAACCTATTGTTCGGAAAAGCAAGCTGGTTTTGGTAGATCTGGCTGGTTCAGAACGTGTTCACAAGTCAGGTGCGTATCAGAAGATGTTACTTTTTCTTTATATCCATTGGAATATAAGTGTGGATATGTATGAGGTGGAGTGTGGTTTCTGACGATCATGGCTTTCTTAAACCTCTTCCTCATGTTTTGATGAGTTAGTAGGTTCTTAACATATGCTCTTTCCTCATTTGACAGGAAGCGAGGGACATATGCTAGAGGAAGCTAAGTCTATTAATCTCTCACTGAGTGCACTAGGGAAGTGCATAAATGCACTGGCTGAGAATAGTTCTCATGTTCCAATTCGCGATTCAAAACTTACGAGGTTGCTTAAAGATTCATTTGGAGGTGAGTTGCCATTCTTATTCATGTAAGTTAATTTTTTCTCAGGTTTTGATACGTTCTGATTGGATCAGTTAATTAGATGTTATTGGTGAGATCCAAATTAGTGATCATTTGAACCATTACCTTACCCTTGTTGTTTCTTGAGAGGAATAATTCATTTACTAATTTACCATTCAATGAAGGTTTATTTTCATAAATGAACTGGCTTCTTATTCTAGATTTCTCTGCAAAAAAACACCAGTTCATATTTTGGTCACATGTCATCTCACTGCAGGAACTGCAAGAACTTCTTTAATTGTGACCATTGGCCCATCACCACGCCACAGGGGCGAGACTTCGAGCACTATATTGTTTGGACAAAGGGTGAGCACTGTTGATTCATGTGTCATGCCTTGAATTTTTGCAGTACATTCCATCAAACAGTTTTTTCTCTCCTCTGTTATAATGTACAAATTACAAATGCTATTGTGAAATGTGTATTTCTACCTTTTTACATCATGACTTCATACTGCTTTTATTTGGCATCCCTGTTACTTAATGAGAGTTTTATTAACATGCATAGTGTATTTATGATGGCACCATTAAAGTACAAGTTACATTTTGATGTAGCATAAATAATCAACTGATTGTAAATACTTCATCTGTCTTTAGGCAATGAAGGTGGAGAACATGCTGAAAATAAAGGAAGAGTTTGATTACAAAAGTTTATCTAGAAAGCTTGAAATACAAGTAGACAAGCTCATTGCAGAAAATGAAAGGCAGCAGAAAGCCTTTGACAATGACGTTGAAAGAATAAACCAAGAAGCACAAAATCGTATTGCTGAGGTGGAAAGGAACTTTGCAGAAGCCTTAGAGGTCAGTTCAGCTATTGATTATTTCCTGTAAAGAAGAGCCTTGCATGTTACTTGCAAACAATAGCACTGTGTTCATTTACTTCTCTGTTTGTTCTTTTTGTACAAAACATGGAAAGAGCCGAGGCTGTAATGGTCATGGATGGCACTCGTTTTTTTGTCAATGCAGTTTATCTTATACTCTCATTCAGGGCTTAGTTTTTGTTTAGATCTTGGAAAGAACAAGAGAAATGAAAGTTGAGGGACTAAAAATGCCTTAGGAAGGAATTTACTCGTGGCAGTTTACTCCTTTCATTCCTTGCTACCTTTTAACATGAAATTGGAGTCTTATTGTTTCAATTACTATAATATTTTTTTTCAACACCTTTAAGTTTCCTGTTGCTTTTTGTAGAAGGAGAGGCTAAAGTGTCAGATGGAATACATGGAATCTGTCAAGGAGCTAGAGGAAAAATTGTTAGCAAATCAGCAAAGGCATGGCCGTGATGACTTCATCAATGATAATTGCACTGGAGAGGTAATCTTTCTGTGGCACTTGTTGCTGTTGAGAATGGAGTCTTATGACTGTTGTCAGATTGAAATCTATGAATTCCAGTTAGGATTCAATCCTCTCTCAAACTTTGTATTATATCCAGCTGCTGTATAAATTTTTCCTTTGATAAAATAATATTTGATTAGAGGACAGGCATATCCCTGCTAATCATGATGATGCACTTATAGTTCAGTACAGAATCTCTTGGCACTATGATGTACTTACTCATGGCACTGTGTTACAATGAATGTTTTGCTGTTATATCTTGACCCTAGCCAGTGCATTTTATCTTTTCTCTAAAAATTGATTTTCCAAATTTTTTCAATATGAACCCTGCCCTTTCTCCCTTTTCCATCCTCTTTCTCAGGAGCTGGGCCCCGTTTCTGAGGAAGTTTCTGATCTCAGAAAGTTGCTTCAAAATGAAATTCAGTTAAGAAAGGCGGCTGAAGATGAGATCAACAAACTTAAGGGACAATTTGAGCAATTTATGCAGCCAGGGGTAAGGATTAAGCTTTGTATTGCCTTTCTTCTCTGCACTTTTCCCAAACCCTCCACCATCAATCCACATCCAACCAAAAAAAGAAGAAGAATAAAGTTGTGGATTATTTATGCACTAGGCTGGTGGAGATACAGAGATCATAAGGCTTCACAAGATATTGGAGGATGAGGCTTATAAGAAAAGGAAACTGGAAGAAGAAGTTGTGATCCTACAAAGTCAGTTGTTGCAGTTGACTTTTGAAGCTGATCAGGTATTCAATTTATAAATATTGGGCAGTTTTCTTTTTGTGCGTATAATCACTCAAACCATGATCATTTGCTCTTAGGTTGTGTTTGGTATTAGGTTAAAATTTGGAGGGAAAATGTTAAGAAGTAAGATTAATGGTTAAGTGTTAAGGGTGTAAAAAAATGTTAAAAGGTGAAATGTTAAGGATGTTTGGTAGAAGATGAAAAATTGTGTGATAGTGGGTCGCACTTGAATTAAACCAAATGTTAAATTAAATATTATCATGAGAAATATTAAAATAATAAATATTTGTTGTCCGAAATTTGAGATGGGATCAAAATGAGGGAAAAAAATGGTGAAAATTAAATAAAGAGAGGGCAAAACACAAAATTCAAGGTTCCCCCCTTGAAAAATCCTTCTATTCCCACCTCTCCAACGTTTACATTTGACCCCCTTTTGAGGGTTGAACGTCAACCTCCTTTAAATCTTTCCCTCTAAAAAATATACCAAACATGAGTAAAGGGGTGAAAAATTATGAACGTAAATTTTCAACCGTTTTACCACCTTACCATAATTTAAAGGGAACTTTTTAATTTTTAACTATGCTTTTAATTCACAGGTTAAGTTAACTTTAATTATTACAAGAAGCAACGTCCTTGTCCAGTTGCCCATCCCCAGCCTTAATCACAGACAAAATCATATATGATCTATAACTTTAACCTAGTTACACCCTTGATGTTTGTAGGCAAAAAGGTATCTTGAAAGAAGTGGATCCGCAAATGGTTTCAGTGGTGTAGATTCTCTCATGTCGCAAGCTAGGAATTCACAATTTAAAGAGACTATGAATGGACAGAAGGCTCCGACTGCCTCCCTTTTTGAACACGGTAATAAAATTCTTGCACAAAATCATGAACCATGTTTGGTCCATGCGTTTCTTTTAGTTTAATGATCAATGTATTTGACAGTTGGATTGCAAAAGATTTTGTCACTGCTTGAGTCAGAAGATGCGAATGTACGAATACATGCTGTAAAAGTGGTGGCTAATCTAGCAGCTGAAGGTCAGTACTCATTTATAGCTGGAATGGATGAGCTGGGTTGTGGTAGATCCTAGGTTCAAACTATAGTACTTTGTTATTCTTCTTTTTATTTCATGCAACTGATTTGTGTTTCACCTTGTATATCATGCAGAAGCAAATCAAGAAAGGATTGTTGAATCTGGTGGTCTTACTTCCTTGCTGATGGTCCTTAGAAGCTTTGAGGATGAAACTATTCGCAGAGTAGCAGCCGGTGCAATTGCCAATCTTGCAATGAATGGTAATTGTCACCCATACTTCTCTCTTGTCATCTTCACAATTATTGCTTAATGGTTCCAACACCAATCAGCTCCTAAATATGTAGGTTTTGTGTATTGTTGTCTTTCTTTCAGAAGCCAATCAAGAACTAATCATGGTTCAAGGGGGAATTAGTTTGTTATCTATGACAGCAGCTGATGCTGAGGATCCTCAAACTCTACGCATGGTTTCTGGAGCTATTGCAAATCTATGTGGAAATGGTAAATTGCTTGTTCTGCTGCATCATGCTAGTGTTTCTTTCCTCTTCATATATTTTTGGCCATTATTAACATTACAAGAAGGTTCAGTTTGCTGTAAAATAGAAGCCATGGAAAGGTTACTAGACCTTCATCAAGACAGTAGTGCAAGAATGAAAATCTAGAACTCATTTCAGTAAAGGAGTATTTCTAACAGCATGTCATCAAGAATCTTGCTAGAATGAAAATCTAGAACACATTTCAGTTAAGGAGTATTTCTACAAGAATGTCATTATTGATTCTTGATGAATAGTTAATTTAATAACATGCCAATGAGCATATAGCGTAGTGGTACTCTTGCATGAGCAAGAGGGGTGAGGTCTCAGGTTTGAGGTTTGAGTCTCGCCTTTGTCAATCCAACTTAATAAAAATTGGAGCACATTCATCAAAGAAATGTCAATTTAATAATTTCCGAAGGCCATATACATGTTCTTTAGCTTTGCTTCAGTGAATATGCTGTATTAAAAAGATGCCATTGAGAGAAATGCATTTGCTGCAGCTGTTAATTTGCCTCCGCTATGGATTTAAGTCTCAAATGAAAATTGTATGCTTTCAATGTTTTAAACTGGATGTCATATCAAATTATTGTGCGGTATTGACATACTACATTCTTTTTGTCTCACAGATAAGCTACAAATGAAGCTGAGGTCTGAAGGTGGGATAAGAGCTCTGCTAGGAATGGTGAGGTGTGGACATCCTGATGTTCTTTCCCAAGTAGCTCGTGGGATTGCAAACTTTGCAAAATGCGAGTCTCGAGCATCTACTCAAGGTTAGTTTTCAGTCTCATATGATCTTGACCATGAACTTCTGTATCTAAGGCCTGCAAACAGGCTATATCTGGACCTTAATGGCAATTGATATTACAGTCAATCTCTGTGGTGGTTTGTCAAATCAGAAAATGGAAACTTATCATGTGTGTGTTTAGGGAAAGTTTTTATTTTCATTTGTTGCTTCGGAAAATATGTTTGATTTTAGGTTGAAGTATCTGCTTACTGCTTTTCTTGGGTTTTGTTCATGTGGGTTTATTTCCTTTGTTGTGGGGGCACTTGGGCAAGTGTTAGGGTTGAGGAGGTAATTATTGCACCTTCAAATTTGTTAAGCAATTCTATTAAATGATCTCAGCTCTCACATTCTGGCCAGATTCCTCGATCAAGTATATGTCTGATAATGTGTCATATGTCCAATAGCACACTGGCTAAGAATATATCTGATAGTTCATGGACTGTGTCATGAACATATTTGTATGGAAAGATGTGAATGAATCTATATTCTTAATGTTAACATTATGTTGGCCTACCACAGGATTAAAAAGTGGCAGATCTCTTCTTATAGAAGACGGCGCACTTCCATGGATTGTACAAAATGCTAATAATGAAGCTGCACCAATCAGACGCCACATTGAGCTTGCTCTATGTCACTTGGCTCAGCAAGGTAAGTGCCACTTCCTCATTTTGATCGAGAAAATTCCCTTTGACATGTTCCTTGAAAGGTCTAACTTGTATTTCAGAAGTAAATGCAAAAGAAATGATCAGTGGAGGTGCACTTTGGGAGCTAGTTCGTATCTCACGTTATTGTTCTCGAGAGGACATAAGAGCTCTTGCTCATCGGACTTTGAATTCAAGTTCCACCTTCAGGTCTGAAATGCGGCGGTTACGGATAGAGTGTTGACCACATGTTAATTTTTTGTTATCCATATCAGTGGGCCAAGCCAGTTCTCTGGTTGCTGTATAGATTGGTCAAGAATCACGCATCATTCTTTGCACTGAATAATTACTTGGTCAATTGGAATACCCACATTTTTTGTGTAAAGAGGCGAGACTGGGGGATTACAATCGGTCTTGTGCTAGTGTATTAATATTTGTAGCTGGATTGAGGGAAAAGACGGGAAATGGTAGTTCTGACATGAGGATAGACTCGTAGCCATCATGAAAAGAAAAAAAAAGTAGTTTTGTAACTGGAGTTGAAGTCCCGTAGGACAAGGGACGCCTGCCGCACTTCACCATGTGTAAATTCACTCTATTTACCAGCAATGGATATATTCGTTGGTCAGCTTTGTTATGGTGAAGACTACAGATCCTTGTCTCCAGACACTACTTTGGAGTCCGTGCTAGAGTCTACAGGAGAGGGGAGTGGGAATCAATCTAGAACCTTACGTGATGTCAAGGTTAATGAATTTTACCAATGAAATAAACACAAAACATCCCTTTTCTTCCGAGTTTTTCTCAAGGAAAAGTTCATATAATTTTGAAAAATGGAAATCCCACGAGTCTCAACTACGAATTTGCAGGGTAACCCTACTTGGTCATATTAAGGCGGCATAAGCCCTTCAATGTATCACTTTCCTTCCCACTGACCAGTAAAAAAGCATCTCCTTTTCTCATATGGCTGACTGAGAGCCTAAATCACAAAATTCATCGAATCTAGGCTGATGATCACTCTGACTCACTTTTCCTGGGTCAGTAGTCCGTGCTAGTAGCCACCAGCCCACCAGGCACCACCTTGAAGCAAAATCCTAACACTATCGATCACCAATCTCAATTCACAAACCTTCAAAAGGGTGGTTCCCTCTTAACCCAAATCGATAATTTGATTTTATCAAATACTTCATTATGATTAGGCTTTAATGGCCAATAGCATCTCCTTTTCTCATACGGCTGACCGAGAGCCTAAATCATAAAATTCACCGGATCTAGGCTGATGATCACTCTGACTCACTCTTCCTGTGTCAGTAGTCCGTGCTAGTAGCCACCAGCCCACCAGGCACCACCTTGAAGCAAACTCCCAACACTATCGATCACCAATCTCAATTCACAAACCTTCAAAATGGTGGTTCCCTCTTAACCCAAATTGATAATTTGGTTCTATCAAATACTTCATTATGATTAGGCTTTCATGGCCAATATATATATATATATATATATATATATATATATATATGATGTTATGTCACGATTCCCTGAAATGCTATTGCTAGCAACATTCTTTCTGTGTATATTTTTTATGAGGTCCCATTTACTTCACAAAAACGAAAAGAAGAACAAGAAGAGGTCTATCTCTCCTGTATTAATTATTATAGGATAATTAATCCCCTTGAAAGGCTTAATTAATTGAATAGGATAATAAGTGGGTTAATTCCCAAATCACCGCCTAGGATTTGACACCTCAGAGGAGCCGTGGAAAAAATTATCTTATTAATTTATCTATTTTTTTTTAAAACGTGAATACACAAAAAAGTCAAAGAATACCCTTATAGTTAAAACTAGAAAAGCAAAAATGTCGAAATTAAATACTTATCTCAGATACTTGTAAAGACATCTTTCAAGATAAAACAAAAGAAAAAAAGCAGATAGAGATATCTAGTTTAAAAATTCACAATTAAAATTAGACAAGTGTGAAAAATATGTTTAGTTTATAAGTATGCAATTTAATAAGTATATGGTTACTTACAATAACAAAAAGACTAACATATTTACTAAACAAATATATATAATATTGCATAAATAATAGAATCACAATCTTAACATGCATTAGTACTAATGTATAAAATTAAACAAATTAAAACCAAAATAGTATTTATTTGTTGAAACACTTTAAAATCGATCAATTTTTGTTATTGTTATGGATCAATTATTTATTCTTAATGCTTTCTTGCTCCTTACTTGGTACAACATAAGTATCTCAGGATTACTACACCACCATCTTATTTAGGTGCATTTCTAAATAAGGTCTAACGGATCAAGAAAATAGTACTCAATTATCCATCTACAAGGACCGAATCTAAACTCTAAATTAAAATGAATTTTGAGAGAAAATGAAACTTTAAAACCAAAAGAGGAATGTTGGGAAATTAAGTGAGGAAGAGTACTGTCAAATTCTATCGAAACAATGTAGAATTTAGCAACCCCAAACACTCCTTTTCAACCTGTTTTTATAGAGAATTTTAAGCTTCAAAAGTTGATGGACTTCTTCTACTAATAACTTTGACTACTCACAATAAACTAGAATTAAAACTAAATGTTTTTGGATTTAAATAAAGTAAATTCTGACTTGGAAAAATTCTTCAAGTACTGTTGAAAAAAAATCAAACTTTTCTTTCCATGAAATGGACAAACCAATGGGTTGAAAGAAATAATTCTCAATGGATCAGGCCCAAACTCAAATTTTAGTTGCAAAAAATAATTTTTTGTAGTCCAAAATATTATTTTCATAACAAACTAAACCCAAACCTAGGACCGATCCAAAGCCCAAGCTCGAGCCTGTGAGCAAGGGGGTTTACAAACCACTTCTCTCTAAAAACTTGGGTGTATTTTGAGTTCAATTTTAACTTTTAACTTTTCATTTTATAAATATCAAGAAAGTTTTGTTTTTTTTTTTCTACTTGGAATATAGTTCTTTTAGGGATTTTGAGTTTCACCAAAATATATCAACTAAGAATTCTTTAAAATAAAATTTTCATTCACCAATAATTTATTTAAAATATGTTAATATTCTATATTAAAAAGTTTGTATTAGATTATTATAGAATGTACTTATATAGGAAATATTGTATATAGAAAATATTGTAGACACTCTTGTGTGGTAACCTCCACCATTACTATTGTATATTGCCCTACCTATATATATAGAAAGGGTTGGCTAACCATTAGGTTAAGCCTCCCAATTATTCTCAACTTGGTATCAGAGCCTTCTGCCGT
>Ga0325400_1006918_pt1 | contig 10814 bp, 11 predicted proteins | sample PopdelMetagenome_2_FD_205662 | JGI IMG/M metagenome (GOLD analysis project Ga0325400, IMG submission 205662) | Populus deltoides microbial communities from Bellville, Georgia, United States - Xylem-PdKOR-R1 | ecosystem: Host-associated > Plants > Phyllosphere > Stem > Wood/Secondary xylem...
CGAACTTCTCGTAGCGCGCGGTCAGCTCGGGCGCGGCGACTCCGCTCCCCGCCGCGCTGCCGCCGCTCGCCGACACGTTCGACCCAACGCCCGCGCCGCCTGAGGCGGGCACCGCGGGCATGCGCCGCTTCACCGTCGACGCCGAGCGGCAGGCGCGCACGTGGCGATCGCGAGCTACCGCGAGGTGGACGGCGTCTCGTCGTCGGTCCACGGCCCCGACCTGACGGAGGACATCGCCGATCGGGGGAAGCGATTCGGCACCCGTGGCAGCCGGGGCTCAAACCCCGGCGCGCAGGTCATGCCTCGGGCTGCTCGCCGAACGAGAGCGCCTCGGCCGAGCCGACCTTGGCTTCACCCGCGAAGAGCTGGTCGAGTCGCTCGCGCACCTCGCGGCGATACTCCTGCTGGCCGCGGCGGCGCGGCCCCGCGACCGAGACCTCGTCGGCGATCGCGTCCTTGATCCGGGTGAGCGCGGCTTCCGGCAGCACGCCCGCGGCGCGCAGCTCGACGCAGAGCTGTACCAGCCCGACCGCGGTGGCCTGCGCGCGCAGGCCGACATTGACCACGTCGAAATGCAGCCGCTTCTGCTTGTCTATCGATGACATTCGATCTCTCCTCTCCGGGAGGTCGAACGCGCGAGCGGCCGCCTCCGCTGCGTGCGTCCGGCGCGAAGGCGAGGGCGGAGGAGCCTGGCCCCTTTCCCGCGCTGCCGCGTTGGCGGCACGAAGGAGAACGGCGTGTGTCGAGCAAGGTCCTGATCACCGGCGCGAGCGTCGCCGCAGATGAAGCGCCAGCCAGCCCGCGGTCACCGCGATGACGGGCCGGCTGCTCGGCGACCTTGACACGTCCGCGCCCGACCGCTCGCTCTCTCCGGCGTCGCGCGCCAAGGACATGCCGCGGGCGTCGGAACTGACCGACGCCGCGGCGAGCACGGGGGGCTGGTCGCCCGTCGCCGCGCTGGGGCTCGTCGGGCTGGTGCTCGGGGCGAGCGCGCTGGTGGGTCGCCGCAACGCGCCCGACCGCACGCACCCGACGATCCGGCGCTGGTATCAGCGGCTCGACAAGCCCGACATCACGCCGCCGGACGCGGTGTTCGGCGCAGTCTGGCCGGCGCTTGAGGTCGGGCTCGCAGTCGGCGGTTATCGGCTGCTGCGCCGGCCCTCGAGCGCGCGTCGTGACGTTGCGGTCGCGCTATGGCTGGGCAACAGCGCGATGATCGGCGGCTGGAGCGAGCTGTTCTTCCGCCGCAAGCGGCTCGGCGCCAGCGCCGCCGCGTCGGGCGCGATGCTGGCCTCGGGCGCGGCGCTCGTGGCCACCGCGGCGCGGGTCGACCGGACGGCCGCGGTCACCGCGATGCCCTATGTCGGCTGGCTCGGCTTCGCCACGCTGCTGGCCGAGCGGATCCGCCGCGATAACCCGGCGCGCGGCCGATGAGCCGGGTCACCGTCTGGCACGACGGCGCGTGCCCTTTGTGTCAGCGCGAGATCGCCCTGATGCGTCGGCTCGACCGGCGTGGGCGGATCGACTTCATCGACGCCACGGTGGAGACCTGCCCGCTCGACCGTGCCGCGATGCTCGCGCGCTTCCACGCACGCGAGGAGGGCGGCCCGATCGTCGCGGGCGCGGCGGCGTTCGCAGCGATGTGGCGCGCGATCCCGCTGCTGCGCCCGCTCGGTGTGGCGGCGCGAAGCCCGGCAGTGCTGGCGCTGCTGGAGCGGGTCTACCTCCGCTTCCTGCGGGGTCGCCCGCGGCTGCAGCGCTGGGCCGGGCGGGGCGCCGCATGAGGCCGGTGCGCGAACCGGCGGAGCTTGGGCAGGAGAGCGTATGGGACTATCCGCGGCCCGCAGTGGCGGAGCAGAGCGGTCGTCACGTCCGCATCCTTCACCGCGGCGTGACGGTGGCCGACACGCGCGCCGCAATCCGCACGCTGGAGACCAGCCATCCGCCGAGCTGGTACCTGCCGCCCGACGACGTCGCGCGCGAGCTGTTGCGGCCGTCGGCGCGGCGCTCTTTCTGCGAGTGGAAGGGCGAGGCCGTCTACTGGCATCTCGCGGTCGGCGACACGCTGCTGCGCGACGTCGCGTGGAGCTACCCCGACCCGGCGCGCGGCTTCGCGTCGCTGCGCGATCACCTCGCCTTCTACGCTGCGCCGCCGGACCGGTGCACCGTTGACGGCGAGATCGTGCTGCCGCAGCCGGGCGGCTTCTACGGCGGCTGGATCACCCCCGACGTGGTGGGCCCGTTCAAGGGCGTGCCCGGCAGCATGGGCTGGTAGCGGGCGCCGGGCCCTGCTGCCGGGCCCTGCCGCCGGGCGCGCGATCAGGAGCCGCCGGCGGCGCGCTGCTGTGCGGCCCGCTTGGTGAGCGTCTTCAAGGTCTCGTCGAAGCGGCCCTCGCGCTCGGCCTGGCGGAGGAACTGCACCTCGTCGACCAGGATCTCGCGCGGCGTCGGCTGCTGCGCGAATTGCGCGGCGACCGCGTCGGCGAACGCCTCCAGCGGCATATAGCCCGGGCGGTTGGCCTGGCCCGGCGTCAGGTCGGTCTGCACGCCCGGCGGCGCCAGCTCGATCACCTCGATCTTGCCCGCCAGCTGCGTGCGCAGCGACACCGTGTAGGAATGGATCGCTGCCTTGGTCGCCGAATAGGTCGGCGCCGCCACCAGCGGGACGAACGCAAGGCCCGAGGTGACGGTGACGATCGCGGCGTCGGCTTGCGCGCTGAGGTGATCGACCAAGGCATTGGTCAGGCGGATCGGGCCGAGCAGGTTGATCGCCACCGTCGCCTCGGCGTCGGCGAGGTCGCGGCGCCCGGTCAGGTCCTCGAACTTCATGATCCCGGCGTTGTTGAACAGCACGTTGAGCGCGGGGAAGTCGGCGACGATCTGGCGCGCGAAGGCGTCGACCGCGGCGGGATCCTCGACGTCAAGCGTGACGGTGTGGATCCGCTCGCGACCGGCCGCGGCCTGCTCCAGCGCCTCGCGCCGGCGTCCGGCGATGATGACGGTGTCGCCGCGGTCGTGAAAACGATGCGCGAGCGCCTCGCCGATGCCGCTGCCGCCGCCCGTCATCAGGATCGTGTTGCCGCTGGTCTTCATGGTCGCTTCGCTCCGGATCGCAGGGTATTGATCCGCCGCTCAATGATCGGCGCGGCGGATCGTTCACCGCCGGCTTCCGCGCTCACCGCGCGGCCGGCTGATCGCGCCAGAGCCAGCGCAGCGCCTCGGGCAGCAGCGCGCCGCCGTCCGCGTCCGAATGACCGCCCGCGGTCCATTGGTAGCGCACGTCGTAGCGCGGACCGGGCCGGTGCTGCTCCTCGGCATGAGCGTTGGCCCAGGCCAGCGCCTTGACCATCTGCTGGTTGGCGAGGAACCAGTTGCCGTGCTCGTTGTCGAGATCGGCGCTGCCGTCCTGGAAGAAGACGCGGATCGGGCGGATCGCCGACTTGCGGATCAGCCCGGGATAGAGGTCGCCGCCGAGCGCCACCGGCGCGCCGTCGCTGCCGAGCCGCAGGCCGATCGAGGTGTAGCTGCCGATGAAGCTGAGGACGTTGCCGAACGCTTCCGGGTGTCGCCACGCCACCGTCCAGGAGGCGATCGCGCCGCTCGACGTGCCGCCGATCGCGCGGCGGCGCGGATCATCGGCGAACCGCCAGCGCCGCGCCACCGCCGGCAGCAGCTCGTCCAGCGTCATGCGCGCGTAATCGTCCGAGAGCGAGTCGTACTCCTCGACGCGGTGGTCGGGATTCTGCATGCCGAGGTCGGTCGGGTAGGTGGCGGCGCGATGTCCCGGCGTGACGAAGACGCCGAGCGTCGGCGGCAGCGTGCCGTCGCGGATCAAGGCGTCGAGCACTGCCGGCACCCTGAGCGAACCGGTCGGGTTGGTCGCGCGCTGCCCGTCCTGGAACAGCAGCAGGTTGGGGGGCTTCGTCCGGTCATAATGCGGGGGGACATAGACCCAATATCGTCGCACCGTGCCCGGGTAGACGCGCGAGTGAAGCTCGAACGGGCCTTCCAGCCGAAACGCCGTTGCCGCGGATCGGGCGTCGGCGGCGGGTGTGGCGCCCGCGCTCCCGACGCTCGCGAGTGCCAGTGTCGCCGTGAACAGGATCGTGCGCATCTCTCTCCCTCTTCGGCGCTAGCCTAGCAGCGCGGGCGACGGAAGAAAGCGATCCGCCGGATCAGAGTACGATCTCGCACCGCTCCGTCACGCTGCGCAGCCCGGCATCGAGTACCTCCATGACCGCCAGCGCCTCGTTCGGCGGCACGGGGTTCGGCCCTTCGCCGCGGATCGCCGCCGCCAGCGCCGACCAGAACAGGCGATAGTCGCCGCGCCGATTGGGCACGCGAGTCGCCGCGGCGCCCGGCTCGCCGGGCGTAAGCAAGCCGTCGAGCGGATCATGGCCCCACTCGGCGCCGCCCGGCCGTTGTCCGGCGAGCGTCGCTGCCTCTTGCGGGTCAAGTCCGTGCTTGACCCAGCTGCCGCGCGTGCCGTGGACCGCGAGGCGCAGGCCGTGGTCGGCGGCGAGCTTGCTCGAGTGCAGCGTCACGCGCTTGTCGGGGTAGCGCAGCGTCGCGTGAAAATAGTCCGGCGCAGGTGCGCCGCGGCGCAACGTGGCGATATCGGCGGTGACCGCGCTCGGGCGGCCGAACAGCAGCAGCGCCTGATCGACCAGATGAGGCCCGAGGTCGAGCCATGAGCCGCCCGCGCGCGCCTCCTTCCAGGTCGCCGCGGGCGCCGGTCGCCAGCGGTCGAAGCGGCTCTCATAGCTCACCACGTCGCCCAGCGTGCCGTCCTCGATCAGCCCGCGCAGCGTGAGGAAGTCGGCATCCCAGCGTCGGTTGTGGAAGACGGTGAGCAGCCGCCCCGCGCGCTCGGCCGCCGCGATCAGCCCGCGCGCCTCGGTCAGCGAGGTGGCGAACGGCTTGTCGACCAGCACGTGCTTGCCGGCCGCCAGCGCGGCCTCGGCATGCGCGACGTGGAGATGGTCCGGGCTGGAGACGACGACCAGCGTGACCGACTCGTCGTCGAGCAGCCCCGCCACGTCGGGCAGCACTGGCGCGGCGGACCAGTCGGCGTGGACCTTGGCGGGATCGCGCGAGACGATGCCGCGCAATTCCAGCCCCGGCGTGGTCGCGATATAGGGGGCGTGGAAGGCGCGGCCGCCGAGGCCGTAGCCGATCAGTCCGACCCCGATCCTGTCCGTCATGTGCGTCGCTCCCCCGCGGCGAGCGTAGGCTTCTGTTGCGGCGACGATCAAGCCGGCCGAACCCGCAGCAGCGCGACGCCGAAGCCGATGAAGATCGTGCCGGTGAGCCGGTCAAACGAGCGGCGGATTGCCGGACGGTTGAGGTATCGCGCCAGCGATCGCCCGCCGAGCGCATAGGCCGCGTACCAGCCTGCCTCGACCATCGCGAAGCTGAGCACCAGCAGGAGGAACTGCGGCGGCTTGGCGCGCGCCGGATCGATGAATTGCGGCAGGAAGGCCGCGGCGAACAGGATGAGCTTGGGGTTGCTGATGCCGATCGCGAAGCCGCCGCGAAACAACGCCGCACGCGATGCCCGCGCCACCAACTCGCCCGCCCCGACATCGAGCGGCGCTGCCTCGGCGCGCCACGCCCTGATCCCGAGATAGACGAGATAAGCGGCGCCGGCATAGCGCAGCACCGCGAAGGCGCCGGGCACCGCGAGCAGCAGCGTGGAGAGCCCCGCGGCCGAGGCCGCGAGCACCGACACGACCGCGGCAAGACAGCCCGCCATCGCCGCGACGCTGCGCCGCAATCCCAGCTGCACCGAGCGGGACATGACGTGGAGCATGTTGGGCCCCGGCGTTCCCGAGAGCAGGAACACCGACCCGACGAACAGCCACAAGGTGTGAAGCGCCATCCCTCGCCGTCCTCCGTCGCGCGACCGGCGCCGCTCCTAGTGCGCGATCGAGCTTGGGTCGAGGCGAGTCAGGCGGTCACTTACCGGCCGTCGCCCGGTCACGCTTCAGGCGTGGCCGACCGTCACGTTGGCGTCGATCGCGTTCGGCTGCCGCTGGCTCGCGATCGTTGCGGCGCGATGCGCCTGCGAGGCGGAGAGGCCGCCGCGCTCCATCTTCAGCCGCACATCGCTCTCGATCTCACCCGAGAGGAAGAAGGGGTAGAGCGAGCGCTCGCTGACGCCGCCGGCCGCGCGCGTATATTCGGCAACCTGCGCACGGATCTGCGCCACTTCGAGATGCATCAGCTGCGACGGCGCGCCGACCCCTTCATTCTCCTTCAGCCCGCCGACGCGATCGAAGCCGAGCATCGCCTCGTAGAAGCGGCGGTGGCGCGGGTTCACCTCGATGAACAGGTCAGTGCAATCGTAGCGGCACTCGCCGTAGATGAAGATGAAGTGGAAGAAGGCGGCGAGGATCGCCTTCGACTGCACCGACGACTCGAACGCGAACTTGGTCAGCTCACACAGCTGCGCGCCGGGCACGCGGCGATAGGTGTTGAGCTCGTTGCGGAAGGTGTGATCGATCTCCATCCCGGCGGACGAGTCCACCCCGAGAGTGAGCGTGCCGACCAACTCGCCGTCGATGAAGGCGGTGAAGGTCGAGTGGGTCGCGCCCGTCGGGATGCTGTGCGACTCACCATAGCCGCGCCAGCCGTAGCGCTTGTTGAGCAGTGATCGTGCTGCAGCGCGATCGGCCTCACCGGCGGCGACCTTGATCACCAGCGCGTGATTCTGGCCGTCATTGCCGACGATCATGGTCGAGAAGTGGAACGCTTGGCGGAGTGGAGCCAGCGTGTTCTCCAGCAGATTAGCAGATGAGCCGTCGATGTGTCGGCCCAGGTCAAGGGAGCGTGGTGGCATACATCACCTTTGGATCGAGGAACCGGTTGGGCAGTTGAATATTGGACATGCGCTCTCATCGCCGCGGACGCGATGATCGCCGCAGACACACTATCCCGCTCGATATCCAGCAGCGATTGCCAGATGCCGTACGTACATCACTGACAGGCTAATCCTCTCAGCCGCCGCCAGGACAGGCGCGCGACTGATCCGCATCAGAACTAGATTGGACCCCTGGTTTTATCGTTCGTGTTTCATCAGCACGTTGAGCGAGTTCGTTACGGCGTTCTCGCTAGAGCAGATTTAGTTAACAGGTCCTAGTCGGTCCGAGGCGGCGAAAGATGAGTCGTGCGATTTCTCGGATGGACGCTGCGGGCGGCCACGCGGAAGTTCCGCAACGCAACGTTTTTTTGTTGCAACGCAAATGCCCCGAATGGGAGCAGCTATCGTTAATTTTTTGTTCATCCTTCCAGAGCGGCTGTGTCATATCGCGGCCAGGCAGATGAAATCAGGCCGACTCGAATCAAAGGGAGTTCCTATGAAAAGCCTCGTTGCCATCACCATGGCGGCCGCCGCTGCGCTAGGCGCCGTCTCGGCCGAAGCAGCCACCTATCCGGTCGGCTCGCCCAACTTCCAGGCGACCGCCGGCCCGAACGGCACCTTCTCGGGCGCGTTCCGGGTCGAGGGCCTCAAGTCGGGTACCTTCACCGACACCTTCACCTTCACCCTGCCGACCAACGGTCTGGGCAGCGGCACGGTGACCACCAGCGTCACCGACCTCTTCTCGGCCAACGATCTCGATTTCACCTCGGTGACGATCAATGACATCGCCGCGCAGATCACGAAGACCGCCGGCGGCGCGTTCGAGGTCGCCTTCATCAACAACGTGCCGATCGTGGCCGGCCAGCTGAACAAGCTCGTCGTCACCGGCCTGTCGCGCGGCAACGGCGCGTACGGCGGTCAGGCGACCTTCACCCCGGTCACCTCGGCGGTGCCCGAGCCGGCGACCTGGGCGATGATGATCATGGGCTTCGGCGTGGTCGGCTATGCGATGCGTCGCCGTCGCACCGCGGTGCGCTTCAGCCAGGCGATCTGATCCACGTCGGCGGGGCGACCGCCGATCCTGGAGCAAGGGAGGACGGCGCCCCGCGGCGCCGTCCTCCTTCTCGTTTAAGGGCCGCTCAGCGGGTGACGCTGCCCGCCTCGAGCAGGTCGCCGAGTGCGGACGAGGTGCCGAGCCGCAGCACGTAGCGGCCGCGCGGCGTCACCCAGGCGTGCTGCGCCTTGTTCCACACGCTCATCGGATGATGGCTCGCCGCCGGATCGACGGCGATCGTCACGCGCCGCGATTCGCCGGGCGCGAGTGTGACCCGCTCGAAGCCGACCAACCGACGCGGCGGCTGGCGCGCGCCCACTGTGTTGGCGCCGGGCGGCAGCGACAGATAGGCCTGCATCACCTCGGTCCCGGCTCGCGCGCCGATGTTGCGTACCGTGACGCTCGCGCGCAGCACCTTGTCCTCGCCGGCGGGCTCGAGCCGAGGCGTGTCGCTGGCGAAGCGGGTGTATGACAGGCCGTGGCCGAACGGGAAGGCGACGCACGGTGTCGGGCCGCAGTGCGAATCATACCAGCGGTAGCCGATCTCCAGCCCCTCGCTGTAGGTCACCGTCTGTGTCTTGCCGTCGCCCGCGGGGATGCCGGGAAATTGCGCCGGCGCGATCGAGTCGAGGAAGCCGCGTCCGGCGATCGGGAAGGTGACCGGCAGGCGCCCGGTCGGTTCGGCGCGGCCGAGCAGCAGATCGGCGACGATGTTGCCGTCCTCCTGGCCGGGGAACCACACCTCGAGGATCGAGGGGCCGGCCGCGCCGAGCAGCGCCGGATCCAGCGCGACGCTGGCATTGTCCTTGAGCACCAGCACGGTCTTGGCCGGCATCGCCGCCGCGGTGGTGGAGCGCGCCGCCAGGATCGCGGCGAGCATCGCGACCGTCCCACTCGAGGCCGCGGGGTTCGCGGGCTCGCCATCGGCGGTGGCGATCGCGCTCGGCTTGGCGACGTACCAGTCGAGCGACAGGCCGGCCGCGGCGGGCTGGGCGAGTTCGTGGCCGTCCTTGCGCGTGAAGCTGGCGCGGTCGGCGCCCTCCTCGGCGTTGGTGCCCGCCATCACCACTACCGCGTCGGCCGCGGCGATCCGCGTGAGCGCGGCGTCGAACGCCCCCACTTTGCCGTCGATCGTGGCGGTGCGGTTGGCGTCGTCGACCAGGATCAGGCTGACCGCCGCGTCGGCGCGGCCGGCCGCGCGCAGCCCGGCGCGCAGGCCGTCGATCGGCGTGACCGTATAAGCGGGTACCACGTCCGAGCTGCCGCCGCCGGCGCCCATCGGCTTGCCGAGGATCGCGCCGCCCGCGATGGCCTGCTGCGCATAGGGTTGGCTCGCCTTGCCGACCAGCGCGATCGTGCGCGCGGTCCGCGCCAGCGGGAGCGCGCCGTTGTTCTGGAGTAGCACCGCGGCGCGCGCGCCGATCGAGCGCGCGGCCCGTCCGCCGGCGGCATAGTCGATCGGCGACTGGCGCAGCGCACGATCGAAGATCCCGGCCTTGAACATCTGGGTGTAGCGGCGCTCCAGCGCGCGATCGATCTGGGCCGGCGCGATCGCGTTCTCGGCGAGCGCGGCAGTGAGCTTGTCGGGCGCCCAGTGGATCGGCGTCGGCATCTCGTGGTCGAGCCCCGCGTCCAGCGCCGGAGCGGTGCTCTTCTGCGCGAAGAAGTCGGTCTGGACATAGCCGGTGAAGCCCCAGTCCTCGCGCAGCACCCCCGTCAACATCGGCTTGTTGGCGCACGCCTGCAGACCGTTGAGGAAATTGTACGAGCACATGACCGCGGCGACCTTGGCGTCCTTCACGCTCATCTCGAACGGGATCAGGTACAGCTCGCGCAGCACCTGCTCGTCGACGGTCTCCTGGATCGTCATGCGGTTCGTCTCCTGCTCGTTGGCGACGAAATGCTTGGCCATGGCGATGATGTTGCCGGCCTGGACCGCACGGATCTCGGCCACCGCCATGGTGCCGGCGAGATAAGGGTCCTCCCCGAAATACTCGAAGTTGCGCCCCAGGATCGGCAGCCGCGCCAGGTTCATCCCCGGCGCCTCGAAGACGTGGAGCGCGAGGTCGTTCATCTCGCGCGCGATCACCGCGCCGAAATCGGCGGCGACCCGCGGGTCGAACGAGGCGGCGACCGCCATGCCGGAGGGCAGGGCGGTCGCCTTGGCCGAGCTGGGGTCGCTGTAGGCGCGGAACATCGAGCGCCGATCCGAGCTCATCGAGTCGCGCCCCGCGAGCGAGACGCAGTCGTTCTGGCCGACGCCGACCGGACCGTTGGTGATGCGGAAGGTGGGGATCGCCAGGGCGGCGATGCCGTCGACGTGCCGCGCCCCGAAGCAATTGGGCAACTCGGGCAGTACCGAAGGCTTGCTGCCGGTGAGCTGCTGCATCTTCTGCGGGAGCGTCATCGCGCCGACGAGCGCGCGCGCACGCTCACGCGCGACCGACTCGCGCGCCTCATCCGATCGCGCTGCGCGCTGCTGCTCGACCAGGGCGGGCGCCATCCAGGCGAGCGGCGCCGGCGCCTGCGCCGCGAGCGGCCCGGCCAGCGTCGACGAGACCAGCAGCGCCCATGCGCCGCGACGAGACCATGCCGCCATCCTCACCCTCCCTGTCATAGCCGGCTATGCCGGTCGGGATTGGCCTTACCAGATGTCAGGGAAGTTGCCCAGCGATCGCTGCGCCTCGGCGCTCACAGGTGGAAGCGCAGCGTGCCGCCGACCGTGCGCGGGTCGCTCGGGCTGCCGAGGATAAGGCCCGAGTTGCCGGCCTGAACCGTCAGGTTCTGGATGTAGCGGCGTCGAACAGGTTGCGCGCCCAGACGATCAGCTCCAACCCGCTTGCGGAGCGGTAGTCGAGGTTGGCGTTGGTCAGGTTGTAGCCGCGGATGTAGGTAAAG
>Ga0325400_1006923_pt1 | contig 10812 bp, 14 predicted proteins | sample PopdelMetagenome_2_FD_205662 | JGI IMG/M metagenome (GOLD analysis project Ga0325400, IMG submission 205662) | Populus deltoides microbial communities from Bellville, Georgia, United States - Xylem-PdKOR-R1 | ecosystem: Host-associated > Plants > Phyllosphere > Stem > Wood/Secondary xylem...
CGCGGACGCGATCGGTCCGGCGCACCATGGTACCACGCTTCAGGCGCTGTCGCTCGGCGCCGCCCAGCGTGGCGACGACGATCGCGTCGAGCGGCGTGTCGGCTGGCAGCCGGCCACCCTTGATGCGCTCGACAGGCACCAAGGTGGTAAGGGGCGTGTAGCCGTAGAGCAGCTCGCCCACGATCTCCGCACCGGTCATGCGTCACCCTCCAGCTTGGGCACGAGCCCCTTTCGGGTCGCGACCTTGAGGACGTGGGCGAGTGCGGCCGCGGTCGCGTCCGCCTCGCGCGTGGCCAGCGCTGGCCCGAGGAAGGGCTCGGGCTTGGCGCCCGGGTGGAAGACACTGCGGCCGACCGGCTTGCCGTTGATCAGCAGCGTCGCTTTCAGGTCGTCATCGCCGGCAGCCAGGCGCGTGTTGATGCGGCGCGCCGTCATCCCCTGCCGCACTTCGTCGTCGACGCTGATGAAGTGCGGAGCCGTGCCGTATTCCAGCCAGCGGCCGACATAGGCGCCTGGCCCTTCGAGCAGGATCCGCGCACGGACCTTGGTACCGTCCCGCTTCACCCGCACCTTCACCGCCTCGGCGATCAGGACTTCCCGACCACCGCTGTCCGCCTTCTTGCTCCCGAGCCGATCCTTGGCGTCCTCAGCGATGACGTCGGCGCCGGCGCGCGCCGCCCCGGGCAGCAGCTGCTCGATGATCTTCTCGGGAAGCTGTGCCATGCGTTGACGGGCAGCAGCGCCGCCCCGGCGCTTCGCCATCAGGCCGGATTCCCGGCCGGCAGACGTTCCGCTACCATGAACTCCAGCCCGGCGCGCCTGCCCAGCTCGGCGGGTCCGGACGTGATGTGCATCACACGATCGCCGTCGACGAAGCGCATGTCGGCGGTGATGTCGGTCCGGTATCGCATGCGGACCCGGGCAGGCCGCATGTAGGTCGTCATGCCACCAGTCGTGCTCTCGCCTCGGCTGGGAAGTGCATCCCGGATACCGACGCGCACGTCCGCTACCCTCTCCCACGTGCCTGAACCGGCACCTCGGAAGCCACTGGCGGCGACCGGCCGCTCGACGCGCACCGTGCGATTGAGCTCGCCGCTCGATAGCGCCATCAGTCGTCCGCCCACTTCGCGATCGGGTCGAGGAGCCAGGAGACCCCTAGCGGCAGCTCGACCGCACTCGCGCGGCCGTCGACGCTGAAGCCCTCGGGCACGGCGTACCAAGCGGCGACGATCAGGCAGATCGCCTGGCGCACTGCATCGCCGTCCGCTGCGGGCAGCGTCGGCTCATCACCGACGACCGTGTACCCGATCTGCCGCTCGACACCGCGACGCGCGGCTGCGATCAGCCGTTGAAGGCGCGCATCCTGGTCCGTCGCGCTCGGGTCGAGGCCGAGGTCGGCCTTGATCTCGTCGAGCGCGACGGGCTCGGTCACGCCTGGAGGCTCCGAGCGAAGGCGACCGCATCGGGATGCGGGTCGACCGACCCTCCGAGGAAGAGCGCCTCGATGGTGCGCTCGTCACCCTCGACGATGTCGTCGACCTCATAGTCGCCGAACGCGACCAGGGCACGGGCCTCGACGGCGCCCACGATCGGGTCGGCCTGTTCGGTGTGTGCAGGCGGAGTGTCGGTCCCGCTATCGGCTGCGGGCGGCGCGTTCTCCTGCGGTTCGGCTGCCGGCGGGGTCTGGGCTGCCGCATCAATTACGGCAGGGATCTGCTCGCCACGTGCGGGCACGGGCTGGCGTCGGGTCTTCGGGTCCATGGTCACCTCGTCGATGGAAGGAGTGGCGAGGCCCGCGGCCCCGCCAGCGGTGCCGCCTTACGAGGCGGAGTTGCGGTACGCCTTCACGGGCTGACCGGCGGTCACCAGCTTGCCGTCGTGGCGCGACCAGGCCAGGAAGCCGATCTGGCCCTTCTTGGTGTAAGCGCTGTCGTCGAAGCGGAAGAGCGTCACCTGCATGATGTCGCGGATCATGTAGGCCGACAGGTCGCCGAACAGGATCGACTTCGCGTTCGCCGCCTGCTGCGGCATGTGCTGGTTGATCGTGTACTTGTAGCGCAGGAGCGTGTCGGGCTCTTTCGAGGTATAGCCGGGCAGCCAGAGCGGGCGCCCGTCTCCGTCCTTCAGGCGCTTCAGGTCGCGCAGCGTGGTGTCGTGGAACATGAAGCCGACGCCCGGCAGGCTGCGGTAGGCCGGGTCGACCGAGTGCTCGAGGAAGATCAGGTCGTCCAGCGAGACCGAAGCCGCCGACCCGGTCAGCCCGGTCCGCCCGATCGGCGCGGCGGTTGCCAGGCCTTCCGGCTCACCAGTGCCGCTGCCCACGGTAAAGTGACGGTTGGTGATCCGGAAGATGCGCTGGGCGAGCGCGCGGCGGATGAACGCCTCGACGTCGATCCCGGGGCCCTGATCCTGGAGGAGCTCGAAGGGGATGGTCACCACCTTGGAGCTGTACTTCCGCGCCCCGATCTGGGTGGTGCCGAACGTGATGTCGCTGTCGGCCGCTGCAACGTTCTCCGGCACGATCTCGCCTTCGGCCGCGGTCTCGTCGACGGTGGGCCAGGGCAGCGGATTGCCGCCCGTGGTCGAAAAGACCGTCGCGACATCACGCATGCCGCCGAAGGTGGCGAGCGCCTCGAGCAGCTGGCCGCCCCAGCCGGCCGGCACCAGATAGCCGCCGGTCGCCGGCGTCTGGGTGGTCTGCGCGTTCTGGACCGCCGGTCCGGCGATCAGCGCCGCGGACTCGTCTGCCGTCATGCCGCGCTCGCCGCGCATCAGGAAGGTGCGGAATGCCGCGTTGTAGCGATCCTGCTGCTGGCGCTGCTCGGGCGACAGCTGCGAGCGGACGCGATCTTCGGTCTCGCGCTGGGCGTCGTCCTGCGCGGCATCGCCATCGATCCGGGCCTGCTTCTCGGCCGCGGCGATGCTCGCGTCGATCCGGTCGATCTCCTCGTAGAGCGCGTCGACCTTCGCGCTGATCTCGGCGGTGTAAGCGTTGCCGGTGTTGGACTCGATCAGTGCGCGGGCTTCCTTCGCCTTTTCGGCGCGCTGGTCCCGAAGCGCCTTCAGATTGATCATGGGGTCTTCTCCAAAAGAAAAACCCCGCCGGTGGGCGGGGTCTGGGGTGCCGGGGGACCGGCGCCAGGGGTGATCGGCTTAGGCAGCCGGTCGCTCGTAGAGGCCGAGCCGCCCGAGCGCGCGCAGCCGCGGCGCCTCGTCGATCTCGATCTGTGGCTCGGTGAGTGCCTTCGGCGCGTTGCCGAAGGCACTGAGATTGAACGTCCGCGCGGTCGCGGCCTTTGTCGCCTTGCTGCCCGGCTCCTGGACCTTGTCGGCGAAACCGGCGTCCACCGCTTCCTGTCCGGTGTACCAGGTCTCCGCCTTCATCAGCGCGAGGACCTCGTCGGACTTCTTCCCGCTCTTGGCGACATATCCCGCGACGAGCACGTCATCGACCTTGGACAGCAGCGCCGCGGTCGCGGTCAGGTCGTCGGCGTTGCCCATGGCGAAGGTCCACGCCTGGTGGATCATGTAGAAGGCGCCATCCGCAATCTCCACGCTGTCGCAGGCCAGCGTCAGCGCGGTAGCGGCCGACGCCGCGAGGCCGTCGACATAGGCGACAATGTTCGCCGGGTGATCGCTGATCGCCGTCATCATCGCGCGGGCTTCAAACACATCGCCGCCCGGGCAGTTGATCCGGAGCGCGATGTTCGGGGTGGAGATCGCCGCGAGCTCGCGGGCGAAATCGGCCGCGGAGATGCCCCAGAAGCCGTCGATCACGTCGTAGACGTAGAGCGAGGTCCAGTCGTCGCCGGCGGCTTCCGCGCGCAGGCCAGTGCCTTTGCCGCGATTGTCCTGGGCAAGGTTCAGCAGCTTACGCATCGGTGTCGGGATCCTTCTCGTCGTCGCGCTCAGGCTGATCGGGGCGCGGGTTGCCGCCGGGCGCACCCGGCGTCGGCGCGGGTGGGAAGTAGACGCGATCGCCGCCATCGATCGGCGGGAGGTTCTTCTTCCGGCGCACTTCGTTCTGCGACATGTACCCGGGCAGCTGATTGCCCCCGAGCGCCTTGGAGAACAGGTCCGACTGCGCCTTGCTGTCGCCGACCTCGAGCGCGTCGGGATCGAAATCGATGAAGAGGGGCGGCACCCTGGCGCCCAGGATGGGGAACAGCTTGCGGGTCAGCTCCTTCGCGAAGCGGCGCATGTGCGGCATCACGGTGTAGAGCTTGAAGCCGATCGTCATCTGCTCGATGCCGGTCCCCCAGGTCGTCGCGGCCGAGGTCTCGCCGATCATGTGCGGCGGGGTGCCGAAGACGCGCGCGACGTCCACCACCGAGTACTGGAGCAGCTCCAGCAGCTGCGCGTCCTTGGCGGTGATCGAGACCTGCTTCCACTCGGCCCCGTTCTCGAGGATCAGCGGATTGCGGGCATTCGCGATGCCCTGCGCTTTCTTGATCAGGTAGTCCCTGAATGCCTTGCGCTGCTCGGGCGATACCGTCTTGCCTTCCGGAAAGGCGAAATAGTCGTGGGTCAGCAGCCCGCGCTCGAACTGGCCCGCGGTATAGTCGCGGGTGGCGATGTTGATCCCGATCGCCTTGGCGTGGTGGGACACGGCCGACAGGCCCTTGATCCCGCCGACGTCGCGCCCGGGACCGCGGAAGTGGAAGACGTAGCTGCCGTGGTGATCCTCGACCGAGCCGTCCTCGTTGGTGAAACGGTACCAGATCGTTTTGCCCGAACGGTACGGATACACGCGCGAGGGCGGGTAATAGTCGATGGAGGTGATCGTGCCGTTCCGCGCCTGCCGCATCAGGGCATAGGCGTTGCCCTGGAGCAGCATCGCGATCGCGGAGATCTCGATCAGCTCGGGACCCGACATGTCCTCGTTGGGCTCGACCTGGAGGAAGCGGTTGAAGGGGTGGTCGGGTACCTCGCGGCGCATCCCGTTCGGCAGCCGCTCGAACACGCCCAGCGGCGCCGACATCATCGTCCCGCCGATCAGCGTGGTGCAGCGCCACACCGCCGTCGACCGCATAGAGCTGGTCGGCGTCACGGTGACGCCGGCTTCGCGGTAGGATCCGCCGAACCACTCGAATACGTCCGAATCGCCCGAGACCACCGCCGCGCTGGAGGTAGACGCCTCGATCGGCGCCGATCGCCGGGCTTCGGCCTCGGCCGCGCGCGCGGAGAGCTGGTACCCGCCGACGCTCACGCCTCGTCCCCGCCATCGAGGTCATCGTCGAGGTCGACCCCGTAGCTGCCCGAGTACGTCTCTGCCTCCAGCTCGGCCCCGTCGGCCGCGCCGGCTCCCATGGCGCTGGTGACGATGCCGTCGATGCGGCCGCGGCTGCGCTTCTTGTCGAAGGCGCGGTTCTCCTGGCCGTCGCTGGTCAGCGCGGCATTGGACGCGCAGCTGTAGGTGACGGGCGAGTTGTCGATCACGATCGTCCCCTTCAGGATGCGGTCCTCGAACCGCTCGATCGAGCGGGGCATGCAGTACTGCTTGCTTTCGAAGACGACCTTGGTGCCTTGGTTGTGGCGGACCAGCTTCAACCCTGTACCGGCCGGCTTGTCCGGTCCCTCGTAGAGCCAGACATCGAGCCCGATCTCGCCGCAGGCCTCCATGAAGTCGGCCATCTGCGCCGGGTCGAACACCAGCTCCTGGACGTTCTGCTCGGCGACCAGCCGCGCCACCTGCGCAGCGGGGAAGGTCTTGTGGATCGTCGCCCCGGGCACCGCCGTCAGGAACTTGTCCTCGATCCAGTCATCGTACGGCGCCTGGTCGCGCTTCACCCGGTCGGCCAGGCCGTCCTCGGTCGTCCAGTACCAGGTCTTCTGCCACAGGATGCCGGCACCGTCCCGCCAGGTGCAGGTCAATGCCGTCAGGTCGTTCTTCTTCGAGAGATCGAGGCTCAGCCAGCACGGGCAGCCGGTCAGCGCAGCGATCGTCTCATCGTCGATGACGTCGAGGACCTCGGCCCATTTGTCCTCGCGGATCCAGAAGTCGGCCGCGCCGGTCGGGATGCCGAAATAGAGCCGCTTCACCGAGGCAGCGGTCGACAGCCGGGTCTGGGCGGTCGCTACCTCCTCGCGGATATTGGCTACGGGGTAGGTGATACCCAGCGCGGGCAGCGACTTCCCCCAGCACCGCTCATCGGTGAAGACGGTGTCGTGGTCCTTCTTGTCGGTCCGCGCGACGAACGGGAACAGCGTGTCGTCCTTCACGTCCCCCTTGGCGACCGCCATCGCCATCTTCGCGTAGGAGCTGCCGACCAGCTGGGCCGTCGCCGGGCAGTTGCTGCCCATCACCATCATCGCGCTGCCGGCGACCTTGGCGATGGCGCGCCGCCAGATCTCGATCTGCGCGTCGGTGGTGAACTCGTGGATCTCGTCCGCCAGCACCAGGCGAGGGCGCGGGCCCGACTGCTGGGCACCGCCGGCGAGCGGCAGGAAGAAGCTCTGGGAGCCGGGATGCTCGATCTTCCAGACGTTGTCGCCCTCGCCGCGCAGCACGACGTGGCCGAGGCTTTCGAGCGAGTCCCCCTCGTCATAGCCGGGGATCTGTGCCCGGCACATCGCGAAGCCGTCTTTGAAGAGGACGTTTGCGGTCTGCTTGTTCGCCGCGATCGAGTAGACCTGCGCGCGGGCGAAGCCGCACCACCCCATGGCGTAGAGGCCAAGCCCTGCCATCAGCGGCGACTTGGCCTGCCCCTTCCCTGTCTCCATGTACGCGGTGCGGAAGCGCCAGCGGGCGTCGGCATTGACCCAGCCCATCAGCGAGCCGGCGCAGAAACCCTGGTAGGGGATCAGGTGAAAGGGCTTGCCGACCGCCGGCCCGTCCGTGATCGTGAAGACGGAAGGGAAGAAGTCGAGGACCTTCTGGGCCAGCTCGGGGCGCCAGAAGTAGCCACGCCGCTCGGCATCGCGCAGGTCGCGCAGGTGCCGCTCGGCGGTGTACCGCACCGACTCTCCGACGACGAAGTCGCCGCGGACCGCAGCCTGCGCCCAGGCGGTGGTCGGGTCGACCGGTCCGGCGCTACCCCGCCGTGCCAAGGAACGCGTCGGCGCCGGCGGTGCGCTGGCGCTGCTTCGTCACCTTGGCGACCTTGCCGCGCCGGCCGGGCGATAGTCCAAGCTGCGCTTCCAGCCGCTCGGCGGTGCTCTCCGCCTCCCGCATCGCCTTGTAGTGGATCGACAGACGGGCGATCGCCTTGGGGTTCTCCGCGTTCGGCTCGTCGACGATGCCGCCGCCGGCGACGGCCAGCGAGCAGCGGTCGTAGATCAGGTAGGCGAGCACCAGGCGCTGGACCGTGTGGCCGTTGGAGGCCGACAGGATCTCGCGATCGCGCATCTCGCCGGTGATCCGCGTCCAGTGCGCGGTCGCCACGGCGCGCTCCGCGGCATCGGGCAGCAGCTGCTGCCAGTCCGGTGCCGCGACGATGCTGTCGTCCAGCTTCGCAGCGGTCTTGCGGGGCGCCTTTGCCATCTCACCCCTCCTTCAGGTCGGCCGAACTTTTTGGTCCGGAAACACTCGCGCAGCGCATGGACGGCAGGCTCGGTGTCCGGTGGACCGGGGTCGGCGACTTTCGACCCCCCGGGGGGGTCATCGCTGGCGCCGGACCGGACCAGGCATGGTCGGCGCTGGTCGGCCGGCCGGAGGCGCCGATCCCGCGCGCGCCGATCGGCGCCTCGTGGCCGAACTGCTTGGCCGTGGCCGCAAGGTGGCATGGCCGGCAGAGGTTGCGGGTGTTGCCGTCGACGTCCTCGCCGCCAAGCGCGAGCGGCGTGATGTGGTCGACCTCGACCGCCGCCCGGGTGCGACGTGCCTTCAGGCAGTGCTCGCAGAGCCCGTTCGTGCGGCGCAGACGGCGCAGACGGGCGCGCTGTCCTGCGCGCCCACGGAGCCGTTCACCCACGGATGGCAGCGGGCGCGCCCTGATCCAGCATGCGCTGGAGAGCTGCCGTGGGGCTCTGGCGCTGACGTTCGACGATGCCGACCAGCAGCTGCCCTACGCGACCCGTCATGACCGCCCCGGCCCCGCGGCCGTGCCTTCCTGCATCACCCGCTCGACGAAGAAGGCCTCCTCACCCGCGGGCGTCGCAAAGCCGAGCGCCTTCAGCTGGTCGCCGTGCTTGCCCGACAGCCCCTTCTTCACCGCGGTCTTGTCGACCTCGACGGTGGTGCGGAGGTACGGCTTGGCCCAGCGCTGCGCCTGCAAGGCAGCGACAGCAGCCTTATCCGCTGCCTTGTCGGTCCCGCCCCCGAAGGCGAGCTTGGTACGGCCGGTGATGGTGCCGATGATGCAGCCGCCCAGCTCGATCGACTTGCGCGTGCCGGTCAGCAGGGTCGACGACATCCGCGACCACCACGGGCGCAGCTGCTCGACCAGCGCGTCACGCTCGGCGATGAGCGGCAGCAGGATCTTGTCGGCCGCGGCATTGGCCGCGACCAGGGACTCGTCGCGGGCTGTCTCGCCCAGCTCGATTGCCAGCTCCAGGTGCGCCAGGCGCTCCAGCACCGGTGTGGCCTGCTCGGCCGACGCATTGACCCGCAGCTTCATGCTGCGATCCGATCGTCGAGCGGCTCACCGCCATTGTGACCGATGCCGATCGGCGCCTGCGTCGCGATCGCGGCGCAGATGCCGCTGACCGCCTCATAGCGGCGCAGGTTGGCGGCGGCGACCGCGCCGGCCGTCAGCTCGCGCTCTGCCTGGGCGAGCCAGCGTGCGGTCACGACGACGGGCGTTTCGTCGTTCGGCGCCGCCTTCTTCCGGAGGTCGTCTCGATCGATCATCAGGTCCTCGCAGCTGGAGGAAAAGGGGTACCCAGCCGCACGTCGGTGACGATGCGGTCGATCTCAGGGGGGGACGGGTCGAGCTGGTCGAGCGTCGCGCAGCTGGGCGTTGGGGCGCCAGAAACGACAAAGCCCGCCGGGTGGCGGGCTTCAGGCGTATCTGTGGCGGGGTCGATTTGCCCTTTCCGTGGCCCATTTGGGAGGGGGCATATTGTGTGTGGGGTCTATGCAAGCAGGCCGGCATGCGCCGCCGCGAGCGTGGCTGGGTCGATCTCGCGGCATGCCTGCGCGACTGCGGCGGGCCAGAGGTCCAGCGCCGCGACGAGAAGACGCCGGGCAGTGCGATGATGCATCCCGTGCTCGCGAGCCGCCGCCGCAGGCCCCGCGTCGCCGGCGACCATCGCCAGGACGACGGCGGTGCTCGGACCGAGGGCCTCGCGCCAGCGCGTGTAGGCAGCCTCGTGCCGCACCCGAGTCAAGCCTTCCAGAAACACGGGCTCGGATCGCCAGCCGCCGCCGGCGATCCGCGTCTCGAGGCTCGCTGTCCGGACGGAAACGTCGGCGCCGATGCGCTCGATCACAGTCCCGATCGCCACGGCAGATGCCAGCTGCTCAGCGTCGAGGACGCCCGTTTGGTAAAGCCGGGCCAGCGAGCCCGGCCGGGTCTGTGCCAAGTGGGCGATCGTCTCTTCCGTGCCACCTCGGCGATCGGCGCGGGCGCGACGCCAGGCGGCGATCGCGGCATCGTGTGCGGCCAGGCGGCGCTTGCGCTCCACCTTCCATTTTTGACGATCCATGCCGTCCGGGCGAGTGAGGTCCGGGGCTTCCGGCTCGCGGCCGAGCAGTCGATGGACGCGCTGCGCCTCATGGTCCGACAATGGCTGGCGATCGTCGGGGCCAGGGGCGCTCGACCAGCCGACACGGGTCTGGTCGGTCGTATGTGCCGCATCCCACGCTGTCCTGGCTTCACGCCGCTCGGCGAGGGCCTTCTTGTGCTCCCGTGCGGTAATCGTCCGCATGACCGCCTGTTCGGCGATCGTCAGCTGCTTCATCGTGCTCGTCTCCGTCATCCCCGGAGGGGATGTGATCGAGCTCTGGGACGAGCGGCAGTGGGCAGATTGTACGTCCGTCCGACGCGATGATGGTGCCCAGCACCACGAACCCAGCCGCGCGCAGCTGCTCCAGCAGATCAGCCGCCTCGATCGGGCCTGGTCGGGACGGCGATATGGTGCTCGCAAGGCAGACGCCGCCCTTGGTCGATCCCGGCCGGCGCAGGTACCCGTCGTGCTCGGCGCGCCGTACCGCGTCCCGCACTGTGGACCGGGACAGGCCCATCGCGTCGGCGATCTTGCCGTAGCTTGGACCAACACCCCATCGCGCCCAGAATTGCTGGACGAAGCTCACGACCATGGTCTTTCGCGACGGCCCCCCGGCCGTCAGCCGGTATTCGCTCTCCACGGATCCCCTCTGCGCCCCCGCGCCGGAACATAGCATGAACCGGCGCCCGGCGCTAAGCGTACCGCATGTCGAGTCGCACTGCCATGCGGGTGTCACGCGAGGCCCTCGTGAAGCGAGCCATGGCCGTGCTCGATGAGGCGATATGGGAAACCTCGAAGTCGCCCGTCAAAGCCGGGCCGGGGCTCTGCCTGGCTCTCGCCTACCTGTACGCCGTCGCTGATCCGCACTGCCCGCTGGGCCGGCCCTCCAGACAGGACTTTGACGACTTCCTCGCCGCTGTGACCGATCGCACATTCACGGACATGGCTGCCAGGGACGGTCGTTTCCGCAGCTCTGAAGCATTGCCGAATTACAATCGCATCGCCCGCCGGGTCGGCTGGGCACCCTGACCGCGGCGGATAGTCCATCCGCCATGGTCGCCGCTTCCCCTCGGACGGAAGCGGGCCGGGCGGGCGATGTACCCGCGCGATACCCGCAGCCGGGGCACCTCAGCGGACGGTCCGGGCTGCCGCCACCATGTCGACAAACCGGCAGGTGCCTTTGACCAAGGCCCCTTCCCGCTC
>Ga0325400_1006924_pt1 | contig 10811 bp, 6 predicted proteins | sample PopdelMetagenome_2_FD_205662 | JGI IMG/M metagenome (GOLD analysis project Ga0325400, IMG submission 205662) | Populus deltoides microbial communities from Bellville, Georgia, United States - Xylem-PdKOR-R1 | ecosystem: Host-associated > Plants > Phyllosphere > Stem > Wood/Secondary xylem...
AGATAGCCGTTGGTGCCCGCGTAGATCGACGCGGTCTGCTCCTCGAACGGCATCGGCGAGAACTGCGGCTGCTTGAGCAGCTCGGTCAGCCGCGCGCCGCGGTTGAGCAGCTTCTGCGTCGAGGCGTCGAGGTCCGAGCCGAACTGCGCGAACGCCGCCATCTCGCGATACTGCGCCAGCTCGAGCTTGATCGAGCCGGACACCTTCTTCATCGCCTTGGTCTGCGCGGCGCCGCCGACGCGGCTGACCGACAGGCCGACGTTGATCGCGGGGCGGATGCCAGCGAAGAACAGGTCGGTCTCGAGGAAGATCTGGCCGTCGGTGATCGAGATCACGTTGGTCGGGATGTACGCCGAGACGTCGCCCGCCTGGGTCTCGATGATCGGCAGCGCGGTGAGCGAGCCGTTGCCGTTGGCGTCGTTCATCTTCGCGGCGCGCTCGAGCAGGCGCGAGTGGAGATAGAAGACGTCGCCCGGATAGGCCTCGCGGCCCGGCGGGCGGCGCAGCAGCAGCGACATCTGGCGATAAGCCACCGCCTGCTTCGACAGGTCGTCGAACACGATCACCGCGTGCATCCCGTTATCACGGAAGTACTCGCCCATCGCGGTGCCGGTATAGGGCGCGAGGAACTGCAGCGGCGCGGGGTCCGAGGCGGTCGCGGCGACGACGATGGAATAGTCCATCGCGCCATTCTCCTCGAGCGTGCGGACCAGCTGCGCCACGGTCGAGCGCTTCTGGCCGACCGCGACATAGACGCAGTACAGCTTCTTCGACTCGTCGGTGCCCGCGTTGGCGGTCTTCTGGTTGATGAAGGTGTCGATCGCGATCGCCGACTTGCCGGTCTGGCGGTCGCCGATGATCAGCTCGCGCTGGCCGCGGCCGACCGGCACCAGCGCGTCGATCGCCTTGAGCCCGGTCTGCACCGGCTCGTGCACCGACTTGCGCGGGATGATGCCGGGCGCCTTGACCTCGACGCGGCTGCGCTGCTCGGCGACGATCGGCCCCTTGCCGTCGATCGGGTTGCCGAGACCGTCGACGACGCGGCCGAGCAGGCCCTTGCCCACTGGCACGTCGACGATGGTGCCGGTGCGGCGGACGACGTCGCCTTCCTTGATCTCCGAGTCCGAGCCGAAGATCACGACGCCGACATTGTCGGCCTCGAGGTTGAGCGCCATGCCTTGCACGCCGTTCGAGAATTCGACCATCTCGCCGGCCTGGACGTTGTCGAGCCCGTAGATGCGCGCGATGCCGTCACCGACGCTCAGCACCTGGCCGGTCTCGGACACCTGGGCCTCGGTGCCGAAATTGGCGATCTGGTCCTTTATGACCTTCGAGATTTCTGCGGCGCGGATATCCATGTGGTTAGCCCTTCATCGCGCTGGCGAGCGCATTCAAACGGGTACGGATCGAGGAGTCGATCATCTGGGAGCCGATGCGGACGACGAGCCCGCCGAGGATCGCCGGATCGACCTCGAGGTCGACCGACACCTCGCGACCGACGCGGCGGCGCAGCTGCTGCTTGAGCTCGTCGACCTGCTCGGCCGAGAGCGGGTGCGCGCTGGTCACCTCGGCGGTGGTCTCGCCGCGGTGGCGCGCCGCGAAGGTGCGGAACGCGCGGATGATCTGCGGCAGTTGCGACAGCCGGCGATTCTCCGCGAGCACGCCGAGGAAGCTGCGCGTGGTGGCGTCGACGCCGATCGCGTCGGCCGCGGCGACCACCGCGCGCACCGCGTCGCGCCGCGCCACCACGGGCGAGGCGATCAGCGCGCGAAAGTCGGCCGATTCGGCGAGCGCGTCGCGCACCGCGGCGAGGCTGCGCTCGACCTGGTCGACCGCCTTGGCCTCCACCGCCAGATCGAACAGCGCGCTCGCGTAGCGCCCGCCGAGGCTGGCCTGGATGCTGCTGCCCTGATTACCGCTGGAACTCTCCACGCGATCCACTTTCCTCGCATAAACCCAAGGGTGTCGAACCCATGCGACCGGGTGGCGCGCGGCGGCGCCTTCGCTTGGGTAGCGGCGCGCGTAGCAAAGGGTTGCCGGGGATGCAACCGGAGCGGGCGGGTGTGGTGTTCAACGTGATCAACGGCGTGCGCGGCGGCGTGAGGGTTCGGGCGCAAGCCGTGGGATGCGGTGAGGGAGGCGGTGGCGTATAGACATGGGTAATGGTCGCGACCCGATACGTACAGAGGCCGCCGCGACGCCGAGGCAAGCGAGATGGCCGATGACCGACACGGTGCCCCTCCCCCACGCCCTTCCGTCATCCCGGACTTGGTCCGGGATCCACCCATCCGCGGATTCTGCCGCCGACGCGTATTCGGCACGGTGGATCCCGGACCAAGTCCGGGATGACGGGGGATGGGTGGCGCATGGCGTCGACCACGCGGACCCCGTTGCCATCTCAGGCACCATACCTGCCCCCTCCGCCCCCATCGCCGCCGACGTCGCCTGGGCCGCCTTCGTCCGCCGCGACCGCGCCTATGACGGCCGGTTCGTCGTCACCGTCAGCTCGACCCGCATCTATTGCCGGCCGAGCTGCGCGGCGCGGCGGCCGCGGCGCGAGCACGTCGGCTTCCTGCCCGACGGCGCTGCCGCGCGCGCGGCAGGGTATCGCGCCTGCCGCCGCTGTCTGCCCGACGACGTCACGCGCGACGCGACCGCGGTGAGGCGTGCGCTCACGCTGCTGGACGACGCCGAACGGCCCCTGTCGCTCGCCGACCTCGCCGCGTCGGTCGGCTATGCGCCGCATCACTTCCAGCGGTTGTTCACGCGCGCCACCGGCCTCTCCCCCGCCGCCTACGCCCGAGACCGTCGCGCGGCGCGCGCCGTCGCGGCGCTGCGGGCCGAGCGCAACGTCACCGCCGCGATCTACGCTGCGGGCTATGCCGCGCCGAGCCGCTTCTACGCCGACACCGCCGCGCTCGGCATGGCGCCGACCGCCTGGGCAAGCGGGGGGGCGGGCGAGCGAGTCGCCTGGTGCGTGCTGCCCTCGCCGCTCGGCGCGCTGCTGGTGGCGCATACCGGGCGCGGCTTGTGCCACGTCGCGTTCGATGAGGGGGTGGAGGCCCTCGCGGCGTTGCTGCCGGCGGCGACGCTGGTGGAGGCGGACCCGGGCGAGCAGGCGCGCGCGCTGCACTGGCTGGAGACGGCGGCGGTGCCGCTCGACGCCGCGCTGCCGGAGACACAGCGGCGGGCGTTGTTCCTCGCGGCGGTGCGGGCGGCGGCGCGCGAAGAAGGACAAACATATCGCGTGCTCCTGCGCCTGCCGGAAACCGGGGGATGAGCGCTTTCCTCACGGAGAGAAGTTGAGGCGCATATCTTTCTTGTCCGGGTCGCAGCCAGCGCGGGGACACGGCCACACCAGGCCGAGGCCGGTCGTGGCCTTGGTTAGGCGATTATAAAGGCTTGTCGCTTAGCTCGATCCTCGGACTTTCGAGGATGACCGGGTCGATGAACGCGTTCGGACGCCGCAACGGCGGGATGGGGACGACAGGCGCGCGCGGCGGCTTCGGTGTGGCGCGGCCGATGCAGGCCAACCCGCTCGCGCGCCCAGAGCCCGAGCCCTTTCCTACCGTCGACGCGCTCGCGCTTCCCGGCGAGGGCGACCCGTCGCTGGTGCCGCAGGGCACGGTCGACGCGATGCAGCGACTCGCCGACCGACAGAACGCCAGCGGGGACGCCGGCGCGAGCCGGATGGAGGGGTTCGAGGCCTCGATCCACCGCATCAAGGAGCAGGTGCTGCCGCGCCTGCTCGAGCGCGTCGACCCGGAGGCCGCCGCCACGCTCGGCAAGGACGAGCTGGCCGAGGAGTTCCGCCCGATCATCGGCGAGGTGCTCGCCGAGCTCAAGCTGACGCTCAACCGCCGCGAGCAGTTCGCGCTGGAGAAGGTGCTGGTCGACGAGCTGCTCGGTCTCGGGCCGCTGGAGGAGCTGCTCGCCGACGCCGACATCAGCGACATCATGGTCAACGGCCCGGACCAGACCTTCGTCGAGCGCAAGGGCAAGCTGGAGTTGGCCAACATCCAGTTCCGCGACGAGGAGCATCTGTTCCAGATCGCGCAGCGGATCTGCAACTCGGTCGGCCGCCGCGTCGACCAGACCACGCCGCTCGCCGACGCACGCCTCAAGGACGGCAGCCGCGTCAACGTGATCGTGCCGCCGCTGAGCCTGCGCGGCACGGCCATCTCGATCCGTAAGTTCTCCGCCAAGCCGATCACGCTCGACATGATGGCGGGCTTCGGCAGCATGTCGCAGAAGATGGCGACCGCGCTCAAGATCGCGGGAGCGTGCCGCTTCAACGTCGTGATCTCGGGCGGCACCGGCTCGGGCAAGACGACGATGCTCAACGCCTTGTCCAAGATGATCGACCCGGGCGAGCGCGTGCTGACGATCGAGGACGCCGCCGAGCTGCGGCTCCAGCAGCCGCACTGGCTGCCGCTCGAGACGCGCCCGGCCAACCTCGAGGGCCAGGGCGAGATCTCGATCCGCGACCTTGTCAAGAACGCGCTGCGTATGCGCCCCGACCGCATCATCCTGGGCGAGATCCGTGGCAGCGAATGTTTCGACATGCTCGCCGCGATGAACACCGGCCACGACGGATCGATGTGCACGCTCCACTCCAACTCGCCGCGCGAGGCACTGGCGCGCATGGAGAACATGGTGATGATGTCGGACATCAAGGTGCCCAAGGAAGCGATCAGCCGCCAGATTGCCGATTCGGTCGACATGATCATCCAGGTCAAGCGCCTGCGCGACGGCTCGCGCCGCGTCACCAACATCACCGAGGTGATCGGCATGGAAGGGCCGGTGATCGTGACCCAGGAGCTGTTCAAGTTCGAGTATCTCGACGAGAGCGCCGACGGCAAGATCATCGGCGAGTATCGCTCGATGGGGCTGCGTCCGTACACGTTCGACAAGGCCAAGCAGTTCGGCTTCGATCAGGCGTATCTGGAAGCGTGTCTGTGAGTGGATTGTGCTATCGCTAGTGTTGCGGCGCGTCTTGCCGCTTTGGCCCGAGATCAGGACGAGAGAAGGCTCTCGAAACCGTCTGCGAAAAGGCGAGTGACCGAACCATGCCTTCCATCTAGGTCGGCCCATTGGCCCGATGGATTGCACTCGAAGAAGACCGTCTTTCCGTTCGGGGTCACCGCGAAATCGAACACACCGCTGTGCAGATGAGACCTGCGCAGGAAGGCGCTGGTGAAGTATTGCATCTCCGGCGGGAGCGGGACAGGCTCGCGACCGACAATCCCGGCCAACCTCTCGGCACGACGCCAATCGATGACAGAGCGAGGCGACGCTTGCGACTTAATTTTGAAGCCGAGGCACGCGTCGCCGAACCCAACAACCCTCAGCTCGTGCGATTTCTCGATACACGCTTGGTAGATCGCCGGGAAGGATGCCACTTGCTCATCACTGGCGGCAGAGATCTCCGCGACCGTTACCACATTGGCCATGATGCTTATGAGCGTGGCGTCGTCGCTACCGTAAGCTGGCGCGAAGCTCATACTGAATGGTTTCACGATCGTTCGACCGGAAGCCTGGATGAACGCGATGATCTGAGCCTTGTCACACGAGACAAGCGTGTCAGGGACTGCGAAACCGAGCGAGCGCGCGATATCAAGCTGGGTCAGCTTGTCGGGCAACCCGCGCCACACATTGTTGAAGCACCGGCATCCACGGTTGGCAATCAGCGAAAGCGCGACATCGCGCCGCGTCGTGGCCTCGAAGCTGCGGCGCTGATCGTCCGCCGAGCGATAGCGGATCGTCCGATGCTTGCTCCTGAGCCACCACCAGTCCTTGGGCTCAACCGAGACGGCTATGCCGCTCGCGTCCGTTAGGCGGACAGATGGAAGACGTGTTCCTTCCTCGTCGGCCACCGGTGAGTAGACGAGGCACGTTACCCCCCTGGTTAGCAGCTCAGCGGTGACGCCTCTGATGTGAGGGTCACCGGGCGAGCCAAGGATATGGAGCAGCGCGCGCCGCCCCATTATCGGGCGCTCACCGGCCCGATCGCCGGCGGAGAGGCTGTCAGACTGGTACCTACGGAGAAGACGCCGTTGAAGCCATCGGTGATCGTCGGCAGGGCGCGAACATAGGCCGACTTATGTGTGCCCTTACCCGAGAGTGAATGAGGGCCGCAACCGTCTTGCTGACAGTTCCACGCGCTACCGGTGGCAGGCTCCGACTGGAGCGACAAGACGTCCGCGGCGGGAAGATGGCTGGCGGCGGGCGCGAACATCATACCGGGCTGACGTACCAGATGCGCGTGTAAGCTCCCCACCAGGATCAGCACGACGCTATTCGGGTGAGTGTCTGCCAGACTTGCCCAACGATCCGCCATCGCCAGCTCATAATAATGTTGGTCGAGACGGCCGCTGGCCCGCGGCTGCGTCCCATGCACCTCGATCACTCGGCCGGCAGCGCGCCAGTCGCGCAAGCGGCGCAGCAACGTCAACATTGCCATGCTCGATCGACCGTCCGCCATGTCTCGCGCCCAGATGTCGGATCGCAGCAATCTCTCGACAGCCGCATCGTCGCCGGAAGAGGCAAGAAATTGCGCGACGTCCACGTCGGTCCGTTCGTCGAACTCGAGCGCGATAACCACGGGGCGCCGCTTGGCGACAACGCAGGCGACGTCTCCGAAGAGGCGTGGAACCTGGCCGGTGCCATGGATCTCACCGACAATCACGAAACGCGGCGCGCGCTCCGCCAAGTCTTCGCTTCCGTTGAGAGAGGCGCAGACCTGCGGATCATCGGCGCGTCCAACGGGAGGCGTGAGGGGCCGCGCTGCTCCGCTCGTCGCGAGCATGAAGAGGATAGCGATAGATGGTAGGAGTGCCATAAATGCCCCGATAGCGGTAGGCGGCCCGCAGGCGAGCCGCCAAGAAAGTTCAGGGATCGTCGCTGTGGATTCCACGCCCTCCGTCGTTGGGAGTATACCAGGTGCCTGTATTTCCAGTCGGCGTCGAATAGATCGTGCCGTCCGGATCTCCACCCGCCACCATCACTTTCTCTTCTTCACTTATTATTGAAAAGTTGGTTCATTTTTGCTAAATAGAAAAGGTTCTGCCATTGCCTTCTCCGAAGGATGAAGCCGACTCATCGTCGGCAAGTATATGCTGCCTTCAACGGATTATCTTTTCTATGCAGAAGTGGCACAAAGCGGCCAAACTAACCATTAACCTTGTAGAATAATTGACAATCATCGGATTGGCGAGTTGGATGGCGCTTGATCAATGCGACCATCGCGGTCATTGCTCCATGATGCCGGTACCCGGTTGACCCAGCGCCTACCGCGACGCAGCATTGCGCGATGGCTACACTCCCCCCGATCACCAACAATCCCGACGTCCGCTATCTCGGCCGCGTGCTGGGCGACGTTATCCGCGCTTATGGGGGCGAGACGCTCTACGAGCGCACCGAGGCGATTCGCTCCGCCTCGGTCGAGCGCCACCGTGGCAACGACCAGGGCTCGCCCGACGTCGGGCTCGGCGCGCTCGACCTCGACGAGACGCTCGACTTCGTGCGCGGCTTCATGCTGTTCTCGATGCTCGCCAATCTCGCCGAGGACCGCCAGGGGATCGCCGCCGAGGAGGGCGCCGACGTCGCCGCCGCGCTCCAGCGCCTGGCCGGGGCCGGCGTTGACCGCGACCAGGTGCTCGCCCTGCTCGACCGCGCGCTGATCGCGCCGGTGCTCACCGCGCACCCCACCGAGGTGCGGCGCAAGAGCATGATCGATCACCGCAACCGCATCGCCCAGCTGATGGCGCTGCGCGACCGCGGGATCGACACCACGCCCGAGGGGGACCAGGTCGACGAGGCGATCGTGCGCCAGGTCGCGCTGCTGTGGCAGACGCGCGTGCTGCGGCGCGAGCGCCTGTACGTCACCGACGAGGTCGAGACCGCGCTCAGCTACCTGCGCGACGTCTTCCTGCCGGTGATCCCCGCGCTCTACCAACGCTGGGATCGTGCGCTGGGCGCCCGCGTGCCCGCCTTCCTGCGCCCGGGCAGCTGGATCGGCGGCGACCGCGACGGCAATCCCTTCGTCACAGCGGACAGCCTGCGCGCCGCGCTCGCACGCGCGTCGCGCGCGGTGCTGGGCTATTATCTCGACCAGCTCCACGCGATGGGGGCCGAGCTGTCGATCTCCGCCGACCATGGCGCGGTCGACGAGGGCGTGCTCGCGCTGGCCGAGGCGAGCGGCGACACCTCCGAGACGCGCAGCGACGAGCCCTATCGCCGCGCCATCAGCGGTATCTACGCGCGCACCGCGGCGACCTATCAGAAGCTCACCGGCGAGCCAGCGCCCCGCCCCGGCACGCTGCGCGGTGAGCCCTATGACAACCCGGCCGCGCTTCGTGCCGACCTCAAGACGATCGCGCGCCCGCTCTCGGCCGAGGGCGCGGGGCTGCTCGGTACCGGCGGCGCGATCGGGCGGCTGATCCGCGCGGTCGAGGTGTTCGGCTTCCATCTCGCCACGCTCGATCTGCGCCAGAACAGCGCGGTGCACGAAAAGGTCGTCGCCGAGATGCTGCGCGTCGCCGGCGTCTGCGCCGATTACACCGCGCTGGACGAAGACGCGCGCGTGATGCTGCTGCGCCAAGAGCTGGCCACGCCGCGCCCGCTGACCAGCCGCTTCACTACCTATTCGGACGAGACGGCGTCCGAGCTGGCGATCGTCCAGGCCGCGGCCGAGGCGCACGCCACCTACGGCGCGGCGTGCATTCGCCAATATATCGTGTCGATGACCAAGTCGGTGTCCGACCTGCTCGAGGTCCACCTGCTGCTCAAGGAGGTGGGGCTGTACCGCCCAGCGTCCGACGACGCCCCTGCCAGCGCCGCCGTGATGGCGGTGCCCTTGTTCGAGACGATCGAGGATCTCGAGGCCGCGCCCGCGATCATGACCGAGTGGTTCGCCATCCCCGAGGTGCGCGACATCGCGTGCGCGCGCGGTCACCAGGAGGTGATGATCGGCTATTCGGACAGCAACAAGGACGGCGGCTATCTCACCTCGACCTGGCAGCTGTCGCGCGCCTCGACCGCGCTGAAGCCGGTGTTCGACGCCGCGGGAGTCGGCATGCAGTTGTTCCACGGCCGCGGCGGTGCGGTCGGGCGCGGCGGCGGCTCCAGCTTCGCCGCGATCCGCGCGCAGCCCGCGGGCACGGTGCAGGGCCGCATCCGCATCACCGAACAGGGTGAGGTGATCGCGGGCAAGTACGGCACGCGCGAGAGCGCCAGCACCAACCTGGAGGCGATGGCCTCGGCGACCTTGCTCGCCAGCCTCGAGCCCGAGCAATTGTCGAACAGCGACAATGCCAGCTTCGCCGCGGCAATGGACCGGCTGTCCGACGCGGCCTTCCGCGCCTATCGCGGGCTGGTCTACGAGACCGAGGGCTTCCGCACCTTCTTCCGCCAGATGACCCCGATCGCCGAGATCGCCGGACTGAAGATCGGCAGTCGCCCTGCCAGCCGCAAGCAATCGGACGCGATCGAGGACCTGCGCGCCATACCCTGGGTGTTCAGCTGGGCGCAGGCGCGCGTGATGCTGCCGGGCTGGTACGGTGTCGGCCAGGCGATCGCCGCGTTCGAGGATCGCGGGCTGCTGCGCGAGATGGCGCAGGGTTGGCCGCTGTTCGCCGCGACGCTGGCCAACATGGAGATGGTGCTCGCCAAGTCGGACATGGGGATCGCCGAGCGCTATGCCGGGCTGGTCGAGGACGCCGAGCTGCGCGACCGCGTATTCGGGCGCATCCGCGACGGCTGGCAGCAGACCCACGACGGGCTGCTCGACGTCACCGCGCAGTCGCACCTGCTCGAGAAGCATCCGGCGCTCGACGCCTCGATCCGGCTACGGCTGCCCTATATCGAGCCGCTGAACCTGCTCCAAATCGAGCTGATGAAACGCCACCGCGCGGGCGAGGCCGACGAGCGCGTGCGTCAGGGCATCCTGCTGTCGATCAACGCGATCGCGACGGCGCTGCGCAATTCGGGGTGAGGAGGCAGCGTGACGAGCGATGCGTGCCGGTGGCGGACGCGCGGACGGTTCTGATCGTTCCTTTCGATCATGCCCTCACGCCCACTCCTGCGTCATCCCCGCGCAGGCGGGGATCCATACACGCTGACGCCTCGGCTCCGTCGTAGGTCCGCGCGTCTGGATCCGCGCCTGCGCGGGGATGACGGATGGTATCGATGAAGTGCTTCATGACCGGGGCTCGCCCGCGGCTGATATCTGCTGACGTATCAGCGAGCGGAAGCCGCGCCGAGCCGCCTCCCTTTACTACCCCTCCAGGCTCTTCGACGCCTGTTCGAACAAGTCCTTGCTGATCCCAGGCGTCGCGACGATCCGCTCCAGCTCGGCGCGCATGAGCGCCGCGCGTGCAGGGTCGAAGCGGCGCCAGCGGCCGAGCGGGGGCAGCAACCGCGCCGAGGTTTGCGGGTTGAGCGGGTCGAGCGCGAGCAGCTGGTCCGCGAGCCAGCGATAGCCTGCCCCCCCGGCGACGTGGAAGGCACGCTGGTTAACCGCGAAGGCGCCGATCAGCGCGCGCGCGCGATTGGGGTTGGCGAGCGAGAAATCGGGGTGGCGCGCCAGCTCGGCGACGAGCGCGGGCGTGTCGTCGCGCGATGCCAGCGCCTGCGTCTGGAACCATTTGTCGAGCACCAGCGGATTGTCGGCATAGCGCGCGTAGAAGGCCGCCAGCGCGGCGTCGCGCTCGTCGGAATGGCCGCTCGCCAGCGCGGTGAGCGCGCCCTGCCGGTCGGTCATGTTGTCCGCTGCCGCGAACTGCGCCCAGGCCAGCGCCGGCGCGTCCGCC